>Ga0209006_10002420_pt1 | contig 17009 bp, 11 predicted proteins | sample JacPin_JW_Ref_O2_FD_188567 | JGI IMG/M metagenome (GOLD analysis project Ga0209006, IMG submission 188567) | Forest soil microbial communities from Algoma, Ontario, Canada - Jack Pine, Ontario site 1_JW_Ref_O2 (SPAdes) (version 2) | ecosystem: Environmental > Terrestrial > Soil > Boreal... | reverse complement strand
TCAGGTCCTCAGAGACTCATCTGGGGCAAGATTAACGGAGAAGCGTCAGGCACTTCCGGCAAGCGGAAGTATGAGGAATTTTTCGTCGGGAACCAGCAGCAATTTAAGGAACAGATCAACGGATGGCAACCGACGGATCCAGATCAAAAAGCCCGTGCGCCGGCTACGGTTCCATGATCCCGTCCAAGAGCTGCTAACGAAAAAGGGTGGTGCGGCCGTAATCGCCGCACCACCCTTTCTTAATTCAACTCTGCTGTACCGCCTATGCGCCTGCGCCCGCTGCCTTGACCAGAACTTCAGGCCTTGGAGTTTGCGCCATCCGACCAAAATACAGCCGGTAGGAACGGTGGATTCCGTACATGACCGGGAATGCTGCAAGGGCCAGTCCCCAGCCCAGGTGTGAGCTGACAGCCTGGACCATCGTGGTCACACCGGCGCTGATTACGTAGTAAGGGAACGAGAGGTGCGCCAGACTCCACCAGATTTGTCCGACTGCCTTACCCTCGCTCACAGCTACGATGGCAGCCACCGGAGCCGTCTGTCCCAGGAACAAGGTCGCTGTTGCCAGAGCCAATCCCAGCGTACTGGAACTCCACTGCATCCCACGCAGCCAATGGGCGTGGAACATCAGACTCGCGATGCAGCTGGCAAATGCCATCATGCTGAGGTTGAACGCCATTTGCTGCGGTTTGAACTTCGCGTCCTTCCGCGGCCAGCATTGCACCGCAGTTGAAACGCAGGTGACCACCACTGCCTCGGCAGCGCTCAGGCTCACAACTGCGGTCAGCAGAAACGGCAGGTTGACCGACATGTTGCCGTTGATTCCCGGCAGCTTTACTTTCATCCGCGAGGTCAACGCTGCCAGCGCCAGCACCGCCAGGGCAAAGTATATGTGCAGGGCATGGCTCACAAATCCCGCATATCCGCCGGTGATGACTGCCGCTGCGATCATGGCGCCGATGAATATCTTGATTTGCCGTGTGTTGTTCATACTCTGTCTCCTTTCTTTTGGCTTCACACGGACTTATTGCTCATCGTCACCGGCATCAGTAAAGGCGCTGTTGGCCGTCGAAACCGAGGCGCCCCAGACTACACTCGTGGCGGAAGTGCCCGTGCCCGTACTCGAGCCCCACACCACGCTGAAAGCGTTCAGAGTGTTGTCGTTCCAGGGCACCGAAGAGCCCCAGACCACAGACATTCCATTGACGAGTGAGCTTCCCCAAACCACTGAACTTCCCCAGACCACGGAAGATCCCCAAACTACCGATGTCGGGGCAATGCTCGAGTTTCCCTGCACCAGCGAAACCGAATGCAGCTGTGGGTTGTAGGTTACGGTCGGCGAAAGGGCCGATCCAATCGTCGCCGGAGCCAGGTCATTGTTCGCAATGGCCGCTTGTACGTTCAGCAGTCCCGATCCTACGGAGAACAGATCGTAGAAACTCAGGAACGACTTCAAGAGATGCGGCACGTAAGATGACGTCGAAGTGAACCCCATCTTGTATGCCGTCTTCATGAGCCGGGCTTTTACTTGATCCGGAGTGAGCGTGTTTTGTTCTTGGAGCAACAAGGCTGCCGCGCCCGCGACAGCGGGAGTCGCCATGCTGGTGCCACTCAATGCGAAGTAGTCGTTGCTGCCGTCCGTGCCTTGAATCAACTCGGCCGGATAGGAAGCTTCCAGTGTAGCTCCCGGGGCGGCCAGAGAAACGATGCCGTTCCCGGGCGCCAGCATGTCAGGCTTCATCACGTGGTCGTAGGTCGTGGGCCCCTTCGAGCTGTAGCTCGCAATGGTCTCCGCCGAGGGGTAAGTTGATCCGTTGCTCTTCGAAGCGCCTACGGTCAACACGAAAGGATCGTTGCCCGGGGCGGTGACAGTTCCGTAGCCATTGCTTCCAGAGACGCTCAAGCGTCCGTAGTTGCCGGCAGCCACCACTACCACGATCCCGCTCTTCCAGGCCGCTTCTACTGCCTGGCAGAGAGGATCCTGCGTGTAGCTGACCGGAATTCCGCGGCCAAGAGATAGATTGATGACCCGGATGTTATAGGTATTCTGCAGAGCGATGGCCTGCTGAATGGCTGCGATCACTGTGCTGTCGGTGCCCGCACCGTTCGCGTCCAAAGCCCGCAAATCGATCAGATTGACGCTCGGAGCCACGCCTGTGTATTGGCCAGCAGATAAGGAACCGTTCCCGCCGATGATTCCGGCGACGTGGGTGCCGTGACCATAAAGGTCATACTGCGCTCCGTTGGAGTTGCTGGTTGCCGTTCCCGTGAAGTCCTGGTGATAAACCACACGCGAAGTTCCGTTGGAATCCAAAAGATCGGGATGGCTATCGTTGATGCCGCTATCAATCACGGCGACTCCGACGCCCGCACCGTTGAAGCCTGAGTTCCAAGCCGCGTGCACGCCGGTGGCAGTATTCGTCACGTCGTCCATCACATTCATCGGGTGATCGATGCTCACGGACACGATCTCAGGATCAGCTTCTAAGGCAGCCAAAGCGCTGACCGGAATCGTGAAGGCGGCACTTCGGATCATGTGCAGCTTCGCATGCAAGCGTCCGCCGCGGCCGTTCATCGTAGCGTAATGCGCTGCGCTTGGCACTTGCCGGTACTGCACGATAACTTTGACGGTCTGGCCTGGCGCTGATCCCTTCTTCGCCTGGGCCAGGAGTCCGGAGAGCTCCGAAGCGATCCGTCCAGAGCGTTGCGGTGTTAGGTCGGTCCCGCGTTGTCCGAACGCCATCCCGGTTGCCAGGAGCAGCGTCATGCCCAGGCGCTTGCCCCAAGCGGCGCTATGTCGTTCTCCGCGCCCCGGTGGCTTCCTTAGTTTCACTGTGTGCACCATAACTTTTCGCCCTACTTTCTTGGTGGGGGAAAGATCGAGCTTCGTACCCACTCCCGTTGTTGCACGGGGACCACCAATCGATCGCTCGCAAGTGATTGTTTCTATTGAAGATGGCCTGGGCTGCCCAGCGCTGCTTGGGCCACTGTGTCCCACGCAAGCGGGCGCGGGACAATTTGTCCCGAGTTCATTTGGAAGAATGTGAGGTCAGCCGATGAGAGAATGAGCGAATCCAGATTAGTGTGATCAAGGGAAATAAGAGAATAAGAGTCGGATGGCTTCAACCGAGAAGCGAGAACTGAACGGCAGCTCTTCGAAGGGTTGAGGAAGCGTTGCGCTATGACCGGGTCCACTCCGACCCGAACTAGATCGCTGCTGCTTTGCTCGATCGAAGGCGCTGTGGCATCTTCGGCATCGCCGCCATCAGTCGTTGCGTATATTCGTGGCAAGGGCTCAACAAGACCTGCTCGGTGCTGCCGGTCTCCACGATTCGTCCTTCATGAAGGATCGCGATCCGGTCGCAAATTCCAGCCACAGACGCGAGATCGTGTGAGATGTAGAGAATCGCCATTCCCGAGCTGCGGTTCAGTCCGCGAAACAGTGCCAAAATCTCAGACTGCGTGATGACATCGAGGGCGCTTGTTGCCTCATCGGCAATCAACAGAGCCGGGCGATGCAGCACCGCCATTGCAATCAACACACGCTGTGCCTGTCCCACGCTCATCTGCGACGGATGCTTCCGCAGGAAATCATCATTCGAAGGCAAACTGACGCTATCCAATGCTGCGCGGATCGAACTCTCGCAATCGGCATTGGATCCCTCTGCATGAGCCCGCCAGGCTTCGTTTAGCTGGGTTCGAATCTTCAGTGCCGGATTCAGCGACGACAGCGGGCTCTGCAGCACGAGGGCAATTTTTCGACCTCTTAGCCCGCGCAACTCCCTCTCCCGCAGAGTCAGCAGATCGCAACCCTCGAACTTGATCGCTCCCTCTGCCCGCGCAGCCTTCCGGTCGAGCAATCCGAGAATTGCCATCGCCAGCGTGCTTTTGCCCGAGCCGCTTTGTCCCACCAGGCCGAGAACCTCGCCTCTTCGGATTTCGAATTCCACATCGCGCAACACGGCCGGCTTCTCCCCATAGCGCACCGATACACGTGCAGCCAGCAGAACGTCGTCTTGTGAACCGCTAGTCATTCGTTCGTGACTCTGGCTGTCCCTGATGGTTGAAGGGCTGAATCCGGGTAAATCCGTAGCAAAGAAGTTCGATTCCCCTGTGTTCCTCTGTGTCCTCTGTGCTTCAGATTTTGATCTTCTACTTCACAGCAAGCCGTTCCGCATTCCAGTAAGTTTGCGGCACCATGATCACCGGGCTCGCGCCCTGCACTTTAGCAGCGACCGCCGACAGTGCATTCCGATTCACCAGATAGATAAACGGAGCCTCGTCCACCGCGATCTCCTGCACACGGTCGAAGCTCTCCTTTCGCTTCTTCGGGTCAGCCGACGAAGCCTGCGCTCGCATCAGGCGGTCGATCTCCGCTTCCCAAGCGGTTTCCGGAGCCTTCTCCGAAGGATTCCACTGGTGATTCTCCGACGAACTCAGCCATACGTTCATCTGCTCGCTCGGATCCAATCCAACATTGGTCAGCCCCAGCAGAATTGCTTCATAGTCGAACGTCTGCGTCATGCGCTCGATCAGGGAAGGGAAGTCGAGCGTCACGACGTTGACGTGAATACCAATCTTCTGCAGGTCTTCCTGAATCATCGTTGCCATGCGCTCGCGATATTTATTTCCCGAGTTCGTGATGACCGAAAACACGACTGCGTTTCCCTCTTTGTCCTTCAACGTTCCGTTCTCTATCCGAAAGCCGTCGCCCTCGAGCGCCTTCAGAGCCAGGTCCGGCGAGTAAGCCTCGGCCTTCAACTTGGAGTTGAACCAGAACTTGTTTGCGGGAGATACCGGACCCACCGCGGCTTGTGCGTGTCCGCGGAACACAACCCGGCTCAAGTCCTCACGATTGACAGCCTCGGAAATCGCTCTCCGGAAAGTCGCTGACCGGAACCAGTTCTTTTTGTACCCGGGCAGCGGTGACTTTGCCACTTCGTTGAACCACATCTGCTCGCTATCGAGCGAAGGCCCCGCGTCATGCACAAGCTGCGGAGCGGTTGCCGCCAGCTTGTCAAAGTACTCGCTATCGAGCGAATTGATCAGGTCGACTTCCCCGCGCTTGAAGCGCAGCATTTCCACATCATGGTTGGGTTGAATATCGAGTCGTATCGAGTCCAGGTAGGGTAACTTCCGTCCCTCAGCATCCGTCTTCCAGTAGTTGGGATTGCGTTTCAGCAGCACCGTCGCTCCGGGCTTGTAGTCTGCCACCATGAAAGGTCCCAGTACCGCCAATTCTCTTTTCGCAGAGTGTGCCGACAGGATCGCCACTTGATCGAACAGCCGGTCGAGCTCGGCCACCGGTGCGGGAAACGTAATAGAAATCTGTGTGGGAGAAACGATCTTCGTCTCGACATTGCCCGGTCCCGAGCGGAAGGCATCCCCCGTCGGCGAATGCAATGCCGGATCCATCAACTGCTGCACCGTGTAGGCCACATCTTCCGCGGAAAACAGAGTGCCGTCCGAAAATGAAACTCCATCGCGCAATTTAAACGTGATCTGCTTTCCGTCCTTCGACACCTTCCACGATTGCGCCAGTTCCGCCTCCAACGCCTGCGTTTGCCGGTTCATGCGTACCAGTACGCCTCCGGTCAAATACCGAATCGTCCCCGACGCATCGTCTTCCACCTTCAGCGGATCAAACGTCTTCGGCTCTGAGTGCAAACAGAACCGCAATTCCCCCTGCGCCGCGGCCAAGCGAAGAAAGATAAAAATACAAATAGAAACCGATGTAGCGAACTTCACCAGATTCTTATTCGCAGAGCGGGTTCTGCGGAGTCGCTGCGAAGCAGCGTAAGCGTGCAGCCCACAGCCGAAGCCGTGGGTAGGCGAACGAGAATCCCCCAGCGGGGCGATAGAGATTTCACGGCGGCTCTTCATGCGGTTACCTCCTCCTGCTTCGAAAGCGCAAGTTGAAACGATGTCACCACCACCACCAGCAAAATCAGCGGCACAAACTTCCACGGTTCTTCGCCCACCGACACCAGCCCTTCCAGTTCTCTTAATAAACTTCCCCACGACGGCATCGGCTCGGCTACGCCTAATCCCAAAATCCCCAGATTGGCCTCGGTCAAGATGAACACGGGAATCGAAATCCAGAACTGCGCATACAGCACGGGCTTCAGGTTCGGCAATACATGAATCCAGAACAGCCGGGCGCCGCGAATCCCGGAAGCTCTCGCCTGCCGTACAAAGTCGGAATCCCGCAACGATCCCGCCGTCGAGCACAACACACGCGACGCGCTTGTCCAACCCAAAAGCCCCAACATCAAAAACGTCACCAGCACGGAGGCTAGCGGCGAAACGTTCAACGGCATGATTGCCCGCACCGTAATCAGCAAAAACAGCCAAGGCAGCGATAGAAACAGATCCGTCACGGCCATCGCGCCGCGTGTCCACCGTCCACCCAAATATCCGCCTAGTCCGCCCACCAGTGCCGCCATCAAGGTTGATAGCAGTGCCGCCGCCGGCGCTAACAGCAGCGAGATTCGGGTCCCATACAACACGCGTGCAAACCGGTCGCGCCCGATCTCATCAGTCCCCAGCCAGTGATCGCGCGACGGAGCCACGCCCGCTGCCTCGCGGTACTGCTTCGCATAACCCGCTGGGGCCAGCCAGTTCGCCGCCAGCGATAGGCTCACCACCAGCAGCAAAACCACACACGCAAACCTGCGCCAGATCCTCATGCTTGCTGACCTCGAAGCATATGTCCGATTACATCGGCCCCTGAGTTGGCCAGCAAGGTTACCAGCGTCACCAGGATCGTCAAATTGGTCAATAACGGCAGATCGCGCGCCAGCGCCGCTTGCCAGGCCAACTGCCCAACGCCGGCCAGCCCGCACAGCGCTTCCACCGGGATCGCAGCTCCCACCGCAATGCTCACCGACACTCCTGCCACGGCGAGCAACTGCGGCCCGGCCACCGGAACCACGTGCCAGAATAGAATTCGCAACTCGCTCAACCCTTTCGCCCGGGCGGTAACGATGTGGGGCAGGGAATACGCTCTGGCCAGAAGATTGCGCGCATAGCGATACACCCTCGGAAACACGATCAGCCCGATGGCCAGCGCTCCCGGCACATTCCACAGCACCGACAACAGGGCCAGCACCGCAGCCGGAATACAAAGGAACGTTCCGCTGATGACTGTCGTCAGCGCGTCATAAGCGGATACGCGCATCCACGCCGCGCTCAGCGCCAAAGCCATGGCGACGGCCCAACTCAGCAGGAGTCCAAAGCCCACAAGTCGCAGCGTCAACGGGGCCCGATCCCGCAGCAGCACGCTCACCGGTTGGCCCAGAGAAATGGACGTTCCCAGATCCCCATGGGCCGCACGTTGCAAGGAATGAAAATAGAAACGAAAAATGTTGTGCTGTTCCAGCCGTGCCTGGTGCAATGCCCGAACGCTTGCCGAGTTGAGGTGAGGATCGAGTTGCGCCTCATCGACATCGAACCCAGGAGCGAGCCGCACCAATGTGGCCGAGAGCAGTCCTCCCAGCAGAACCGTTGCGACTATGGCGAGTCCATGCCGCGCAATTTTCCGCCCCAGCATGGTGCAAGTCTCCTATTTCGCGGTTGCCCCGGCTGACTTGATTTCGCGGGTGGCCGCCGCCGCGTGGTGGATTTCCTTCATCGAATACATCCTGCGGTCCGCCTCGGCGAGCAGTCGTTCCACATCGAACCCATCTTCTGGACAAAAGGCGATGCCCACGCTCAAAGTGATCACTTCCCGCCCGCAAACCGTTCGCCCGGACTCGATTGCAGCCTGGTTTAACCGCTCGGCCTTCTCTGCCGCAGCCTCGGGGGTCAATCCCGGAGCCGTAATCACGAACTCGTCTCCGCCCATGCGCGCGACGTAGTCGTATCCGCGGCACACGTCCTTAACCTGCGCCGTAAATTCGCGCAGAAGTCTGTCGCCCTCGAGATGCCCGAACGAATCGTTGATCTGCTTGAATCCGTCAATGTCGCACACCAGCACCGCCAGGGAAGTCTTCATGCGCCGGCACCGCGCCACTTCCTGAGCGAGATGCATAAACAGCGACCGCGCATTCGGCAACCCAGTCAGATAATCGGTCGTCGCCGAACTTTCTGCCTGTTGATACTTCAACGCGTTCTCCACCGATAGTGCCACCTTCGATGCCACCGCCAGAAGAATTCTCAAGTGATCCTGCGTAAACGCATCCCGGCTGGCCTGATACATTGCCAGCACTCCAACCACGCCGTTCAAACCCTCGAGAGGCACGACCAGCGCGGACTGCAGAGTCGTATGCTTCCCGGGATCGACCACGTATCCCGCTTCCACCTGCGGATTCCCGTTCACCATCGGCTTGCAGTTCGCCGCCACCCATCCGCACAATCCCTCGCCCACCTTGATCTTCAGAGACGACAACATGCGGAAGTTTTCGCCGCTGACCAACTCCGGCAGCAACCAGCCATTGCGGTTCACAAACACGGCGATCGAGTCATACGGAATCATTCGCCGCAGCCGCATCGACAGCACCGACAGCGTCTCGCTCAAACTCAACGACACGCCCAGATCCTGGCTCAGCTCAAACATCGTCTGCGCTTCCTGCCGTGCCGACGCAATCGAAGTCAGGAAGTCCGAGTTATCTAGCATTCCGAGGGTGGGCTCTCGTTCAAATCCCGTCGCCGGTGCCAACCCCCGTTCAACGCGCACCGACTTGGAAAGCCCCTGATTGGCCGCCGTGTCCTCGGCCATTTGTGCGACCGACATCTGTGCTGCGCGTTCCAGCTCCACATAATGGCTCTCGAGAATCTCGACCACTTGTGGATCGAACCAGCTTCCCGCCATGTCTTTTACTTTGGACATCGCTTCAGCCAGCGGCAATGCTGGCCGATACTGGCGATGAGAAGCCAGTGCGTCCAGACAATCGACGGCTGCCAGAATTCGCGCGCCAATCGGAATGTCTGTCCCGCTTAGTCCCTCCGGATACCCCGTTCCGTCCCAGCGCTCATGGTGCGACCTGACGATCGGTGCCACGGGATACGGAAAGGCCACGCGTTCCAGAATCTCCGCACCCACGATCGGATGCACCTTCATCTTCTCGAACTCTTCCGACGTTAGTTTCCCCGGCTTGTTAATGATTTGTTCCGGCACCGCCAGTTTGCCGATGTCGTGCAAAAGCGCGGCCGCCCGCAGCGCCTCAATTTCATCTTCCGGCAGATTCAATTCGGCGGCTACCGCCACCGCATAAATCCGCACTCTCTGTAAATGAGTGTGGGTCGTGTGATCCTTGGCCTCGATCGCCAGGGCTAGTGCCTCGATGGTCCTCATGTTGAGCGAAGCAATTTGTTCAACATGCCGCTTTTCGACTTCGACGCGTTCTTTTTCCGCCTCCAGTCGCCCGAGATAGAGTCGATAGGATCGGTACACCCAATAAATCAATGGCAGCACCAGCAACGAGGTTTCCCAGCCTGCCGCCCGATTCACAATTCCGACGAGCCCCACCGCGGCCGCTCCCACTAAGTAATACGGGAACGACCAGAAGTAGCATTCCGACCAGACTTTACGGCTCGATTTCCCCTCTGTCAGCGCGATCACAATCGAGATAGGCAACGTGTTTGCAAAGAAAAACACCAGTGCCGCGACCATCAGGAGAATGGGTTTGTTCGTTCCAAATCTTTGCGCTAGCCAGTGATAGCCGAAATAAGTGAGCGCGCTGGCATTGGCCATCATGCCCGCCACGTTGAACAGCACTTTGACGGGATCCAACCGGTTGCGCGTCTGCCATACACTCTGCACCAGCGTCGCCGTGCAGCCAATCACCAGCGTTTCGGGAAGACTCAACTCCAACACGCCCAGCAGGATGAACAGGAAATTCACCGACATGGTTCCGTCAATCCCGGGCAACTGCACCTTCAGTCCCGATGCCAGTAGCGCCACCGCCAGATAGCATAGGAATCGAAGCAGATCTTGCGATTGCCAGTGCAGCAATGCGAAACCCAGCACCGCCACGCCTAACGACGCCGTGACGCCAACGAACACCTTCGTCTGGATCGATAATCGGTCCATCTCTGCTTTCATCGATACCCCGACTAGGCCTTTCCTTGGCCGCGGGATGGTTCGTCCGCGCCTGCGCGATCTTCTCGCGAGCACACAAACATCCGCCGCAAGCGGCATTTCCGCCAGCGCTCGGCCCCGAAGGCACACCTCGGTCCCACTTCGAGCCTTGCCGAATCGTATTGCAATGGTTGGATCTTCAGAAGCTTACTTTAGTAACCACCGGAGTTTCCCGGCGCTCGTTCGGGGAAGATTTTGCCTTCGGCGAGAAACTTACGTCAGCGAAGTGTCGCCCGATCAAAAGCCGATTACCTACGTAACCGCCGCAGTAACATGCCTCTCGATAGAAGTGCATGCCTGTGTCACCATCACCCCAAACGTACCCTATGCAGGCTCCGCACCGCAGTTCGGATCAGCAAGCACCGCTCACCAGCACCCGGACCATCGGCGGCGAGCAGGCCGCCTGCACACAGCCGCAAATGGCTATGTTCTCCACAGGTCTGCAGGGAGAGTTTCGCGCCTGCAACGCTGCCTTTACTGAACTCCTCGGCTATTCTCCGCAGGAACTTCTCGGACGCGACTTCTCCACGCTCTTCGCCCCGGCCGACAGAATTATTGGCGAAGACCAGTCTCTGTTGCGCAGAGCGATTCTGACGGTCACTTCTTCGCAAATCGACTATTCCTGCCGGCTGTTCGCTCAACCCAAGTCCGGCGCCAGCTTTCCCGTGCAGTTCTCGGCTACGCTGCTTCGGGATGCGGCTGCCATACCAATAGCGGTGATTGCTCTGGTTGTGCCGCAGGCAAAAGCAAGCGTTGCCCAGGCTGTTTCCCCGGCGACGCTCGTTCCGCCCGGTGTGATCTCTCGCAAGATCGATGACACGCTCTTCATTCTTGCCAGTCCTGTGATGCACAAATTCATGGGCCTGGTCGACCGCGTTGCGGGACACACGGAAACAGTCCTCATCACCGGCGAAACCGGTACCGGCAAGGAACTGATCGCCCGCACGATTCACGAGTCTTCTCATCGCCGCGGCCGCCCGTGGGTCGACATTAACTGCGCCGCGCTTCCCGAAAATCTCGTGGAGAGTGAACTGTTCGGATACGAGAAAGGCGCTTTCAGCGGCGCCGACGCCTCTAAGCCCGGCCTCTTCGAACTTGCCGACAAAGGCACTCTGTTCCTGGACGAAATTGGTGACCTGCAGCTGCAGACGCAGGTGAAACTGCTCCGCGTGCTCGATGGCCAGCCGTTTTACCGTCTCGGCGGCCACCGCAAGATTCGTGTCGACGTTCGCATCGTTGCCGCCACCAACCAGGATCTTGAAGCTGCCGTCAAAGACGGCCGCTTCCGCCAGGATCTTTTTCATCGCCTCGGCCAATTTCAGCTGCGCGTGCCGCCTCTTCGCGAACGCCCCGAGGACATCGTCGCCCTCGCCGAATATTTCCTGCGCCTGAAAGCTTCCAGCAAGAATTTTTCGGCGCAGGCGATTTCCGCTCTGCTCTCGCATGCCTGGCCGGGGAACATTCGCGAACTCCGCAACCTCGTCGCCAGAATGGCGATGGAAACTCCCGGCTCTGAGATCGACTTCTCGAGTCTCAGCGTAGCCCTGACTGGAGAGCCAGTTGCGCTGCGTCAAACCGCGTCCATGCCCGTCAGCAATCTCGACAGCATGGAAGAGCAGATGATCATCAAAGCCCTCGAGCGAACCGGCGGCCAGCGCACTCTCGCCGCCGAGCAACTCGGTATCTCCCGCCGCACGCTGAGCCGCAAGCTCAAGGAATACAACATCAACTTCGCTCCCGGAGAAAACTCCGCCTCCCTGGGCTTCATCAGCAACGAGCAGCAGAAGTTTTTCCGCGCGCGCGTGCAGACTTCGGTTACCATCCGCAATTCGCGAGGCGATGAAATCTGCGTGCAGGGTGTCAATCTGAGCACCGGCGGCATGGGCCTCGATGGCGTAAAAGAGCCGTTGCGTTTCGCGGGACTGCTCGATGTGAGCTTCCTTTTGCCGGAAAGTGAAATTCTGTTCAAGGCGAAGGCTCGCCTCATGTGGATCGGTGACGAAGGCCGCGTCGGCGTCCGCTTTGCCGTAATCGAGCCCGCTCTGTTCGAACATCTGCAACAGTGGACGAATCGCAAAATGAAAGACGAAGGCTGGGAATTCCCCACCTAGCAGTGCGCTCCCGCCCTATCGCGTGCCCAAAAGAAGATTGATCTCTTTCTCAAACACTGCGGGATCGGTAGCTCCGACGTGTTTCTTGTAGATTCGACCATTGCGGTCGATGAGAAACGCGATCGGCAACCCCAAAACTCCTCCGTAGAGTTCGCCCGTCTTCGCATTGCCCATCACCACGGGGTAGTTCATGTGGAATTGCCGATAAAAAGCGTGGACCGGTTCCGCGCTGTCATCCATCGAAACCCCAATGATCTGCAGACCGCGATCGCCGTACTCTTTCTGCAGGTTTACAAGATTGGGAGTTTCCTCCCGGCAGGGAGCGCACCAGGTAGCCCAGAAATCCAGGAGCACGATCTTGTCGCGATAGGAAGACAGACGAAGCGTCGGACCGTCCAACTGTGAAAGATTGAAATCGGGTGCAGGAAGATGGCTGGCCGACGGCGAAATCGAGGCCGCCGGAGCGTAACGCTGGCGAAGCGATAGCGCTACGACGGCCCCAAGAAGTATGGCTCCTGCGGCCAGCACCATTCTCGTTGCCGGGCTCAGAAGCTATTCTCCTTTCGCGACCGGGTAGCCCTTGTCCACCCAGTTCGTGCCGAAATTGTCGGCGATGTAAAGCACCTTAACGTTGTTAAATCCCAGAGCATGCAACGCATCGTCGGCGGGCTTCACATTCGGGCAGTGGCCCCAAGGGCAGCACCCGCAATAGAGAACGATGAACTTTGTTCGCGGCAGCGACTGCACGCGTTTCTGAAGTTGCTGCACACCACTGTCGCCCGATGCAGGCCCAATGTACTCTGAGCCCGGAATGTGCGCCTGCGCAAACAGAACGTGGGATCCAACCTGAATCATTAGAGGGGCGTCCTTGCCCGAAGTCTTGAGTAATTTCACCAACTCCTCGGGTTGAATCAGCCGCGTAGTTGGAATCGAACTAGCCTGCCCCGCAGCATGAACGATAGCGAACACGGCAATCGTGGCGAAGATGAAGGCTGACTTTGCCAAGGTGTATGCGATTCTCATCGGAGTCGGTCTTTACCTCAGTGATAACTGCGAAACTGAATTAAGCCAAGCTGCCCGTTTACCCCAGACGAATTATCGATCCAACCGTCGAAATGAAGCAACGCAATATTAGGGACGGCATCGTCCGAGCGAGAGATATAGACGATTCCTTGACGATTTCGCATGGCGGGCTGCCCAACGTCTCTGCATTCATTGACTTGCCTTTTTTGCCCACGTAAGATTCGCGACAAGTGATTGGCCAGACCATTTCGCGCTACCACATCATCGAAAAACTCGGCGGCGGCGGTATGGGCGTGGTGTACAAGGCCGAGGACACCGAACTGGGCCGTTTCGTTGCGCTCAAATTCCTTCCGGATGAGGTCTCCCGCGATCCGCAAGCGTTGGAGCGTTTTCGCCGCGAGGCTCGTGCCGCGTCCGCGCTCAACCATCCCAACATCTGCACGATTTACGACATCGGCAAGAGTGGCGAGCAGTCGTTCATTGCCATGGAATTTCTGGATGGTGTGACGCTGAAGCACCAAATCGCTGGCCGTCCGATGGAAACGGAATTGATTCTGTCGCTCGCCATCGAAATTGCTGACGCTCTCGATGCCGCCCACGTGGAAGGCATCATTCACCGAGACATCAAGCCGGCCAACATTTTCGTGACGAAGCGAGGCCATGCCAAGATTTTGGATTTCGGTTTGGCGAAAGTAGAAGAGCGCGTTCCGTCGGCGAGCCGCATTGCGATGGCCAACACTCTGTCGCAGGACGAACATCTCACAAGCCCGGGATCCACTCTGGGCACAGTGTCATACATGTCTCCGGAGCAGGTGTTGGGCAAACCATTGGATGCGCGAACGGATCTGTTTTCGTTCGGGATTGTGATCTATGAAATGGCGACCGGTACGCTGCCCTTCACCGGCGATGCGTCGGGAGCGATCTTTGACGCCGTGCTGCACGGCGCTCCGGTTGCGCCAGCGCGCTTGAATCCACACGTTCCCCTGGAACTTGAACGAGTGATCCAGAAGGCTCTGGAAAAGAACCGGGAAGTCCGCTATCAGCACGCCTCCGAGATGAAAGCCGATCTGACCAGGGCTCGCCGCGATTCGGACTCTGCATCTTCGTTGCAGAACGGGGCTCCTCAGCCAAAGGCGCGTAACCGAGGGATGTGGGCTTTTGGCATTCTGGGGGTGCTCATCGTGGTTGGATTGCTGATCTGGTTCTTGCGCGGAATGCCGCCGCCGGAACGCAAGAAAACGGCGGCCGCCCCGGTGACGATCGCCGTTTTGCCTTTTCAGAATCTCGCACCAGACAAGGACGACGATTTCTTGCGCATGGCGCTACCTGACGAGATTGCGACGACGTTGAGTTCGGTCCGGTCGCTTTCGATTCGTCCCTTCGCGACGACGGCAAAATATGCCAAGGGAGACGTGGACCTGGAGCAGGCCGGAAGGGAAATGCACGTCGGTCGAATCGTCACCGGACACTACCAGAAGGCTGGCAAAGGGTTCCAACTTGCTATGGAAGCGGTCGATGTCGCTGAAGATCGCGTGCTGTGGCAGGAGACGATGAACCTTCCGGCAGAGGATCTTGTGGGAATGCGAGAGCAGATAACCTCGAAGGTGCGGCAGGGTCTAATTCCTGCGCTGGGTGCCTCGGGGATGACGGGTGACAGCGGAACCCGGCCCTCGAACGAGGAGGCGTATGACTTGTACCTGCGGAGCGTCGCGCTGGCGCACGATGGCGAGCAGAATCGTGAGGCGGTCCGCATGCTCGAGCGATCGGTAGGACTGGATTCTATGTTTGCTCCCGCATGGTCCGCCTTGGGAAAGCGTTACTACTACGAAGAGGAATACGGCGTCGGGTCGACTGGAGTGATGTCGCGGACCGAGCCCGCCTTTCGGCGTGCTCTGGCTCTGGATCCCAGTCTGGAGGATGCGGCACAACAGATTGTCACCATGGATGCGGATGCGGGCAAATTGGCGCAGGCCTATCAGGACGCTAAGTCGTTGGTGGACAAGCGCCCGCAAAGCGGTTTCGCCCACTTCACGTTGTCCTACGTGCTGCGATATGTGGGTCTGTCCAAAGAGGCTGCCGAGGAGTGCGACACGGCAGCGCGGCTCGATCCGGGCAATTACCAGTTTCGTTCGTGCGCCAATGTATTTGCCCTGACCAATCAACTCAACCGCGCGCAGGATTTTGTCAAACTGGATGCGGGATCGGAGATGTCCAACAACATGGAGGCGATCATCCTCTTGCGTCAGGGAAAGACGGAAGAGGCCTTGGACCGGCTGCGCCAGATTCCGGAAAGTTCGTTCTTCCATACGCGCGCGCTGGAGGCTTGTTACTCGACTCCTCGACCTCCTGGATCCGAACAACTTCTGCAGAAGGCCGAGAAGGAGATCTTCGCCTACCGCGACCCGGAACCCAGATACAGCCAGGCAATTTCGTTCAACGCTTGCCTTGGAAATGAGTTCACCGGACGACTAGTGAAATCCGCGATCGCCGGCGGATTTTGTGCCTATGACTACCTGCAGCTCGACCCCCTGTTGACGGGGTTTCGCCAGACTTCAGAATACCCACCCGTGCTCGCTCAATCCAAGCAATGCCGAGATCGATTCTTGGCTGAGCGAGACCAGCCGCAGCGCTGATAAGTGGACCTCTCGCATGCCTCGGTTCAAGGGCGACGCGTAATCATTGCCCACCGTCGAGGGGAATTTCCACAGACTCCCTCGAAAACTCCTGAAGCGGGGCTAATTAATTAGGAGCTTCGATCGGCTCGAGAGTCACCTTGTGCGCCCTGGTTTAACCAGCCAGGACTTTCTGCTACCAATCGTCGCAGAAGAGAAGATGACGGCCCGGCCTTGCCGCCCCGCGACGAAATACTGCTTGTCGAATTTTAACGGCTGTTCTTAGCTGCCAAAATGAAACCGCGAAAGAGGGTTGATTTTCGCGCGTGACAAATTTATTTTTGGGCAAGTTGGCGCAGTCGTTCTGCCGCGCTCTCAGGCGTGATGTCGCGCTGCGGAGTTCCCAGCATTTCAAATCCGACCATGAATTTTCGGATCGTCGCCGAGCGCAGCAGCGGAGGAAAAAAGTGGGCGTGGAAATGCCATTCCGGATGCTCGAAGCCATCGGTTGGCGATTGATGAAAGCCCATCGAATAAGGAAACGGAACTCCGAAAACTTTGTCGTAACTCGAAGTCACGCGGTGCAGAATGTCGCTCAAGGAGCGAACCTCATCGATCGCGAGTTCGTTCATGCTTCCGAAGTGCCGCCTGCTGCAAACCAAAATCTCGAACGGCCAAACCGCCCAGAAGGGAATCAGTGCAACGAACCCGTCGTTTTCCGAAACCACTCGTACTTGCTGCCGCTGTTCCAGCGCGACGTAGTCACATAGTAGACACGTGTTGTGCGACGACTGGTAAGCTCGCTGCGCAATCAGTTCCTTGGCAGGCTCTTGGGGAATGGAAAATGTCGCCCAAATCTGGCAATGCGGATGAGGGTTGCTCGCTCCCATCATCGCCCCGCGGTTTTCGAAGATCTGAACGTGGTGAATCTCTTCGAGCCCGCTTAATTCCCGGAATTGCCCAATCCACGTGCGAACGACTTGTTCAATCTCTTCGACTCCCATCGTAGCCAGCGTCAGGTCATGACGCGGCGAAAAACAAATCACTCGGCAAACTCCAGGCTCGGATTCCGCAACCAGCAGGCCCATGCTTTCGACGTCGAGCCGCGCATGAGCGATCTGCGGTTTCAGTGCTGCGAAGTCATTTTCAAAAACAAAGGTTGTGGTATAGACAGGATTACGA
>Ga0209006_10002419_pt1 | contig 17009 bp, 13 predicted proteins | sample JacPin_JW_Ref_O2_FD_188567 | JGI IMG/M metagenome (GOLD analysis project Ga0209006, IMG submission 188567) | Forest soil microbial communities from Algoma, Ontario, Canada - Jack Pine, Ontario site 1_JW_Ref_O2 (SPAdes) (version 2) | ecosystem: Environmental > Terrestrial > Soil > Boreal... | reverse complement strand
CGAAACTCTATGGAAGCGATCCCAACGCGCTGAAGCTGCGGCAGATGAACCTGCTCTACGAGATGAACAAGGAACGCGGGACAACGGTGCTGATCCCGACCGACATGGCCAACAGCTTGGGCACTGTGGTTGCCCTGGCCAGGGCGACGCAGGCTGATCCTGCCTGATCGATGGGCAATGTGGGGTGCTGCCGGTGGCGGCGATTAAATATGTGGCAATTTTGCCACAAATCATGCGAGCGAGCGAAAAATGCTGCGACGCAGCAAGAAAGCGCTTGCATACCGCAGGTGCGAACGCCATTCTGTGTCTCGCAGACGCTGCTTCGGCAGCACTGCTTTCTTGGACGTTTCCTCCCTAAACTTCGGCGGTGCCACAAGCACCGCCGTTTTTTTTGCCGCGCCGGCCAACCGCGGCGGATGGGCGACGTCCGCGCCCCCCGGCGCCGCTGCTTTTACCCCGAAGCTGCACGCCTTGCGCGCGACTTGCGCCGTCACGACCTGGTGCTCGAACTGGGTGACGGGACCTTCCGCCTGAAAAAATCCTTCGAGGCCGCGACAAAAGCGGGAGCAAAATATATTTTGATCGTCGGCGAAAACGAAGTGAAGGCTGATGCCTTCGCGCTGAAGAATCTGGCCACAGGCGAGCAAATCTCGGTGCCGTTTGCGGAACTCGCGCAGAAGATAAAGGATCTAATCAATGGGCAAGGTCCGCTCAGCACTTGATGAAACAGCGATTCGCTTTATTGAAGCGCAGCGGGTGTTCTTTGTCTCTTCGGCGCCACTGGATGCCGCAGGGCATATCAACCTCTCGCCCAAGGGTCTGGATACTTTTCGCATTCTCGGCCCGACCACCGTCGCCTATCTCGATTTCAACGGCAGCGGCGTAGAGACCATTGCACACCTAAAGGAGAATGGCCGCATCGTTCTGATGTTCTGCGCTTTTCAGGACCCGCCCAACATTTTCCGCCTCTACGGTCATGGCCGCGTGGTTGAGCCACACGAAGAGCAATTCGCCGCGCAGGCCGCGCATTTCCCGCCGCAGGAGGCAGTGCACTCCATCATCGTGGTCGAACTCACGCGCGTTACGGATTCCTGCGGCTACGGCGTTCCTTTATTTAAATATGAAGGAGAGCGCGAACAACTTCACGCCTGGGCGCGCAAGCAGGGCCCGGAAGGATTGAAAGACTACCGGCAGCGAAAAAATCGCAACAGTGTTGATAGGCTACCGGGAATTGCCGAATAGTTGGGACAAGACATTCCTCGTCTCGCGATCCCAGGTCGACTCACGCTTTGTTCTGCATTGCGCCAGCGTGCTCCAACCATCTGTCAAACTGTTGCAGCGCCAGCTCGCACTGCAGGCGGTGACGCTCCTTGCGGTCGCGAATTTTTTTGTCCAGCGGCGGAAGCAGGTCGAACGTGATGTTCGCAGGCTGAAAGCGTTTCGCATCGGCGTGCGTGATGTAGTGAGTCAACGATCCGAAAGCGCTCGCCCGTGGCGGAGCGATCAGTTCCTCGCCGAGAACCAATGCGACCGCATTCATTCCCGCCATCAATCCGGTGGCGATTGATTCCACATATCCCTCTACGCCACAAATTTGTCCGGCAAACAAAATTTGCGGATGCGCTTTCATCTGTAGCGTTTCATTCAACAGTGTTGGCGAATTGATATAGGTGTTTCGATGGATTTGGCCGTAACGAAGAAATCGCGCATTCTCCAGGCCCGGAATCAGCCGCAACACCCGCGCCTGCTCGCCGAACTTCAGATGGTTTTGAAATCCCACCAGGTTGTAGGAATCGGCCCGCAGATTTTCCTGCCGCAACTGCACGACCGCATAGGGCCTGCGCCCGTTGCGCGGATCGATGAGCCCGACCGGCTTCATGGGGCCAAAGCGCAGCGTGTCGCGTCCGCGGCGCGCGATCTCTTCAATGGGCAGGCAGCTCTCGAAATAATTCAGCTTCTCCCATTCGCGCTCTTCCACCGATTGCGCGGCCAGCAGCGCATCGTAAAACTGGTCGTACTCCTCGCGGGTCATCGGGCAGTTGATGTAGTCGGCGGAGCCCTTGTCGTAGCGCGCCGCCATGTAGACGCGGTCCATGTCGATTGAATCCGCCTCGACAATCGGACTGATCGAATCGTAGAAATACAAATGCGGATTGTGCTGCTCTGCCGCGGAAATTGAATCAGATGTTAGGGCCGAACTCAGGCGAGCAATCTCCCCCGCCAGCGCATCTGAAGTCAGCGGCCCGGTTGCCACGACCGTGATGGCCTCATCTTCGTCGATTACGCCCACTTCTTCGCGCTGCACAACGATCCTAGGTTCCCGCGAGATCGCCTCCGTCACGCGCACTGCGAATGCCACGCGGTCCACGGCCAGCGCGTGTCCCGCCGGAACCGCGCATTCGCGAGCAATCTCCAGCAGCAGCGATCCCGCGCGGCGCATTTCTTCTTTCAACAACCACGGAGCGGTATTCTCGCTCTCCGACTTCAGCGAATTCGAGCATACTAATTCAGCGAAGTCCGCCGTCTGATGGGCTGGCGTCTGCCGCCCCGGACGCATCTCAAAAAGTTCCACTTCCACGCCGCGGCGCGCGCACTGCCACGCCACTTCACAGCCTGCAAGTCCTGCGCCGATGACTTTGATATTTGGCATCTTGCGACTTACTTTGGCGCCCGCCGCGCCTTGCGGGGCTCATGAATCCGTTCGTGCCGCGCGAGCATTTCCACAAACTGCCGGATCTTCGCTGACCGCGTCTCGGCCTTTTTCACCGTCTGGATGCGGAAGAGCACTGCATAGCGATTCGCGCTATCTAGCGACTGAAAAAAATCTCGTGCCGTTGAGTTCGCATCCAGCGCAACGCGTAAGTCGTCCGGCACTTCTGCGTTTTTCTGCGAAGTGTAAGCCGATTCCCACCGTCCATTTTTCCTGGCGACATCCACCACCTCCAATCCGGCCGCCTTCATTCGTCCGTCCGTAATCAGAACCTCAGCTTTATTGCGATTGATCCTGGACCAAATGCTCGTCGCCGATCGCGGAAGAAATCTCTGTAACCACGCCTGCGCGCTCTCGCCTTTTTTCTGGCCATCGATCCATCCATAACACAGGGCGATTTCCAGCGCTTCGGCATAGGACACCGACCGCAGTCCCGAATCTTTCTTCGCCAGCCGCAACCACAAGCCAACCGACTTGCGATGATTCTTTTCCAGCCAAGCAACCCAGGCATCCCGGTTGCGAAACAAGCGAACCGGCGCTGCAACTTGCTCCTTGCCAGCAGCTGCTCTCACGTCGCGCTCTCCGCCAGTTGCCGCAACGCATCACCGGTCAGCAACGCCGACCGCCACTCATCGCGAAATTCCGCGCCCAGAGCCTCATACAGATCGATGGCTTTCGTATTCCAGTCGAGCACTTCCCAACGCAAAGCGCAACGGCTTTCATCGCGCGCAATCCGCGCCACAGCGGCGAGCAGGGCCTTCCCGATTCCTTTGCCGCGAAATTGCTCACGCACGAATAAATCCTCCAGATACAATCCCGGCCCCACCCAAGTGGAATAGTAATCGTAGAACAACGCATAGGCTGCGACTTTGCCATCCCACTCCGCGATCAAAGCGCGAAATTTTGGATAAGCGCCAAAACCGTCGCGCAGCAATTCCTCCGCCTGGATCGTGACCAGATCCAATTGACGCTCAAATTCCGCCAGTTCGCGGATCATCTTGCGCAACACAACGACATCGGGAGCGCGGGCCGCACGAATGGTAAGCATGGCGAGAAAGAAAGTTCAGTGTACAACCTGGCGGGAACTCCCTGATCGAATCAAATCCAGACTCGGCGAGCGAATCAGTGCGTCCCCGTCGGCAATCTTCGCTGCCCATAAAAACCTGTGGCGCTGCTGCTGGCAGCGCCACAAGCTTGATATTCCTCTGGCATCTCGACTCTTTCGCAATGCGCCTAGAAGATCAGCTTCAAAGCAAGCTGAATAAATCGCGGGTCGTTCAGAGTCGCATTCACCACGCCGAAGCTGGAGCCACTGGCGAAGTCTTGCATGGAACTCGCGCTGCTGCCCGGCAGGTAGAAGTGAGGATGGTTAAAGAGATTGAAAAACTCAGCCCGGAATTGGAGGTTCATGCCCTCGCGGAAGGACAAAGGAAAATCCTTGATCGCGGAGAAATCGGTGTTCACAAATCGAGGGCCGTATACAGGAGCCCGCGGGGAGACTCCAAGCTCCCCCGGTAGAGGAGCCGCAAAAGCGCACGGATTGAACCAATTCTCCAGGGTGTGGACTTGGGCAGGACAATCCGTACGCCCCCCTTCCGGCCCGCCTCGATTGGGATCGCCAACTTCGTTGGGCCGGTTCAGCACATTTCCATTCCACATGAAGTTCACGCCCGATTGGTTGTTGCTATCGACGACAAACAGTGGAAATCCGGAGATAGCCTTTTCGATTACGTTCACCTTCCAGTTGCCGAACACTGCGTTGACCGGGCTGCTCCAATCGCCACCGAAATGCTTGCCCTTGCCAAATGGGAGGTCGTAAAGGACGCTGGCGGTGAACTGATTGTTGAGGTTGAGCTGAGACAACCCCCAATCCGCTTTTTGCGCTCCGGGGAGTGGCCAGTACATGGCACCCGGAAGTGTCCCCAGACCGTCGGGGAAGCCGGAATCGAAGGTGCGCGAGTAGGTATAGCTTAGCAAAGCGTAAAGGCCGTTTCTTGCATTCTTCTCAGCTTTTACCTGCAGCGAGTCATATCGGGCGCGGCCGTTGTCCGTATTGTTATCGACCGCGGTGAACGGGCCGTAGGGCGCGGCGAAGTACGCTCCACCGGCGCCGCAACCGAGAGTGTAACCGGGAACCGCGTTGGGGCCACCAGCGCAGGCCGTCGGAGAACCGATATTTTGATTTAGTCCGTCGACCAGAATATGAGTACTGCGCGACCCCGCGTACCCCACCGTGAGGACAACCTCTTCAGGCAACTGATGTTCGACGTTCAGGTTGAACTGCTGCACCATGCCTTGTTTGAAGTTGAGGTTCTGTGACTGAATGGTTCCGGTAAAGCTGTCTGGGCTGGGAGGCGCTTCAATCGGCTGCAGGGCGCCTGTAGTAGATGAGACGGACAGGAAGCCGAGTTGAAGCCCGCAGTTCACCGGCGTTGCCGATGTCGCATTTCCGAACGGACAGGGATTACCCGGGAAATTATTGAAGTTATCAACTTCGGCGTAATACGGCGGATTCTGCCAGAGCCCTTGCGCGCCCTGGCTCCAGGCAGAATCGTGGAAGATGGCGTAGCCAGCGCGGACGGCAGTGCTCGTACTGCCAAAGGGTTTCCAGGCGAGGCCGATGCGCGGCTCGAATGCGGTCTTGTCGAACTCGATGCCGACGTCGCCGTTGGTACGGGTGCAATTCGTGCAGCCGGTGATTCCCGGCGCCCCGCCAGCGATCAGATATTGACCTGTCGCATAGTCAAAATTTGACTGGCGTCCCTCGGCTTCAGTAATGGGCGTGGTCAGCGACCATGCGATCCCAAGATTGAGGGTCAAATTGGGGGTGACGCGCCAGTCGTCCTGCACGAACGGACGAAACATTTTCCAGCGGCGTCCGGTGGTTGCGCCCAGAAACGTTTGGTCATGAATGCCGCCGCCAATCTGTCCGAGGAGCAGGTCGGCTGCAGCGTCATTCGTGTAGCTGCCGAAGATCAGAAAGTAGCCGTCGCCAAAGCCATTGGTCAGCACATTCATCTGATTGGCCCGGATTCCGCCGCCGAACCGGATGTTGTGCTTGCCGCGAATCATCTCCAGCGAATCGGAAACAGAGAATACATTAGTGCCGCCCTGGAAGGGTGAGAATCCGCGGTCTCCAACCGACCAATAGCCGGTAAGTTGGGTCGAACTCAGGCCGCAGCCCACACAATCCTTCGAAGACTGGTTGAGGCTTGCGGGGTAACCGGTGATGCTGTCGCATGCGCTGCCCAGATCCGCGCCTTGAATCCCAATCTTTGCCGCTTGGCAAGTGCCCGTGCCGAAAGATGAAATGTGATTGAATATCCGGTTGAAGCCAAAACTTACCTGGTTGATGGTGCTGTCCGAAAAAAGATGGGTTTCGGAAACCGCCACGTTCCGCCCGTGGTTGGTGATGTTCTGGGTGCTGGCAAACGCGGCCTGTTCGGCAAACCCCGGCGAGCCTCCGGGAACGAACGAAAATGCCTGGTCGTAGCTGAAGCGCGCGAACGCGGAATCTTTGCTGGAAAAATTGTGGTCCAGACGGATATCGAACTCGCCCTCGTTGAGCCTCCTCACCGGAGTGTTGGTGTAGTTGTAACCGAGTTGCGGGTTGCTGGTGGTACTTGCGGGGTAGAAATCGATGAGCGCCTTACCGGCGGGATCGAACATGTTGGTCGGGATCTGGTTGCATGGGGCGCCCCCCGCTTGCACGCCGCCGGCGCCGGCAGGGATCGGATTGTTCGAAGCATCGCATAAGAAGGGCGCGCCCGTGTAGGGGTTGATGAGGTCGGGGAAACCGTTCGCATTCGCACTGCCATCGAACAGGCCAGGACGGGCCGTGCCAAACGGATCCATCGTGTAGTTGCCATTCATCATCGCCTGCGTCGGAACTAGTCCCGTGAACGGAATTCCATGCCGCTGTCTCTTGGCCTGGTAGTCGAGAAAGAAAAACGTTTTATCTTTCTGAATTGGCCCGCCAAAAGCTCCGCCGAACTGGTTCAGATTGAACTGCTGTTTCGGAGACGGGGTACCAAAATCGTAGGCCTCTGCGTCCAGCTTGGTGTTGCGGAAGAATTCAAACAGCGAGCCGTGATACTGGTTCGATCCCGACTTAGTGGTAACCAGCACCGTCGGTCCCGCGCGCGTTCCCCACTCGGCCGAATAGTTGTAAGTCAGGACCTTGAATTCGTTGATGGCATCGATGGAAGGCAGAATGGCGATGCCGCCCGCGGTTAACTCGTTGTTGTCAACGCCGTCGAGGAGCCAATCCGTGCTCTGAGCGCGCGACCCACCAACCGAAAGAGAATATGTTCCGCGCGCCGATACTTCGCTGCTCGGGCCCCCATTGAAGAAACTGCTGGGATTGGTCTCCTGAGTTACACCAGGAGTGAGCGTAGCTAACTGCACAAAGTCGCGGCCGTTCAAGGGAAGTTCGGCGACCTGCTCGGAGGTAATGACCTGACCGAGTGTGGGATTTGTGGTTTGCACGGCTACTTCGCTGGCGCTCACTTCGACGGACGTCGACACGGAAGCGGGGACGAGCGAGAAGTCGAGTTCGCGATGTTCGTCGATTTGCAGTCGCACGTCTTTTTGTTCTGCCGGGCCAAAGCCGGCGGATTCGACGCGAATCGTGAAGTAGGCGACCGGCAGCAGCGGGATCAGGTAGTGGCCGGAGTCGTCCGTCTTGGCCTCACGGGAGATGCCAGTGCCCTGCGACGTCGCGGTAACCGTTGCGCCGGAAACCACCGCTCCAGCTTTGTCTGTGACCGTGCCGGAGAAACTACCGGTGGCTTGCGCCTGCAAAAGAGAACTGGCAAAGCTCAGGAAGAAACAGCAAGACGCCGCCAGAAATAAGCTTCGTTTCATCAGATCCCCTTCATGAATAGCCGTCGCCTCGCGCGACGAACTGGCTAAGCTTTCCAGCAGATAAAAATTCGCGACTCAACTGGGAGTATTTGACCGTAGGAGGGTCCTTATAAATGGCCGAAGTGACCGAAGTCAAGAATTTTCAGTGATTTTGGACCAGATGCGCACCACTTTGGGAGGCCCATGCGGAATCGAAACGCCCGCGATCATAGAAAGATTTTTGCGTGCCCACGCCTGTAGTGGAAAGCGCAGCATAGAGGTTGGCGCGGCGCACCGCTTCTTTCTCCGCAACACCTTCGGCGAGAAATACGGCGAAGCTTCCGATGAAGGCGTCGCCCGCTCCGGTGCTGTCAACGGTTTCCACGGGGAATGCTGGAACGTGTTCGCTCAAATCCTGGCCGGCGAGAAGAGAACCATTCGCGCCCAGGGTTATGATCGTGCGCTTCATACCCGAACCTAACAATACGCTCGCGCACTGTCTTGCCTCTTCGACGTTGCTAGCCCGAATTCCCGTGATCGTCTGCGCCTCGCTTTCGTTGGGAACGAAATAATCCAGACCAGCGAGCGCGTTCATGTCGATCGGTTGGGCCGGTGCGGGATTCACGATGCAGCGGATTCCCTGCTTGCGTGCGAACGCAACCGCGTAATAGACGGTCTCCAGAGGAATCTCAAACTGGAGGACGATGCAATCGACCGTCTTCAGAGTCTCGGAAGCATCGTCGATCGCGTCAGGCCGAAGCGCGTCGTTGGCTCCCTTGACCACGAGAATTCTGTTCTGTCCGGTGGGATCGACGAAGATTGGAGCTACGCCGCTGGAAAGTCCTTCGACCTGCTTGACGTGAGTGGTGTCGATGCCTAGCTTTTTAAAGTTTTCGATGGTGGCCGGACCGAAGAGATCGCTTCCGACTCGCGCGACCATGAAAACTTCCGCACCGCATAGCCGAGCCGCAACCGCCTGATTCGCGCCCTTGCCGCCGAAGCCCAGATCGAATTTCTGGCCGAAGATCGTTTCGCCGGGCTTGGGTAACCGGTCGGTGAAAGTCGTGAGATCGATGTTGGCGCTGCCAATCACTGCGATGCGCGGCTGCTTTGGCATAGTGAGTTATGTGGCGCGGGCGCTCTCGCCCGCAGGGATTGTACAAGAATGCTACTCGCCGTACGGCACCCAAATATTCTTTACCTGCGTCGCGTGCTCGAGAAACCACCGGCCTTCGGCCTGCTTGGCATCGAGCCAGTCAATGGCACGGCCTTCATTGGTGAAAACCTGTTTCAAGTTTCCGGTGGAAAGCGCCTTGGCCGCAGCCGCAGTCGCTCCATCGCGGAAGCACCACAACGCATCGACGCCGTCGTGCTCGGCCAAAGTCTTAAGTAATTGCGACGAACATCCGGTGACGATATTGACTGCACCGCCGGGCAGGTCGCTCGTGTCGAACACTTGATAAAGATCGCCGGCGATCAGCGGATAACTTTCGGACGGAACCACGACCGCCGTGTTTCCGACCGCTAGCACCGGCAAAATGAGCGAGAGAAAACCGAGAAGCGGAAATTCATCCGGACAAATAATTCCCGCCGCGCCGACCGGTTCCTTCATGGCAATGGCAATCGTCCGCGACGGAGGACTGTGCACCGCGCCTTCGAACTTATCCGCCCACGCGGCGTAGGAAAAGATGCGTTCGATAGTCGCGTTCACTTCTTTGGTTGCCTGATCTTTTCCGACGGAGGCGGCTAAACGGCGAGTGATCTCTTCCCCTCGCAAAGAAAGATTTTCCGCCAGATAGTAAAGCACCTGCGCGCGATTGTGTGCCGTAGCTTTTGCCCAACTCGTAGCCTTGCGCGCGGCCTCAACCGCGTTTCGAATATCTTTTCGATTGCCTAGCGCCGCCTCGCCCAGCAATTCACCGTTTGCGCCGCGCACTTCCATGCTGTAGCCGGAATCGGGCCGCACCTGCTTGCCGCCGATGTAAAGCTTCACCGTACGGTCAATCGCGAGATCGCTTGCGTCGGAGGCCTCGTCTGAATCGGGTGCCCCACTTCTCCCTGCCTTTGGGACAAGTGGGGACTCTCCATCCCCGGCCACGGCCCCCAGCGGCGGCGCATTCTTAAACCACGCCGGCTCCAGATATTCCATCAGCCCTTCGCGCCCGCCCTCGCGGCCAAAGCCACTCTCGCGGTAGCCGCCGAATCCGCACGCGGCGTCGAACAAGTTTGTGCAGTTTACCCAGACCACGCCCGCTTTCACCTGCGCGGCGACTTGCAAAGCCACGTTGATGCTCTCGCTCCACACGCATGCAGCCAGCCCGTAGACGGTGTTGTTGGCTAGCTCCACAGCCTCCGCGGGCGTGCGGAACGTCATAGCAGCCAGCACCGGGCCAAAAATCTCCTGCTGCGCCACAATCGACGTCGGATGCACGTTGCTCAACAGAGTGGGAGGAAAATAAAGTCCACGCGATGGCATGTCGATTTGCGGCTGCCAGCAAGTAGCGCCGTCGGCCACGCCCTGATCCACCATGCGGCGAATCCGCTCCAGTTGCACTGGCGCAACAATGGCGCCAATGTCGATCGATTTATCGAGCGGCGGTCCGACGCGCAACGTATTCATGCGGTCGCGAATTTTTTCGATCAGGGCGGTCGCAATGCTTTCCTGCATCAACAGCCGCGAACCAGCGCAGCACACTTGTCCTTGGTTCAACCAGATGCCATCGACTAGGCCTTCGACGGCGCTATCCAGGTCAGCGTCTTCAAAAACGATGAACGGAGACTTGCCGCCGAGCTCCAAAGAGAGTTTCTTGTGACTTGGCGCCGTGGCGAGTCGAATGGCGCGCCCTACTTCTGTAGATCCGGTGAACGCGATCTCGTCGACGTCGGGATGTTTTACGAGCGCCTCGCCGGTGGAACCATCACCGGTCACAATGTTGACCACGCCCGCAGGGAGGCCAATCTCGTCGCAGATTTCGGCGAAGGCGAGCGCGGTCAGCGGCGTAAACTCTGCGGGCTTCAACACAACCGTGTTGCCGGTAGCCAAGGCGGGCGCAATCTTCCACGCTAGCATCAACAGCGGAAAATTCCACGGGATGATCTGCCCGACAACCCCGCACGCCTCGAAGCCTGGAAACTCCGATTCCAGCAACTGCGCCCAGCCCGCGTGATAGTAAAAATGCCGGGCCACTAGCGGGATATCGATATCGCGGCTTTCGCGAATCGGCTTTCCGTTGTCGATCGTTTCGAGCACCGCAAGCCGCCGCGAATGTCTTTGCACCGCTCGCGCCATGGCATAGAGATAGCGAGCCCGTGCGTGTGGCGTCAGTGCCTGCCACTTGGGCAAGGCCTTTCGCGCAGCTGCGACGGCCGCGTCAATATCAGCGGCCGATCCTTGCGCAACACTCGCGATCTGTTCGCCGGTTGCAGGGTCGGTCGAATCGAAGAAAACTCCCTGTGCCGGTTCGCGCCGACCACCATCGATAAAGTGTCCGAACTTTCGATGGTGGATATCGAGCCAGATGAGCGCGTCTTTGGGATCTTCAGGCGCAGGACCATATTCCATGGCCACGAATTTTTTGGCGATGCTCATGTGCTTGTGACTAGCCTACTCACTACGCCACCGGATGACGATAATCGGCGGAATACCTTCCCGTCGCGTGATGTTCCAGTTGCCGCTCGATGTCGTTCAGCAATCCGCTCGCGCCAAAGCGGAACAGATCGGCCTTCATCCACGGAAGTCCCAGCTCTTCTTTCATCAGCGCCAGCCATTCCGTAGATTGTTTGGCCGTGCGAATTCCGCCCGCCGGCTTGAATCCCACGGCCATACCGGTTTCCAAAGCGTACTCGCGAATCGCACGCGTCATCACGAAACCCACAGGCAGCGTGGCGTTCGTTGTTTCTTTCCCAGTGGAGGTCTTGATGAAATCGGCTCCCGCCATCATGGCCACAAAACTCGCGCGCGCGATGTTGCGCAGAGTCACAAGATCACCTGCCCCCAGAATGGCTTTCATGTGAACCGGCCCGCACGCCCGCTTGAATTCGGCGACTTCGTCATACAGCGCCTGCCATTTTCCGCCGAACACGTTGGCACGAGTAATGACGATGTCGATTTCATCTGCTCCCGCGTCGATTGACCGGCGAATCTCGGCCACGCGCTCTTCTATCGCCGACAATCCCGCAGGGAATCCGGTGGAAACCGCCGCTACTTTTATCCCACTGCCATGCAGCGCGCGCACCGAGGTCTCCACGAAGCGGTGGTAAACGCACACCGCCGCGACCCTGATCTGCAACTCCTCAATGCCCAGTTCCTTCTCGATCTCAGGTTCAATCGGCTGCCGGGCCTTGGCGCAGAGCCGCCGCACACGGTCGTCGGTGTCATCGCCGGAAAGCGTGGTCAGGTCCATGCAGGTGATGGCGCGCAGCAGCCATGCCGCTTGCCAGTCTTTTTTCACCGTGCGCCGCGCCACATGCGATTGAGCCCGCCGTTCGACAGCGCTCGTATTCACGCGCACCTGCCGCACCCAATCCAAATTCAAGGGAATGCCGCGATTGGAGAGCAGATGGCGGCCAGCCAAGGGCAGATCGCCGGGCGGGACCAACACGAAGGGCGCGCTCTCGACGGCACCCGAAATGCCTTCGTCCTTGCCGTTACTCCGCGATACGTTCTGCGACATCGCTTCGTATTGTACGGCAGCCGCAGCGGAATCGCAGGATCGCAGCCCGCACTTTGCCCTTGACACTCTTTCTCTGTCGCCGCTACGCTACGTCGCCGATCCATTCGAGCGAAGAAGCATCGGGAGCAGACATTGTTCACGCCGCAGACTTTGACCATCGCGCTGCTGATGATGATCACCAGCGCCATTTGCTGGGGTTCCTGGGCCAATACTTTCAAAGGCGTGAAGAACTACCGCTTCGAGCTTTTCTACTGGGACTACGCAATCGGCATCTTTCTCATCTCGCTGATTCTCGGCCACACCATGGGCAGCACGGGGCACAACCCCGAAAGCCTCGTGAACAACATTCACTCCGCCGGCGTGTCCAACGTTGTTTATGCGCTCATCGGCGGTGCGCTCTTCAATCTCGCCAATCTGCTGCTCGTCGCGGCAATCGATATGGCCGGGCTTGCCGTCGCCTTCCCCATATCGATTGGGATCGCGCTCGTGGTCGGCGTCGTGTTGAGTTATGCCCTGCAACCGCGGGGCAATCCTTTGTTCTTGGCGATCGGCGTGGCCTGCGCATTCATCGCTGTCGTGATGGACGGCAAGGCCTATGGCAGTCTGGTCGCTGCCGGACGCGGGGCCTCGCGTAAGAGCATTGTCGTCTGCGTGATCTCTGGAATCCTGATGGGGCTGTGGGCGCCGTTTATGACCCACGCCATGACCCGCGGCCAGACTCTCGGCCCCTACAGCGCCGCGATTTTCCTGACCCTCGGTGCACTGCTTTCCTGCTTCATCTGGAATATTTATTTCATGAAGCATCCGCTGGTCGGTGAGCCGGTCAAGTTCTCTAATCTTTTTAAGGGCCCGGTTCGTGGACATCTTCTCGGTCTTCTCGGCGGATGCATTTGGGGCATCGGCACGGTTTTCAATCTGGTCGCGGCCAGCTTCACCGGAGTCGCAATTTCCTACGCCATCGGACAATCCGCCCCCATGGTCGCCGCGTTGTGGGGAATTTTTGCCTGGAAAGAATTCTCCAACTCCGGCCCCCGCGCCAAACTTTACCTCATGCTCATGTTCGTCTTCTACGCCCTGGCAATCTTCCTGGTCGCCCGCGCGAATGGATAACGCGCTTGTGGAGGTGCCCCTGTGGGGACGGCCGCCCTCGGCCGTCCGGCGGCGCAGCCGCCTAGCCCACCTGCCCATGCAGCGCCCGCTTCAGAAACTGCCCCTGCCCCGCCGCACCCAAGAACTTATTCCCCTCCACCACCACGCGCCCTCGCGACAGCACCACATCCGGCATCCCCGTAACCTGAATCCCTTCAAACATCGAATAATCAACGCGCATGTGATGCGTCTTCGCGCTGATGGTGTGCTTGCGCGACGGATCAAAGATTACGAGGTCCGCATCGCTGCCCACCGCAATTGTCCCCTTGCGCGGATAAAGTCCAAACAGCTTCGCCGGCGTCGTCGAGACCAGTTCCACAAAACGATTCGCGCTGAATCGCCCGGCCGCGACCCCGCCGGAATAAATCAAGCTCATGCGATGCTCTACTCCTGGTCCGCCGTTGGGGATTTTCGTGAAGTCGTCTTTGCCCAATTCCTTCTGCTCCTTAAAACAGAACGGACAATGATCGGTGGAAACAACCTGAAGATGATCGCGCTTCAAACCATTCCACAATTTCTCCTGATGCCATTTCTCCCGCAGCGGCGGGGTGAAAACATACTTCGCGCCCTCGAAACCAGGGGCATCCATATTCTCCAGCGAAAGGTAAAGATATTGGGGACAAGTCTCGGCATAAACGGGAAGCCCGCGGTCGCGCGCCTCGCGAACTTTTTCCAGCGCGTCGTTGCAGCTCAAATGCACGATGTAAATCGGCGCGCCCGCCATTTCTGCCAGCGCAATCGCGCGCGATGTCGCTTCCGCCTCGGCCGTTGTGGGCCGAGTCAACGCATGATATTTCGGCGCGCGCTTCCCCTCGGCCAACGCCTGTTGCACGATCACGTCGATGGCGCTTCCGTTTTCCGCGTGCATGCAGATCAGCGCACCATTCTTCGCGGTAGTTTGCAAGGCCCTGAAGATGCTCGCGTCATCGAGCATAAACACGCCGGGATAAGCCATGAACAGCTTGAAGCTCGTCACGCCTTCGCCCACCAGCGCGTTCATTTCCTGCAACTGCCCATCGGCAATGTCCGTCACGATGCAGTGGAACGCATAATCGCAGACCGCCTTGCTGGACGCCTTCGCCATCCACGTATCGAAAGCTTGTTGCAGACGCTGGCCCTTGTATTGAATCGCAAAGTCGATAAGCGTAGTCGTCCCACCAAATGCCGCTGCGCTCGTGCCAGTTTCAAAATCATCTGCGCTAGTGGTGCCGCCGAAAGGCATATCGAGATGCGTATGCACATCGATGCCACCGGGGAAAACCAGCTTGCCCGCCGCGCTGATCACGGTCCCCGCATTTTGCCGCGGCAAGTCCTTGCCCATCGCGACGATCTTGCCGCCTTCAATCGCAATATCGGCCGCATAGGTATCGCTCGCGGTCACCACACATCCATCGGCGATGATCGTGTCAAAAGCCATCGAACCCTCCGCTCCCGAGCCGACGCTGCGCCGGGAAAGAACTGGATTCTATGCTAAACTGCCGCACTCAGTTCCTGATAATTGCTTACCCACTTTTTCTGAAATAATTCACTGAGGAACAGGCGGACCCATGCAGTTCGGCATCACGATCAAACCCGATCTCTCCATCGACCGCATGGTCGGCCTTACGCGCCAAGCCGAAGCCGCCGGGTTCACCTACGGCTGGCTCTTCGATTCTCACGTTCTGTGGAAGGAGCCGTATCCACTGCTCACGCTGATGGCTGCCAACACTCAGCGCATGAAGCTCGGGACATGCGTGACGAATCCCGCGGTACGCGATCTCACCGTCACCGCGAGCCTGTTCGCCACTCTCAATTTGATTTCAAACGGACGCATGCAACTGGGCATTGGACGCGGCGACAGCTCCCGCCGCGTTCTAGGCAAGAAGCCGGTAAGCTGGTCGCAACTCGAGCAATCAGTGAATGTCTTCCGCGATCTAACTGCCGGCCGCGAAATCGAATACGAAGGCCAGCCCACGCGCCTGACCTGGACCTCGGGCTCGCCGCCTCCCGTATGGATTGCCGGTTACGGACCCAAAGTCCTGCACATGGCGGGCCGCGTGGCCGACGGCATCATTCTTCAATTCGCCGACCCGGATTTAATTTCCTGGTGCCTCGGCTTCGTGAAAGATGGCGCCCGCGCCGCAGGCCGCGATTTCACCAAAATCGAAGTTATGGCTGCTGCGCCGGTCTGGGTCTCCGACGATCTAACCGTCGCGCGGGAACACGTGCGCTGGTTCCCGGCGCTGGTTTCCAACCACGTCATGGACCTGATCCGGCAATACAAGCCCGAAGACTTACCGCCCGCACTAACGTCATTCGTGCAAGATCGCGGCAGCTATGACTACCAGCATCACTGCGAAGTGGATAGCGATAACCGAAACTTCGTCTCCGACGAAGTGGTCGACCGCTTCTGTCTGGTTGGGCCACTCAAGGCTCACATCGACAAACTGAAAGCCCTGGCCAAAGTGGGAGTAACGCAATTTAATATTTATCTGATGTGCGGCGAAGAAGAACAAACGCTGGATATATATCGGCGCGATGTGCTGCCCAACTTTTGAAGGCAGCCTGGACGCGAAAAACGCTTAGCCGCGGGAATGAATTATACTTTGCCCGCTATGCGAAAAAGCACGCTCCTGAATTTGCTCCTGCCAGTGGTCTGCCTCGTATCGATACCGCGTTTTGCCCGCGCTCAAACTCTCCTGGTAGTCAACCAGGGCGACGCCAACGTGGGTTTTGTCGATCCCGCAGCCGGACTACAGGTCGCAACTATCGCGGAGAACACCCCTGGCGTCCACGGCCATGAGGTCGCCGTTTCTTCCGATGAACACACTGCCTTCGTCCCCATCTACGGCAGTTCCGGCGTCGGAAACCCCGGTATCGATGGCCACGAAATGCTGGTTATCGACATTCCGTCGCGGGCCATCGTTGCCCACATCGATTTTGGCCGCGGAGTTCGCCCGCACTTTCCGCTCTTCGATCCAGCAAGTGGCTTGCTTTATGTAACGACGGAATTAGACAAGACGGTGACCATCGTCGATCCGCGAACTCGAAAAATAGTGGGTGCGATACCTACCGGACAGGAAGAGTCGCATATGCTGGCCGTGTCGCACGACGGGCGCCGCGGCTATACAGCGAACGTTGGACCCGGCAGCGTATCGGTGCTCGATATGCGGGCGCGAAAGACGATCGCCGTGATTCCAGTATCGAGCAAAGTACAGCGGATTTCCATCTCCGCCGATGACAAGTTGATCTTCACGGCAGATCAAGCGAAGCCGCAGCTTGCCGTAATCGATGCCGCGACCAACCGCGTGAAAATCTGGGTCCCGCTTCCCGGAACCGGCTACGGAACAGCCGCCACGCCGGATGGCCGCTGGCTGCTGGTCGCGGTGCCGTCTGCCAGTCAAGTGGCCGTTGTCGACCTGGCGGACATGCAGGTGAAACACCGCATCGATGTTCCCAGCACGCCGCAGGAAATACTGATTCGCCCCGACGGCAAAGTCGCCTACGTGTCCTGCGCCCAGAGCGGAAAAGTTGCCGCGCTGGATCTTGCGCAATGGAACGTTCAGAAGCTGATCGCTGCCGGCAAGTTCGCCGACGGTCTGGCGTGGGCGCAATGACGTTTATTCGGTGTGACGGCCCGCCGCCGGTCCGCT
>Ga0209006_10002418_pt1 | contig 17017 bp, 17 predicted proteins | sample JacPin_JW_Ref_O2_FD_188567 | JGI IMG/M metagenome (GOLD analysis project Ga0209006, IMG submission 188567) | Forest soil microbial communities from Algoma, Ontario, Canada - Jack Pine, Ontario site 1_JW_Ref_O2 (SPAdes) (version 2) | ecosystem: Environmental > Terrestrial > Soil > Boreal... | reverse complement strand
CGCCCCGCACGACATCCAAAGCGGCAAGAAAATCCACGAGCAGATCGACGAAGCCATCCGTCTGCACGACAAGCTGCTGCTGATCCTGTCACCGCACAGCATGGAGAGTGAGTGGGTGAAGACGGAAATCGCCAAAGCCCGCAAGCGCGAGCTGCGCGACCCCGAGGGCGTTCTGAAAAGACGTGTCCTGTTCCCCATCCGCCTGGCGCCCTTTGAAACCCTGCGCGACTGGGAGTGCTTCGACGCCGACACCGGCAAAGATTCCGCCCGCGAAATCCGCGAATACTTCATCCCCGACTTCAGCCACTGGAAAAACCACGACTCCTACCAGGAAGCCTTCCACCGCCTCCTCACCGACCTGAAAGCCTCCGACGCCAAACCGAAATAGACTACCAACCTCGGCGATCTCAGCGTGCTCTGCGTTAGAAACTCTTTGGTTTTATAGAGCTATTGAACAGCCCCCGAAAATGCACTACAATGTAGTGCATGAAGACCGAAGTCTACAGCTGGCGGGTTTCCGCAGACCGGAAGGCGGCACTGGAAGAAGAAGCGCGTCACGAAGGTACGACGGTCTCTGGCCTGCTGGACCGCGTAACCGGCGACTGGCTAGCTCACCGCCGCAACGGCCACTCGCACGAAGACGCCGCGCAGGCCGCACTCCGCAAGCGCGTCATGAAAACCGTCGGCACCATTCGCAGCAGAGACCCTACGCTAGCCAGTCGAGCGCGCGAGGTCATCCAAGAGCAGCTATTGCGTAAGCATCTCCAGGAGTCCAATGCCTTCCGCCGGACTGATTGACACCGGCGCCATCATCGCGATCCTCGACGCCTCAGCCTCTCAGCATCAGGACTGCCTGGAATCCCTCGCGACCTTGAAATTGCCGCTGCTAACCACGGAAGCGGTGCTCACCGAACTCTTTCACCTGATCCGCGCCCGCCATCTGCGCGTGGACCGGGTCTGGCAGTTCGTTCGTTCCGGAGCACTGACCGTCTCTCCAATAAGCAACGATGACTTGCCGGAAATCGACGCCCTCATGGGCCAATACGCCGATCGCCCCATGGACTTCGCCGACGCCACCCTAGTCCATCTTGCCGCTCGCGAACGCCTCACCACCATCCTCACCATCGACTACGACGACTTCTCCACCTACCGCCTGCCCGGCCGCAAGAAATTCACCATCCTCCCCCGCCGCTCACGCCACTAGCGAATTCACTTCCCCCGCGCTCTCGGCCACTTCGCCACCACCACCGTCGAAATCCCCCCTCGCGGCCGGAAATCCCCCTTCACTTCGGCCCACACCGGCTTGGCCCACTTCACCACATCTTCCAGCACGCGGTTAACGATGTTCTCCTGAAAAATCCCCAGGTTACGATACGACTGCAAATATTCCTTCAGCGATTTCAGCTCCAGACATTTCTTATCCGGCATGTACCGAATCGTTACCACCCCAAAATCCGGCAGCCCGGTCTTCGGACACACCGAGGTAAACTCCGGATCGTCCACGATGATCTCGTAGCCCGGAAACTGGTTCGGCCAGGTCTCAATCTCAGGAAATTTCGCGTCCAAGCCCGCCGCCGCGTGCTCGGGAGTATATTTACTTTGCTTGCTCATCGAGTGATTTTAGTCTATGCGCCCGATTCCCCGGCGCCAGCATCTAACTGAATATAAGCTGGGGACACTCGACGCTCGCAGGTTGCGCCAAGAGTGATAAATTGTTGCTTACAGTTTTTCCTGCCGCGGCCTGATTAGAAAAGGCTTGTGTAGACGGCCTCAATAGAAAACAGTTTGGCCTCAAATCACAATTCGAACGGATCGTCGCGCGCCGGAAGCCGCCGCCGGGGCTGGACCGTCGCCGCCTCCACCGCCGTGGCCGCCGCCATCCTAATACCATTATTTTCGCGCCGCCCAGCTCTCTCGGTTCACACTGCCACCCTCGACCGCGGCCCCATCCGCAGCCTCATCTCTACCAACGGCAAAGTCGAGCCGATCGAGAATTTCGAAGCGCACGCACCCATCGCCACCACCATCAAGCGTCTGCTAGTGAAAGAAGGCGACCACGTTCGCAAAGGCCAACTCCTTCTGCAACTCGACGACGCCGACATCCGCTCCGCCGCCGCCCGCGCCCAGGCCCAACTCACCGCCGCGCAAACCGATCAAACCCAACTCAAAACCGGAGGCACGCGCGAAGAAACTCTCACGCTTGACTCGCAGCTCACCAAGGCCCTGAGCGAGCGCGACGCCGCCCAGCGCACCCTCGATTCACTGCGCCGCTTGCAGCAACAAGGAGCCGCCTCGCCCGGCGAAGTCCGCCAGGCCGAAGACACTCTGCACCGCTCCGAGGCCGACGTTAATTTGCTCCAACAAAAGCAGCACGAGCGTTACGCCGCTCCAGAATTCGCCAAAGCCGGAGCCCAGGCCGCCGCCGCCCAAGCCGCCTATTCCGCCGCTGAGGATTCTCTCAGCAAAACCGAAGTCCGCGCTCCCTTCGCCGGAGTCGTCTATTCTCTGCCCGTCAAGCAAGGCGCATACGTCCAGCCGGGTGATCTTTTATTGCAGGAAGCCGATCTATCTCATGTACTGGTGCGCGTGTTCGTCGACGAGCCCGACGTGGGCCGTCTGACTCCCAGCCAACGTACCGAAATCACCTGGGACGCCGTTCCCGGACGCATCTGGACCGGCGCCGTCAACACCGTGCCCGCAACCGTAAAACTGCGCGGCGCGCGCAACATCGGCGAAGCCACTTGCACCGTCGATAACAAAGATCTGAAGTTGCTGCCCAACGTCAACGTGAACGTCGCCATCATTACCGCCGAACACGCCAACGTGCTCACCTTGCAGCGCGATGCCATTCGCATCGACGACTCCAAGCCCTACGTCTATCAAGTCGTCGACGGCCACCTCAAACGCCAGGACGTAACAATCTCTCTGCAGAATCTCACGCAAGTAGAAATCGCCTCCGGCCTTCCCGCAAACGCAGTCGTGGCTCTCAACTCCGAAGGCTCAAAGCCGCTCTACGACGGCGCCCCAGTCAAGGTGGTGCCATGATCAGGATTCGAATTTTCACAAGTTTCGCTTCGAAAGAGATCAGAGCACACCGGCTCTGTGGGGATCACCGTTGCGGGCAGCAGTATAGTAGGCAGCAGTATAGTAGGCAGCAGTTTGGTAAGCAGCGCCGTGGAAGAGCGGCCCTTCAGGGCCGCGTAAGTTCCCCCAAATCAGTCTGGGCTTTAGCCCCCGTGGCCGTCTTGCGTTCGCTAATTTCTTCGCTCCGCAGCCTATCCAATCGTCGTGTACCCGTTTTGCAATCCGCGGTTTTTTCGACAATCCTCACCACATTGCTGTTTTCCTTCACCCTCCCCGCCCACGCGACCACCCAATCCGCCAAAGAACTCCTGGTCGCCGGCCGCGTCGATGAAGCCATCTCCGCCCTGCAACAGCAAACCACGCAATCCATCTCCACGCAAAACGAAGCCGAGGACCGCAACCTCCTCTGCCGCGCCTACTTCATGGTCGAAGACTGGGACCACGGCATCCGCGAGTGCGAACGCGCCGTCGCCCTCGCTCCCAACAACAGCAACTACCATCTCTGGCTGGGACGCCTCTACGGCGAAAAAGCCTCCCACTCCGGATTTTTCTCCGCCGCGGGCTTAGCCAGAAAAGTTCGCACCGAATTCGAACGCGCCGTCCAACTCAACCCCGAAAACTGGGAAGCCCGCTCCGACCTCGCCGAGTTCTACCTCGAAGCTCCCTCCATCGTCGGCGGCGGAAAAGAAAAAGCCCTTGCCCAGGCCCAGGCCATGGCCCCAATCAACCCCGCCATGGCGCACTACGTCAACGGCCGCATCGCCGAAAAGAATAAAGACAGCGCCACCGCCGAGCGCGAATACCGCATCGCCATCGACCTCAGCCACGGCGGTGCTCTCGCCTGGCTGAATCTCGCGCTCTTCTACCGCCACGAAAACCGCTTCGACGACATGGAGCAGGCCCTGCGCGTCATGGAATCCCGCCCACTCGACCGCCCCGAATCCCTCATGGATGGCGGCGCCGTACTGCTGCGCACCGGCCGCGACTCCCAGCTTGCCATCAAGCTCCTCCGCAAATATCTCGCCTCCGCTACCGTCGAGCAAGGCCCCGCCTTCAAAGCCCACTACCTCTTAGGCGAGTTGCTGGAGCGCCAGGGCGACCGCGAAGGCGCCGCCGAACAATACAACGCCGCTCTCAACCTCGCCCACGAATACCGCAAAGCCGACCAAGCCCTCAAACGCGTAGAACCGTAACGCAGTCCGTTTCATCCCAATCAAAAAAATCTGTCACCCCGAGCGCAGCATTGCGATTAGCTTCATCAATCGCAATGCGAAGTCGAGGGACCTGCTTTCTTGCCCGCGCCATCTGCTATCGCCGCAAAATCTCCGTTCCGTTTTTGTAATAAGGCCAACGCCATCCCGATGCATATGCTATTCGGAAAGGATTTGACCGGGCGACGCGCACCAACCGACCTAAACGCCGCTTCTCCAATAGCTTGAACCACTCTCAACTGCTCCTCAACGCCCAGCTCCGTTCGGATTTCGTAACAAAACAAATCCACAGCGAACATCGCAAAAATATTGCGATAGTAATTTGGCTCCTGCCTAGGGGCCCCGATTCATAAACTGCACAAAGATTTAGCGGCAGGAGGAGGCCCCGAATATCACCACCCAAGATCGCTTCCGTTTTCATCATTCCAGCCTTAAAGAGCCAACTTGCATGGCGAATCTTCCTTCTCTGCCTCTGCTTTCTGCTCTCGTGCAATCTATATGCTCAGTGCAGCGGCGGCGGCTGTGACACCGGCTGTAGCGATCCAACCCACTTCGCCTGCCTTCCCGACTGCACCTGCACCCTGATTTCTCCCATCCTCGTCGATACGACAGGAAAGGGATTCCACTTGACTTCTGCCGACGCGGGCGTGCTGTTCGACATGGCCGGAGACGGGCACCCTTTGCAGATCGCCTGGACCGCAGTCGGCTCCGGCAATGCCTTTCTGGCGCTGGACAGAAACCACAATGGGAAGATCGACAACGGCACGGAATTGTTTGGCAATTTCACCGCGCAGCCACAATCCCACGATCCAAACGGATTCCTTGCCTTAGCCGACTTCGATAAACCGGAGAACGGCGGCAATGGCGACGGGATCATTGACGACAGGGATGAGGTCTTTTCTCACCTGCTCCTATGGATTGACGAGAATCACGACGGCGTCTCTCAGCCAAACGAATTGCATGCCCTTCCCGAGTTGGGCGTGTACTCCATCAGCCTGCACTACCGCGACGACAGGTATTTCGACGATCATTACGGCAATTGGTTCCATTATCAGGCGGCGCTGAATCCCGACCCGCAAGATGGCTGGTCGAAGGACGGCCGCATCATCTACGACGTTTCCTTCGTGACGGTCCCGGTTTACGGCCACAGCATCCAAGCGTCGCGAGGCGCGTACACACTGCCGCCGAAGTGACGGCGAGTCGAACCATCTGTTGCGAGATTTCGGCAATGGCTGCGGTCAATGCTCATCGAGAAAGGATAGAAACATGCCTGCCATGCGGATAAGCGCTTTTCGCCGTTTCCTCCCGCTCCTTGTGCTGTGCCTGGCCGCCCAATATGCTCTCGCCGGTTCCGCGACCTACCACCAAAGCGTCGCGGTGGTCCAGGAGGGAAGGCTGTCGTTGGAGCTTACCAATGACTCCCATGTTCCAATCACCGCCTTCGTCGTAAGGGAGATTTCGTCGTCGGGCGCGGAAGAGCGTACCTATTTCGATGTTTATGTCGATAAGGGGCAGCCGGAGTTGCCGCTTGCTCCCGGCGCCTCCATTCACAAGGGGCTGACGGCATCCGCGGGTACGGGCCAGACCGGACTTCAGGCGGAAATACCCGCCGTAATATTCAAAGACGGTTCCAGTGCTGGTGACCCAGTATGGACTAATATAATTCTCGCGCGCCGGGCGCGCCTACATGATCGTCTTTTTAAGCTTCGCGATCTGTTGAACTCTCTGGTCGGCACCGGGATCGCGCCGGAAGCAATCGCAGAGAAGCTCCGAACCTCACTCATTGAGGAGGTGAAGCGATTGCCTGACGATGACCTGCGCAGCGTAGATACCATTACTTTCTTCGACGCCACCGCTTTCTTTGACAGGGAGAGGCCAGCCAAGAGCGACTACGCCCTTAAGCTCTATTTGAGCCAACTGGAGAGGCGCGCGTTGGTGTTGGAATATTCGCGGCCAGATCTGGATAAGATTCGAGCTCTCCCGGTATCAATTCCCATTCGAACAGGGGGATAAGGTTATACCCGCTGCAGCTCTCGATTCTCCACAACCTCCTAGATATTCGCGAAATGAGGTCCACAATGCAGGATCAATATAGAATAGTGCTTGGTTGCATTCTTTGCATCGCGACCCTGTGTTTGAGCGCATCTGCCCAATTTACGGCCACCGAGGGCACGCCCACGATTGCTCTTGAACCAGAGAATACGGTAGTTGCCGAGAACCAAACCGTGACGGTAACTTACGACGTCACAGTCAAGCTAACTGGAGACAGTAAGGCTGGCAACTATACGGTGAACTGGAGTTGCTATGTCAAGGGCGACCTGTATACCGGTTTTCCCAAGGCGAGTAGCGGCAGCTTCATCGCCTTGGCGGGAAGTTTCACTGTGCAGGAATCCTTTACCATTACTGAGTCGAACCCTGACACGTACCCGGTATATTGCACGGCATCAGGCGAAGTGACCGATAACGGTTCAACCAAGAACATCGGGCCAGAAACAAGTGCGACACAAGAATTTACAGTCAGCGCTTGCTCAGGAAGCGTAACCGTGACCGATGATGAACAGGCCAGCTCAGCCGCTTATATTGCAATGGATTACAACCTTACTCCGACGATGAATCCTTCATATTCCGGGAATCAGGATGTGACGATAGGACCTTACCAGGGGATCACCGGCGATCTTACGGCCGCTGGATTAGACTTAGACTGTGATGGCGGCAACAACGACGACCTCCCGGAGGAGTATCCAGTCATCACGGAGACGGGGCAAACGTCGGGTAGTAATTCCGTCACTTTCTCGTGGCAAATCACGCAGTATGGCTACTCGTGGGACGATTGTACGAGCTGCGATGCGCCTCCCGGCGCTGTCGAAAACGTGCACTTCCAGACCGCGAATCCGGGAACCGCAATATACCAAAAGGCCTTCTCCTGCGGTGAGCAGTAATTCAATTCTTATGTCGCACTCCGGTAACGTGGCCGAGTAAATTATTAAGGAGAGCCAAAATGAGATACGCCCTATTCGTTGTAGTTGCGGCATTCCTGCTCCAATGGAGCAGTTTCGCGCAGGTTCCGAGCATAGTAGAGAGCGCAACGCTCCAAGCTGGCCCGCATTCTTGGAAGCGAATGCTCAGAAATCAGAGTCCAAGCTCTCTGATGGCCTACACGGTTGGTTGCGATCCCAAGAGTGGACTGAGTCTACGAGACGCACTCTTGAGTGTTGGCCGGTACGTTGGGCCCGGAGAGAGCGTCGAAGCCGAGGTCGGTAATCTTTCAACATGCGAGGCAAATGTCCGCGCTGCCATCTTCTCCGATGGCCATGCTGAGGGCGACCCGGAGTTTGTAGAAGAGATCTTTGCGCACCGTCGCGGGGCGTATCGGGCCTTGGGAGACACTATCAAACTGTTAGCTTCGGTTTCCGCTGAGCATTTGTCGATTGCGGATTCCATCGACCGTCTGAATGCCCAACGGAAATCCAATGGCCGGAAAACACCAGAGGAGGGAGTAGGCTACAATTCCGTTCTGATCCGAGTCTCGCAGATATTGGCTCAACCTCGCGTTGAGTGTGATTTTCCTCCGGACAACCTAGGACAAAAACAGAAACTGCCCTCAATTGAGGATGTGATGAACGAGAAGGGAGTCTCGCGCGACGAGGCCCGCGTTATTCTTCTCAACAAGCGGCTGGAGGCTTGGAAATCTCTTTTGCAGAATAACCTGCAACCGCGTCAGTAGAATGAATCGAAGGTTACTGTGAGAGCTTTACGGGTTGCTATTCTCGCAACATTTGTATTTCCGTCGAGCAGTTTCGCGCAGGTTCCCAGCATAGTGGAGAGCAACACTCTGCAGGCTGGCCCGCATTCGTGGAGGCGAGTGCTTAGAAACCAAAGTCCAAGTTCGCTGGTGGTAGGCTGCCTCCCGGAGCGTGGTATGTCAATTGTTAGCGATGCCCTTATCGATGGGGGCCCTTACGTCGACTCCGGAAAGAGCCTGGAAGCTCAGGTCAACGACCCTTCAATTTGTGAGGTAGGCGTCCACGCTGCCATCTTTTCCGATGGCCATTCTGAGGGCGATCCAAAAATTGTGCAGGAGCTCTTCGCGCATCGCCGCGGGGCATATCAGGCTTTGGGGGACACGACTAAACTCTTAGCTTCGGTTTACACCGAGCATGTGCCGATAGCGAATATCGTCGAGAGGCTGGATGCGGAGCAACGCTCCAATCTGCAAAAAATGACAACAGATAGTACCGGAGATAATATGGTTTTGTTCCAGATATCCAACTTCTTGAGGGACCCCAGCGTGGTCTGGCACCTTCCTCCGGAGTACCAGGGACAAAAGCAGCAGATGCCCTCAGTCGAGGATGTGATGAGCGCCAACGGGGTCTCGCGCGACGAAGCAAGGGTCCTTCTTCTCAACAAGAGGCTGGAGGCTTGGAGAACTCTCTTACAGAATAATTTGCAACCCCGCCAGTAGAATGAATGGTGCGTGTGATGGTCGACCCGCGTGGAAGATGAGATTTCCGCTACTCGTCGTGCTGATTGTGTTCTTGCTGCCGTGGAGCAGTTCCGCGCAGGTTCCCAGCATAGTCGAGAGCAGTACTCTTCAAGCCAGCGCACATTCTTGGAAGCGGGTGCTACGGAATCAGAGCCCAAGTTCGCTGGTCGCATATATGGCCGGCTGTAACCCAAAGCTTGACCTGACGACTACACAAGATGCACTACTAAACGGCGGTCCCTATATCGGCACGGGGCAGACCACAGAGGCTTCAGTGGGCAACCCCTCCATATGCGAGACGGGAATTCGCGCCGCAATCTTTTCCGATGGCCACGCCGAAGGCGACCGGGAGTTTGCAGCAGAATTATTCGCCGAGCGCCGTGGTGCATATCAGGCATTGGGAGACACGATCAAACTGCTAGCCTCGGTTTACACCCAGCATGTTCCGGCTGCGGAAATTACCGACAAGCTGGAAGCGGAGCGGAAGGCTAACCTGCGGAAAGGGACACACGAAAGTGGAGGCTACAATTTTGTTTTGATTGACATATCGAACTTTCTCAAGGACCCTGGCGTAGTTTGGCGCTTTCCCCCGGAATACCAAGGGCAAAGACAACAACTGCCATCGATTGAAGATGTGATGAACACTAATGGCCTCTCGCACGACGAAGCCCGCGTATTTCTTCTTAACAAGCGGCTGCAAGTATGGAAATCGCTCTTGCAAAACAATCTGCAACCGCGCCAGTAGAATGAACCCCGGAGGATGTCGTGCCGCGAATCTCATGAAGCGTCGGCTCAGCGTCCTCGCCCTGTTTCTGGCGGCGCTTGTTGCCGGAGCAACATCTGGCGCCCCTATCTTTCGTATTTTCGTCTATGCCCCGGCGCAAGACGGGTCCCCCCTGCACACAGCGGCCCTGCAATACGATGAAGGCGGCTTCATCCGACTGACCCTCGTAAATGAATCCGACAAATCAATAGCCAAGGTCGCCATTGCGGGGGCGGAGGTCACGACGGCCGGATGTGGGGCAAAGCTGAGAACGCGGCTTTACGTTGGAGGCTCGGTTGAGGCGCTGCCAATTCCGCCCCATGCGACCGTCGTCACGCCTCCAAGGGGCTACGCTCCCAGCTTTCACACGCCGGTCTTCATCACGAACGCGAAGCGTCTAGAGGCGGCGTCCATACATGTTCAGATTGTGGTCATGGAAGTTGATTTCGCCGACGGGACGAGTTGGAAGTCAGAGGAGCGATTGCCGCATACTCCATTCGACTCATCGCTGGCCGCCGCCGACGCTGGGAAGTGTGAGGATGCCGAAACCGTTGGAAAAGCCCTGAGCACAGTCGAGGAATTCGGATTCAGCCCCAGAATCGACAAGCCCACGACGGGCGGCAAAGAAGGGACAAGCTCTCCCCCACACCTGTTTTTCTCATGCAGCATCGTAGGGACCAAAGCCGTCTGCCCCACGCCCTAGCTGGGGCGCTGGCGCACGCCATTTCTTTGTGCCAACTCACGAACTGACGCTACCCAATCGCGAATTTTTCGAAGCGTGGGCACCGCGAGGCCGACGCTGTGCATATTGGCACGAAAATCCAATCCGCAGCAGCGGTGCAGTTTCAGGAAATAGTGCGTATCAGGGTCCCGCCTTTCAGCGCTGCCGCCTGGCCGACTTCACCGCGCTCAGCATTTCTCGCCGCAGAATCGCATTGATGCGCGATTGGTAGCCCTTGCCTTGCCCCTTCAGCGAGTCCAACACGTCGGCGTCCACGCGAGCCGTAATCTGGCGCTTGCGCGCCGCATTGTGCCTTAAACGCCCTATCGAGTTAGCGATGCCCTAACTTTGCCGGACTCCGGCTTCGAGTAGAAATTGGGAATCAGCTCCCGGCAGGTTCAGCGGTCCGATTAACTTTCTTTCGCCCGGAGATCGCACCTCCGCCCAACACTTTGTCACTTGAGAGTTAGTGTGGCTCCAAAAACGACGCCGGACGTGGCGGCCGTGTCCAGCGGGTTCCAGGCGCTGGTGCTTGGGAACGTGGGCATCATCACTGTGGGAGACAAGCATCCTTATTCCGTAATCATCAATAATTGCTCGCTGTCATCCAGGTGAAGGGCTTTGCCGATTCCTCAGGTAACGCCGCCATGAACCAGCAGTTGAGCATGGACCGCGCACAGGCGGTAGTTGCCTATCTGATACAAAACTGCAATGTACCGGTGCGCCATGTTATAGCGCCAGGAGCGATGGGCACAGTGGATCCTGCCGGAGGCAACGAGACGGCACAGGGTCGAGCCGAAAACCGCCGCGTAGAGGTAAAGGTCCTTGTGAACAAGGGTGCCGCCGGACTGTAATCGACGTCCCCGTCCATTGATCGGTCAAGCGGCCTAGGTCCGCACGAACAGACTCACACCGAAAATCTCGGATCGCCTTCGAGAATCTGGACTTGGAGTTTTGGCGCTTCGCCGTTTTTCCAGAGACCGGTTCGAGTTTTGACCCGATAGCGGAGTGCGCCGCCATCGGGCTGGTTGCTGCGCTCGAGGGGCCTCGGAATGCATACGAATTCTGTTTCAATGATTTCGCTGGTGGCGTGAACGACTGAGTAGCCGTGGCCGCCCATGTCGACGAATGAGAGGTGTGGCGACAGGTCGGGATTCGACAGTGCGCGCGCTTTCGCGATGTCTCCGCTGCGCGCATACTCGAGACAGGAGCGCACTCCGCGCCGGATAAGCAAGTTTATGGTGGGTTGCGGCGCTTGATCGTTCGGGCCTTGTCCAACATAGAGTGAGAGAAGAGGATGATCTTTCGGCAAGACGTGCTCGAAGGCTTCAACCAGCCCCGGAGCGGAGATTGAACCGGTGACAAAAGCAATTCCGACCGGCACAAAAGGTTTTGGCGGAAGGGATTTCGCGGCCAATCCCGCCCAGAAACTGTGGCGATCTCCAGCGATCGTGACGAAGCCGGTGATTTTGTTGGCGTCGATGAAATCATATATCTCTCCGCGTTCAACATATGCGCTGCCGTGATCGCCTTGCGGGGAAATGGCGTAACCGGCGCCCGGCCACAGCTTCGCCGTTTCCGGCGGGAGGTTCTGCAGATCGGCGCGAAAGTCCAGCGTGGCCGTGGTGTTGCCCCAAATCTTCCAGGTCGCTTGCGAACTCCGCAGGCGTTCGAGAAACCATGTCTTCTGCTCGGCGCCGAGAATTGTTTGCGCGGGCCGGTCTTTGCAGAAATTGTCGATCTCGACTTTGCCGAAACGAATGGATGCCGGCGGCTTGCTGCCGTTGTAGGCTTTGCCCGCATCCATAATTTCCATGGCTTCTTCGGAAATGAAGTCGGGAAAATCAGCGGTTGAAAGCGGCGCGGCTTCGGGTTGATCGGTGGGTTCTTCGGAGCGATAGCTGCGCTGGTCGGTGACGATCAGCTCGACATTGCGGCCCCATCGCAAAGCGCGGTAACCCCTCAGGCTGCCAATCGCAGCAAGATTATTTGGCTCCTGACCCATGCCGTGTTCGTCGAAACGCGTCACGGGCGCATCGACTACTTGCGGTGGATCGAAGCGGTCCAGTGAGGGTCCGCTGGGTTTCGTGATCCGCGCCGGCTGGTATTCGAAGAAGGCTTGATTGGCCGCCACTTTGCGAGTCTGCGCCGGAAGATTTTTTCCTCCAAACCTCTGCAGGGACTGCCAGCCCAGCCAACTGAATTCATGGTTATCCCACATGTTGACGAAGGGCCAGCGTGCGCGCGCATCCTGAAGATCGGGGTCGCTGAGATATGCGCGATAGACCGCGCGATAATCATCGACAGTCGTTGGGATATGAAAATCGCGAATCTTCTCGCCGTGGGGATAGCGGACGATGTCCCGGATGCGGCGGTCGTACATGCCCTGGGGACGGTCTTCGGGGTACCAGACAATTTCGTAGATGAAGTCGCCGAGGTGCAGCACGAAACCGATGCGATCCGCTTCAGAAGCGCGCTCATCTTCGAAAATCATTCTGCGGTAGGCGTTTTGCGCGCCCTGATTCGCATTCTGACAACTGACGAAAACGAAACGAACCGGCATGGGGTCGCTCACTTCCGGCGCAGTAATGGTTCTGCCCACGCGACTGCCGAAGCCTTGGGAATCGGTGAAGCGGTACCAATAGATGCGATTCGGTTTCAGCCCGCCCACTAAAACGCGACAGGTCCAGTCGGAGGCCGCGGAAACCGGCGCCACAGCATTCGCCACGACACGAGTGAACATCTCATCTTCGGCGACTTCGACGTTCAACTTCACAGATAGATCGTTGGAGGTTCCATCGGACATTGCTCGGCGCGTCCACAACAGAACGCTGTTGTTGTCTGGGTCCCCCGACGCAACTCCTTCGGGGAAAAGATCGCGGCGTTCATGCCACGCGATTGGGGATTTTGCCGATAGCGGATTGCCCCAGGCTGCCGTTGCGCCCATGGCAACTGCCATTTTCAGGAAGGATCGTCTGGTGGTCGTCATCGGTTTCCTGCTCTTAGATGGCCGGCTTCCGCAAAGCTGCTCCAAGTACTTTACCGGGGCCGGATTCCTGTACGAATGCAATCAGGCGAACGTTCTTCGGATCGGTGCCAGGCTTGAGTTTCAACGCAACGCTTTCGTTAAAGGCCTTGCCCTTTTGCAGTTTTCCTACTTTTGTAACCTGCACAACTACCGCAACGTGCGTCAGGTGACGGCCACCGTTTTCTCCATGCAGGACCTGCGATTCCACGCGATCCAGAGCCACAGCCACATAGACATCGGCATTGTGTTTGGCGGCATCGCCGTCTGCTTCAACGCGCGTTCGCAGAGTCGCGGGAGAGCCGTTGTCGACGCTCACGTCACCGATGCGCACCGCAAGCTTGGGCGTTGCGACCGCTTCTTGAAAAACCTTGTCCACTTGTTGTGGATCGTTGGCGCGCACCTCGCTGAATCCGTCGACGATGAGTTGAGGCGTGTACGGGGTTTGAAGTCTGAGAGCACGAACATAGTCCTGCTGTCGTTCGGTGAATGCCGGGGAAGAGTTTGGGTCTTTCCAGCCATCGTGGTCCCAATAATCCACGTGTTCACTGAGGACGATCAATTGCACGCCGGGCACGGGTTGCGTAGAGTCCAGCTTTTCCAGCAGGGCATCCGCGGGCGGACAACTGGAACAACCTTCGGAGGTGAATAGCTCCACCACAACGGGTCGCGCGCCAGGAGTCTGCGCATCGGCGGCGGCGATTTTATTTTCGGTCTGAAACCCCCATCCGCTGGCAGACGACGACATGGGCAGCAGTAAACCACAGAATAGAAGGGCGGAGATTAACGCTTGGGTAGAATTCCATCGAGACATGACATAGATATTGGTGGAGAAAGCACTCCGTGGCAATAGCATTCGATTGGTTTTTTTTGTGGCTACGGGACGAACTAACAAAATTGCGGGATGAAGTTCAGCGCGGGTGTCTTTTTCTTTCAAACGAACTCATAATGGTCAATCGAGTTTGATCGTCAACAGGCTCCGAAATTAGCGAGACTCCCGCATGCGTTCACGGACTTCCCGAAAGAAGAAAGGCACCATCGGCATTGACTTCGGAACAACGAACAGCTCGATCGCCTTTGCCGAGAGTGAAGATGAGGTTCGGCTTGCACAATTCGCATATCTGGGAAATCTGACTGAAGCGTATCGGTCGCTGCTTTATCTTGAGCGGTTGAAGGAAAACGGCATCAACAGACTCAAGTCCTTGACGGGACCAGAAGGTGTCGAGCATTATCTTTCGGCCGAGCCAAAGGGGCGGCTCGTTCAGTCTCTTAAGTCCTTCTTGAGTAGTCGTAACTTTCACAGTACGGAGGTTTTCGGACGGCGTTATACGCTCGAAGATCTCATCGCCAGGATTCTTCGGGATCTGCGCGAAAAAGCTGAACATCAATTCGGAAGAGGCATTGGATCGGCAATCGTTGGAAGACCCGTTCACTTCGTTGGGGCTGAGAAAGACGAAGACGACAGCTTTGCAGAGGCGCGATTGCGATCGGCATTTCATTTGGCGGGGTACGAATCCGTGGAGTTCGAGATGGAGCCGGTGGCGGCGGCTCATTACTATGAGTCCACTCTCGACCACGACGAACTCATCTTGATTGGGGATTTCGGAGGCGGCACCAGCGACTTCTCTCTGATTCACGTCGGCCCGACCATTCGGCGAAGAGGCCGAGTCCCAGGCGATATTGTGGGCAATGCGGGTTTGGGAATGGCCGGAGATGCCTTCGATGCCAAGATCGTCAGGCATCTCGTGTCGCCGGATCTTGGCGCCGGATCGCAGTTGCGTTCACTGGGCAAGCTGTTGACCGTGCCCAACTGGGTTTATATCCGGCTTGAACGCTGGCATCATCTTTCTCTTTTGCGGGCTAAAGATGTGCTCGACATGCTGAGGAGCGTTCACGCGCAATCGCTTGAACCGGAGAAAATTGCGGCTCTCATTCACTTCATCAAAGAAGACCTTGGATTTCATCTCCACCGCTCGGTGCAAAAAGTTAAGTGCGACTTGTCGAATAACCAGGCCGCTGAATTCCGGTTTTCAGACGGCTTCGTGGACCTGGCGGCGGTTGTGGAACGAACCCAGTTTGAGGAGTGGATTTCCGAGGAACTTGGTCAGATCGCTGGCTGCGTCGATTCTCTCCTCAGCTCTTCTGGTGTGCATGCGAAGGACGTGGACATGGTATTCCTGACCGGTGGCTCATCGTTTGTTCCCGCTGTTCGAAAAATCTTCGAAACTCGATTTGGGCAGCAGCGAATTCGGAGTGGAAACGAGTTTACGTCGGTAGCTCGTGGCTTAGCCCTGAGCGGCAAGAGGGTTCAGTCTCTCGCATGCGACTGACGAATGTCGGATCGAAGCGACGGCTTGCCAATGGAAATGGGGCAGGTGACGATCCCTGCCCCGTTCCACTTTCTTACCTCAGCGTTCTGTCACCGCCTCAGTTGCAGGTCGTGCCGTTGACGGCGAACGATGCGGGCACCGCGTTCGTCGTATTGTTCCAGGTTCCGGTGAATCCCATGCCGTTGTAGTTGCCGCCCGCGGCTATGGTTCCGTTGTAGCTCAGGTTTGTGACCGTCACATTCGCGCCGCTTTGAGTTTCCGTCCCGTTCCAAAGCTGCGTAATGGTTTGGCTGTTGGCGAATGCCCAAGTCAGCGTCCAGTTGGTGATCCCAGTCGTGCCTGTGTTGTTAATGGTGATGGCCGCCTGAAAACCTCCGGGCCATTGATTGGTGATCGAGTATGCGATGTGGCAGGCGAAGCCACCGGTCGCTGCCGACGTCGTGGCGCTAGCCTGTGCCGATGCCGCCGAGGAGCCAGCCGCATCTACTGCCTCGACCTTGTAATAGTAAGTGGTCGAAGCTGTGAGTCCGGTGTTGGAGAACGTCGTCCCGCTGGTCACCGTTCCCACCTGATTGCTCGATGACGGTGTGAACCCGCTGGTCGTGCTGCGGAACACGTTGTAGGAACTGATGGTGCAGTTTGTGGGCGGTGTGACCGCGGTCCAACTCAGGTTAATGACGCTGGAAGAAGCGGCCGTGGCCGTGAGTGTTGCCGGCGCCGAAGGAACAGTGGTGCACGAACTGGCCGCCGACGTGGTTGCGCTGGCCTGCGTCGAAGCTGGCGATGAGCCGTCTGCGTCGACCGCTTCCACTTTGTAAAAGTAAGTGGTGGAAGCCGTGAGGCCTGTGTCGGAGAATGCTGTTCCACTGGTCACGGTTCCCACCTGATTGCTCGAGGACGGCGTGAACCCGCTGGTGGTACTGCGGAAGACGCTGTAGGAACTGATGGTGCAGTTGGTCGGCGGCGTGACCGCGGTCCAACTCACATTGATGCCGCTGGAGGACGCTGCCGTCGCGGTCAGTCCTGCTGGCGCTAAAGGCAGGGTTGTACACGAGGTCGATCCCGGAATGGTGAGAGCGATAGTCGCGGAGTGGGTGATGGAACCATCGACTCCGTTAATCGAGATGTTCGTAGTGCCCGGAGGTGTGCTGGTTTGAGCACTGAAGTTCACAACGCTGGTGCCACTTGCATTGAGCGATGACGGAGCAAAGTTGGCGCTCACGCCCGAGGGCAGGCTGCTGGCGTTAAGCGACACACTTCCCGTGAGTCCACCAACAAAGGTGATGGTGATCGTGCTGGTGGGGTTCGATCCGGGTGGCAAATTAACTGACGCGGGAGACACCGAGATCGTGAAGTTCGGCTCGGCGGTCACGATCAGACTCAGCGTGGTGCTCTCGGTG
>Ga0209006_10002417_pt1 | contig 17032 bp, 11 predicted proteins | sample JacPin_JW_Ref_O2_FD_188567 | JGI IMG/M metagenome (GOLD analysis project Ga0209006, IMG submission 188567) | Forest soil microbial communities from Algoma, Ontario, Canada - Jack Pine, Ontario site 1_JW_Ref_O2 (SPAdes) (version 2) | ecosystem: Environmental > Terrestrial > Soil > Boreal... | reverse complement strand
ATGGTGGAAGCTGGTTTGCGGTCCAAAACGATTCAGTCCGCGTCGAATCCAGTTGTTGAAAGCCGAAAGCGTCTCGCAGCCGGCGTAGGCCGCAGCCTGAGATCCCGCTTGCCAGATTTTGATGCCGATGGCTGAGGCTTTTTCGTCGTTGGCGAGATTGATGGCGCGCCATGGATCGGATCTATGGCAGCGTCGTCACACGCCGATTGCGCGCCATCGGTATCCGGGACAAACCTATTGCACCGGCCTCACCCTGGCAGAATGGCTTTGTTGAACGGCTGATCGGATCGATCCGGCGTGAATGTGTGGACCACATCATTGTCTTGGGCGAGGTGCATCTGCGCCGCGTCCTGCGATCTTACGCCGCTATTATAACGACATCAGAACGCATTGGTCATTGGACAAGGACGCGCCGGTTTCTCGCCCGGTTCAGCGGACCGGAAGCATCAGTTCACCCACGATACTTGGTGGACTTCACCATCACTGCGTCAGGGTTTAGGTTTACGGTACACACAGGCAACTGCAGGTCAACCGTACTCGAGTTTTACGATTTACTTAGCGTTTGCTGCTTCCGCCCTCCGTTGCTCGGCTCTTCCTATCCGCCATGTGACTCAAATACGCCAAGATCAGCCCGAGTTCCTCATCGCTCAGGTTCTCTTCGGCAAAGCCGGGCATCCGCTGCTCGGGCCAAACCCGAACCGAGCGCGAATCTCGGATCAGCGCGCGCAAACCGGCATCGGTGAAGTACTCCGTCGGGTTCATCGGCAAATTCAGATCGGGGCCAACCGACGCCGATCCTGCTCTGTTCATCGTATGGCATGTGAAGCATTTGTTCACAAAGATGGTCTGTCCGTCTCGCGCCGGATGGAGCGCAGGGAGCATGGGATCAACCGCGAGCGAGGGCCACCGCTTGGCTGGCGCGTCTTGCACCGACAAACTGACAACTTGGTAGGGCCATTTCATGATTGGGACGGATGACGCTTGATCGCCGAGCCATACGATATAGAAGGGGCCTGCGCTCTTATCCTTACCTGGAATTGGCGGCCAAGGCGTGTCGGCGACTTCGATTGCCATATACGCGACGAGGCCGCCGTTGGCGTAGACCAGATCGCGAGGGAGCTGCGTCACGAAGCCGTCTTGCGCTGCCACCTCCACCACGGCATCGGGCGGAATGGCAATTCCTTCAAGCAACTTCGCGAGCGCCACGGCTCGATACGTCCGAGGAGTATGGTATGCGACATCACGCGACGTGGTGATCTCGACGACATCCGAGCGCGCAAGCAGCTCGTTCCGACCGAAGGTATGGACGCCGCCATCGGCCGACACCGTCAACGTCGGACCATCTGCCCAAACCGATGTTGGCATTGTGAAGGCAACCAGCGAGAAAGCTAACGTGACAGCGAGCCCGATCATCGTTGTAGGCATATCCGAAGCGTCCCTCGAACGCGTGGTGAGCATCTTGCTACCATTTTGCCACCAAGCCCGGTAGTCTACCGAAAACCTTACCTGAGTTGAAGCCGTGATGGAATCGCCTAAGCTGGCGGAATGATCGGACTGCTCTGCTTCGTTCTGGCCGTCCCGTATCGTCTCGTCGGTTTCCATCAATCCTGAAGGTTCTCACGATCATTCGGCCCGAGACGCTCGTGCGTTGGCACAGGGCGGCTTTCGCTGCTAATGGCGTTGGAAGTCGGCACCCAGCGAGGCATCCAGGGAAACCCAAAAGCTTGAAGGACGTCATGGTCAACGCATGCCTGCCGACCAGTGCCGTCTCGTCCCCAATGGAGGCGTTTCGTGGATCTTGTCCGCACGGGCAAATGATCGAACTTCGCGTTGCAGCCATGAGGGGTCCGCGTTGCACATCGCCGGCAATTGGAAACTTATGTAAGCAGGCGAGCGGTTCAAACATGCGGTAGGCGGCTGCGTCCCCGAACCGCGCAACGCTTCAGATATCTGCAAGTCTCTTCAATGTCGCACGAAAACTTAGGTCCGCAGTTCGAACAACTAACCGCTACGTGCCGACACAGCTCTTCGCTCTACGGCATTGCGATTTCCCCTCAGCACCTCGAATAAAGTCTCCTTGCCATCACGCCAGAATCGAATATTGAACCGCCGCCGCCCCAGGCGCAGATCGGTCAATGTCACGTCTGGCAGCCAGACCGGCAGTACGGGATCAACGTATAGTTTTCCGCGCGGGGCGTCCTGCTGAATTCCAAGCATCGCCTGCAATAGTGCGAACGGTGTCCCTGCTGCCCAGGCCTGAGGCACATTGGCGCCGAGATACTGCACCGGGAAACTTGTCGGATCGCGCTGCAAGCCGGCATAAAGTTCGGGCAATTGATTCAGCAGGAAATGGCTTGCGGCACCGCTGATGTCACGTGCCAACGCTGCCGCTTCGGCGTCAAAGCCGTAGCGCCGCATTCCCAGCGCTATCAGCGAGTTGTCATGTGGCCACACCGCCCCTGTTTGATAATTGTACGGGTTGAACGAAGGATGGTCGGACGACAGCGTGCGGATTCCCCAGCCACTCCACATGTCCTTTTGCATCAGCCGTTTTACTACGGCGGCCGCACGCTCCGGCGCGACGATGCCGGACCAGAGGCATTGCCCGACATTGGAAGCGACCGACAGCACCTTTTTCTTGTCGCCGTCCAATGCGTAGGCGTAGAAGCCTGATTGTTCGTCCCAAAATGCGTCGTTGAATGTCTTGAACAGGATTGTCGCCTTTTTTCGCAGCCTGTTTGCGCTTCGTTTGTTGTCCAGCTCATCGTAGATCTCGGCCATGCGCAACCAGGCGTCGTAGACATAACCCTGCAATTCACACAGAGCTTTCGGACCGCGCACGAGCGTGCCGTCAGGGTACATGACGGCATCTCCGGAGTCCTTCCACGCCATGTTCTCGTAGCCGGCCTTCGACCGCGTCTGATATTCCTGAAATCCGTCGCCGTCGCGATCACCGTATTTGTCGATCCAGGTCAGGCACGCTTCCGCATTCGGCAAATGTCGCTCGATCAGGGTTTGATCGCCAGTTGCCTTCCACGCCGCGTGCAACGCGATCAGATAAAGGGGCGTCGCGTCGGCCGTGCCGTAATACGGCGTGTGCGGGATCAACTTAAAATGTGCCAGCTCGCCATAGCGAAGTTCGTGCAGAATCTTACCTGGCTCGGCATCACGATAGTCGTCGCGCTCTGTCGCTTGATACTGAGCCAAAACCTCCAGCGTACCAGCAGCGAATTCCGGATAGACAATCATCGTTTGCAACGAAACGATCAGGGTATCGCGGCCAAACAGCGCCACGAACCACGGCAACCCGGCGGCCGGCACGAACACCATGTGATCCATGCCCTGCAATGGAAGTCGCAAGGCCGCCATGTCCTGCACGCCCTGGTTATAACAGCGATAGAACTCCTCGTTGCTGGTCTCGATTTTCAGGACCGTTCGCTGCCATTCATCAATGTTGCGAGAGTGGTCTGACGTGGCGCTGGAATGGATACATTCCTTCGATGCCCGAAAGCGTTTAGAGCCGTCCACAAGGTCGTAGACGAGGCAGCGATGCCAGGCTTGCCCGGGCTTCAGTGCAATGTCGAAACTCAAGCGCCCGTTGGCGTATACCGTCGGCCGGCCGTCGCCTTCGCCGGTTCGGACGATCAATTCACGGCAAAAATCCTTGTTACGATAGGTCATCCTGAGTATTTGCCGCTTGGCCGCCCATGAGGTGACGATGTGGCCGCGGCGCACGATATTGTCGCCCTTTACCTCGAAAATGTCAGCGAAATCGGCACGCATCGCGACTTCCAGATTGAAACGAACCGGCTTTTGGCTGTTGTTGGTAATCTCGATGTCCTCGTGCAGTCCGCCATTGACATGACGGCCGATCACCAAGCCAAGCGTGCGCGCCGCGATCGGCCCATCTTCGGTCTCGAAAGCGCGGTTGGTTAGGAAGATGCTGGCCGCGTGAGGAGCGACGGCGCCACCGTTCAACAGATCCCACACTTCGCCGTTGGCATAAATTGCCCAGGCGCTGATCAGCCTGGTATCGCGGAAATAAAGACCGCATTTGCTTGGCCAGCTCACGCGGCCGTCGGTTTCGGTGAGCAAGACCGTCTGCCCCTGATGGATGGCGATCTGCGCCGGGCCGACCTGCACCTTGAATGACATCTCGCCAGTCCTCTATCTGAAGGACTTAATAGTAAAGCGTGAATGTTCGACATCCAAGCTCGACGTGGATCATGCGCGTCTAATGACGGGTGAGGGTAGCGTTCCACACAAGCGAGGCGCTACTAAGTCGAACGGCGGTCAAAGTTGCCGTAATGCTCGTCATGAATCGCGATGCTTGCCGTGCGGCGGGTTGCGCGTGTGCGTCACCGGCGCGGCTTCCTATTTGAAGGATGGGTTTCTGGCATTAGCAGCCACAGGACAAGCAGAGCGGCCAGGGCCACTGCCGCGAGGCCCATAAACCCTGCCGAGCGGCCAAGGTTCCCGGCCACGAGACCTGAAGCTGTGGTGCTGAGTGAAGCACCGATTCCGGATATCGTTCCGACGAATCCCTGCGCGAGATTAAAGCGGCCGGTACCCGCTGTGAGGTCGGCGATGATCAGCGCCGTGAGCACGCCGAGCATCGTTCCGCTAACTCCATCTAGTACTTGTGCGACGATGAGGAGCATTGGATTGGCGGTCCAGGCAAACACCAGCGCACGGATCGGCAATGCTGCGAATCCGAGGATCAGCAATGGCCGGCGGCCCCATGTGTTCGCTTGTCGTCCGGTCCACGGCGCCATTATTGCCACGATGATCTGGGGCACCATGATCAGCGCGGAGACGATGAGGGAGGAAAACGCCTCGTTGTTGTACGCGAACGCTTCGCCGGCGAGGGGCAGCATCGACGCGTTGGCCATCTGGAATAAGAACACGCAGCCGGCGAATACGAGCAGGCCGGGGATCTTCCAAAGGCTTCCGAGCCGGGCTCTCGACGGGGCGTTCGGCCCATGGTGATCCGGAATGCACGAGGCTCGGCCGAAATGAATATCTGAAGGTTGGATGCGACCCAGAGCAAAGAGCAGCGGAAGCACCAGCGCGGCCGCGACGACAAATATCGCGCGATACGACAGGAAATAGGCGACGAAGCCCATGAGGCCAGCCGCCAATACTCCTCCCGTCGAGGCGAAGCGCTGGTTACGTCCGAGCCGCTCGGCGAGCGCTGCATTGCCAACCAGGCCGAGGCTGATGGCGGCAATCGCTAGCCCCAGAAAGCCGCCTGTGATCCCTTGGAGAACAAGAGCGGCCGATACCAACGGGAAACTCGGCCAAATTGCAATAATCAGCGCGCCTGCTGCAACCATACCTGCGCCTAAAGCGACCGCGACACGCTTCGATCGGACAGCATCAAGCAACGCACCGCCGGGTAGTTGACTCAGCAATCCGGCGAAACCACCTAGCGTCAGCACAAAGCCGATGTTCTGTTGGGTCCAATGTTGCTGGACTAGAAACGCGGCGACGTAGGGACCAAAGCCTGACAAAGCACCAGCGAGAAGCAGGTTAACCTCATCGAGGCCACGCAAGCTGGCGCTAGATGGCGACGGCTCAATTGCACCCACTAATTCCGTGGAATCCGCCGCAATGACCATTTCATTCAACTCCGCCTGTTCTTCCCGCCGGCTTCGTGAGCCCCGCGATCGTCACTGCATCGGTTCGTACAGTGAAGGCCGACCGTCACAGCAGCTGTGGCAAAGCGTGTTTGATCGATTAGCCTTCACGTATTGAAATCCAAAATCGGTCTGCTCAGAAGCCCTTGTTTTCCCCGAGTGCAGGTGCGATCCCATAATAGAAAGTATCCAGAAGGTCGTCTTCTCTCTTGTTGTCCTTATCACCCCACTCGAAATTTCTCTACTTGATCTATCGGGTGGTTCATGGATCGCCGCCTGTACGTCACAACCTTATTGAACGCCTGGTCGTGTATTTCAGCTCTCGTCGGAAAACATAACCGGATGCGTTTATCGCTTGCTCGTCCTTCCCGAAGCGATTCCAAACCTTCAGGCGCACTGGGCTGTGGGTGGGAGGCGCGCCATGGAGCGGCTTAAGCTGGCCGTCCCGGCGCTTGGTTACGAGGTATGCTCCAGGAAAGCCATACAGGCGATCGGGTAGAAACGGAGGATTACCGACATCGTTCTTGAGGAAAAACTACTCACACCGAAACAGATAAGTCGTCTGCTATTTCCGGAAGCAATGACGGCTCCCCTATGCTCGTCGGAACGCGCAACTGAGCTTGCGCCCACTATAGCAACCGCCACACCTTGACGGGCTAAAGTCTCAGCATAGCCGAGTCGGCACCGCCGCGCCGCGCACCGTCTTCTAGGGTTGTCGCTGCTACAAGCGAACTTCGTCACCAGCGCTACCGCCGGTGTCGTTATTGAGACTTCAGTCCTTGGATCAGAAGAAATCACGTCGACTGAAACGCCTTTTGCCGACGGTAGGTCCCCGGCGTACTTCCTGTCCATGTTCGGAAAGCCCGGTGGAACGCTGGCGTATTGTCGAAGCCGACAAGCAAGGCAATTTCATCAACTGAAGTTCGTGTTTTGACCAGCTGCTGAATGGCGAAGTCCCGACGCATCTCATCCTTGATTTTCTGGAAGCTGGTATGCTCGGCCGCAAGCCGTCTTGATAATGTACGGCTCGACATTGAAACGGCCGCTGCCGTCGCATTCAGAGATAAGTCGATGCCAACTTTGTCCGCCATATACCCGCGAATGCGCGATGCAGTTGAGTCATGGTCAAAAGTGACGAAGATCCATTCGTCTGACGCACGTCTGACAAACTGAAGCAGTTCGGCCCTCGTTCGATGAAAACGCTGACGTAGAAAGCGCTCCTCGAAACTTATCGACGTATAATCCTGATCGAAGGTCACCGGACCTGGAAACAATTGCGCATACTCGACGAAGTGATCGGGACAAGAGAAGCCGAATCCGACACTTGCAATCGGCAGTTCGCGGCCGACGAGCCACGAGGCGACGCCGTGGCTGAGCTTGACCATCAGTTCATGCCCGAAGATGATCGGAACTGCCCCAGCGATCAGTGGCTCGAGCGCCAAAGTCACGACGTTGTCCTGACGTGAGAACCGGAGAGCGAAGTCGTCCAACAACAAATTCCAGAATCGCGTGAACCGATACATCGCGGTCAAGAGCGACGGAGCGTCGAGGAGGCTTAAGCACAAATATTTGAGCGTGCCGCCTTTGATCGGTCGCGACCACAGTCCAAGCATTTCATCGCCGGTTGCTATCGCGACGACCTCATAGAGGCGAACAAACTGTTCGCGCGTTATCCTGGCGCTGCGGCCATCAAGAAACGAGGGTGCAATACCAGACTTGACCAACAGCTCATCCACGCGCGCCGGACTCAACGTCCGCCTGGCTCCCTTCAGCATGTTCTGGACGAAAGATATCGGGACCGTTGGGCTGAGATTCGGCATGGCACCAGCGTCGGCGCGATCTGAGTTTTGGCGTAATATGCAAATAGTTGGGCGCAAAGCGATAGACATGGCGCAAAATCGGGATAATTTACCGACAAATGCGGCTACGCTTGGCTGTTCAGCGTCTCACCCTTGGCGCGAACGGCAAATGTTTAGATCCGGGCAAGGCGGCGAGCAGGACGGGACTGCCTGGCCATCGCCAAAGCCGGGATTCGGTTATCTGACCAACGCCAGTGGTCCCGCGGGGACCGCCAGGCCGAACCGAAATCGTCTTGATCGAGGGTTGCGTTACCAAGTGCGAACGCCGAACGGCACCTAAAATCAGAAGGTGAACGATGAACTTCAGATCGCTTCAGATTGAGATGGCGGGACCCATAGCTGTCGTGACTCTGTCACGGCCGGAGCGTCGCAACGCGATCGACGAATCCACTGTGGAGGAAATTGGACGATTTTTCGAATGTCCGCCGCAAGAAGCCAGGGTCGCCTTGCTCAAGGGGGCCGGCCAGCATTTCTGTGCAGGACTGGATCTAGAGGAACATGCGCGCCTGCAACGCACCCCGATACAGTTCATGCGGATGTGCCAACGATGGCATTGGGCTTTTGATCAGATGCAATTCGGGGGGCTGCCGATCATCGGCGCGCTTCAAGGAGCCGTGGTCGGTGGTGGATTAGAGCTCGCCGCGGCTTGCCACACCCGCGTCGCGGACACCTCGACGTTTTTCGCCTTGCCGGAGGGGCAGCGCGCGATCTTTACTGGCGGCGGTGCGACGGTACGCGTTGGCCGGATCATAGGACCGGGACGCATGGTCGATATGATGTTGGCTGCCCGTACCTACGATGCCGAGCGCGCACTGCAGCTCGGCCTTTGCCATGAAGTCGTATCAAGCGGGCTTAGCGTCACGCGGGCGATGGAGATCGCCGAGGCGGCGGCCAAACAGGCGCCTCTTTCGAATTATGCAATGGTGACAGCGATCAGTCGTATCAACGATATGTCAACCACCGATGGCTTGTTCACGGAGAGTCTGATGGCCGGCATGGTTCAAAGCGGTCCGGAGGTGGCTGCCGGATTGGCCGAATTCCTCCAAAAGAAAAGCCGGCGACTGGAAGCAACCCAACAAGACACCGCGGTGTAACCGATGCACGATCCGTGTCCGGGCCATGAGAGCTTCCGAATGACCAAAGTCGTCGAGAACTCCTCTTCAGAATCCGCTCCGGCGACCGAGACGGGATTCCGGTCGCATACCTCCCATTGGGGTGTTTTTTCAGCGCGGTGGCAACGCAATGGACTTGAGGTTCGTCCGCATGCGGATGATCCCGATCCAAACCGCATCATAGAGAATTTCCCCGGGGCCCTGCGCCATCGCGCACGCGTCGCGCAGCCAATGGTGCGTCGCGGCTGGCTCGAACGCGGACCGGGACCAGACGATCGCCGGGGTCGCGACGAGTTTGTTCCGTTGTCATGGGACACAGCCCTCGATCTGCTCGGTGCTGAACTGATGCGCGTGCGGGATCGTCATGGCGCCGGCGCGGTGTTCGGTGGATCATATGGCTGGTCCAGCGCAGGCCGCTTTCACCATGCGCAAAGCCAGGTGCACCGCTTTCTCAACATCGCCATGGGAGGCTACATCCGGTCCGTCAACACCTACAGCTCCGGCGCTTCCTCGGTGCTGGTGCCTCACATCCTCGGAGACTACGAGCAGTTGGTGAAGCGCAACGTGACCTGGGAACAGATCGCGGAGCACAGTGAGATGGTGGTGGCCTTTGGTGGCATGGCGCTAAAGAACAGCATGGTGGCAGGCGGCAGCATCAGCAAACACATCGAACGCGGCGCCATGGCGCGCGCGCATGCGCGTGGGTGCCAGTTCGTCCTTGTCAGTCCACTTCGAGCGGATCTGCCAGAGGAGGCTGACCCCCAGTGGATCAGCAACATTCCCGGTACCGACACCGCCCTGATGCTTGCGATTGTGCACACGCTGGTCGTCAGAGGGCTGCACGATCGCAGTTTTCTCGGTCGCTATACTGTGGGTTGGCCAATTTTCGAGCGCTACCTTCTGGGAGAAACGGACGGTCAGCCCAAGGACGCGGCATGGGCTGCCTCCATCACCGGCGTCACGGCCGACGCTATTGTGGCGCTCGCCCACCGTCTTCATGGGCGCCGCGCTCTTATTGTGGTTTCACACTCCCTGCAACGAGCCGAACACGGCGAACAGCCGGTCTGGATGGGGGCTGTTCTCGCCGCCGCGCTTGGGCAGATCGGTTTGCCTGGCGGTGGCTATGGCTATGCGCTCGGTGCGATCGCGTATTACGGGCGTCGGAACAATGCGGTACCGATGCCTACGCTTTCACAGGGGCGCAACGCGATCCGAGAGTTCATCCCGGTCGCCCGCATCGCGGATATGCTGCTGGATCCTGGTGGCTCGTATCGCTACAATGGCAAGACCAGGACTTATCCTGACATCCGCTTGGTTTACTGGGCTGGCGGAAACCCCTTCCATCATCACCAGGATATCAATCGCCTGCGGCGGGCTTTCGCGGAGGTTGATACTCTGGTCGTGCATGAATTGGGTTGGACCGCAACGGCACGGCATGCCGATTTCGTTCTTCCCGCAACCATGACGCTGGAGCGCGAGGATATCGGCGGAAGCTCCAACGATCCCCTCTTGGTGCCGATGCAGCCGATCGCCCCGCCTTTTGGTCAAGCGCGCGACGATTACGCTATTTTCTCGGATCTGGCCGAACGTCTCGGCGCCCGTGAAGCTTTCACCGAAGGCCGCACGGTCCGCCAATGGCTGGAGCATCTTTATGAGCGCACTCGGAAGGCTCTGGCGGAGCTGGATTGCCCAGCTCCAAGCTTCGAGTCATTCTGGGCAGGCGATGGACTGATCTTGCCGCAAGAATCCGACGACGGAGGCGAGCTTCGTCGCTTCCGCAACGATCCGGAGGGACAGAAGCTCCCGACGCCCAGTGGCAAGATCGAGATATTCTCCGAGACCATAGCGAGCTTTCAAGAGCCGGACTGTCCCGGTCATCCGACGTGGCTTGTGCCAGTGACGGCGCCAAGTCTATCGGCACCATTGATTCTCGTCGCCAACCAACCCGCGACGCGCCTGCATAGCCAACTCGATTTCGGCGGCCACAGCACGGGCGCGAAGCATCGCGGGCGAGAGGTCGCTCGGATGCATCCAGCTGACGCGGCGGCGCGGGGTGTCGCCGATGGCGACATTATTCGCCTTTTCAATTCGCGAGGTGCATGCCTTGCGGGCGTATGCGTTACCGACGACATTCGGCCCGGTGTCGTTCAGCTTCCGACAGGCGCCTGGTACGACCCCGTCGATCCCGAAGAAGAGACCCCGCTTTGCGTGCACGGCAATCCAAACGTTCTCACGCGAGACGTTGGTACATCCGCCTTGGCGCAGGGCTGTACCGGGCAACTGACGACCGTGGAGGTTGAACGCTTCGATGGCAATCTGCCGCCAATCCAGGCTTACGATCCACCCAACTCTTCAACGTCGGTCGACCGCGATTGATCGATGCAATAGACCGACGGGATTGGCGCGCTAACTGTCCCGTTAGTTCGGCATTTTCTTTGGAGAACCCGTCCTTTGACGATTCGGATGGCTTTGATTTCATTTGAGAAATCTCGCCTGAATGCTGGATATACGCGACTACAGCGCAACGCCAAGTCGACTGCTGGCATAAGTTTTGCTAAGGTTTTAAGATTGCTTGTACCTCCGAAGAGACGCCCATGCCTTTGGTCAGCCACGGGGAAGCAAAGTACTGCTCAGCGGGCAAAATCCTGGCGTCATCGTCCGACCGGGACTGGTCAAACGTGATTCTGGAGAAATGGGCGCACGAGGCTGGTCTGCTTCCAACGATTGTGCCGCAAAGCACCGAAATCGCTATCCAGTTGAACGGCACTTCAGTGGTGGAGAGAGAGGGGAACGGAGCCTATCAAAAAGTAGCGGCCAAACCCGGCACGGTATGGCTTTGTCCAGCGGGCGTTCAAGAGGATTATGTTCTCCGAAGAAGTTACGTGGAATGCCTGCACATTTACATTCCGGAAACGAAAATAAGCGAAGAGGCGCTCGGGATTTCAAACAAAAAAATGCCAACTTTGTCTATTGGCTATCATACGATTCCCGGCGAACGGTTCATTGCAAGTATTGGTCAGATGGCACTGAGCGTGCTTGAAAATGAAACATCCTCCAGCCGTATCATCGCGGAGTCTCTGGGAGTCACCCTTGCCGCCTACCTGTGCAGGGAATACGCGGGAAATATCGAGAGGTCCAGCGAAGGCAACATAAGACCCCTGGACAGGCAGCGTGTTGCCCGGGTCTGCGACTTCATCAATCAAAACATCACGAAGTCTTTCGGAATTGAAGATTTGGCGCAGGTTGCCTGTCAAAGCTCTTCGCATTTTTCGAGAAGCTTTAGAGCCGCGCTCGGCGTTTCACCTGCTGAATATGTAAGCAAAGAACGGTTTCGTGTTGCCAAGGCAATGTTGCTCGATGAGAATATGCAAATTGGCGAAATTAGCCGATCGCTTGGGTTTTCTTCGCAAGCAAATTTCTCACGATCGTTTCGCGGCGTGTCTGGCATGACTCCGAACCAATATCGCGCGAAGAGCAAAAAGCTCGTTCCGGGCGCGGATTTACGCAGATTCTCTTAGCCGACTCTTGGCCAACCTAAGGGTATTGGCGAGTCGCCAGCTGAACAATGGTCGACTGGTCCTGATCTGACTTTTTCATCTGCCGATGGAGATCAGGCCGACAACCGAGCCGATTGTTTTTGCTGGTATCATTCATTTCCCGTCAATTTCTTTGCAATTTCTGCTGCGCCAGTTGACCGCTGACTGTCTTCGCAATTCTCTACGTCCCGTTGCTGGAAGAGAAGCGAGCTTTAGATTTTTCAAATCTGAGATCGCGTTCCGCGCTCAGCCCCGCGATCAGAATGGGCTCTCGACGTGCCTGGGACAAAACGTCCGTTGGTCTAGTTGGTCGCAACGCATCGAGGAATCGACGTGAAAGGAACTTCGAAATGAACATCGTCAGCAAATGCGCTTTGTCTATCGCGCTGTTGAGCGCGGTTGCCGTGGCAGGAAGCTCCGTCGCTGCAGCGGAAGATCTGCGCCAGGGAATTTTGTTGCCTTCCTATCGGATTGGTCCATTCGCGCCCAATGGGATCGGACAGTCCGATGCGATTATTGACTACATCACTCTTCTCAACGAAAGAGACGGCGGTCTTAACGGAACCAAGCTGTTTGTTCAGGAGTGTGAAACACAATACGACAACGAGCGCGGCGTCGAGTGCTACGAGCGCTACAAGAACCTCGATCCGGTGGGGCTGTCTGGTGTATTGCCGCTCAGCGCGGGTATCGGCTACGCGCTCTACGATCGGGCTCTCGCCGACAAGGTGCCGATCATCACGCCAGGCTACGGACGCTTGCAGGGCGCTGTTGGAAATCTGTTTCCCTACGAATTTCCGATTGTCGGAAATGATTGGGAGCAGACCACAGCCATCATGACCTACATTGCCGGCAAAGTCGGCGGGTTTGACAAGCTTAAAGGTCAGAAAATCGGACTGGTATATCTCGACTCGGCTTACGGCAAAGAGCCATTCCCGGTGTTGGACGAGATGGCCAAACGATATGGCTTCGAGTGGAAAGGGTACCCGATCGCGGCGGCCGCAATGGTGGAACAGAGCTCTACCTGGTTGCAGATACGGCGTGACAAGCCCGACTACGTTCTGATCTGGGGCTGGGGCGTCATGACGCCCACAGCTATCAAACAAGCTGCCAGCATTAAATTTCCGGTTGAACGCCTGATCGGCAATTGGTGGAGCGCCGCGGAGCCGGATGTCATTCCCGCCGGGGACGCCGCCAAGGGTTATGTCGGCGCCACATTCCGCATGCCCGGGACTGATTTCGGTGTCTACAAAGATCTTGAGAAGTACGTCTTCGGGCCCGGCAAGGGCGCAAGCAAGGTTCAAGATCGCGGAACTGTACTCTACAATCAGGGCCTGCTGTTTGCAATGATCCTGACGGAAGGCATGCGCGCAGCCCAAGGCAAATTTGGAAACCGTCCGGTAAGCGGCGACCAGACCCGCTGGGGACTTGAGAACAGCAACTTCAGTGAAGCGCGGCTCAAGGAACTTGGCTTCGATGGATTGTTTGCTCCCATTAAATTGAGCTGTGCCGATCATGCCGGCGGCGGAAAACTTCGGCTGATCCAGTGGGACGGCAAGAAGTGGAATGCGATTTCCGACTGGCTCAGCGGCACCAACGATTTCTCCAAACCGCTGGTCCTGAGCTCCGCCGAAACTCTCGCCAAGGAGATGGGGCGCGCGCCGCGCGACTGTAGCGCCGGCAACTGACGTCGGGGGAGCCAGCCGCGACGCTGGCTCCCCCTTTCTTCAAATCCATCGGGAGAAAAACTATGCCTTCCTATACTTCAATCGCCAAGGCGGCGGTCGTTCAGGCAGAACCTGTGTGGCTCGACGCAGATGCGACGATTTCCAAGTCGATCGAATTCATCGAGCTGGCTGCGCGAGAAGGCGCCGAAATCATCGCTTTCCCCGAGGTGTTTATCCCCGGCTACCCCTGGTGGATTTGGCTAGGTGATCAGAAATGGGCAGGACAGTTCGTCGTGCCACATCACGAAGCCTCACTTGAGTTCGGCGATGAACGAATGAAGCGACTGCAAATTGCCGCGGCGAGGAACTCGATTGCCGTCGTGATGGGTTATTGCGAGCGTCAGGGCGCGACGCGCTACATGAGCCAGGTCTTCATCGATGCCAAGGGCACGATCGTCGGAAATCGGCGCAAGTTAAAACCCACGCATATGGAGCGCACCGTATATGGCGAGGGCGATGGCACCGACTTCCTGGTCCATGAATTTCCTTTCGGTCGTGTCGGCGCACTGAACTGCTGGGAGCATTTTCAGCCGCTGAGCAAGTTCATGATGTACAGCCTCCACGAACAAATTCACGTAGCCAGCTGGCCAAGCATGTCGATGTATCAACCGGGTTCTCCTCAGGTGAGCATCAAGACCAGCGAGACCGTTACCTGTTCTTATGCGATCGAGGGGGCGTGCTTCGTGCTTTGCTCCACACAGGTCTACGGCCAAGCGGCACAGGACAGATTCTGCGACACCGAGGACAAGAAGGCCCTGATCCCCATTGGTGGAGGCTTCGCGCGCATCTTCGGGCCAGGCGGCGATTCGCTTGCGGAGCCGCTGCCGGAAGGCGAGGAGGGCATTCTGTACGCCGATCTCGATCTGCGCGTGATTCTGGAAGCAAAAGCCGCTGCCGACCCCGTTGGTCACTACGCACGGCCGGATGTGTTGTCGCTCTTGGTCAATGCCAACGGAAGAACGCCGGTACGATATTTGGACGGTTACGGAAATCTGATCCCGTCGGCCCGATATCCTGAGAAGGCGGCAATGTTCTTGCCGCAGCGCTCAATTCCTTTGCTGGAAACCGAACGATACTTGCTGGAATCCGAAAGTGGCTTCGTCGACGACGGACGCTTTTGAGAGGTCGAGACAACCCGTGCCGCGCATCTGTGGACGGTCGGGCCAAATGCGATTCATTGGGAGATTGATATGGCGCTGCGGATGAGAGAAGGCTGGGAGCCGCCATACCCGCTGGTGAAGGCGGAGTTCGGTTCTGACGTTAGTCGCATTTGTGTTGCGCTGATTGGAGTGCAATCCCGCGACGGAACGGGGTCGCTGCCGGATCGGGCATTGCTCGATGAGGAGAACGGTCCAACTCAGGTCGATTGTGCCGAATATGTCGATGGTTTCAATTACAAGAACCGGTTTTGGATCGCGTACTGGATTGACGCCGAGAAATTCGAGGCGTGGCGACATGACAGTGCGATGCGGCGATGGCTTGCTGATTCCGCGCGGCTGCTAGACAAAACCGGCGCCTGGTTTGAAACGTTCTCGATCGCCTGTGACGATTTCGAAACGATCTTCGGTACTGAAAATCCAGCAGGCGTTTCCTGCGCCGCAGCCCGAATGGCTCCCAACGACCGGACACATGGTTACTGGGGGTCCATGCGAGATCGAATTCCAAATTCGTTGAAGGACGCTTTTGTAAGCCCGTTGGGCAACAAATTGCAGCGTAGCGCGCCGCGCGATACCTTCGGCAAGCGCTGGCGGGTCAAGGCTCCGACCAATCTTTGCTACATACGATCCGGCCAGGACCATTCGCACTGCGGAGCCGAGCAGCGACAAACCTATGTCGATGAAATCGCTCCCGTCTTGAAGAGCGGTATGGATTTCCTGCGCGACAATCCCGAGGAAACAGGCTGCTGCTCGTTGCGATTTTCAGAAGTTATCGGACCCAACGGCGCAAAGACAGAGCAGACATTCGGACTTGGATATTTCCTGAGCCTTGGAAACCTTGAGGACTGGTCGTCGACTCACCGGACGCACCTGGTCATATTTTCCAAGTGGCAACAGATGTACCGGAAGTATAATTTCATACTTGAACTGCGGACCTGGCATGAGGTCGCTATCCTGCGCGACAGGACCGAGTTCGAGTATATAAATTGTCACCCTGAAACCGGTCTGCTGCCATTTTTCGAAGCGGAAGAAATCCCGCCCGGCGTCAAATCGGAATAGAGGAGATGAAGCCAATTCGTCAGCCCGTTTCGATCGCAGCGGAAATGCCGGCTTTACGCCGGACAGATATTCCTGGCGCGGATATTTCGGCCAGCGTGCCGCTATGGCAGGTGTTGCGCGCTAACGCGATGGAACGGAGTGGCTCAACGGCTTATCGTGCCAAGCTTCGGGGTCTTTGGAAGAGCTGGACCTGGGCCGAAGTGGAGCGCGAAGTTGTCAGCATTCACGGCATGTTGGCACAAGCCGGCGTTCGCTCCGGCACGATCGTCGCGATCGCCGGCGAGACCAATCCGAGATTGTATTGGTATCTGCTGGCTATTCAACGCGCTGGAGCGTTGCCGATACTTGTCAACTCGCGTATCGGTTCATCAGAATTTGCCGGCGTGTATGCGAAGGCCGAATTTGCGTTCTTTGTTGCCGGCTCTGAAGCCCAGGTCGATGTTGCGGTCAATGCTCGCTCCCGATGCCCGGAACTGCGGCTCGTCATAGCTTTGGATCGTGGGCTGGAAGTTGACGATCATGACGGCCTCGTCGTCACGGAGCGGGATTTCCAGGGCACTGATGGCGCCCGTACCCGCGCCGAGCCATGGATTGCTTTGCAGACCGACCGGGCTGTCGCGATCTCCACCTACGACGAGGCCGGTGAAAATATCCTCGTGGTCTGCTCGCATGCCTCCGTTGCCAGGGCAGCCAGGGAGTTTGCGGTGCTTGCCGGCATGAATGCCAATGACGAACTCGTCAGCTTCCTGCCAATTTCGTGGTTTGGAGACTTTCTGCAATTCTCTGCGGCGCTCTTTAAAGGAGCGCTGCTTAGTTCGGCTGAGAATTCCGCCACGGCCGTTGGGGACTTGCAGATACTGGCGCCGGACGTAATGCTGGCGCCAATATCGTTCTATCGCAAAATGCTGTCGCGGATAGAAGTCAATATTCGCCATTCTTCGCGGAT
>Ga0209006_10002416_pt1 | contig 17039 bp, 13 predicted proteins | sample JacPin_JW_Ref_O2_FD_188567 | JGI IMG/M metagenome (GOLD analysis project Ga0209006, IMG submission 188567) | Forest soil microbial communities from Algoma, Ontario, Canada - Jack Pine, Ontario site 1_JW_Ref_O2 (SPAdes) (version 2) | ecosystem: Environmental > Terrestrial > Soil > Boreal... | reverse complement strand
CCTGTACCGGCTGTATCTTGAGCGCGATGCGAGCCTGATCGAAATCAATCCGCTGATCGTCACCAAGGGTGGCGGCCTGGTGGCGCTCGACGCCAAGCTCGACATCGAGGCCAACGCGCTGTTCCGCCAGAAGGAGATGGCCGCACTGCGCGACCTCGGGCAGGAAGACCCGATGGAGCGGCGCGCCAGCGAACACGATCTGAATTACGTCTCGCTCGACGGCAATATCGCCTGCATGGTCAACGGCGCGGGACTCGCGATGGCAACCATGGACCTGATCAAGCTGCATGGCGGACGGCCGGCGAACTTTCTCGACGTTGGCGGCGGCGCTACCAGCGACCGGGTCACCGCGGCGTTTGAACTGATCCTGTCCAATCCGAACGTGCGCGCGATTCTGGTCAATATATTCGGCGGCATCGTGCGCTGCGATCTGATCGCCGACGGCATCATCAATGCAGTGAAGAACGTCGGCGTCGCGGTACCGGTGGTGGTGCGGCTCGAGGGTACCAATGCCCAGGCGGCGCGTGAGCGCCTGGCCGACAGCGGACTGGCGATCATCGCGGCGGCCGACCTGACCGATGCGGCCAAAAAGGTCATCGCTGCCGCCCGCAAGGCCGCCTGAACTCCACCTTCGCGCGCAGCTTCAAGGACCCGCATGAGCATCCTCGTCAACCGGCGTACCAGAGTGATCTGCCAGGGCTTCACCGGCAAGCAGGGCACATTTCATTCGCAGCAGTGCATTGCCTACGGCACCAAGCTGGTCGGCGGCGTGACTCCGGGGCGCGGCGGTGAGCGCCATCTGGATCTGCCGGTATTCGATACGGTACGGGATGCCGTGCGGGAAACCGGCGCGACCGCGAGCATGATCTACGTGCCCGCGCCGTACGCGGCCGACGCCATCGTCGAGGCCGCCGATGCCGGCATCGAACTCGTCGTGTGCATCACCGAAGGAGTGCCGGTCAATGACATGATCAAGGTCAAGGCGGCCCTGACCGGCTCAGCGACGCGGCTCATCGGTCCGAACTGCCCAGGCATCATCACACCGGGCGAGTGCAAGATCGGCATCATGCCGGGTTTTATTCACAAGCGAGGCTGCGTCGGCATCGTCTCGCGCTCGGGCACACTGACTTACGAGACCGTGTTCCAGACCACCAACAACGGCCTCGGTCAGAGCACCTGTGTCGGCATCGGCGGTGATCCGGTGCGCGGCATGAATTTCATCGACGTCATCGAGCTGTTCGAGCGCGATCCGCAGACCGAAGGCATCATCATGGTGGGCGAGATCGGCGGCGCGGATGAGGAAGCAGCGGCCGAACATATCCGGCGCTACGTGACCAAGCCGGTGGTGGCCTATATTGCCGGCGTCACGGCGCCGCCAGGCAAGCGCATGGGGCACGCGGGTGCGGTCATCGCCGGCGGCAAGGGCACTGCGGCCGATAAATATCGAGCCCTCGAGGCGGCGCGCGTGCGCACCGTGAAGTCGCCAGCGGAGCTGGGCAGCGCGATGGCGGCACTGCTCGGCCAACGGCGCTCGCTGCTGCCGCGGGCACAGAGCACACCGCCGGCCGCGCCCAAGGCGGCGCCTGGCAGAGCGCGCAAGCGCTCGCCGGCGCACAAGTCGGAGCGCAGAGCGGCGGTTGCCAAGCGCAAGCCCGCAAAGCGCAAGCCCGCAAAGCGCAAATCCGCACAGCGCAAGCCGGGCGGCCGCCGCTGATGCAGCGGAGTCGCGGTGGCTCGTAGCGACAAACTGAGGATCGCGCTGGCGCAGTTGAATCTGCTGGTCGGCGACGTGCGTGGAAATCTCGAGCGCGCAATCGCCGAGGCGCGGCGCGCGCACGAGGCGCTGCGGGCCGACCTGGTGCTGCTGCCGGAATTGACGCTCTCAGGCTACCCTCCCGAGGATCTGCTGTTCCACCGCGGTCTGCGCTTGCAGATCGAGCGGGCGCTGTCGGAGCTCAAGCAGGCGGTGCCGGAGATCGGCGTGATGGTCGGCTATCCGGAATACGCCGACGGCCGCATCTATAACTCGGCGCTGCTGTTGCGCGGCGGCCGCGTGCTGGCGCATCACCGCAAGGCCGTGCTGCCCAACTACAAGGTATTCGACGAGAAGCGCTACTTCACGCCGGGTAGCGAGGCGACCGTGGTGGATTTCGATGGCTGGCGCCTCGGACTGCTGATCTGCGAGGACGTGTGGGAGCCGCAGCCGGCGCGCGCGGCGCAGGCGCTCGGCGCCGAGGCGCTGCTGATCATCAATGCCTCGCCGTATGAGATCCACAAGCAGCGCGAGCGCGAGCAGGTGCTCGGCGAGCGCATTCGCGAGGTGCAGCTGCCGGCGGCGTACGTGAATCTGGTGGGCGGTCAGGACGAGCTGGTGTTCGATGGCAATTCATTCGCGATGGACGCACAGGCGAACGTCGTCATGCGCGCCGAGGCGTTCAGGGTCGGGCTGTATAGCGTCGATTTCGAGCGGCGCGGCACGGCGGTGGTGCCGCTGGCGGGAGCGATCGCGCCGGAGTTGTCGGACGAGGAGAGTGTCTACCGCGCATTGGTGCTCGGTGTGCGCGACTACGTCAGCAAACACGGCTTTCCGGGCGTGGTCATGGGTCTATCGGGCGGGGTGGATTCGGCGTTGACGCTGGCGATCGCGGCCGATGCGCTGGGGCCCGAACGTGTACATGCGGTCATGATGCCGTCGCGCTATACCTCGCCGATGAGCCTGGAGGATGCGAGCGCGCAGGCGAGAGTGCTCGGCGTCAAGTTGAGCTCGATCTCGATCGAAAACATGTTTGCGGCGACACTGGCGGCGCTGGCGGGAGAATTCGCCGGCCGCAAGCCCGATGCCACCGAGGAGAATATCCAGGCGCGCTGCCGCGGCGTGCTGCTGATGGCGATCTCGAACAAGACCGGACGCATGCTGCTGACCACCGGCAACAAGAGTGAGATGGCGGTCGGCTACGCGACGCTCTATGGCGACATGGCCGGCGGCTTCGCGCCGATCAAAGACTGCAGCAAGATGCTGGTGTACCGCCTGGCGCGTTACCGCAATACGCTGTCGGCGGCGATCCCGCAGCGCGTGATCGATCGCGAGCCCACCGCGGAGCTGCGGCCCGATCAGAAGGACACGGACTCGCTGCCGCCGTACGAAGTGCTCGATCCGATCCTCGAAGCGTTCATCGAGGATGACCTGTCGGTGGAGGAGATCTGCGAGCGCGGTTTCGATCGCGCGGTGGTCGCGCGCGTGCTCGATATGGTCAAGCGCGCCGAATACAAGCGCCGCCAGGCGCCGCCCGGAGTGCGCGTCAGCCGCCGCGCCTTCGGCCGCGATTGGCGCTATCCGATCACCAACGGCTATCGGCGTTAGCTCAGCGCCAGAACTGCCACCAATGCTTGCCCTTGGCGCTCACGGCCTCGGTATTGGGCGGGTAGTTGACCTGATAGACCTTTTCGACGTTGGCGCTCAGCTCCTTGTAACCAAGCCGCCGATAGCAATCGAGCATGATCGCGACCGCCTGTTGCTCCGCCGGCGCGCCATCGTATTGCTCGATGACGCCTTCGGCTCGGCGCGCGGCCGCGAGATAGGCGCCGCGCTTGACGTAGTAGCGCGCAACGTTGACCTCGTACTCGGCCAGTCGATTGCGCAGATAGGTCATGCGGCGCAGCGAATCGTGTGCGTAGTCACTGTTCGGGTATTGCGTCACCACGGTGCTGAAGGCGGTGATCGATTTCAGCAGGTCAGTCGGCGGCCGCTTGGCCATGTCGACCCCGAAGAAGCGCTCGATCGAGTAGGGCGTACGCTCGAAATAGATCAAGCCCTTCATGTACCAGGCGTAGTCGATGCGCGGGTGGGTCGGGTTCTCGCGCAGGAACTGATCGGCCGCATCGATCGCGGTTTCCTTTTCACCCTTGCGGTAATAGCAGTAGATCAGGTCAAGCCTCGCCTGGCGCGCCTGACTGGTGAACGGAAAGCGGGCGGTCAGCGTCTCGTACTGCTTGATGGCATACTCGAAGTCGTTATTGTTCAACGCTCTACGAGCATTGCCGTACAGCGTCTCGGCGGTGGCGGTCTTGAGCGGCTTGTTGGAATGAAACAGCGAGCAGCCGGAGAGCAGGCACAGCGAGGCCAGCACCCCCGCGCCCAGCAGCCGCCAGCGACCCGGGGCCGCGATCGATAGTGAACTCAAGGAAGGACCCTAAGAGATTGAATCGTAGATCGACCCAGTATAGCTGACCCATCCGATGCCACCCGAGTTCCAGACCCATGTGCTCGAACTGCCGCCCGCGGCGGCCGGGCTGCGCCTGGACCAGGCGCTGGCGGCCGCGCTGCCGCAGTATTCGCGGGCGCGATTGCAGCGCTGGATCCGGCAGGGAGCCGTGCGCAATGCCGGCAAGGCGGTACGGGCGCGCGACCGGGTCGTGGGCGGCGAGCAGATCGTGGTCGAGGCGCTGTTCGAGCCCGACCGCAGCGTTGGCGCGGAAATGCTGCCGCTCGATATCGTGCACCAGGACCGTGATCTGCTGGTGCTCAACAAAGCGGCCGGCGTGGTGGTGCATCCGGGCGCCGGCAATCGCGAGCACACGCTGCAGAACGCGCTGCTCGGGCACGATCCGGCCCTGGCGTGCGTGCCGCGAGCCGGACTGGTGCATCGGCTGGATAAGGAGACCAGCGGATTGTTGATCGTGGCGCGTACACCCGAGGTGCATACGCGGCTGGTCGCGCAGCTGGCGGCGCGCGAAATCGGCCGCGAGTATCTGGCGCTGGTGGCGGGCCTGCCGACCGGCGGGGCGCGCATCGACGCGCCTATCGGCCGGCACCGCAGCCTGCGCACGCGCATGGCAGTGCGTGCCGATGGCCGCGAGGCGGTCACGAATTTTCGTATCGAGGAGCGCTTTCGCGCCCACACCCTGCTGCGCGTGCGGCTGGAAACCGGCCGCACCCATCAGATCCGCGTGCATCTGGCGCAGGTCGGGCTGCCGCTGGTCGGCGACCCGGTCTATGGCGGCCGGCGGCGGCTGATCGCCGGTGAAGCGGCCGGATTGAATGCATTGTTGCAGTCCTTCAAGCGTCAGGCGCTGCACGCGCAGCGCCTGACGCTGGCGCATCCGCGCAGCGGCGACGAGCGCGTGTTCGAAGCGCCACTGCCGGCGGATTTCGAGACCCTGCTGGCAGCGTTGCGGCGCGATGCCAGCGAGCCGCGCGGCCGGCGGCGCGCGCGATGACGTCGATCGCGGCGCTGCATCCGGACTGGCAGGTGCCGCCGGGAGTGCGTGCGGCTTTCACGCTGCGCCCGGGCGGTGTGAGTGCCGGGGCTTATGCTTCGCTCAATCTGGGCGCTCATGTCGGCGACGATGCGCGCGCGGTCGCGGAGAATCGGCGCCGCGCCGCCGCCGAGCTGGCACTGCCAGCCGAACCGCTGTGGCTGACGCAACTGCACGGTACCACCGTGGTGGATGCCGATAAGCATGCGGTGCAGGCGGCGCCGCGGGCCGATGCCGCGATCACGCGCCAGGCGGCACGCGTGCTGGCGGTGCTGGTGGCCGATTGCCTGCCGGTATTACTGGCCCGACGCGATGGCGCGGCGGTGGCGGTGGCCCATGCGGGTTGGCGCGGACTGGCGGCAGGAGTGCTGGAGGCGAGTGTCGCGGCGATCGGCGGCGCAGGCGATCATCTGTGCGCCTGGCTGGGACCTTCGATCGGGCCGGCACACTTTGAGGTCGGCGAGGAGGTCAGGGCTGTGTTTGCTGCGCGCGATCCGCAAGCCACCGCGGCATTCGTGCGCAATGCCCGCGGCCGCTGGCAGTGCGATCTGCAGCAGCTCGCGCGGCAGCGCCTGAGCGCACTCGGTGTGCACTCCATCCACGGCGAGCCGCGCTGCACATTCAGCGAGGCCGAATCGTTTTATTCGTACCGGCGCGATGGAGTCACCGGGCGTATGGCGGCGTTGATCTGGCTGGAGAAGCAGCGATGACCCTGGTATGGATTTTATTAGCCACCTTCTTCGGCGGCGTGCTCAGCGCGGCGTTGGCCAGCCTGTTCCTGCTGCTGTCCGAGTCGCGGCGCAACTGGCTGCTGCCGCACCTGATCAGCTTCGCCACCGGCGCGATGCTGGCGGCAGCGCTGATCGGGCTGCTTCCGGAGGCAATCGCGAGCGTCGGGCCGGGACGCATCCAGGGGATCGGCGCCGCCGTGCTGGCGGGCATCGGGCTGTTCTTCGTACTGGAAAAGCTGGTGCTCTGGCGACACTGCCACACCGAGAGCTGCGAGACGCATTCACCCCATGAGTCCGACCGCGATCGCGCCGCCGGCTGGATCGTGCTGTTCGGTGATGGCGTGCACAACGCCTTCGACGGCGTTTTGATCGGGGCGGCGTTTCTGACCGACACCAAGCTCGGCGTGGTGACCACGATTGCGATCACCGCGCACGAGATACCGCAGGAGCTGGGCGACCTGGCGGTGCTGCTGCATGCGCGCATGAGCCCGGTGCGGGCACTGTGGTTCAACGCCGCCAGCAGCCTGACGTCGATCATTGGCGGTCTGGCGGGTTTTTTTGCGCTGCGTCGCACACTGGATGTGCTGCCGTATGCGATTTCGGTGGCCGCCGCGTCGCTGATCTACGTGGCGGTCGCCGACCTGATTCCCGGTCTGCACCGGCGCGTGGATCTGAGCGCTGCCGCGGCTCAGGTGCTGCTGATTGCCTGCGGCGTCGGGGTGATAGTCTGCGCGGAGCTGTGGCTGGCCTAAATGGCCGGCGAGGGCCGGGAGGGCGGCATGGGGCAGGAACGCGATAGCGGCCAGGCGCTTGAATTCCTTACTATCAGCCCCACTGAAGTTTGAGGGGTCGGGGCGGATTTCAATTTAAGACTCACGGGTCAAACTCTTATGCGAATGGACAAACTCACCAGCCTGTTCCAGGCGGCGTTGGCCGACGCCCAGTCGTTGGCGGTTGGGCGCGACAATCAGTTCATCGAGCCGGCGCACCTGCTGCTGGCCATGCTCGACGCCGAGGGCGGCGGGGTGCGGCCGCTGCTGATCAAGTCTGCGGTCGACGTCAATCGGTTGCGCAGCTCGCTGACCGACATTGTCGATCGCTTGCCGAAGGTCGAGGGACACGGCGGCGATGTGCAGGTGTCGCACGATCTGAACCGGCTGCTCAACGTCACCGACAAGCTGGCGCAGCAGCGCGGCGATCAGTTCATCTCGAGCGAGCTGTTCGTGCTGGCGGCGATCGACGATCGCGGCGCAGTCGGCAAGGTGCTCAAAGAGGCCAAGGTAACGCGCGCCGCGCTCGAGAAGGCGATCGATGAAGTGCGCGGGGGCGAGAAAGTAGACGACCCGGGCGCGGAAGAGAAGCGCCAGGCGCTGGAGAAATACACCGTCGATGTGACCGCGCGCGCGCGCGCCGGCAAGCTCGATCCGGTGATCGGCCGCGACGATGAGATCCGCCGTACCATCCAGGTGCTGCAGCGGCGCACCAAGAACAACCCGGTGCTGATCGGCGAACCCGGCGTCGGCAAGACCGCCATCGTCGAAGGACTGGCGCAGCGCATCGTCAACGGCGAAGTGCCTGAGGGGCTGAAGAAGAAGCGCATCCTCGCGCTTGACATGGGCTCGCTGGTCGCGGGCGCAAAGTTCCGCGGCGAATTTGAGGAGCGCCTCAAGGCGGTGCTGACCGAACTGTCCAAGCAGGAAGGCCAGGTCATCGTCTTCATCGATGAGCTGCACACCATGGTCGGCGCCGGGCGCGCCGAGGGCTCGATGGATGCCAGCAACATGCTCAAGCCCGCACTGGCGCGCGGCGAGCTGCATTGCGTCGGCGCCACGACGCTCGATGAGTACCGCAAGTACATCGAGAAAGACGCGGCGCTCGAGCGCCGGTTCCAGATCGTGCTGGTCGACGAGCCCAGTGTCGAGGATACGATCGCGATCCTGCGCGGGCTCAAGGAGCGCTATGAAGTTCACCACGGCGTCGACATCACCGATCCGGCGATCGTCGCCGCGGCGACGCTGTCGCACCGCTACATCACCAACCGGCAACTTCCCGACAAGGCGATCGATCTGATCGATGAGGCGGCGGCGCGCATCCGCATGGAAATCGACTCCAAGCCCGAGGCGATGGATCGGCTGGAGCGGCGGATCATCCAGCTCAAGATCGAACAAGAAGCGCTCAAGAAAGAAGAGGACGAAGCTTCCAAGCGGCGCCTGTCGACGCTGCGGCAGACCCTGACCGGGTTGGAAAAAGAATACGCCGACCTGGAAGAGATCTGGCAAGCCGAGAAGGGGGCGCTGCAGGGCGCGACCAAGATCAAGGAAGAACTCGAGCAGGCGAAGCTCGAAGTCGAGCAGGCACGGCGGGCGAGCGACCTGGCCCGCATGGCCAAGCTGCAGTACGGCACCATTCCCGAACTCGAGAAGCGCCTGGCGCAGGCGCAGCGCGCCGAGCAGTCCACGCCGCAGCTGGTGCGCAACAACGTCACCGAGGAAGAGATCGCCGACGTGGTGTCAAAGTGGACCGGCATTCCGGTGTCGAAGATGCTCGAGGGCGAGAAGGAAAAACTGCTGCGCATGGAACAGGCGCTGGAGAAGCGCGTGGTCGGGCAGGACGAAGCGGTTCGCATCGTCTCGGATGCGATCCGCCGCTCGCGCGCCGGCCTGTCCGACCCGCGGCGGCCGAACGGCTCGTTCATGTTCCTCGGGCCCACCGGTGTCGGTAAGACCGAGCTGTGCAAGGCGCTGGCGGAATACCTGTTCGATACCGAAGAGGCCATGGTGCGGATTGATATGTCCGAGTTCATGGAAAAGCACTCGGTCTCACGTCTGATCGGAGCACCCCCCGGCTATGTCGGCTATGAAGAGGGCGGCCACCTGACCGAGGCGATCCGGCGCCGGCCGTACGCGGTGGTGCTGCTGGATGAGATCGAGAAGGCGCATCAGGATGTGTTCAACGTGCTGTTGCAGGTGCTCGATGACGGGCGCCTGACCGATGGCCAGGGCCGCACCGTCGATTTTCGCAATACGGTCATCATCATGACCTCGAACCTGGGCTCGCAGGTGATCCAGGAGATGGCCGGCGAGGGCAACTACCAGCGCATGAAAACCGCGGTGATGGAGACTGTGCAGCAGCACTTCCGGCCCGAGTTCATTAATCGGGTTGACGATATCGTCGTGTTCCACCCGCTGGGCACCGAGCAGATCCGCGCGATCGTGGAGATCCAGGTCGGCTATCTGCGGCGGCGGCTGCTCGAGCGCAATATGGAGCTCGATCTGGATGACAAGGCGCGCGATCTGATCGGCGAGGCGGGTTTCGATCCGGTGTATGGTGCGCGGCCGCTGAAGCGCGCGATCCAGCAGCAGATCGAGAATCCACTGGCGCAGCGCATCCTGCGCAACGAGTTCATGCCCGGGGACCGGATACGGGTGACCGCGCGCGGTTCGGAGCTGGTGTTCGAAAAAAAGCGTGACATCCGCGCCATCGCCTCTTGATCGCAATGTCCCTACTATAGCCGGCTGTGCAGCGGCTGAATCGAGAGGGGGATGATGACGGATCTCAAACGCTACGTGGCCGACGTGCCGGATTTTCCGCGGCCCGGCGTTCTGTTTCGCGATATTACGCCGCTGCTGCGCCTGCACTTCGATGCCGCGCTCGAGGCGATGGACCGCCTCTTCAGCGAACAGGAATGGCAGCAGCTCGATGCGCTGGCGGGCATCGAGTCGCGCGGCTTCATACTGGCGGCTGGGCTTGCCGCCCGGCGCCACAAGGGCTTCGTGCCGATTCGCAAGCAGGGCAAATTGCCGCCGCCAGTGGTCTCAGCCGCGTACGAGCTGGAATACGGCAACGCCGTACTCGAAGTGCAGCCGGGTGACGGGCGGCTGGCGCTGATCGACGATGTGCTGGCGACCGGCGGGACCATGCGGGCCGCCGCCGAGCTGTCAACGCTGGCGGGCTTTCAGGTACTGGGGCTCGCGGCGCTGATAGACCTGCGCCTGGTCGGGGATTTCATCTGGCGTGAGCTGCCGTTGCGTTGTGTTATCCGCTACGACTGAAGCCGCGGCCGTCTATAATCGGTCCGTCCCCACTGTTTTCGCTGGAAAAATATGCCGTTTTACGAATACGAATGCAGCCACTGCCGCTACTACGCCGAGGTGATGCAGAAGATTACGGACAAGCCGCTGAAGAAATGTCCCTCATGCGGCAAGACTACCTTCAAGAAGCTGATTTCGGCACCGGTGTTTCGCCTCAAGGGTTCGGGCTGGTACGAGACGGATTTCAAGTCCGACAAGGACAACAAGCGCAACCTGGCTGGCGGCGACAAGGAAGACACGTCGAGCAAGGCCGAGGCCAAGACCGAGACCACCTCTGAGAGCGGCGCCGCCGCTGCGGGCGACGGCAAAAGCGACAGCAAGGGCGAGGGCAAGAGCGAAGGCAAGGTGGAAGCCAAGCCCGAGGGCAAGAGCGGCGGCAAGAGCGACGCGGCGGTGACGAAGCCAGCCGCCAAGACGCCGCCGCCCACCACACGTAACGTGGCCGGTCGCCAAGCCGGCGGCAAGCGCGCGGCAAGCAAGCGCCCCAGCCCAGCCAGGCGAAAGACGAGCAAGCGTCGGGGCGGCCGTTGAGCGGTGAGATGATGCGGCGATTCTTGCGCCGTTATCTGATGGCGGGGCTGCTGGTATGGGTTCCGATTCTCGTCACCGTGCTGGTGGTGCGCTTCATTCTGGACCTGATGGACCGCACGCTGCTGCTGCTGCCGCCGTCGGCGCGGCCCGGATTGGTTTTCGGCGTGCACATACCGGGTCTCGGAGCCTTGCTGGCGATACTTCTGCTGATCTTCACCGGCATGCTGGTCAGCAACATCATCGGGCGCAACCTGGTGGCTCTGTGGGAAGACCTGCTCAATCGCATTCCGTTCGTGCGCGCGCTCTACAGCGGCGTCAAGAGCTTCTCGACCACGATCCTGTCGAACCAGGGAAATTCGTTCAAGAAGGTGATGCTGATCGAGTATCCGCGCCAGGGCATCTGGAGCATCGGTTTTCAGACCGCGGGCGACCTGCCGCTCATCAGTGTCCACACCGGCGAGCCGCTGGTGTGCGTGTTCATTCCGACCACACCCAATCCGACTTCCGGTTTCATTGTCATGGTGCCGCGCTCGCAGGCGATCGAGCTGCAGATGACTGTCGACGCGGCGATGAAAATGATCGTGACGCTGGGTGTGGTTGTGCCGGCCCCGGCCGCACCCTAACATTCGCGCCCCATGCGCACCCATTACTGCGGACTGGTTGATGAGCGGCTGATCGGTACGACGGTGGCGGTCGCCGGCTGGGTGCATCGGCGGCGCGATCACGGCGGGGTTATCTTCGTCGATCTGCGCGATCGCGAAGGATTAGTGCAGATCGTGTTCCACCCGGAGCAGCAGGCGATGTTTGTCACCGCCGAAAAGCTGCGCCATGAGTTCGTCGTGCGAGTGCGCGGCACGGTGCAGCCGCGGCCCGCCGGCACCGTGAATTCGAACCTCACCTCCGGCGCTGTCGAGATCGTGGCCTCGGAACTGGAGCTGTTGAATCGCTGCGATCCGTTGCCCTTCCAACTCGACGAGGAGGTGAGCGAAGAAGTGCGCTTGCGCTACCGCTACATCGACCTGCGCCGAGAGATCATGAACCAGCGGCTGCGGCTGCGGCATCGGATTACGCGCTCGATGCGCGGCTATCTGGATGCCCAGGGTTTCGTCGATATCGAAACCCCGATGCTGACCAAAGCTACACCGGAGGGAGCGCGCGACTACCTGGTTCCGAGCCGTACCCATCCGGGCAAGTTCTTCGCTCTGCCGCAGTCGCCGCAGATCTTCAAGCAGCTGCTGATGATTGCCGGCTTCGAGCGCTACTATCAGATCGTGCGCTGCTTTCGCGACGAGGATCTGCGCGCGGATCGTCAGCCGGAATTCACGCAGCTCGATGTCGAGACCTCGTTCCTGACGCAGCAGCAGATCATGCAGCTGATGGAGGGTCTCGCGGTGACGCTGTTTCGCGAAGTGCTGGGGCAGGAGCTGCCGCAACCGTTTCCGCGCATGAGCTATGCGGAGGCCATGCGCCGCTACGGTTCGGACAAGCCGGATCTGCGGGTGGCACTGGAGCTGGTCGATGTCGCCGATCTGGTCAGGGACTGCGACTTCAAGGTGTTTGCGGCGCCGGCGCGCGATGCCGGCGGGCGGGTAGCCGCGCTGCGGGTACCGGGCGGTGGGGCTCTCACGCGCAAGGAAATCGACGACTACACGGCGTTCGTGGCGCGCTATGGTGCCCGCGGCCTGGCATACCTCAAGGTCAACCAACGCGCGCGCGGCCGCGAAGGCCTGCAGTCGCCGATCATCAAGTTCCTGAGCGATGCGGCGCTGCAGGGAATCCTCGAGCGCACCGGCGGCGCCGACAATGATCTGATTTTCTTTGGCGCCGACAGTGCCAAGGTGGTCGCCGATGCGTTGGGCGCGCTGCGCTTGAAAGTGGCGCAGGACCTGAAGCTGGTGGGCGGCGGTTTTCAGCCGTTGTGGGTGGTTGATTTTCCGATGTTCGAATGGGACCCGGAACAAAAGCGCTGGGCGGCGATGCATCACCCGTTCACCTCGCCCCAGACCGATGATCCGGCAGAGCTGCGGGCCAACCCGGGGGGCGCTCTGGCACGCGCCTACGATATGGTGCTCAACGGTTCGGAGATCGCCGGCGGTTCGGTGCGAATTTTCCGGGAGGAAATGCAGTCGGCCGTGTTCAGCCTGCTCGGCATCGAAGCGGCGGATGCGCGCACGAAATTCGGTTTCCTGCTCGACGCGCTGCGCTTTGGGGCGCCGCCGCACGGCGGCATTGCCTTCGGGCTGGATCGGCTGGCGATGCTGATGGCCGGCGCCGACAGCATTCGCGATGTCATCGCATTTCCGAAGACGCAGACGGCCGCCGATCTGATGAGCGAAGCCCCCACCGAGGTAGCTGAGACGCAGCTGCGCGAGCTGCACATCCGGGTGCGCACGCCGCCACCGGCATGACAGATGGCTGGCGCGGCCGTCCTCTACGTGCACGGCTTGTGGATGACCGGGCTCGAGTCCATATGGTTGCGCCGCCGGCTGGCGCGCGAGCGCAATTACCGCCTGCAGGTCTTTCGCTATGCCTCGGTGCGCGCGCCGCTGGCGCGCATCATCGCCGCGCTGCGCGATAGCATCGCGGCAATCGAGGCGCCACGGGTGCATCTGCTGGGACACAGTCTTGGCGGGCTGTTGATCCAGCGCTGTCTCGAGCGCTATCCGATGGCACAACCGGGCCGCGTGGTGTTTCTCGGCACGCCGGCGGCCGGTTCGATCGCGGCGCGGCAGTTGGCGCGGGCACCCGGCGGACGCGAGCTGCTCGGCGCCGCCAGTTCCGAGCAATTGCTGGCCGAGCACCCGCTGCGCTGGGATATCGGACGCGAGCTGGGCATCATCGCCGGTACCACGCCATTGGGTTTTGGCCGATTGCTGCTAAAGTTCGACGAAGACAACGATGGCACGGTCGCGCTCTCCGAGACGCGGCTGGCCGGTGCGACCGATTTCCTGTCGTTGCCGGTGACGCATTCGAGCATGCTGTGGTCGGCGCGCGTGGCGCGCGAGACAGGGAGTTTTCTCGAATATGGAAGGTTCGGAAGCTAGGTCGGCGGCCGGCCGTGTACCGGCATGGCTGCGCTCGCATGTACGCTTGCTCGGCGTCCTGGTCGGGCTGGTGGTGCTGTACACGCTGGCGGGGTTTCTGCTGCTGCCGCGCATTGTGCGTCACCAGGCGATTGCTTACGTGCAGCACGATCTGGGCCGCAGGCTTTCGATCGGCTCACTGACCTTCAACCCGTTCTCGCTGGCCAGCGAGATCCATGATCTGGCTTTGACTGAGGCCGACGGCTCGCCGATCGCAAGCTTCTCGCGGCTGCGCATCAAGTTCAGTGCCACCGCCTCGCTGCTGCACCGGGCATGGACCTTTGCCGAAGTGCGCCTGGAACAGCCGGTCGTCAACACGCTGGTGAATCGGGACGGCTCGCTCAATCTCGCCAAACTGGCGCCGCCCGCCGCGCCCAAACCGGCTGCTCCCGAGCCCGCGTCAGTTCCCGCGGTGCGCATCGGTGCTTTCACCGTGACTCGCGGTCAGGTGCATTTCGAGGATCGCAGCCGCGGCCAGCCCTTTACCGCCACCTTGAGTCCGATCGAGTTCGCGCTGACCGATTTTCGTACGCAGCCGCAATTCGAGAACCGCTATCGCTTCAGTGCCGCGACCAGCGCCGGTGAGCAGCTCGACTGGTCCGGACAATTCTCGCTGCGGCCGCTGGGTTCGAGCGGAGAGTTCGCGATTACTGCTCTCAAGGCCTCGACCATTGCGTCCTATCTCGAGGACACGCTGCCGTTCGCGATCAGGAGCGGCAGTATCGATATTCGCGGCGACTATCGGTTTGTAGCCGCCGGCCAGACCAGTCTGTCGCTCACGCTGCCAAGCGTCAAAGTACACGCACTGGCGATCGCTCCCGCGGCCGCGGCAGCGGCCGCGACCCCGACGGCTACCGACGCGGGCCCCTGGATACAGCTGCCCGAGGTCGATGTCGCCGATACGGCGATCGCGTTATCGGAGCGGCGCGCGAGTGTCGGTCAGGTGACACTCCAAAATCCTGCGCTGCAGGTGTGGCGCGAAGCGGATGGAACGCTGAACCTGCAACGCCTGCTGCAGAGGTCCACGGCCAATGCCGCCACAGGGCCGGCCCCTGCAGCAGCGAGCCGTGCGAACGCGGCGCCGGCTGCGGCGCCGGCCTGGAAGATCACACTGGCGAAGCTTCGCATCGAGGGCGCAAGCATCGCGGCGGAGGATCGCAGCGTGAAGCCGGCGATGGGGCTGAAAATTGCACCGTTGACGCTGACGGTGCAGAACTATTCAAGTGACGGCGCGCAGCCGCTGTCGGTCGAGCTGGATACGGGTCTGGGCGAGTCCGGGCGACTGCACACCAGCGGCACGCTGGCATTGTCGCCTCTGGTCGCCACCGTCACGCTGGATCTGAAGGGCTTCGATCTGCCGCCGCTGCAGCCTTACGTCTCGCAACAGACCGACATGACGATCTATCGCGGCCGCCTGGCATCACAACTGCAGCTGGCGTACGCCGCGACGCCGCAGAAGGGGCAGCCCCAGCTCAAGCTCAGCGGCGTCATCGAGGTGACCGACCTCGCCACGCGGGACAACGTCACCGGCCTGGACTTCATCACCTGGAAGTCACTGCAGGTCGCGGGCCTGCGCTATCGGCTTGGGCCCGATGCGCTGGAAATCGAGCAGGTGCGTGCCCTCGGCGCCTATGGCCGGGTCATCATCGGTGCCAATGGCAGCCTGAATGTGTCAGAGGTGCTGCGGCCCGCGGGAGCAGCGCCGCCCGCGGCGGCGGCGCAGAGCGGTGCTGCGGCCCGCAGCGAGCAGCCGGGGAAAGCGCCGAAGGCGGCGAAGTCTGGCGGGGCGGCCAAAGACGCTCAGGTCGCCAAGGCGGGGACTGGCCCGCCAGCGAACAGCACCGTCGGCGGCATGCCGATCCGCATCAAGCGGGTGGAGATACGGGACGGGGCTGCGGACTTTACCGACCACTCGGTCGAGCCGAATTTTTCCACTGCGATGCTCGGCTTGCACGGCTCGATCGTCGGTCTGTCGTCGGATCCGGCCTCGCGGGCCCAGGTGAATATTGAGGGCAGCGTGGATCGCTATGCTCCGGTGACCATCAAGGGGCAGCTGGCGCCGTTTTCTCCGGCAACCTATACCGACCTGAGCCTGAGCTTCAACAACATCGAGCTGACGACCTTCAATCCCTACTCGGGAAAGTTCGCCGGCTACAGCATCGCCCAGGGCAAACTGTCCACCGAGCTGCACTATCACATCGAGAACCGCAAGCTCGAGGCCAGCCACCACGTCGTCATCGATCAACTCGAGTTTGGTGCCGAGACGCAGAGCAAGCAGGCGGTGCCGCTGCCGGTGAAACTGGCCGCCGCGCTGCTGAAAGACCGAAACGGAGTGATCAGCCTGGATCTGCCCGTCAGCGGCAGCATCGACGATCCGAGCTTCAAGATCGGCCCGATCGTCTGGAAGCTGGTGGTCGGTCTGATCACCAAGATCGTCACAGCGCCATTTGCGCTGCTCGGCTCACTGTTCGGCGGCGGCGATCACCTCTCTTACATCGATTTTCCGGCCGGCTCGGCGCTCCTGACCGATGCGGCAACACAGAACCTGACGCAACTGTCGAAGGCACTGGTCGAGCGGCCGCAGCTCAAGCTCGATGTTCCGCTGCATACGATCGGCGCCGCGGACGACGACGCGTTGGCCAAGGCCGCGCTCGAACAGGCGCTCAGCGCCGGCTCGAGCAGCGCTCAAGGGAGCGGCCGCGCGACGCGCGTAAAGCAGGCGAGCAGCGCTTCGGGGCCGCCATCGGCCCGATTGACGGCGCTGGCGACGCTGTATCGGCAGAAGTTTCAGGCCGAGCCAGTGTATCCGGCGGACAGCGGCGCAGCCAGTGCGGCGAAAGCGGACACGGCAGCAGCGGACGCTGCCACAGCGCCGGCGGCCAAGGCGAGCGTGGCGAATCAGGATGCCGACGCCGCCCGCATTGCCTGGCTTGAACACGAGTTGCTGGCGCAATTCAAGCCAACGCGCGATGAGCGCGACGGTCTCGGCCGCGCGCGCGCCGAAGCAGCGCAGGCGGCGCTGCTCGCCAACCAGGAATTGCCGCCGGCGCGGGTGTTTCTGACTGAACGTGAATCGGGCGGCGGCGCCGACGGCCAGGTGCGAATGGAAATGAAGCTGCAGTAGCGCGGCTTGCAACTCGCTCAGAAAGGTTCGGCCGCGCCTGAAGTGAGGCTGCGCGCGAGCTGGCGCAATTCATACAACAGTTCGAGTGCGCGGCGCGGGCTGAGTTCATCGGGTTCGAGCGCGGCGATGCGCGCGCGCAGTTCATCGTGGGCCGGTGCGCGCGGTGCGGGTGCGGGCGCAGCGAACAGCGGCAGCGCCGCCGGCGCTGCGGCGGCCTCGAGCT
>Ga0209006_10002415_pt1 | contig 17040 bp, 9 predicted proteins | sample JacPin_JW_Ref_O2_FD_188567 | JGI IMG/M metagenome (GOLD analysis project Ga0209006, IMG submission 188567) | Forest soil microbial communities from Algoma, Ontario, Canada - Jack Pine, Ontario site 1_JW_Ref_O2 (SPAdes) (version 2) | ecosystem: Environmental > Terrestrial > Soil > Boreal... | reverse complement strand
GCCGATAGACGATTAGTGCTGGACTGACAAACCCTCGATGGTAGACTGCCTGTAATCGGGCGCCTGCTCCCGCATTCGTGGCGCTTCCACAACCCATGGCAGAACGTAGGGCTATCGCCGAGCCAGCGCAGACCATCGTCAAGGTTGGCTCCGACTACTATGTGCTGGCGTCCTCGCTGGCGTCGCGGCGCGCGAGCCAGGTGCTCGCAGACGGGCGCAGTTTCGCCGTTTTCGAGACGGCAGGGGACATCATAGATTCGCCGCTCGAGGCGCAAGGATTTTTCGAGTCCGATACGAGGCATCTGAGCCGCTTCGAGATGCTGATTGCGGGCGCCGCACCTTACTTCCTGAACTCATATCTGAGCGACGACCGCGCGCAGTTCCGCGCCACGCTTACCAACGCGGATCTCGGAAAGAAGGGGCAGCCGGATTGGCTGCCACGCAACTCGATTCGAGTGAACCGCGGATGGGTCCTCAATGGCGCCGCGCTGTACCATCGGCTGACGCTGCACAATTACATCAGCACGGCGGTCGAAATCGAAATCGATTTTTTCTACGGTGTCGACTTCGCGGATGTGTTCGAGGTCCGCGGCCTCCGCCGCAAGCGCCGCGGTGAAATGTTGAGTCCGTCGGTTGACGGCAACCGGGTCGTGCTTCGCTACCGGGGTCTCGACAACGTCGTGCGTTCGACCGAGATTCGCTTTGATGCCGCTCCCGCAGAAATAGACGATCAGCGCGCTGTGTTCGTGCTACGCCTCGAGCCCGGTGAAAACCGCGAGCTCGAATGCCGAATCACTGGCAGTGGTGAATCGCTATCGTACTCCGCGGTAGCGATGAATCGCGCGCCCAATTTCGGCGCGGCACTCGAAGCGCGGCAAGCCGAGCTTGCGGAATTCCGCAGCGATTGGGCCGTCACCTCGGCCAGCAACAACGAATTCGCTACCATGATTCGGCACGCGGGGGTCGACCTGACTTCGATTGTTGCTCAGGGCGACGGCAGGGGCGCATTCATCATGGCGGGCGTTCCGTGGTTCGCCACGCTCTTCGGACGCGACAGCATAATCACGTCGCTCTCGATACTTCCGTTCTATCCTCAAATCGCGGTTCGAACCCTGCGGACGCTGGCGCGGCTTCAGGGCGATACCGTCGATGAAGCGCGCGACGAGCAGCCCGGCAAGATCGTGCATGAGATTCGAAACGGCGAAATGGCGGCGACCGGCGAAGTGCCGTTTGGCAGATACTACGGCAGCGTGGACTCGACCCCGCTTTTCCTGTGGCTGTACGGACGCAGCGTCGAGTCCACCGGAGACCTTCAGCTCGCCGACGAGCTGTGGCCCAACGTCGAACGTGCCATCGACTGGATCGAACAATGGGGCGATCGCGACGGCGACGGATACGTCAAATATTTGCGCGAAACTCCGCGCGGGCTGGCCAACCAGGGCTGGAAGGATTCCGAGGACGCGATCTTTCATCAAAATGGCGAGCTGGCGCGTCCACCGATCGCGCTCGCGGAAGTGCAGGGCTACGTTTACGCGGCGTGCATGGACGTGGCATCGGTGGCTGCGCGCCTCGGACGCGGCAGCGTCGCGGATCGGCTCCTCACGCGCGCCACGGCGCTGAAGCAATCGTTCGAGCGGGATTTCTGGCTCGAGCCCGAGGGCATGATCGCGCTGGCGCTCGACGCCGACAAACGCCCATGCCGCGTGATGACTTCGAACGGCGCTCATTGTCTCGCGACCGGGCTGGTCGACGGCGAGCGCGCAGCCGCGATGTGCAAGCGCCTGCTCGCCGACGATATGTACTCCGGATGGGGAATTCGAACGCTCTCGGGCAAAGAAAAACGCTACAACCCGATGAGCTATCACAACGGTTCGGTGTGGCCGCATGACAACGCGATGGCGGCGCTCGGACTCGCGCGCGCCTGCGATCATACTGGCGTCGTCAAGGTTCTCGAAGGCTTGTTCGAAGCGTCGGAACAGCTCAATACTTCGAGTCTGCCGGAACTCTTCTGCGGCTTCCGGCGCGAGATTGGTCTCGGCCCTGTCCCATATCCTGTTGCGTGTTATCCGCAGGCGTGGTCGGCGGCGAGCGTCTTCATGATGCTGCAGGCGATGCTCGGGATACGAGTGCTGGGATTCGAGCAACGCGTCATTTTCGACACACACTTGCTTCCTACCTGGCTGGACTGGCTCAGCATCGACAAGCTGAGAGTCGGCAGTGGCCGCGTCTCGTTCGTGCTGCGGCAATCTCCCAACGGCGCCGCGATCGAAGTGAAAGAAAAATCCGGCGGCGTCCGCGTCGAGATCTGAACCGCCTATTGGTGCGGCGTCTCTGTTGCAGATGGCGTCGCGATCGCGCTGTCACTCGGAGTCGGACTGATGGTTGGCGTCAGCGATTCCGTTGGAGTTATCGATGGCGTCGGACTTATCGTTGGAGTTATCGACGGCGTCGGCGTCAGGGTTGGAGTTATCGACGTGGTCGGAGTTGTCGACGGTGTTGGCCGAATCCAGGTGATAGGCTCGCGTCCAAAGATGAGCGTCGCGCTGTGTCCGGCGCGCGCTTCGGTCATTTCTCCGGTGGTAACAAATCGGTCCGAGACAGGATCGAAAATTTCGGCGCTGGAAAGCGGCTTGTAGTCAGGATCCCATCCGCCGGCAATCAGCACGGTTCCGTCTGGCAAGAGCGTGGCCGAATGTCCCGTACGGGCTTCGACCATCTCGGGGCCCTGGACGAACTGGTGCGATTCCGGATCGTAAAACTCGGACGATTTGTCCCCTCGTCCGCCCGCGATTAGAACCCGTCCGTCGGGCAGCAGCGTGGCAGTATGCCCGGCGCGGCTCTGAGTCATCTTCGGGCCCTCGCGAACCGTTCGGTTCGATTCGTCGATGATCTCACTCGTATCCACCGCGCTGCTCCGCGCGAAAGGACAGCCGCCCGCGATCAGAACGAGGCCATCATCAAGCAGCGTCGCGGTGTGATAAACGCGATTGTCGTTGAGCGTCCCGGCGAACTGAAACTTTCCAGCAGCCGGATCGTAAATCTCGAGTTTCTGGAATCCGCCTCCCGCGATCAGCACGCCGCCATCGCGCAGGAGCGTGGCGGTTTGGCCGTGGCGGCTCGACGCCATCGCGCCGGTTTCGGCAAAGGCGTTCGTCGCAGGATCATAAAGTTCAGCGGCCGGCGATGCGCCGCCGACAATCAAGACCTTGTCGTTTTGCAAAGTCGTTGCAGTAGGATCGTCGCGAGCATCCTTCATGCTCGGCGCCACAACGAATTTGCCATTGCCCGAATTGAAAATCTCGGCGGAGCGCAAAATCCACGGCATCGCCGGTCCTGGAAAAACGTTCAGCGGAACGAGCAGAGTGTTGATGCCGCCCACGATCAAAACCTTATCCAGAGCGATCGCGGCCGCGGTGAATTGGTCGCGCCGCTCGTTCATCGGGACTGTCGGCAAAAACCGGTGAAGCGCGGGATCGTAAATCTCGGCGGAATTGAGCACTCCCGGACTTTTTCCGGTTGGAAGATCGACGAACCCGGTGCCACCCGCAATCAGGACGATCGGTTTCAGCGCCCCGGATGTGGCCGTCGCTGCGGGCGATACTTCAGGCGTGCTGCTGGAATGCTCGCGTTCATCAGCGCGAGCCGTTGCGAAGAATACGGCGATTGCAATCGCACACAATAGGCACGCGCGCGTCCTCGGGGCATCGAGTAAAATTCTGCGGCGTTCTCTCATCCGCTTACCTTATCGGCCCGGCGGGCGCTTTCAGCCTCCGACGGCCACGGGTTGTGTCGGACTTCATTCCATTTATCTTCCAGCGCCGATTGCTCCAGCGGCAGGCCGCGCGTTTCATCGATGAAGAGCCCGAAGATCACCGCGCTCGGAATGCCCAGCAACGCGAGGTAGCGAATGACGCGCGCCAATCCGCCCAGCGGTCCTATCAAAGCGGCGATTAACACCTGCGCCAGCATCGAAAAGACCGCCGCCGTCATTCCCTGAGCGCCAATCATTGTTGTGCGCAGAGCCGCCGGAAAAAGTTCGGTCGCCGCTGAATTCGCGCCGACCGTCATCACATCAGACGCGACTTTGAACCAGCAATACACCACGACCAGGAACGTGAACGGCCACTGCACAAAGGCGGGCGGACCGTAGTAGAACGCGAAGGCGCCGAGCCATGCCGCGCCGCCCATATAGACTACGGTCGGCACGCGCCCGAACCGATCCGCCATCCATGCGCCGATCGGAAATCCGATCATGCCGACTCCCATCCCCGTCACCACTAGCGTGCTTGCGGCTACCGGAGAGAGGCCGAGGATCGAAACTGCTTGATAGTAGAGCCAGCCGTTTACCGCAGTGCCCGCGATCGTGTCGAGCGCGGCGCAGGTCAGCAGCGTGATCGAGCGTCGTCGATAGATCGGATGGAAAATATCGTAAAAGTGACTGCGCTTGGCGGAGCCGCTCGAAGAAGCGCTCGACCATTTCGATTGCGCAGGCAGCATCATCGCCACCGGCACTGCGAGCAATATTCCGGCTACTGACGGCGCCAGGAGCCAGCGCCACGAGTAATTCCACGCCAACAGCGCCGGGATGATCAGATAGCCAAGTACTCCGCCGATTGCGCTTGCCAACGCTGCGGCCGCTTGCCCTCGAGCGCGCTGCTTGACCGGAAGTTCTTCTGCCAGCAACACGATCGCCGACGAGACCGATCCGCCGAGCAATGCGGAAACCATTATCTCGCAGGCGGCAAACGCGTTGGCAGTGGGAGCCAGCGCCGCTCCAGCGGAAAACAATGGTGCGAGCATCAAGGCGGTGAGAATCACCAACCGGCGTCCGACGCGATCCGCCAGGCGCGCGAGAAATAGTGAGCCGAATGCCGATATCGCCATCCAGGCAAAAAGTTTCGCGAGCTTGCCTTCATCCAGCGCAAAACTTTTCGCGATCCACGGCGACGCGATGCCGACGATTGACAGCGTGTAGCCCTGGTACAGCAGTAAAATTACGATTGCGCCGACAGTGGTGCTCGATCTCGGGCCGCTACTTTGCGATGCAAGCGCAGCATGGCTCGTGGAGCCCTCGCTTCCTGCCTTCGCTTTAATCTTTTGCTTAGCCACAGAGCACTCCGACGCAAATTCAAGCGAAATCCGAGCCAACCCGTTTGCGCTAGCCTCCAGTCATCGAGCGTTCATCTTTCCATATGGGTTAGTCGGGTTGACGATATGGAACGTCCAAAATTTCACAGGCATGGATTCGCAGGAGAAAAATCCCGCAAGCAATCAGGGGCGTCTACGGGCATGCAGGTTGCTTTCCCCATCAAGGCCGCGTTTTCTCCCCGCCCGCGCACACGTGCCTCCCTGAAACTTGTTGAGGAATTGTATGAACGCGCACGAGGAAAATTTTTCAAGGTCGGTAATTTTTAGATTCGCTGGATGCCTCCGCCCGTATTTGCGCTTGGTGGCCGGTGCGGCCTTGATGGGCATCGGCAAATTCACTCTTCCACTCGCATTTCCACTCGCGTTTAAGTACGTCATCGACGTTTTGTTGACCTCGCCGCCGAAGTTCGACGGCCTGATGCGAACGATCGACAGCTGGTGCATTGAACTCTCGAGGCTGGGTGGTTACTCCACGACACCTACCAACAAACTAGCAGCGTTAAGCATCGTGATGTTGACGCTCTATGCGCTTCAGTCGCTCGCCAGCTTTTATCGCAACTACTGGGCTGGTCTTGCAGGCAACCAGCTGATCTTCGACCTTCAGCGTCGTTTATTTTCGCATATGCAGAGTCTGCCGCATTCGTTCTTCGATCAGAATCCAAGCGGTGCGATCGTCTCGCGCGTACTCAATGACGTTCAACAGGCGAACGAACTAGTTGGATCTGTGCTGATCGATGTGTGGATGGACGCCGTCTCGCTGACGCTGGTAGTGGCCGCATTGCTGGCACTCAACTGGCACCTCGCACTCGTGGCGCTATGCATCTCGCCGCTCTGGGTTGCGTTCATGCGGTTCTTCTCTCCGAGAATCAAATCGGTGAGCCATCGGATGCAGGAGACGGTCGAAGAGATCGCCGGCGAGGTTCACGAGCGTGTCGCGGGCGCGAGCACGATTAAATCTTTTTGCCGCGAGGAACACGAAGTCCAGCAATTCCACGGTCAGACCGAAGTGCTCCTCGAACGCACGATCGACAAGGTAAGACTCGCCGCGCGCCAGGAAATGCTGATTCAGCTTCTGACTCGCGCCGCACCGACAGTTGTGATCTGGGTCGGCGCACTCATGATCATTCGCGGCACCATGACGCTCGGCACGATGGTCGCGTTCTCCTCGTATCTCGGTTTTCTCTATCTGCCCCTGGAACGATTCGCCCAACTGTCGGTGGTGGTTTCTGCTTCGATGGCGGCGATTGAGCGAATCTTCGGCTTTCTCGATCTCAAACCCGAGATAACCGATCACGCACTCAGCCGTCCTTTCGCCGTGCGCAACGGGACCGTTCAGTTCGACGATGTGTCTTTCGCATACAGCGCGCGCAACGGCGCGTCCACCGGGCTTGCCCTCGAAAGTCTGAACCTGCACGTTCCCGGCGGCTACCGTGTTGCGCTGGTAGGCCGATCCGGCGCCGGCAAAACAACCATGGCGAGCCTGATTCCGCGCTTCTATGAAGCGACGAGCGGGCGCGTTCTAATCGATGGCCGCGACGTGCGCCACTACACACTCAAATCGCTGCGCGAGCATGTCGCGCTGGTCGCGCAGGACGCCCTGCTGTTCAGCGCCAGCATCAGGGACAACTTGCGCTATGCGCGCCCCGAGGCGACCGACGAAATGCTGCTGCGGGCGCTCGAGATGGCCAGCCTGCGAGAATTCGTAGAAGGCCTGCCCGATGGACTCGATACGATCATCGGTGAGCGAGGCTTCAAGATTTCCGGCGGCCAGCGTCAGCGCCTGGCGATTGCGCGCGCGTTCCTGAAGGACTCGAAGATAGTCATCCTCGACGAAGCGACATCGGCGGTGGACTCGGAATCGGAGAACCAGATTCATCGAGCGATGGAACTGCTGATGAACGGCCGAACCGTATTCATGATCGCGCATCGCCTGCGCAGCGCGGTTACCGCGGACCTTATCGTCGTCATGGGCAATGGCCGAATCGTCGAGACCGGCACGCACGCGGAGCTGATGCGCCGCGGTGGCGCGTACTCCCGGCTCTTCAACGAGCAAGCACGAGGGCTGTCCCTGGTACCGCAAGCAGGACAAGGATCCCGGCAGCGGCTGGCATCGCTCTAAGCAGCGCCGCGCCGTGTAAGATCTCCAGAGCTACCGATTCACGAGCGAAGTTTATGTATCTTCCGCGACGATTCCTTCGTCCCGGCGCGAAATTTTGCGCGGCCCCGTTCTTGCTGAAATTCCTTCGCGTACTTAATCGCGCTCTCAGCGCATAGCTTACTAGCAGGAGGATTCTATGAGCTTGAAATATGGAAAAGCACTGGTCGGTGCACTCGCCGCCGTAACCCTAAGCGCATTCGCTGTTCCGTTCGGTGCGACCGCTAATGCGTCGACCGGTACGACGGTCTCGCGCAACCACGCCAGCTCTGCCATTCAGCTTGCGCAGGTAGAGCAGCAGGAAACTGAGGAAAAGACCGAGCACAAGACCAAGGAAGTTCAAGGCGGTGTGGAAGTCGCGCCCGCCCCGGTCGTTGCTGCCCCCGTCGTCCCCGGCGCAGTCGAGCAAAAGCACGAAGAGAGCAAGACCACCGAGACCGTGAATTCGGACAATGGGATGGGCGGGTCGTCGGAGCGTCGTGAGAACGAGATCAGCAATGATGCAAAGATGGCTCCCGGCTCGGTAGAACGCGAGCACGAAGAGCACGAGACGCACGAAAAAGTCGACCAATAGTCGCTCGAGTTAGTTCACAACCCACTCCTTCTCATCGATGTAATCGGTGAGAAGGAGTGGCTACTGCAGCGGTAACTATGCGAACATGGGCGCGGCCGTAACACTGCTAAATGGTTCTGCACCGGATCCGGAGGCCATTCTTGCGGCCAAGTCCGCAAAGCTGCGTTACGTCAGCGACCGGGACGCCGGCATCGCGCGAGTGCGGCAGCATGGCCGCTTCATCTATCGCGACAGTGCGGGAAAAGAAATTGCCGACGGGCCGGTGCTCGCACGAATCAAGGCGCTCGTCATTCCCCCGGCTTGGACTAATGTATGGATTTGCGCGTCGGCTGACGGGCATCTACAAGCGACCGGCCGCGACGCGCGCAGGCGCAAGCAGTATCGATATCACGCGCGATGGCGAGCGGTGCGCGATGAAAACAAATATGAACACCTACTCGATTTCGCGCGATCGCTGCCGGCTATTCGCCGACGCGTCCAGCAAGATCTCTCGCGCCCGGGTTTGCCGCGCGAAAAAGTGATCGCTGCCGTGGTGCGTCTGATGGAAAGAACGCTCGCGCGTGTCGGCAACACGGAATACGCGCGAGAAAACCGCAGCTTCGGCCTTACCACGCTCCAGAATCGCCATGTCACGGTCAAAAGAGACCAAATCACGTTGGACTTTCGCGCGAAAAGCGGTGTGCAATGTTATCGCATTGTCAGCGACAAGAAGCTGGCGCGCATCGTTAAGAACTGTCGCGACCTGCCAGGATCGGAATTGTTTCAATATCTGGATGAAAACGGCGAGCGACACAGCATCGATTCGAGCGATGTAAATGACTATCTGCGGAACGTCTCAGGACGCGATATAACCGCCAAGGACTTTCGCACGTGGGCCGGTACCAACCTGGCCGTTGTCGCGTTTTGCTCCTTGAAAGAAGAAAAACCCACAAAGAAAAGCGAGCTCGAGGTCGTTCGAAGTGTCGCGCAGCAACTGGGCAATACCGTCGCGGTGTGCCGCAAGTGCTATATCCATCCGGCGGTGATCAGCAGTTACCACGGCGGCTCGTTGCGAGAGAGCGTGGCGAGTATCAGTCAACGAAATTCCGGCATCTCGGTAGCGGAGGAAAGAGTCCAGCGCCTTATCGCATCCTCGAGGAATCCTTTTTCTGTCAGCCGAATGCATTCACGCCGCGGCAGACCTTCCTTAGCGAGGATTTCAAGCCGGCGCGCGGGTTCTCGATAGTTTTTTTCTCGCTTCGGTGTCCGATCTGACCTCGGAATTCCAAAGCAATACCAATTTCTGGTTGCCTCAAAGTTCTAAATGATTTTGGCTTTAATTGTAGCTAGTGTAGTGAGTGACCGACGGGCTGCGCCCGTGACTCGACATCCATGGTAATTCTGGTCGACGATGTCTTCATATCAAACACCAACTGATTCTCAGCTCGTTTCGCCCGGTCGGCGGCTGAGCCACATCATGATCGAAGAGGTAACGCCCTCCGTCGATGGCGGCCGCTATCCGGCAAAGCGGATTGCCGGTGAGCCATGCATCGTCGAAGCGGATATCTTTCGTGACGGGCATCAAGTGTTGCGCGCCGCGGTCAAATGGCGCCGCAAGCGGGACGAGGTTTTCGACGAAGCGCCGATGGCGGCACTCGACAACGATCGATGGCGCGGCGAGTTCATCCCTACCGACAACGCGCGTTACGTCTTCACGATCGAGGCGTGGACCGATCTGTTTGCTTCGTGGCTTGGCGACTTCACCAAGAAAGTGAAGGCGGCGCGGCCGGTTGCGTCCGATATTCTGGAGGGGATCGCGCTGGTCGAGAAAATGCTATCAAGTGCGCGGGGAGCTGATCGCGAACTGATCGAGCGAACACTCGCGCGGCTGCGAAAGGCAAACGACGGAGCGACAGCCCTCGCGGTGATCGGCGAGGCAGAGATTTCTGCTGTCGCAGAACGCGTGGGCGAACGTTTTGGTCTGACGCGATTCGAACCGATCCTGGAGCTCATCGTCGATCGCGAGAAGGCTCGATACGGAACCTGGTACGAGATGTTCGTGCGATCGCAGGGGCGCGAGCCCGGAAAGCCCGGCACTTTTCATGATGCCGAGCGCCGGCTGCCCGAGCTTCGCGACCTCGGCTTCGACGTCGTGTACCTCGCCCCGATTCATCCGATCGGACACACCAATCGCAAGGGCCCGGGCAATTCGCTGAACGGCGGATCCAGTTCTCCGGGCAGCCCGTGGGCGATTGGCAGTGAGGCCGGAGGGCATACGGCGATCGATCCGTCGATCGGGACCATCGGCGATTTTGATCGCTTCAACGCGGCGGCCAACCGTCTTGGAATGGAGGTGGCGCTCGATTTCGCGATCCAGTGCTCGCCCGACCATCCATGGGTGCGCGAGCATCCGCAATGGTTCCATCATCGGCCTGACGGCAGCATCAAGTACGCCGAGAACCCGCCCAAGGAATACGAGGATATCTATCCGATCGATTTCGATACGCCCGATCAGCGCGGATTGTTCGAAGCGATGTTGGGGGTGCTGAGATTCTGGCGCGATCACGGGGTGAAGATCTTCCGCGTCGATAATCCGCATACCAAGCCGGTGCAATTCTGGAACTGGCTAATCAATGAAGTCCAGGCTACCAATCCGGAAGTGATTTTCCTGGCGGAAGCGTTTACTCGTCCGAAATTGATGAAGGCACTGGCTAAAGCCGGCTTTACTCAGTCGTATACCTATTTCACCTGGCGCAATACCAAGCTTGAACTGACTGAGTATATGACCGAGCTTACGCAAACCCCGATGAAGGAGTACTTTCGACCTAACTTTTTCACAAACACTCCGGACATTCTCTCGCCGGTGCTGCAGACTGGCGGACGCGCGGCTTTCAAGATGAGGCTGGTACTCGCGTCAACACTGTCGCCCTCCTACGGCATCTACAGCGGCTACGAATTGTGCGAAAACCAGGCAGTACCCGGCACCGAAGAATATCTCAATTCGGAGAAGTACGAGATCAAAGTGCGCGATTGGAACCAGCCCGGAAACATCAAGGAGTTTATCGGGCGCGTCAACTCGATTCGCCGCGAGAATCGCGCACTGCAACAATTTCTCAATCTGCAGTTTCTAACCACCGACAATGATCAGATCCTCTTCTTCGCCAAGACTACGCAGGACAAAACCAACACCATCCTCGTGGCCGTTAATCTGGATCCATTGCACGAGCACTATTGCACGGCGTTCGTGCCGCCGGAGGCGGTTGGTGTGGCTCCGGGCAGGAGTTATCGAGTCACTGATCTGCTGACCGGTGCAAAATATGTGTGGTCCGATCGCAACTACGTGCGGCTGGATCCCGCCGTCGAACCAGCGCATATTTTGCGCGTTGAAGAGCGCCTTTGAGTTCCACTCGTGCCCACCAACCAGCCTGAAAACAATTCGACGTCTGATCCTTTGTGGTACAAGGACGCCATTTTCTATGAACTGCGCGTCCGTTCCTTCTACGACAGCAATGCTGACGGAGTCGGTGATTTTCCCGGTCTGACCGCCAAGCTCGATTACCTGCACTCGTTGGGCGTCACGACGCTCTGGCTGCTTCCTTTTTATCCTTCTCCGATGCGTGACGATGGGTACGATATTTCCGACTACGTCAATGTCCATCCTTCATGCGGGACTTTGCGGGACTTTAAGATATTCGTGCGCGAGGCCCATCGCCGCGGTCTCAAGATAGTCACTGAGTTAGTATTGAATCATACTTCGGATCGCCATGAATGGTTTCAACGCGCGCGCCGTTCACCCTCCGGAAGTGTATTCCGCGATTACTATGTCTGGAGCGACACGCCCGAGCGCTTCAAGGACGCGCGAATAATCTTTCAGGACTTCGAGCCGTCCAACTGGTCATGGGATCCGGTGGCCAAGGCGTACTATTTCCACCGCTTCTACTCTCATCAGCCGGATCTCAACTACGACAATCCAGCGGTCGTCCGCGAAATTCGACGAGTGATCTCATTCTGGCTCGGTCTCGGCGTCGACGGTCTCCGGCTCGACGCGGTCCCCTACCTCTTCAAGCGCGAAGGCACGAATTGCGAGAATCTGCCCGAAACCCACGCATTTCTGCGTGAATTGAGAGCTTACATCGACTCGAGATTCCCAAATCGAATGCTGCTGGCCGAGGCGAATCAATGGCCGGAAGATGCCGTCGCGTACCTGGCGGAAGGCAAGGAATGCAACATGGCGTTCCACTTTCCCCTGATGCCTCGAATGTTCATGGCGGTGCGGATGGAGGATCGATTTCCTCTCACCGACATCTGGGCGCAGACTCCCGAGATCGATCCCACATGCCAGTGGGCATTGTTTCTGCGTAATCACGACGAGCTGACGCTGGAAATGGTGACCGATGAGGAGCGCGATTATATGTATCGCGCTTATGCGCAGGATGCGCGAATGAGAGTCAATCTGGGTATTCGCCGGCGGCTCGCGCCTCTGCTCGGAAATCATCGACGTACTATTGAACTGAATAATGCTTTGCTGTGTTCATTGCCGGGAACCCCGGTCATCTACTACGGCGACGAAATTGGAATGGGAGACAATGTGTACCTCGGCGATCGCGACGGAGTCCGCACGCCGATGCAATGGAGTGCGGACCGCAACGCCGGATTTTCCGCTGCCAATCCGCAGCGTCTCATCTTGCCTGTGATTATCGATCCCGAGTACCACTACCAAAGCGTCAACGTTGAAGCGCACGAGAGTAATCGACACTCGCTGCTGTGGTGGATGCGTCGTTTGCTGGCGCTGCGCAAACAGATCAAAGCATTCGGCCGCGGCACGATGGAGTTTCTCAGTCCCGAGAATTCACATGTGCTGGCCTTCATCCGTGCGTATGAAGACGAACAGATATTGGTAGTCGCCAATCTCTCGCGATTCGTGCAATACGTCGAGCTCGATCTCGCCAAGTTCAAGGGGACGACGCCGGTCGAGTTGTTCGGCCGCACGCCTTTTCCCCCAATCGGAGATCTGCCTTACCTGCTGACGCTCGGACCGCACGGTTTCTTCTGGTTCTCTATCGAACAGCCAAAAACAACCACCGCGGCCGACCACTCCGAGTACGAAATTCCGCGCATCGAGATGAATGCGAGTTTCGACGGCTTCCTGCGCGGTGAATCTCGCCAACAACTCGAACGCATCTTACCGGCCTACTTGCGGCATTGCCGATGGTTTCGCTCAAAGACCCGACCTATTACCGCCGTTCACATCGCGGAGGCGATGCCGATGGCGGAGGGACCAGCCGTTCCGCATCTCACATTGCTGAATGTCGAATACTCAAACAGCGAGCCCGAGACTTATCTGCTGCCATTGGCAATTACCACGGGAGATCGAGCGCGCGATGTGCGCTCGCGCTGGCCGGAACATGTCATCGCCGAAGTGACTAGTTCGCGACGCAACGGCGACAGCGACGGAATCCTTTTTGATGCCGCAGTCGATCCGGATTTTCTGAGTACTCTCCTTGAGATCATCGCCAGGCGCCGGCGTCATCGAGGCTCGGTGGGCGAGCTCCTGCCTGGAACCACCCAGGCGTTTCATCAGTTGCGTGGGGATCCCGAAACGCCGCTCGAACCGCGCGTCTTGAAGGCGGAGCAGAGCAACAGCTCGATCGTGTACGGCGACCGCTTTATCATCAAGCTCTTTCGATGCATCGAAGACGGTCTGAATCCCGACCTCGAGATTGGACGCTTCCTGACCACGCACGCGCTGTTTTCTCACGTCCCGCCATTGGCCGGGTGGATCGATTACAGCTCCGGCAACGGAGAGCGGAAAAATATCGCGGTGCTGCAGGGCTTCGTGCCCAACGAAGGCGATGCGTGGCAGTTCACGCTCGGAGAATTGCATCGCTACCTCGAGAACGCCGCTACCAGGTCGGAACCGCCGCCCACGACGGACAAGACTCTCTACGAGTTGCTGACGCTGCAGGAACCCGATCCGCTGGCGGCAGAGTTGATCGGTCACTATCTCGATTCCGCGCGACTGATGGGCAAGCGGCTGGCCGAACTTCATCACGCGCTGACTTCGACCACCGATGATCCGGAGTTCGCGCCGGAGCCCTACTCTACCCTCTACCAGCGCTCGACGTTTCAATCGATGCAGAACCTGCTCGCGCGAGTGATGCGCTTGCTCAATAGCCGCGCGTCGATTGTTCCGAAGGATCTGCGCGAACAAGCGCAGCTGGTCGCCTCGCATCAGCGGGAGATTGCCGCACGATTCGACGCCTTCCTGCGCTGCCGCTTGACTATCGATCGGATGCGCATTCACGGCGACTTGCATCTCGGGCAGATTCTGTACACCGGCCGTGACTTCGCCATTATCGATTTCGAGGGCGAGCCGGCGCGTCCGTTGAGCGAGCGCCGCCTCAAGCGTGCCGGATTGAGAGACGTCGCCGGGATGCTGCGATCGTTTCATTACGCGGCGCTCACCTCGACGATCGAGCAACTGAGAATTGGAGCGTTGGGCAAGTTCGATTTTGCCGGTATGGAACCGTGGACTAACTTCTGGCGGACCTGGTCGTCATGGGCATTCCTGAAAGGCTATTTGGAAGCCGGCGGCCACGCGTCGTTCATACCGAAAAGCGACCAGGAACTCAAAACCGTGCTCGACGCCTTCGTGATGGATAAGGCTATCTACGAGCTTGGCTACGAGCTGAACAATCGTCCCGACTGGCTATTGATTCCATTACTCAGTCTTGCGCAATTGCTCGGCCTGGAAAGTAATACTCAAAACCTGATCGTCCCCAACCCTGGTATCCATGAAAGTCCGCGAGCATGACCAGCCGATCGCTAAATCAGGCGACTTGGCGGTCTCCAGTATTCCAGCCGAGGAATTGAAGCGCCTTCTGGCGCTTCGGCATCACGATCCACATTCGATTCTCGGCGCGCATCCGACCGATCGCGGAGTGATTGTGCGCGCGTATCGTCCGGACGCTCAGAAAATGTTCCTGCTCGTCGACGGTGAGCCGCCGCGCGAGATGCTCAAGCGGCCGGAGCAGGGCCTGTTCGAGATCCTCGTATCGGGCAGGCGCCAGGTGTTTCCCTATCAGCTTCGCGTTCACTATTCCGGCGACCTTGTCGTGACGATTCGCGATCCCTACCCGATCCCGCCGACGTTAGGCGAACTCGATCTGTATCTATGGGCCGAGCAGAAACACGAACGCATCTGGGACAAGCTGGGCGCCCACGTTCGCGAGGTGGAAGGCCTACGGGGGACATCTTTCGCGGTATGGGCGCCGAATGCCGATGGCGTCAGCGTCGTCGGAGATTTCAATAGCTGGGACGGACGCCTCGACATGATGCGGATGCTCGGCAACTCCGGTGTCTGGGAAATATTTGTCCCCGATCTGACGGCCGGCACGAGATACAAATACGAGATTCGTACCAAGGCTGGCGGACTGACGCTCAAAAGCGATCCCTTCGCGTTCGCTACCGAATGCCCTCCCGCTACCGCATCGAAGGTATATCAGTCCGAGTACTCATTTAACGACGCCGCATGGATGTCGAATCACAATAGCCGCGATCCATTACGAAGCCCGGCCGCTGTCTACGAGATGCATCTCGGCTCCTGGCGGCGGGTTCCCGAAGAAGGCAACCGACCGCTCACCTATCGCGAACTTGCCTCGGAACTCGTCGAGTACCTGGTGGACCTCGGCTTTACGCACGTCGAATTCCTTCCTGTCATGGAGCATCCGTTCACCGGTTCCTGGGGATATGAGACGACGGGTTACTATGCCCCGACAGCCCGCTACGGATCGCCCGACGACTTTCGTTACCTGGTCGACCGTCTGCATCAAAACGGTATCGGCGTGATTCTCGACTGGACTCCCGCGCATTTTCCCACCGATGCTTTCGGGCTCGGGCGCTTCGACGGCAGCGCGCTATTTGAGCACATGGATCCACGCCAGGGCTTCCACCCCGAATGGAATACCTTCATTTTCAATTTCGGCCGCAACGAAGTGCGGAGTTTTCTCCTGGGCAGCGCGAAGTACTGGCTCGAAGAATTTCATGCCGACGGGATTCGCGTCGACGCAGTCTCGTCGATGCTCTACCTCGACTACGGCCGCAAGGGCAGCGAATGGATTCCGAATATCCACGGCGGCAACGAGAACCTCGAGGCGATTTCATTTCTCAAGGAAATGAATCTGCAAATCTACGCGCGCCATCCGGGCGTGATGATGATTGCTGAAGAGTCCACTTCATGGCCGGGGGTCAGCCGTCCCGTTTACGTCGGCGGTCTTGGTTTCGGCTTCAAGTGGGACATGGGATGGATGCATGACACGCTCGACTACTTCAGCAAGGAGCCGATCTATCGAAGATTTCATCATCGCGATTTGACTTTCGGATTTGTCTACGCGTGGTTCGAAAATTTTATGCTGCCGCTCTCCCACGACGAGGTCGTATACGGCAAGCGCTCGCTGCTCGACAAGATGCCCGGCGATCGCTGGCAGAAGTTCGCCAACCTGCGCTCGCTGTTCGGCTACATGTGGGCGCGGCCGGGAAAAAAAATCCTCTTCATGGGAGGCGAGTTCGGCCAGTGGCGCGAATGGAATCATGACGCCAGCCTTGATTGGAATCTGCTCGATGAGTCCGACCATCGCGGCGTGCAGAACCTGATTCGCGATCTCAATCGCATCTATCGCGCCGAACCGGCGTTGTGGGAAGCCGATCATCAATCTTCGGGTTTCCAGTGGATCGATGCCAACAACACCGATGAGAACGTGATCGCCTTCATGCGGATTGCGCCGTCCAGCGGCCGCAAGGTGATCTGTGTATGTAATTTTGCGCCGGTCGTGCGCGCCGGCTATCGCGTCGGCGTTCCAACGGCGGGCGTCTATCGCGAAATTCTCAACAGCGACTCGAGTTTGTACGGTGGGAGCAATCAGGGCAACGCAGGCGCGGTGACCGCGGAGCAAATTCCCTGGCACGGCCTCCCCCATTCGCTATCGCTCAGGCTGCCTCCCCTCGGCACCGTATGGTTCGAGGTCCCCCCGTCGTAACCAGGTCGCGGAGAGTGCGTCTATACAGTAGGCACGGAATGGGAGGGTGTGTGTTGCGGATACATCAAATTTACGAGCAGCAAAAGTCGAGTATGTTTGTGCTCGCGATGCTCGTTGGTCTGATGGCTTACGCAATGTCGACCACATCT
>Ga0209006_10002414_pt1 | contig 17041 bp, 14 predicted proteins | sample JacPin_JW_Ref_O2_FD_188567 | JGI IMG/M metagenome (GOLD analysis project Ga0209006, IMG submission 188567) | Forest soil microbial communities from Algoma, Ontario, Canada - Jack Pine, Ontario site 1_JW_Ref_O2 (SPAdes) (version 2) | ecosystem: Environmental > Terrestrial > Soil > Boreal... | reverse complement strand
AGGAATTGGTCGGGGAGAGAGGATTTGAACCTCCGACCCCCTGGTCCCGAACCAGGTGCTCTACCAGGCTGAGCCACTCCCCGACGGCGCTACGGGCGGGCGCAAGGAATACGCTACCCGTGACACTACTTCTCGATAGGCACCCAAATTATAGCATCGCCACACGACCCGGTTGTCTTTCCTCCTTCTCTTCTCTGCGAGACGCGGCTTTCGCGCTACACTTATTGGCGAATCGCGAATTAGTTTGCTATCACGATTCGCCGCTGCATCTCCAAAGTAAAAAAGTTACGTCCAAGCTAATATGATCGTCCTCTGCGCTCACACTTTATTTACGCCCCTCGAGAAGATACTGGACCCGTTGGTCTTCGTCGAAGACGGCCGCTTCTCTGAAGTGTCTTCGCGAGCCGCGCGCGAGATTCCGGACAATGCGACGGTAATCGACTTTTCCCGAGACGATCCCGATTCCATTCTGGCGCCCGCTTTCGTCGATATACACATGCACGGAGGGGCGGGGCTCGACGTCATGCGGGCATCGCTTGACGAACTTCCCCGTCTCAATAAGTTTCTGGTTGCGCATGGAGTCGCGGGCTATTTCCCGACGACCGTTGCCGCGCCGCTCGACCAGACTTGCGCTGCGCTGGAGCGACTCGCCGATGCGATCGAATTGTCCACAAAATTCAATGGAGAACGCGAAAATCAGGCGCAGGCGCGGCCTCTGGGCATTCATCTCGAAGGTCCATTTCTTAGCCATAAGCGCCGGGGCGTGCATCCTCCGGAAAATCTGCTAGAGCCCACAGTGGAGATTTTCGAACATTTGTGGCAAGCAGCCCGCGGGCACGTGCGCATGATGACGATCGCTCCGGAGCTTCGCGGGGCATTGCAGGTGATCGCGGAAGCGGCCCGCCGCAACGTATGCGTCAGCATCGGCCACTCCGACGCCGCAATGGAAGTTTCCAGAGCTGCTGTCAAAGCGGGAGCTCGCCATGCCACCCATACCTTCAACGCCATGCGCCCGCTCGACCACCGCGAACCCGGGATTCTTGGGGAGGCACTGACCAATGAAAGGATCACCGCCGACATCATCGTCGATGGAATTCACGTTGCGCCGGAGATCGTCAAACTCTTTCTGCAGGCAAAAGGCGTCGAAGGCGCGGTGCTGATAACCGATGCCACAGCTGCGACCGGTATGCCCGATGGCACGTACCAACTCGGCCCCATCCAAGTCGAGGTGAAAGAAGGACGCTGCACTCTTTATGGTGAACCGGAGAAGCTTGCGGGTAGCGTACTAACCATGGATCGCGCCGTGCGCAACGTGACCAAATTCTCTGGCTGGAGCCTGCAGAACGCCGTCCGTGCCGCCACGCTCAATGCGACCCAGGCTACTGGCCTTACCCATCACGGACGCATCGTTCCCGGCGCGGAAGCCAACTTAGTAGTGTTGAGTAAAACGGGAGAGGTTCGAAGGACGATCGTGCGTGGCCGTTAGTTTGGTTTGCGCTCTTTCGCGTCTGCCATGTAGCGAAGCAGCAATGCCTCATCCGCGCGGGTAAGCTGATCCAGAAACGAGTTCGTTGCCTTGCTGTCTTCCACCGTCTTCGACACACTCGACTGGCGCATCTTGTCGCCGAGTTCCGGATCGTTGCTCATCACCTGGGTATAGAACCATAGAAAGTGACGCATCTGGTCGAGCGACTTGCACAGCACCTGGATGGCTTCCGTCTCCGGCAGCGCGCTCAGAGCTTCCATCAATTCCGGATCGCTGGGCGCCTGCATCGCGGCGCAGTTCAGTTCACGCTGGATCACGCGTAAGTCTTCGGTAACTCTCACCATTCGCGTGTGAAGGTCATCCATCTCCGGATCGATTCCTATGGCCATTGTTTGATTGGGTTGAGTTGTGTCGTTTGAACATCTCATCGGCAAGGTGAAGCGGATAGATGTCCCACGATCATGCGCTTTCGTAATTCAGGGAATTACTTTAGTCCGGAGCAGCTCACTGCGGTTCGGACGCCGCCGAAGTCCGCAAATGGCAAGGCTTTTGGCGTGATGCCCACATAAACAGGCGATCGCGGTGCCGTCGACCGCGTTCCACCCGAAACAAGGATGTACCCACGATTTGCTCGAAGGTCACTACCGCGGTTACTGAATGCTGCAACGGTAACAAAGCTCGGTGACGACCGCGCGCCGTCTATGGTACAAACGCGCGAGCATGGAATCGCCTTCTACTTATCATTCGGACCGTAGCCTCATCCGCGCCATCGGTCGCTGGAGCCTGGTCGCGCTGGTGATTAATTCCATCATCGGCAGTGGCATCTTCGGGTTGCCCTCGACGGTCGCTGGACTCATCGGCGATTACAGTCCATATGCCGTTCTCGCCGCCGGTGCCGGCATGAGCGTGATTATGGGATGCTTCGCGGAAGTGGCCTCGCGCTTTCAGCAGGCCGGCGGCCCCTACCTCTATGCCCGCGTTGCCTTTGGACGGTTCATGGGCATTCAAACTGCATGGATGCTGTGGCTGGGACAAGTTGCAGCTCCGGCGGCCAATGCCAACCTGTTCGTAATCTACCTGAGCGAATTCTGGCCGCACGCCAAAGATCCATTCCCGCGTGCGCTGATTCTTACCGCATTGGTCGGCCTGTTGACGTTCATCAACATTCGCGGAGTTCGAGGAGGAACAGAGATCAGTAATGTCTTCACTGCGGCAAAAATCATACCCCTGTTTGCAGTGATCATCATGGGTCTGTTCGTGCTTCACACGCACGGCTGGACCAGGGCAAGCCCATCAGTCGGGGCTCCCGGCGCCGATCAGTGGTTAAAGGCAATGCTGCTTTTGGTCTTCGCGTACGGAGGATTCGAAACTGCTCTCGCGCCCATGAGCGAAGCAAAAAATCCCCGGCGAGACGCCCCATTCGCGCTCTTCATGGCGCTTGTGCTCTGTACCGCTATTTATGCACTCATTCAATGGGTTGTGGTTGGCGTCCTGCCGGACGCGGCGCACAGCTCGCGTCCGCTTGCCGACGTGGCGCGGATCGCCATTGGGCCCGTGGGCGCAGGCCTCGTTGCCCTTGGTGCGCTGCTTTCTTTTTACGGATATCTAAGTGCCAAGATTCTGGCGATGCCCCGCGTTCCTTTCGCTCTCGCGGAACAAGGAGACTTCCCCAAGGCCTTCGCCGCAGTTCACCCGCGCTTTCATACTCCCTACGTGTCGATCCTGGTGTTTGCGGCTCTGGTTTGGGGCTTTGCCGTGATTGGCGAATTCAAGTGGAACGTAACTCTATCCGCCGTCGCCCGACTCCTTTATTACAGCGTAGGTTGTGCAGCGCTTCCCGTACTTCGGCGTAAGCAACCGGAGGGGGCAGCCGCAATGTTCCAGCTCCCGGCTGGAAACTTGTTCGCGGTACTGGGCGTGATCCTGTGTTTGATTCTGGTTACCCGCGTGGATTTCGGACAATCGCTCATCCTGGTGGCGACCATCGCGCTGGCACTGGGAAACTGGGCCTTGGTTGCACGCAAGAGCGCTTCCCGCCGGCAAGGGCAGCTTCCGGAGTGACCCAGATCACAGCATAATGCCCGCTGGAATCGCTACATTAGGGTTGATGAGCCGCTTCTCTATTCTGACCAACCGCAAACGCGCCATCGTCGCGCTGGTCCACTCCGTCGTGTTCCTGCTCATAGCAGTGCGCCAGATGCTTGCCTCCACTCCTGCGGCTGGAATCTGGCTGCCCTCAGCCGTTCGACCGGGCACTTGGATCCTATGCGGAATTCTTGCCGTAGTTTCTTGTATCTTATTGTGGCTATTCATCATTTCTCGGGGATGGATGGAAAAGGTATATTTCGGATTCTGCACCATCAGCGCCACCTCGGGCCTTCTGCGAACCGCCGCTGGCGACCAAACCTTCCATGCCGGCCTTTATGTCAGGGTGGTCATGCTGGTCAGTGCCGTACTGATCGGCCTGCTGATCGTCCGCAGGCACTCGCGCGAGTTGGCGAAAACCTCTACCACGGATAGCGTCCAGAATGATCCCCAGTCCTTTCAACAGTTAACAGAGATCTAGATTTCTCCCCCCTCCCCATACATCCCACTGCGAAAATCATGCAACTAATTTACTAGTTGACGATCTAACATCTCATACGTCCAAAGATAAAGATTAGGACGAAATATGGAAGGAGGACGGTTTGCCGCCCAGGAAGTCTCCAACTCTCACAGAAGCTGAATTGCGGCTCATGGAAGTGCTGTGGCTAAACGGCCCAGCCACGGTCCAGCAGGTCATGGATCACCTTCCCGAGAAGGAGCCTCTGGCCTACAACTCCGTGCTCACCACTATTCGCATTCTTGAGAGAAAAGGGTACGTCAAGCATGAAAAGGACGGCCGGGCGTTCGTCTATTCGCCTTTGGTCGAGCGAAAAGATGCGACCCGTTCCGAGATCAGCCGTCTGGTCAACCGATTCTTTGGCGACTCTCACGAGTTGCTTGTTCTGAACATTCTTGAGGATCAAGGCTTGGACGCCGCCGAAATCAAGCGCTTGCAGAAGATGCTGGAGGGGGGCGAGTAACACGATGCCGATAGCACTTCAAGGGCAGGCTCTCGCTGAGTTGTTGGTGGAGAGAGTGACCAACAGCATGGTGGAAGGAATCGTCATCGCCTTCTTCGCGTGGATCCTCGTGCGAGCCCTACGGCGGCCAAATTCCAGCACCCGCTTTGCGGTCTGGATGGCGGCGATTGTGACAATTGCCCTGTTACCTTTTTTTGAAGGCTCGGCCAGTGGAAATACAATCGCGTCACACGCAGCGGTTCGCTTGCCTGGTTTATCGGCGGTTTACTTAGCCATGGCGTGGGCCGTTATTGCCACAGCCGGGCTGGCAAAGATCGCGCTCGGTTTCTGGCGGTTGCGGAGGCTTCGGCAGAGTTGTACAGAGGTCGACCTGGACACCCTTCATCCCGATCTGCGCGAGACTTTGAATAAATTGCAGTCCGGACGTCGCGTGATTCTATGCACTTCTGATCGCGTGCGCGTGCCTGCGGCCATCGGGTTTTTCAAGCCGGCAATCATCATTCCTCGGTGGGCGCTCGAAGAACTTTCGCCGGTTGAACTGAATGCGATTTTGCTGCATGAATTGGCGCATTTGCAGCGCTGGGATGATTGGACGAACCTGGCACAAAAAATCTTGAGCACTCTTTTCTTTTTTCATCCGGCAGTGTGGTGGGTTGGGCGCGGCCTGTCGCGCGAGCGCGAGATGGCTTGTGACGACTTTGTGTTGGCTTCCACCTCCGATCCTCGAGCGTACGCACAATGCCTGGTGAGGGTCGCCGAGAAAAGCTGGTTACGCCGTAGTCTCGCGTTGGCGCAGGCTGCGGTCGGAAAGATGCACCAGACTTCTCAGCGCGTCACGAGAATTCTGGATGCCGAACGTCCAGCCGCCACGAGAGTATGGAAACCCGCACTGGGGTTGGTTTCTGCTGTTTCCATTGCTTGCCTGGTTTCCATGCCGCATGCGCCGCAGTTGATTGCATTCGGAGAAGCGACCCCAGCTTTTTCGGAAACGGCTCGAGCTATGACGCCAGCGCCGCCCGCGGATCTAGGCATTGTGGGAGCGAAGGTAATTCCTGCGGCTTTCCAAAGCAAAGTAACAAGGTTAAGCAAAGTAACCAGCTTAAGTTCGAAACCAAAGGGACTGAAACACGATCAATCGGCTCCAGTCGCCATAGCGTCGGCTCAGGGCAACCGCTCTCGCACGTATTTACCGAAGACGATCGAGGCTAGTGCTCACGCTTCAGCCCAGGCTGTCGGATCGCCGCGTTCCGTGCTGGTGGTGATGCAGACTCAGCAAGTCGATGAATACGGCCAGGTCTGGAACGTTTGTGTTTGGCATTTGACGGTGTTCCATCCGGTCCGCCCTGAACTTCACAAGGGAATCGCTCCCAAAACAACTTAACCAATCTTGTTAGAAAAGACGACTTTGCACGATTCGAGAAACTAAATAATTAGTTACAAATAAGGAGAAGCACGAAAATGAGAAACTGGCTGAATAAAAACCTGACGCGCCGCTTGATTGCGCCTGTTATTGCAATCGCCCTGGTGTTGTCCTTCACAACTTATGAACTCGTTAAACCGGACTACGCTCGTGGAGCCGCAGTCGCTCCCACGGCAACGCCGCTTGACGATAACAGCGTCAGTGCATTGCTATCGCTCGATCAGGCAATGGAAACGTTGGCCGCTCGCGTCACACCGGCCGTCGTAAATGTAGCGGTCACGTCCCACGGCAAGTCCGAGAACGCTGACGGACAAATGCAGCAGATGCCTGAGGGCATCCCGCCGATCTTTGGACCATTCTTCAACCATCCCGGAAGGCAGCAGCAACAGCAGATGGAGCATGGCATCGGCAGTGGCGTGCTCATCTCTCCCGACGGCTACATCGTTACCAACAATCACGTCATCGATGGCGCCGTTGATATCACGGTCACATTGAAGGATCGGAGAATCATGCACGCGAAGTTGATCGGCGCAGATCCGCTCACCGATCTCGCAGTGATCAAGGTCGATGGCACGAATCTTCCGAACGCGCCCTGGGGTAGCTCGACCTCGTTGCGTCCCGGACAAACCGTGCTAGCTTTCGGCAATCCCTTCGGATTCCGCTTCACGGTAACGCGTGGCATCGTGAGCGGTCTGAACCGGCCGAACCCGTTTTCAAGAAATGGACGCTCCCCCGGAAGCTTCATCCAGACGGACGCAGCCATCAACCCGGGCAACTCCGGCGGCCCTCTCGTAGACGCTCGCGGGGAAGTGATCGGAATCAACACGTTCCTGGTTTCGAACTCGGACAGCTTCTCGGGTATGGGTTTTGCCATTCCGACGCAGATTGTCCGCCCCACGGTGGAGGCTCTCATTCGTGACGGCAAGGTCAGCCACGGATACATGGGAATCGGCATCAGCGACGTGACCCCGGAGAATGCCAAGTTCTTCCACGTCGACAACAATGAAGGCGCGGTGGTCACGCAAGTTGAAAATGACTCCCCGGCAGCGAAGGCCGGCCTGAAAGTTGGGGATGTCATCACCGAACTGGACGGTCAGAAAGTAAGCGATGCCAGCCAGCTTCAGATCGAAGTCGGGCAGAAGCAGCCCGGATCGAGCATCAAGCTCGATGTTCTGCGTGACGGCAAGAACGTGAACATTCCGGTAACGCTGGAACTGATGGGCAGCCGCGACAAAAACGGCACCGAAGTTGCCAGCAACGGCAATGGCAAGCCACGCTGGGGCGTCGGACTTACCGACATGACTCCTGAGTTGCGTGAGCAACTGCAGGCGTCGTCTGATCTCCACGGCGCGGTTGTCGAGCAAGTGCAGCCCGGCAGCGCCGCCGACAACGCCGGCCTGCAACGCGGAGACGTGATCGTGGAGGTGAATCGTCATCCCGTGCAGAGCGCGGCCGACGTGCAGAAAGCCTTGTCCGCGGTGCCCAAGGGACAAGACGCTCTGGTGCTCGTCTGGTCGAACGGCGGCAGCACCTTCCGTGTGCTGCATGCCTTACCCTCGAACGATGACAAGCCGGGCATGTAAACCGCCTCGCGGAGCTTGCCGTCGTCGATTGCCCCATTTCTCGCGCACCCGAGTGCAAAGAAATGGGGCGTTCTTTTTGCTGGTCCACCCTCATCCTTCAACTGATATCTCAACCTTTATCAGCAGCGTCAACTCAGGCCTACCTTTGACAACTACAACCGGGGGGCTTACAGTCGTCTCTCCGAAAATCTAAACAATGGGGAGAAGCCTATGAAAAGAACGTGGGTGTGCTGCCTCGTCAGCATGCTTCTTATCAGCAGCGCCGTATGGTGCCAAGACAAGATGGCCGGAAGTGGAACAGAGAAAGCTGTTGCAGGATTGGAGCAAAAATGGCTGGAGTCGCAAAAGACAAATAATCCTGACTTGGTGGCCCCGCTATTGGCGGACAAGATCAGTTACACGGGGATTGATGGGAAAGTTGCGGGCAAGGCTCGTTTGCTCGCAATGGCGAAAGCAACAAAGTATTCGAGCGCCGATTATGAAGATGTGAAAGTGACGGTATTTGGGAACACGGCGATCGCCACGGGAGGCTTCATAGGTAAGGGTACCGACTCCTCTGGCAAGCCGATGGATGTGCACGAGCGCTGGACCGATACGTGGGTGAAGATGCCGAATGGGAAGTGGCAGTGTGTCGCGACCCAAAGCTCGCCGGTAAAGATGTGAGCGGCGGCCCGCGGAGTGCCCGAGCATGGGAATGATCGAGAGTCGTGGTTTTGATTTCACATCATTGCTGTCGCGGTCCAAAACTTAAGTCGATACGAGGAGAAAATAATGAAGCAAACTGTCCGGTCCGCAGTCGCGGTCTTCTGTTTCACGCTGGTGAGCCTTGCTATGGCATCGGCGCAGGTCCCCTACAATGAGGGCGCGGTAGAGCGAGTCGTGCTGATCCGTATTATCCCGGGTCATTTCGATGCTTTTATGGCGGACTTGAAGAAGAACGTAGAACCCATCTGGCAAGCCGAGAAAAAGTCCGGGTTGATTCAGGACTACCAGATGTTCATGAACACAACACGCGCTGGCGTCGAGGATTGGGATTTCGGCTACTCACTGACGTACAAGAACATGTCCGCCCTGGACGGTCTTCCTGACAAGGTCTACGACATCCGTATGAAGCAATACGGCGATAAGACGGCCGAGCAGAAAGTCATCGATAAGAGGGTTGAAAATGTGCACGTGGTCAGCAGCGTGCTGATTCGTGATATCACTCTGAGGTAGTCCTTGCCTTCCTTACATTCGGAGACGCGGCGCTGTGTTAACCACAGCGCCGCAAATTGTCGCCTGTTTGGCTGGCGGAACTGGCATCCGATGAAACGGACCTTAGGCCGAAGAATCCACACTCACGTGATAGACACTAGCTTTGCGTAGAATTCTCGTGGGCCTGCTGATTGAATCCTGCTCCACGAAGCGCAGAATAAGTGCAGAGCCGCATAGGTGTTATCCTAATTGGGATTTATCTCCGATGAGGCCGTAACTCTTCATGTCCAATCCAACCGTCCCCAATCAAGACATTTCTGAAACCCGATCCGCCGACGAGACTACCGAGTCGTTTGGCGACATGCTCGCCCAGTACGAGAAAACCCACTCCCGCAAGCGCAGTCATGACGATGGCAGCAAACAGATTCAAGCGACCGTGATCACGGTCTCTGCCGATTCCGTCTACCTCGATATCGGGTTCAAGAGTGAAGGTGTCCTACCGCTCTCCGACTTCGGCAGCGAGCCTCCAAAGCCCGGCGACAAGATGCTGGTTTCCGTGAAGGGACGCGATCCGGAAGGCTACTACCAACTCACGCTCGCAAAAGTCGACCGACCCAAAGATTGGTCGGCGCTGGAGAAGGCGTTTGCCGAAAAGGCGACGATTGTCGGCACCGTGACGGGGGTGATCAAAGGCGGACTTAGTGTGGACGTGGGCGTGCGCGCCTTTATGCCCGCATCCCGCAGCGGCGCACACGATGCAGCAGAAATGGCAAAGCTTGTCGAGCAGGAAATCCTGTGCCGGATTATCAAGCTCGATGTAGCCGACGAAGACGTTGTCGTGGATCGCCGCGCCGTGGTGGAGGAAGAAGAGCGCTCGGCCAAAGACCGCCGCTACTCGGAAATGAAAGAAGGCGATCGAGTGAGCGGCACGGTTCGCAGCCTCACTGACTACGGCGCGTTCGTGGACCTTGGCGGGGTCGATGCCTTGCTCCACGTCAGCGACATCGCGTGGAGCCGCATCACCAAACCCGCGGACGTTCTCTCGGTTGGGCAGCAGGTGGAAGCCAAAGTTTTGAAGATTTCAACCGAAGGCGAGAAGCGCCGAATTTCCGTGGGCATAAAACAGCTGCTGCCGCATCCCTGGGATGTTGTGGCAGAGAAATACAAAGTCGGCGAGCGTGTGCGTGGTACGGTCACGCGTGTCGCTGAGTTCGGCGCATTCGTGGAACTCGAACCGGGGATCGAAGGGCTGATCCACGTCTCGGAAATGTCATGGGGCAAGAAGTTAAGAAGCGCCAGCACGCTGGTGAAACCGGGCGAGATCGTGGACGCGGTGATTCTGGGTGTGAGCGCAGCCGAGCGGCGGATGTCTCTGGGACTGAAGCAGGCCTTGGGAGATCCATGGACAGATGTCGCCGAGAAATTTGCCGCCGGGTCGGTGATCGAAGGCCCAGTGGTCAGCATCACCAAATTCGGCGCTTTCGTTCAGCTTGCGGAAGGCGTTGAAGGAATGATTCACATCAGCGACATGAGCGCCGAGAAGCGCATCAATCATCCTCAGGAAGTTGTGAAAGTCGGGCAAGTGGTGAAGGCGCAGGTGCTGGCGGTTGACAAAGAGAAGCGGCAACTGCGGCTGGGTATGAAGCAACTCGTTCCCACTGGCCTGGATGAATACATCGCCGAGCACAAGGCCGGCGACGTGGTAACCGGAAGGATGATGGAAGTATCGGACGGACACGCGCGCGTCGAACTGGGAGAAGGCATTCAGGCCAAGTGCGTCATGCCTGCCTCCAGCGCGACGGAGGAAAAACGTCAAACGAAGGAGCCGAGCACAAAATCCGCGAAGCCGGATTTATCTTCTCTGGGGTCCATGTTGCAGGCGCGCTGGAAAGGTGCAAGCACCGCCGCCGACAAGCCGAAGCCGGAACCTGTCCGCACCGGACAAGTTCGCCAGTTCCGCATCACCAAGCTGGAAGAGGCTGCCAAGAAGATTGAACTGGAGCTGGCGTAGGTTCGAAACGCTCTGGCCCCTACCCTAATCTCTCTCCCACATTTGTCCCTCTTGTGCCCGCATGCCCGCACCCGCGGCCGCTGAGGACTCTTCCTTCTTCTTCTCCCAATCTGCTTCACGCAGCACGGTGATCGCTTCCATCTTCTTTTTCTTTAGTCCGGAATTGATGGTTCCGAGATCTTTCTGCGCCAGCTTCTGAAAGTCATCGATCACATCCTGCAGTTCGTGACCGAGTGACTCGGAGCGCGCCACCTGATAGTCCGTGGGCTCTCCATCGTATCCGGTGACTGCGCCGTAAAGTTGTCCCAAGTGCTCGCGGATGCGCTCCTCGCCGGTGATCATTCCGCCTTCTTTGGTAGCCACGATCTTCGAGCGTAGCGCGTCAGAGTCCGCAGAAAGCTTTTGCAATTGCTTTTTCAGCGGATCTTTGTCTGTCAGCTTCGCGGCCCGCGCATTCGCCGCATCGCGCACGCCTTCAATCGCCTCGACACCATACGTCATGTGTTCCAGCTCTTTATAAACCTTCATCGAGAGCTCGAATTGCGCCTTCCGTTCTTCAAGCGAGTACTTTGCCCGGGGATCCATGGCGACGTCCAGTTGCTCGGTGTAAGTCTGATCGCCCTTGGTCAGCTTGACGCTGTACTTTCCGGGCAGGACGCGAGGCCCTTGCGCCGCTTCGAACAATGCCGACGCAGCGGGCGCGACCGCAGGCGGCTTCACTCGCATGCCCCATCCGGCGCGGTTCAATCCGCGGCGTTTACTGCCGGCGACTGTGTCCACTAATTTCCCGTTCTCATCAAAGATCTCGATTTTCAAATCGCCAAAGATGTGGCGGCCTTTCTGATAATAGGTAATCTGCGCGTCGGTTGGCCGATTGCGGCCGCGGAATGTCTCATCCCCTTCCGGCCAGCCGCCCTGTACATCGAAGTATTGGATGGATGGGCGTCCGGGCAGCAGCGTCGCATCTTTTGTCATCACTTCGGGGGTAAGCGCGCGCAGCGGGGAAATATCGTCCACGACCCAGATACCACGTCCGTGGGTCGCGACCACTAAATCGGATTCTCGCGCCTGCAGCACAAGGTCGTCCACTGGAACAGAAGGGAAGTCCGTTCCCTTGTATTGCGCCCAGCGCTGTCCGCCATCCACCGAGATGTAGAGACCGAACTCGGTACCCAGGAAAAGCACATTGCGGTTGACCGTATCTTCCTTGATCACGTGCGCATATCCACGCACGCCGCTTTCCTGCGCCGGCAGAGCGGTCCACGTCGTTCCATAGTCCGTGGTCTTGTAGGCATACGGCTTCATATCGCCGAAGGTGTGCCGGTCAAACGTGGCATAGGCGGTGCCTTCGTCGAAGCGGCTGGCTTCGATGGTGGAGACCCAGGAATTTTTTCCCAAACCGCTTACGTTGCCCACCACGTTCGTCCAAGTCTTGGCGCCATCGCGGGTAATCTGCAGATTCCCGTCATCGGTGCCAACCCAGAGGATCTGTCCGTTCTTCGGCGATTCCGAGATCGAGTAAATGGTCGTGTGCATTTCCGCGGAAGAATTGTCGACGGTAACGCCGCCCGATTCTTCCTGCTTCTGCTTCTCCGGATCATTGGTGGTCAGATCGGGGGAGATACGGTCCCATGATTGGCCATGATCGCGGGAGCGGAACAGGAACTGCGCTCCGATGTAGATCGTCCCTTTTTCATTCGGGCTCATGTGAATCGGTGTGTTCCAGTTGAAGCGCAATTTTCCTTCCCCATAATTCGGCCAGGGATGAATGTCGCGCGTCTCGTGCGTGTACCGGTTCACGCGGCCAATCTCGCCACCCTGGGCCTCGGCGTAAAGGTAGCTCGAATCCGACGGATCTTCGAACATCCAGAAGCCGTCGCCGCCGAACATGTTTTCCCAACGCGAGTTGGTCACGCCACCCGGGTACGACGAATCACCAACCCACGAACTGTTATCCTGCAAGCCGCCGTACACGTGATAAGGATCGGCGTTATCGGTGCTGACATGATAGAACTGCGACACCGGAAGGTTCATCTGATGTTTCCAGCGATTGCCGCCGTCTTCGCTGCGCCACAGGCCGCCATCGTCGCCGGCGATGACGATGTTCGTATTGGTGGGATCGATCCAGACATCGTGGAAGTCGCCGTGGTCGTTGCCCGAAACGACGTTGAAGGTTTTTCCTCCATCGTTCGAGAGCAGCAGAATTAGGTCGGGCTTGAAGATTTTGTTTTCGTCTTTCGGATCGACGATCAAATTGCCGAAATAAAACGGACGCCAGACCATGTAATTGCCCGCATCGAGCTTGGTCCACGACCCGCCGCCATCATCGGAACGGTAAAGACCGCGGTCTTTTTCTGCTTCGATATTGGCGTACACGACATTCGGCTTCGACTCCGCCACCTGAATCGCGATTCGTCCGTAGGGTTTTGGGGGTAAGCCCTTGGCGTTGTCCGGCTTGATTTCAGTCCAGTTCGCTCCGTCATCGCTGGACTTAAATATTCCGCTCCCCGGACCACCCGAGCGGAAAGTCCAACCCTGGCGACGGAAGTCCCACATCGCCGCATAAATGGTCTTCGGCTCCTGCTTGCTACGTGCGATCATGGCACAGCCGCTTGACCCATTTGCGCCCGCCAAAACTTTTTTCCAGGTTTTGCCGCCGTCGCTGGTCTGGAAGACGCCGCGCTCGTCGTTGTCATCCCACAAATGCCCAGTCGCGCACACCAGAACGTCATTGCCGTCACTGGGATTCACAAGAATTTTGGCAATGTGCTCGCTATCTTTCAATCCAATGTTTGTCCAGTTCTCGCCGCCGTCGGACGATTTATAAACGCCGTCGCCAACCGATACGCTGTTGCGCACCCACGACTCACCCGTACCGACCCAAACATTTTTCGAGTTGGAGGGATCGATCGCTACAGCGCCAATCGATTGCAAGTCTTCGCGATCGAACACGGGCTTGTAGGTGGTTCCGCCGTTTACTGATTTCCACACGCCACCGCTGGCGGCGCCCACGAACACCGTGATACGCCCTTTCTCTTCTACCGCGTCGACCGCAGCAATTCGCCCGCTCATCGTGGCGGAGCCAATGTTCCGCGCCGGCAGTCCCGATACTGCGGCGGAGTCAAAGCGATATGGCGCCTGCGCTCCGGCCGGCAGGCTGCCGCAAATCAACGCAACTCCGGTCAACCCCGCGCTCAACATCGTTACAAATCCTGACTTTCGGGCGGACGATTTCATGTTCGGCAATCCTCTTTTTCAGAACTTTGTTTTCGTGCAACGTACGACCTGCATTCCCAGAAGAACGCAAGGGTCTTAATGAATCCCGACCATGCCAGACTTTTTCTCTTCCGTCCTGAGCGAGGGCGGCAGATTGAAATCGGCAGGATCAATGGTCACGTTGGGTTCGATCTTCTGAACCGTCGTGGTTTGGGCGTCAGGATTATTTTTCGTTCCCTGCGAAATGGAGAACGGGAACATCACGCCTGCCACCGGCTTGTAAGAGCCGTACCCCATCACCCGGTCGCGCACCGAGCCTCGAATGAATTGCTGAACCTCTCTGCGAATTTCTATAAACGTATCGGGGTCAAGGTAGTCGTAAATGATGTCGCCATTTTTCAGCGTAATCTTCAACCGGAGTGCGTCGTCGCCGTCGACCACATCGTGCCCGAGATACTCCACAGTGCTGCCCTTTTCCTTGTAATCGACCAGAGGGCCGTCAAAGTCAGCGTCCAGCAACAGATCGCGCAAATCATCTTCACCCAACAACTGGGGGTCTTTTTTCCCACCGAACGGCTGTATCTGCCAGCCGGCAGTTCCGTCATAGGCTTGCACGGCGGTCATCCCCTGCAGCGTGAAGGTTTCGCGGATCAGGTCGGGCCGTTGGCCTTCCTGGGTCACGACCGCGGTGAAGCCGCCGCCACCTTCGAATTTCCCCGTCAAACGGTAAGTTTTGATGGCCTTGATTTTTTCAATCCCCCCCTTGGCCTGTATATTTTTGGCAATCAATTCGTCCGCGGTTTGCGCGAAGAGCCTCGCAGACGAGAGCGATGGGAACGGAGTGAAGCAGCAGACAGCAATCAGCACAATCACGGCGTGACGCATCGAGCGAAACTCCTATTGATGAGGAACTTGAGGTCCCGTAAAACGAGAACAGTACTGTACTTGGTTGTAGACGTTTTGTTCAAGTCAAGGTGAGCGCACTGCCGTCCGAAAACCACACTCAAAGAACTTTGCTCCAACAAGAAAGCCGCCCTCGGGGGCGGCTTTGGTTGCGATTTCGATCCTCACTCAGTGGGTAAATGAAAAATTTAGCCCAGTTGTGAAGATTACGTCGTTATCCTTCGTATCCTTAGGTGGGTTCGAGACATAGATATCGGTGAACTGGTTTTGCCAGCCCAGCCACTTGCTGATTTTCGTGACTGTGCCGAGGTCGAACTCTCCTCGGTACTGCCCGCCATATCCGCTGGATAAATCGGGATAAATATAGAGCTTTTGGGTGATCACGGTGCTCTTTCCCGCCTTGTGCATCAACTCCTCTCCCAACGTCAACGCGGCGAATCGGTTGGTGACGCCGTACGAAGTGAAGGTCGGAGGAGTCGTCACCGGCGTGTTCACCGTGCCATTCGAATAGGTTTCATGCGTATAGTTCAAGCCTGCCAGGAAATCGAGGATGGTGGCGTCCGACTTGATGGCGTGATATCCGAGGCCCCCTCCATACACGCCACGCAGATCCAGTTCCTGCAGAGCGTTGCTCATGAAGTCGGCAGCCACGAAACCGAAGAGTCTTGGATTGATATTGTGATCGTAGCGAATACCGCCCGTTACCAGGTTCGCCACCGTGCTGGGCGTGGCCAGTTCGTTCTGAGTGTCGATCGAGGTGAGATAGATGGTGGTCTTGTCGTTCAATGTGGGATGGACAGCATTGATGGCCAAGGCGAGATTGGTGGTCTGGCTGTTGCCGCGGGCCAGCGAGAAGCCGACGTTCGCCCCGCCATTCCAGCCGTGCAGCAGACCGGGATGCAGGGTCTTATCGTAGGCGGTCTGTTCGGCATCGTTGCGGATGAGCGCAACTTGGTCCTGAGGAACTTCCACGTTACCGTTCGCCTTCGTGACGACCTCGATTTTTCCGTCCGTGGTGGTTACCGGACCGACGAAAGTCTTTTTGTCGGACGTGGTGACATGCAATTCTTTCTCGCTGGTGATCTGCGTGATGGCTTTAAAATCGAGGGTCACATCTCCTGCATAATCGGTATGCAGTACCAGAGTCTTGCCGTCTGATTTCACGATGGTTCCGCTCAGGTGATCCCCGTTTTTCAACGATACCTGATCGGCGAACGCGGCTGGCCCAAGTCCAAGAACCGCAATTAGGGCTATAAGGTCGAGTTTACGCAACACCGCCTACCTCCAACTGTCAGAGTTTTTGCTACCGAAATTCTATATAGGGGTTCCCGAGATTACGCAGAGCAAAAAGAATACCAGAAGCGTGAAGCAGGGAAAGGCGAAGACGGCGGTTGAATCAGATATGGGGGCCGCCCGTGAAGCGAAATTGGATCAGGCCTTAGGCTCCTTATTTTCGACGGTCTTGCTCTGGTCGGTGGAAGCCTGCGCCGGTGTGTCCTTCATACCCTCTTTCAGGGCACGAATCCCTTCGCCCAGGCCTTTGCCCAGTTCAGGAAGCTTCTTCGGACCAAAAACCAACAAGGCAATCGCGAAAATAATGATCAAATGGGTCGGTTGAAATAAGCCTTCAAACATCGGAACCTCCGAGACCAACTACACACTAATAGATGCTTATACGCTACCGGACGGCCATAGGGAAGTCAAACAGGTCCCCCGGAAACCCAGCCTCGATTTGCGCAATGGCTATCCTTCCTGATCTTGCGTTATCCGGCGTGCCGGCGCTGTGATTAAAGTCACAAAGCCTCGTGACCGATACTGTCGCGCCCGCCAGACCCTCCTTTTAGAGTGGACCGGTCCTGGTCATCCCGAGCGTTACTTCCGTGACCTTACTATCGGCGGCGGTGCCGGGCTAATGTGAATCAACGGTTTTTTAATCAACGCTGAGGGCCATGCCAACCAGGGCTCAGCCAGCGAGACCGAGCAAGCCAAACCGTCTGCGGAGTGTAGAGTGAAGCGCAAGGGCCTGTCATTCTTTTTCTTTCTTCTTGCGGCGGTGTTGGCTGCCCAGAGCAGCGAAACGCAGCCGGTCAGCTCTATTCAATTAATGGCCTGGCTCACGGCCGGCGTTTCCAACGGCCGCCTGGTTCGGATTATTCAAGAGCG
>Ga0209006_10002413_pt1 | contig 17044 bp, 13 predicted proteins | sample JacPin_JW_Ref_O2_FD_188567 | JGI IMG/M metagenome (GOLD analysis project Ga0209006, IMG submission 188567) | Forest soil microbial communities from Algoma, Ontario, Canada - Jack Pine, Ontario site 1_JW_Ref_O2 (SPAdes) (version 2) | ecosystem: Environmental > Terrestrial > Soil > Boreal... | reverse complement strand
CCAAACGCCTCTCCCGGTCGCGCGGTACGGGAGGGATTCTATGCTCCCAGGGCAGTGCAAGTCCCATTGTTCCCATGCCTTGCTCCTGGGGTATAGACGCCGGGTAGGACTAGAACGTCAGGGAGGGCGCGTGGTGAACGTAAGTATATGTAAATAAATGTGTTAGTGGTTGTTTCGCGATTCCCATTTTGGGAATCGCAGTATCTTACGAAAAACGCCGGCAGGATGCCGGCGCTACCAAACCCGGCGGGGCGATGCGGTTAGCCGGCGATGGCGTCGACTTCGCCGGCGGGCAGTGCGCCGCGAGTGCGCTCGCGGGAGGCAAATTCGCGCAAGGCCGAACGAAGATCGTCCACGCTGAAGTCCGGCCACCGCTTGGGCATGAAGAGGAACTCGGCGAACGCGCATTCCCACAACAGGAAATCTGAGAGGCGCTGGTCGCCGCCGGTCCGGATCAAGAGATCGACGTCGGGTGCGCCTCCGCGAGCTTCGGCCATCACACCGGCGAACGATTCTTCAGAGAGTTCGGTCGATTTATAGAACCGGCGCGCGGCGCTGTAGATCGCGTTGCGTGCCGAATAGTCGACCGCGAGGCGAAGATGCAGGCGCGTTCCGCGAGCCGTAGCATCTTCGGAATCGATGATCGCTTGACGAAGATTCACCGAGAGGCGGTCGCGGCGGCCGATGATGCTCAGGCGAATGCCTTCGTTGATGCAATGCTGCGTTTCGGTGAGCAGGTATTCGTGGAGGATGCGCAAGATTCCGGCGACCTCGGCGGGAGGGCGCTTCCAGTTCGCCGACGAGAGCGCGAACATCGTGAGCGTGTGAATACCCAGCTTCGGCGCGGCGGCGATGATGGCGCGTGCCGTCTGCGCTCCCGCGCGATGGCCGGCCGAGCGTGGCAGCCCGCGCGAAGTCGCCCAACGGCCGTTGCCGTCGGAGATGATGGCGACATGCAAGCTGCGCGATGGCTTCGGCGGGGCCGGTTGAAGCTCGGCCGACGGCATTACCGTGATCTGGCCCTGCGTAAGAATCGAATGTATCGACATAACCGTCCCCTGTTTTCTCGCCGCCTCACCGTCACTGATCGAAGCTGACGGCGAGGCCTTTGTGATTGCTTGATACTTCAATTAATACAAACTACTCTGTGTTACAAAGTACGGGGACAAAAAAATTTGCCGCGCTAACCCTCTCGCGTCGCGCGGATCAGGGCTTCCATGTGATTCAGATAGCGCTCCAGAGCCTTACGCCCCGACGCGGTCAGACGATATTCCGTTTTCGGCAGGCGGCCGTCGAACGACTTTGTGCACACGATGTAGTCCGCTTCTTCGAGTTTGCGCGCGTGCACGCTCAGATTGCCGTCGGTTGTCTTCAGCATCGCTTTCAATTCGTTGAAGGTCAGAGAGCGATTCACCGCGAGGGCGCTGACGATACCGAGCCGCACGCGCTCGTGAATCAGCCGGTCGAGATCGGCCGGCACGGTCTCTCTTGACGACGGCGCAACCGAAGGCAGGACCGCTTCGCGTTCGCGCCGCGGATATCGTTCGTCCCGAGCTGTAGATGACTTCGCCATTTGTTTCTCTCTTACTCTACTGCCATACCATTCGACGCAGTAGCGCCCAAAATTGGGCTGCTTTATCTATCCTCCGTGATGCTTCGCGATCCAAAGGCCAAAAGCGATTTGCAGCACGCCGAAACCGCCTGCCATGAATCCGTCGCCCCAGGTTGCGGGTGCGACCAGAGCGATGCCGCCGAGTGTCATCAGGCACAAGCCCATTACGGGAACGACGCGAACGGAAAATGCGCCGCCGGTGACGATCGCGGTTCCATAGAGCAGCAGCCAAACCGCGGGGAGCAGTGCGACCGCGCCGAAGTGAAACAACGCAAGCGTCAGGCATCCGCCGACGATGATTGGTGGAGTGAAGCTCAGCAGGAATTTTCGGCCTGGGCCGGAAAACAGTGCCGCGTTCGCGCGGTGGGCTTTGGTCGCGGCCGTTGCACCGGCGATGGCCACCGCGACAAATGCTTCGATGAGCCAGACGGTCAGCCAGGCGCGCGGCGAAGACTGACGCGAAGCCGCTCCCGCAGCCGCAATCGCCGTAATCCCCATGGCGACGCCGCCCCAGCCGGGCACTGCGGTAAATTCCGCGGCGCTCGCCATCGTTTCGCGAATGTAGCGGAGATGATCCGCGGCGCGCGCATCGATGGGGATGGGCTCGTTTCGAGGAGAGCGGATTGGAGAAGCCAACGCCATGTGGAAATCGTATCGCATGCGCGTCGCGTTGTCAAGTACTTTGTATTGCAAAGTGCAGCCATCCCGGCACTACCACTGGGCGCCCAGCCAGAAGCGGCAGGATTTTGTTACCATCGCCCCACTATGGCCCAACCACAGACCGCCGCAGTCACTATCCGCGTTGCGACCAAAGACGACGCTCAGGTCGCAGGCAAAATTTGCTACGACGCGTTCGCCGCGATCAGTAACGCACACAACTTCCCTCCCGATCTGCCCGCGCCTGAAGCTGGGATCGGCATCCTTACCAGTCTCTTCACAGCTCCGGGCTTTTACTGCGTTGTGGCAGAAGTCGGAGGCCGGGTCGTCGGCAGCAATTGCCTCGATGAGCGCGCGGTGATTCACGGACTAGGGCCGATCACGGTTGATACTTCGGTACAGAATCTCGGTGTTGGTCGCAAGCTCATGCGCGCCGTGTTGGATCGCTCGAACGAGCGCAGCGCGGCAGGCGTCCGACTGGTGCAAGCTGCGTTTCACAATCGCTCGCTCTCGCTCTACGCTGGGCTCGGCTTCGACATTCGCGAGCCGCTCTCGTGTATGCAAGGACGAACAGCACAACGTAGCGTAGCGGGCTCCACGGTGCGCAAGGCGGAGAGCGCCGATCTGGAGGCATGCAACGCGCTGTCGCATCGCGTGCATGGATTCGACCGCGGCGCCGATCTAGCCCACGCGATCGAGCAGGGTTCCGCCAAAGTCGTAGAGCGCGGAGGAGGCATCACAGGTTACGCCTCCGACCTGGCTTTTTTTGGCCACGCCACGGCGGCAAGCAATCAAGACATGCAGGCGCTGATCGTGTCGGTGGAATCCTTTGGTGGCCCCGGCATCCTCGTGCCGTCGCGGAATGCTGAGCTGTTCCGCTGGTGCCTGGTGAATGGACTGCGGGTCACTCAACCGATGACGCTGATGACCAGCGGCCTATATAACGATCCGACAGGCGCCTACCTACCTTCGATCCTCTTCTAATTGTTTCGAATCATTTCGCAAGAATCACAATCCCAAATGCCTTGTTACACTTTTTTGACGTTGCTGCGTCTAATCGTTCGGGGTATCGTGTGAACGTGATTTCTGTCCTCCAGAGTTTCGCCAAGCCGCAGGAGTGTTGTTCGCGCGACTCCATGTCTGTTCTGGCAGGGTGAAATTCATCGTATAGCTTCTTTAGCCTTCGTACGAAAGCCCGCCGCCAGAGTGACTGGTTGGCGGGTTTTGTGTTTTTAGGCGAGTCAATTCGCAATATTGAATTGCCCGCTGGCACCGGCGGCGCGGTAGCCAAGTGGTAAGGCAAGCAAGAGTCTGCAAAACTCTAATCGGCGGTTCGATTCCGCCTCGCGCCTCCATTTTTTGCGCAGTTCTCAGAGAGGGGATCATGTCTTCGGAGTTTCAGTCCGGCCAATCAAGTTGTCACCATCGCTGTTCTCAGGTTGTTTTCCGTCTCGCCTTTCTGTCCTACCGGCTTGTCTGTTGTTGTAGCCGCTAAGTCCGCAAACTCACCGTCCCGAATTTAAGAACAATTTTCAAAACGCGAGGCCGTTTGCTTCGCATGAGATGGAATTCCGCCTGAATGGCGGATAAGGAGGAGTGTCGTGGTGCGTTTTAGGGGGATTCTCGGGGTGTTTTTGTTAGGACTGCTCGCGATCGCGATCGGCTTGCCGACGGAAGTTCGCGCGCAGTCAACGATTTCCGGCTACGTGACGGGAACCGTCACCGATGCAAGCAAGGGCGCAGTCAGCAACGCGAAAGTCATTCTGGAAAATCAGGGCACGTCGTTCCATCAAACAGCGGCGACCGAATCCGACGGCGGATTTTATTTTGAATACGTTCCGCCCGGCGATTACGTCGTCAGCGTTACGGCCGATGGTTTTACATCGTTCCGCGAAAACATCACGGTCACGGTGGGGCAGTCCACGACGGTGGCGGCGCAACTCCGCGTCGGTTCGGCGGAAACCAGCGTGACGGTTTCATCTGAGATCGCGCCGGTGCAGACCGAAAACGGCGACATCACTACCAGCTACAACGAAGCGCAAATAAAATTTGTGCCGAATCCTGGTGGCGATCTCACTTACGTTGCGCAGACCGCTCCGGGTGCGGTGATGAACACGCAGCAAGGCGGCGGCAACTTTTCCGTCTTCGGGCTGCCGGGATACTCCAACGTTTTCACGATCAACGGCATGGATTATCTCAACAGCTACGGAGACAACAACAAGTCCGGCGCAACAAATAACAGCATTGGCGCGAACGAGATGCAGAGCGTCACCGTCGTCAACAACGGATATTCCGGCAACTACGGACGTCTCGTCGGCTCGAACGTGAATTACGTCAGCAAGTCGGGCACAAACAGCTTTCACGGCAACGCGATTTACGATTGGAACGGGTCTTCGCTCAACGCAAACGACTACTTCAACAATCTGCGCGCGACCAGCAAGCCGTTCGACAACGTGAATCAATGGGCTGCGTCGATCGGCGGGCCAATCTTCCTCGATAAGACATTTTTCTTCGTCAATAACGAAGGCCTGCGCATCGTATTGCCGACCACCTCGGCGGTGAATATCCCGAGTCCACAATTCGAGGCGGCCGCGCTCGCCAACTTGGCAACGGTAAGCCCCGGCTCGCTTCCGTTCTACAACCAGATCTTTTCGCTGTACAACAACGCAGCGGGAGCATCGCGCGCTCAAAATATTTTGCCCAACGGCGGGTGCGGCACGTTCGTCCTGCCGGGCGGAGGCCCATGCGCGCTGCAATTTCAAGGCGTCCCCGGCAATTTCACCGGTGAGTGGCTGCTGGCGTTTCGCATCGACCAGATCATCAGCCAGAAAGATCAACTCTTCCTGCACATCTTCACGGACCACGGAATTCAGGCAACGACGACCGACCTGATCAATCCAGCGTTCGATCAAAGCAGTCCGCAGCCGGAATGGCAGGGACAACTCAACGAGACGCACACCTTCGGCAGCCGCGCGGTGAACCAAGCGATCGTCGCGTTTCAATGGTCGGGTATTTTGTTCGGCCCCACAGATCCGGCAACGACGCTTAACGTGTTCCCCGCGCAGCTGAAGTTCGACGGGAATAGTTTCACGACGCTCGGTCAGAATCAGGCGCATCCAGTCGGACGCCACATCACGCAATATCAGGTTGTCGATGATTTTTCGATCCGCTACGGCAAGCACACGCTGAAGGCCGGCGTCGATTTCCTGCGCGACGATCTCAACGTCTTCTTCTACGGCACCAACACGGCCGGAACCGGAGTCACGTCGCTCGAGAACTTTTTCAATGGCGACGTGACTACCTTCAGCAAGTCGTTTCCGAACGCGCTCAACCAGCCCTTCGCGGCATACGATCTCGGCTTCTACCTTGGCGACGATTGGGCGGTGACTCCAACTCTAAAGCTCACGCTCGCGTTGCGCTTCGATCGCGAATCGAACATCGAATGCTTGACGAATTGCTTCGCGCGACTCGCTCAACCCTTTGAGCAGACCGACCATGACGTTACGATTCCATACACTCAGGCGATTCAGACCGGCGTGTCGCACGCTCTCTACGACACGACCGGATTGGCCGTCGAGCCGCGTCTCGGCTTTGCGTGGTCGCCGTTCGGCAGTCAAAAGACAGTCGTTCGCGGTGGCATCGGAAATTTCCGAGACTTCTTCCCTCAGCAAATTTTGCAGGGATTCGCGCTCAACACACCAAACGTGAACTCGTTCACGGCATCCGGTGTTCCGCTTTCGCCTGGCGTGCCGGGCAACGCCTTCAGCACCGTGGCCAACTACAACAGCACCTTCGTCAACGGATTCTCGCAGGGTGCGACGCTGGCATCGCTCACAGCCACCGACCCCGGCTTCCTTCCGCCGGCGTACTACGGCGCGCAAAACAAAACGGTGAACCCGACGTACCTCGAGTGGAACCTCGAAGTGCAGCGCTCACTCGATCGCAACACCGTGGTCAGCGTGAACTACGTTGGCAACCACGGCATCCACGAGGTATTCGTCAACAACAGCTTGAACGCTTTTAGCCCGACAGGCTTCGCAGGTTTGCCAACCGCGGCACCCGATCCGCGCTTCTCCGCCGTAACCGAATTGCAGACCGACGGCACATCCAACTACAACGGCCTCGTCGTCTCCGCGCGCCGCAATCTCAGCCACGGAGTCCAAGCGACCTTCAGCTACACCTACAGCCACGCGCTCGACGATGTTTCGGACAACGGCTTCACCGCGTGGGGCTACGGCACCGCGCCGAGCGTTCAATATCCGCAGATTCCGTCGAACCCGCACGCGAACTACGGCAACAACGACGCCGATGTTCGTCACGCGTTGAGCGCCAGCTATATCTGGACGCCATCGATCGAATCGTGGATCAGTCACGGACCGCGGCGCCTGTGGAACGGCTGGTCGGTCTCCGGCACGTTCTTCTATCGGACCGGCTTGCCATTCACCGTCATCGACAGCGCCACGACATCTGCGCTCGGCGCCAACAACTATCAGGGCACCGTATTCGCCAATTATCTCGGCGGCTCCCAACCGAAGTGCAGCAGCCCAACCAATTCGTGCTTGATCGCAGCCGACTTCGGTTCGGCAGCGACGGGCTTTGGCAACCAGGAGCGTAACCAGTTCCGCGGGCCGGGCTACTTCAACACCGACATCAGCATTCTCAAGAGCACGCGCGTCCACATCTGGGGTGAAAGCCAGGAATTTGTCGTCGGCGCAAACTTCTACAACGTGCTCAATCATCCGAACTTCGATCAGCCAGTGGCCGACATCGCGAACCCGCAATTCGGCCAGATCATCTCGACCGTCTCGGCTCCGACCAGTGTGCTTGGTTCAGGACTGGGAGGCGATTCGTCACCGAGACAAATTCAGCTCACTGCTAAATTTGTCTTTTGATTTTGTGGTGATTTGAAAGCGCCAGAGCGAGAGTGCCAGCACACACCACTCTCGCCGGCGCATTATCACGTTTGCCTAACTCGAATTCATGTAACTCCGTCGAACAAAGTTCGCTCAAAGGAAAACAGGGAGATCGAAAATGAAGCGTGGAATCGCTGTGCTCGCCGTTGTTGCTCTTACGTTCGCTCCAACATCGCGAGTCGCCGCCGATGATGCCGTCGATTGGAATCCAGCTGCCAAAAGTTGGTGGTCTCACGTGCAATATCTGGCAGATGACAGCCTGCAAGGCCGCCACACGGGCACTGCGGGATTTGACCTTGCGGCGGCGTACGTCGAAAAGCAATTTCGCGACGCGGGTTTGCAACCGGCCGGAACCACGGGCTACCGCCAAGATGTTGCCTTCAACGTCGTCCATTTAAACGAGGGCGAGACGCGCTGGGAAATCGTCCGCGATGGCAAATCGATTCCCGTCGAGCTCGGCACCGACGCGCTCATCCACGCATACACCGAAGGAGACGGCTCAGTTGATGCTCCCGCAGTCTTCGTCGGCTATGGATTTGCCGTGCCCGAAAAGAAATTCGATTCGTTTGTGGGAAGCGATCTTCGCGGGAAAATTGCCGTTTCGATTGGCGGCCGTCCATCAAACGTCCCCGGCCTCATCGGCACTTACTATCAGCTCGAATCCGAACGGTGGAAAGCGCTGCGCAAAGAAGGAGCGGTCGGCTACGTCAACATCGCCAATCCAAAGCTGTCGCTGCCGTGGGAACGTACCGTCAAGAGCCAGCCGAAGGAAGTCATCTCGCTCGCAGATCCTGCGCTGAATGACCTAAAAGGCCTCAAGTTTCGCGCCACGATCAACGCCGCGCAGGCAGATAAATTTCTCGAAGGCTCCGGCTACACCGTCGCCGAACTGCTCGCGCTCGCCGACGCTGGCAAGCCATTGCCAAAATTCGACCTCAAAGGAAATTTCCGCACGCACGTCGCCATCGATAAGTTGCCAGGCATCCGATCGACCAACATCGCCGCGCTGTTGCCCGGTTCGGATTCAAATCTCAAAGGCCAGTACGTCGTGCTCAGCGCCCATCTCGATCATCTCGGCGTCGGCCGTCCGATCGACGGCGATAACATTTATAACGGTGCGATGGACAACGCCGCGGGGACTGCCTCGCTGATCGAAATCGCCAAAACATTGTCGTCGTCGGGCGACAGGCCGAAACGTTCCGTCCTCTTTCTCTCGTGGACCGGCGAAGAAGAAGGAATGCTCGGCTCGCAATATTTCGTAGCGCATCCGACGGTTCCGCTCTCAAGCATCGTAGCCGCGATCAACATGGACATGTATCTGCCGCTCTTCCCGCTGCACTATCTGGAAGTCCAGGGCCTCGGTGAATCCACGCTCGGCAATGACATTCGCGCCGTCGCGCAGCGCAACGACGTCGAAGTCCAGTTCGACAAGCAGCCACCCGAAAATCGTTTCATCCGCAGCGATCAGGCAAGCTTCGTGCGTCAGGGGATTCCCGGCCTCGCGTTTAAATTCGGCTGGCTTCCGGATTCTCCCGAGCAGAAAACTTTCAACGACTGGATTCACACGCGCTACCACGCGCCGTCCGACGATTTGAATCAGCCGGTCGATCAAGTCGCAGCAGCGCAATTCACCGCAATCGTCGGCCAGTTGGCACTGCGCGTCGCCGACAGCCCTGAAAAACCTGCTTGGTACGCGGAAAGCTTCTATAGCGGCCTAAGCCAGAAAACACAGTCTGCCTCGCGCTAACACGAGGCGCTCAGAACGCATCAACGGGCGGCCTGCGACGGCCGCTCGTTCATTTTTCAGACAATTTTTCGCGGATGCTCTCCGCCATCTGATCCACGGAAATATCTTCACTCAACTGCTTGATCTCGTGATCGTCGATCACTCCGCCTAATCCAAGCCGTTTGGCGATCTCGCGGCAAACGCCCAGCGTCGCCGTGAGTTCTTTCTCGGTCAGCAGCATCAACTGAAGCTCAAGGTGATTGCGCTCCTCGCTGCGCCGCGCGATCCGCGACTGCCGCATCAGGATGAAACTGGCGAGCAGGATGCTTTCAAATGAAAGTACGAGGTCGAGTATGGGAAACGGCCAGGGATCGTACGGCCTAATGGTCGGGAAGCCGCCGGTGTTGATCGCCAGCCACGCGACTACGCCTACGACGTGAATCGCGACGAACGTCAGGCTTCCGACGAGGCTCGAAACTGCGTCCCCGACTCTCTCATCCCAGGTTCGGCGAGATAGAAAATCCCGCTCGTGCTTGGCAATGAGCTCAATGTGCTCCTGGACTGGGCTTTCGGGCATCGCCACTAAGATGGCGTTTGGCCCGAGAAAATGACATCGGGCAGAAGACGTGTCTCCAGAGCGAACATCCTGTATGACGCCGTCTCAGTTACTACTGCGGAGGCCTCACCGCAACGACAGCCAGTTATTTCGCCGCAGGCGTGATGACGATGCTCCGAAACGCCACGCGGCCCTTTTCGCCTCCCTGCAGGTAGATCGGACCGGGAAGTCCTTCGTGGCTGTCCAAAGCGCCGCCCGTGATGCCTGGGATTTCCTTGTCATCGATTATGGTTTGGCCGTTTTGAACGATCGTGACCATTCGACCGATCAACGTGATGTCGAACGTCTGCCACTCTCCCGGCTTGCGAGGCAACTCCGGCGTCGGGGCTAGAAATCCGTAAACGCCGCCCGTGTGATGGCTCGGTGGCTCATCGACCGAGTCCGTTTCGATCTGCACTTCGTAACGGCCGCGGAGATAGACGCCGCTATTGGATTTCTCACCGCAGTTGAACTCGACGTGCAGCTTGAAATCCTGGAACTTGGAATCGTTGATCAGGTCGGGGCCGTTACCCGGTGTAATGATGGAACCGTTCTCGACCTTCCAGACTGTTGGCGTGTTCGCCTTTTCCGGTTTCCATCCAGTGAGATCTTTCCCGTTGAAGAGCGGTATTGGCTTTCCCCACGTTGGCGTTCCGGACCTCTTCAGTGACGGAGCCTTTACACCGGTCCAGGTCCACGGAGTGCCGTCCGGTCCGGTTGTGGTTCCCGTCAGATGATCGCCGCTCAACGTGCCCTCGAACACCATGTCGTCCTTGCGCTCCTCCTCCTCTTTGGGCGACACGAACTTTAGATGTCCGTCGGTGACTTCGGCGACAGGCAGCGGGCGCGCATTTCCCCAGCGACTGACGAATATCGCTTTCAGTTGGCCGCTTTCCTGGCGCAGCTCGAGCCAGGACGGATACTCCCGATCCTGAGCTTTAAGAGTTAAGTCCCAGCGGCCGAGAAAGGCCTCGACGTTTTGCGCGGACCCGGCAGAAGGAACGGTGGCCGAATGCGCGTTGTGAGAAAACGTCGCCGCGCTGATCGTCAAGATCGCTAGTGCGCCAAACACAATCGTCAGCCGTTTCATCGTAGAGCGAGCTCCTCTTTCGTTACGATCAGCCTATCAGTGGAAGGAAACTCCTCACACGACGAAGCATCGCGAGCCGAAGCGTCGGTTATGCAAGGTTGAAACGGAGCGGTTGGATCGCGTCAAATGCTTTGAAATCAATGGTGCCGGCGGAGAGAATCGAACTCTCGGCCTAGGGATTATGAGACCCTCGCTCTACCACTGAGCTACGCCGGCACAAGAGGACATTCATGCTACGGAAGGATTGCATGACGGTCAAGGACCGCCGTCGATGCGGATTCTCGCGGCACATTCGACGGTCTCGAAATGACCATCTTGCTTCGTTTTGTAAGCAAGAATGAGATGGATTTCAACTAGATTTCCACAGGCTTTCAACGCCGGAAGTAGTGATTTTCCCGCCAAAAATGCGGCTGAAACAACATCGAAAGCGATTGAAGAATTCAATTTCCGGATCAAGCACGCGTCCCATAATGTCGTCAAGGCCACAACCAGTCGTACACCGATTACCGTACAAAACTTGAATTGAATCAGAGATTTCCCTAGTACCGCCGTACCGTTGACCAGTACATCTAGGACCCCTATCCTGCCAGCGGTCGCAGCCCCTTCGCTCGCACGCTGAGCGAACACCTGGCGAAATGCCGGGGTAGGGGTTGTGTATCTTTTGGTCACAGGCCGAACGCCTGTGTCTCCTTGACGATTTTGTAGCTTTCTATAGAGTTCCTCCCGTTGTTCAACCACTCGGGAGGGGACTCAATGTCACGTAGACACGTCGTTCTGCTGCTGCCGGCTCTTATTCTGGTAGCGGCAATGGGCCTGAAGACCGCAGTCACCAGCAACAGCAACCTGATCGCTGCTGTGCCGGTGATGAATGGACCGGATCCGGCACCATCACCTTGGAACGGACCCGATCCAGCGCCGTCACCCTGGAACGGACCGGATCCTGCGCCATCACCTTGGCGCTAAGGAAGAACCGGTAAAGCGGCTGTCGAACGGGACAGCGGACCAGGGCCTCTGACAAGGGTAGGAATGCCTGGATCCGCAAGTTATGCGATTTTATTCCTAGGAACTCTCCTAGAAGCGCTCGTGGTAGTGTGTGCCATCAAGCGCAAGGTTTTTCGCAAATACTTCGTCCTTAACCTGTACATGGCTTTGTGCCTTCTCGTAAGCTGGGGGCGTCACTACACCATTGCTCATGACGGGGTCAGCTCGCTCAATTACCGTTACTTCTATTTCTATACCGATGCACTGCTGACGATCGTTCTTTACTTTAGCCTGATCAGCTTGTACGTCTCCGTATTCGAGGAGATGCAGGTAGGCCGTTACCTCCGGTTGGGTGCGGTCGCGCTCCTCGCCGGAACCTCGTGGTTCACCTATGCGGTCGTCAGTCAGTCCTCGCACAGAATTCTGACTTATTTTGCGTTTGAGTTGTCGCAGAACCTGTATTTCGTCGGGCTCGTGCTGACGTATGTATTGTGGGCCGCCGTGTTGAAGATGCGGCAAACCCCCGCCCTGCTCGTTCAGTTGGTCCTCTCGCTGGGCGTCTACTTCAGTTTCTTCGCCGCCTGTTACGCCCTCTCCAATCTCCACCCAACGCTTTATTCTCGGGTTTCCGTGTTCTTTCCGGTGGTGGGCTGTCTGCTACCCTTGGCGTGGGCTTACGCTTTCTGGCGAGTACCGAACGAAGCGCGGCTTAGCCCGGCTCGGCTAGCCATGGCGGCGGTGACCCGATGATTGCTGCCATCGTTCTCGGTTGCTCGATCGTTTTCTTCCTACAGTTCTTTGTGCCGTACTGCCGGTCTTTGATCGCCGCGTCGTCCAATCATGTCCTGTCGCCGGAAGTGCAAGATGTCACTGGGCTTACGACGCCGGCATCAGGCGAAGACTTTCAGCGTGTCGTTCAGCTCCTGTACCTCTGCCCCGATCGCCCAGAGGATCGTGGCGAGATTCGCGCCATTGGGGTCTACTTTGGCATGGTCAACTTTTTGAAGACCGTCAGCCGGAGCGTCGCTCCGTCGGTTCGCGCCTGGACCGAACGCGAGCTTGGCCGCTGCACCTACTTTGCGGCAGTGGCTCTCGATCGCCGCGTCGCCTTCAGCCGCGATCTGCTCGCACAGCAAATCGAAGCATAGTCTCTCGCCGTCCCCCGACTTCTCTGGTAGCGCCGGCTTGTCCTGAGGAACGAAGGGCATCCTGCCGGCGTTTTTTCTTTTCGGCCTGACGACGTGGCAATCACAAACCCAACCGGCGCGCGAACAGCAGCCACACGAAAAAAGCGAAAAATGATGCCGCATTCGCGTCTTTGCGCTTGCATTCTCCCCTTGCTTTTTCATCAGCGGTGTTATTCTGCAAACATCACTCCTCACCGGAGTCGATGCGTCCGCAGCGCAAAAAGCACCGGTGACAAAAACATGCTTGCAGTGTGGCTGCGTGCTGCCCTCAAATGCACGCGCTTGCAACTTTTGCGATTCCAGTTTCAGCGTTGAGATCTCGTCTGCGCGCATCGTGCGCGAAGACGATGCGCCGAAGTACGCTCCGGAGATAAGTGCGTCCGGAAAGCGTGAGTCGAACTGCGTCTCGTCGACAAGCGCTGATGACGCGCCCGCGGTCGGCGCCTGGCGCGGCGAACTCGGCGAACGCATCCAGGCGTATCGAGCGCGTCGCGGCCTGCCGCCGCTACCACCGCGTCAGGCGCGAGCGCGCGAAATCGCGACGCATGAACTTCCCTTGCAGGAAGCCGCGCAGACCAGCCTCCCGTTTGCGGAGCCTGCCGCAGCTCATTCACAGGATTCTCGGCACAACGTTGCGGTCGCGACAGCTGTTGCGGAGCCGCTGCCGCCTACTGACATTACGCCGGCGACGAATGAGGAAGAATTTTCCTTCACCATCGCCATCGGCCGCTACGTCACTCCGCCATCCGCAGGTGGCGATGGCCGCATGGAGATCGACGTTTCGGTTGCGCCGAATGCGCAGCGCGAAGAAGGCGAGGCCGAAGACACAAGCAACGTCAAGCACTACGGCCTCTATCCCGTAGCCTCCTTGGAAGACCGGCGCATCGCGGCGGTCATCGACCTGGTGTGCCTGCTGTTTGCCTACGGCGGGTTCATGGCGCTGTTCAGCTCGCTCGGCGGCCAGTTCTCGGCGACCAAGCTCAACGCCGTCGTGTACGCGGCAACCTTCGCGGTCGTCTATCTCCAATACTTCGCGCTGTTCACGATTTTCGGGGGCACGACGCCCGGCATGATGTTTCGCGGACTGCAGGTGGCAAGCTTCTCCGGCGCAACTCCGTCGCCGCGTCAATATTTGCTCCGCAGCATCGGATACGTGCTATCTGCGGCGGCCGTATTCGCGGGATTCGCGTGGTCGTGGTGGGACGAAGACCATCTCACGTGGCACGATCGCATCTCGCGCACATATTTAAGCTCGCCCACTACGCGCGCAGCGTTTCACGCGCCGAGCGCGGCACACGGCCGGTAATCTGGCCAGCTACAAATCAGGTTTAGCTTCCCTCTACAGCCTGGCGCGCAATCCGAACGATTGCCGCCAGGCTTTTTTCTATGTCCGCGTCTGTCGTCGCCCATGACGAAACGCTGATCCGCATCGCCGTCTTGCCCTGCCACACCGTCCCGCCGCACCAGCACGTGCCGTCTTCCTGTACGCGGCGAATCACTTCGCGCGTCTGCTCCGGCGTGCCAAACGAAACCAGCACCTGATTGATGACAACGTCGTTGAGGATTTCATAGCCGGCGTCGCGAAGACCGACAGCGAATTTCTGCGCATGCGCGCAAGTTCGCTCGATCAAATCGGCCAGCCCGGATTTGCCGAGCGATTTCAATGTCGCCCACAACTCGACTCCGCGCGCACGACGCGAAGAATCGGGCGTGTGATACAACGGTTCGCGGCGCGCGCTGGGATCGAGATACGCGGCCGTCGCCGTCATCGCGTTGCGCAGCGCATTCCCGTCGCGCACGATCGCGATGCCGCTGTCATAGCCCACGTTCGGCCACTTGTGCGCGTCTGTCGCCCACGAATCAGCCAGCTCAAATCCGCGCGTCAGATGGCGATACTTTGGCGACGCTGCGGCCCACAATCCGAACGCGCCATCGACGTGCACCCACGCCCCATCCTCTTTCGCGCGCGCACAAATTTCCTGCGCCGGATCGAACGAACCCGTATTCACATTGCCCGCCTGCAAAAACACGATCGTGCGATCGTTGACCTTGGGGAATCTATCAGCCCGCATTCGCCCCTGCCCATCCACTTCGACAACTTTCACTCGCTTCTTCCCGAATCCGGCGAGCGCGAGCGCCTTCAACGCGAGCGCATGAATCTCCTCACCGACGACAACGTCGATCGGCGGCGCACCAAACATTCCTTCGTCGTTGACGTTCCATCCGGCCTTGGCGAGCAGCGCGTAGCGCGCGGTCATAAGTCCGGTGAAGTTGGCCATCGTTGCCGACGTCACGACACCGCCCGCGCAACCCGCAGGCAATTGCAGCGCTTCGCAAATCCACGCCAGCACAATCTCTTCCAGCTCCGACGCCACCGGCGACATCACGCGCATGCAGCCGTTTTGATCCCACGCACTGACGATCCAACTCGCCGCCAGGGCGGCTGGCAGCGATCCGCCGATCACAAATCCAAAGTAGCGGCGTCCCATGCTGGCGACGGTTGCGGGCGAGCCGAGTTCGTCGAGCGTCGCCACAACTTCGCTCGCATCCGCGCCGTGTTCTGGAAATGGTTCGTGGAATTTCGCCAGATCCGCCAGCGCGTCCGTGGATGGCGCAACAGCCCGGTCTGCGATCGTCTCGACATAACGCCGAGCGAGCGGAACGGCGGCATTCAGAGCTTCAAGAGTGAGATCGCTCGAAGAGCGTGTCGTCGTGGACATCGGAGTGCGCCTTTCAACATGCTGAAGTCAGCAGGGAAGAAGCGCAGCAATAAGCCGCGCCCTGATTACGCGCAGTTTGAACCTACTTCACCGAAGATAAAGAGCCGATTTGTCTGGTTGAAAGCGCTCCGAGCGAGCGCGAAGCCGAAGAGCCTGCGATAAGCCGAACTACTTGCTGCGCGCCGTCGCCTGGTCCGAAGCGACCTTGCCGTCGCGAATATAGATCACGCGATGCGCATGCTGCGCGATGTCATTCTCGTGCGTCACGACAATGATCGTATTTCCCTGCGAGTGTAAATTTTCGAACAGTGCCATGATTTCATCGCCGGTCTTCGAGTCCAGGTTCCCCGTCGGCTCGTCCGCCAGCACGATCGACGGCGAGTTCACCAGCGCGCGCGCAATCGCAACACGTTGCCGCTGGCCGCCCGACAATTCATTCGGTTTGTGATGCATGCGCGTCCCGAGATCGACGCGGTCCAGCGCCTGCTTCGCCTTCACCAGCCGTTCCTCGGCCGGCGTGCCGTTGTAAATCAGCGGAAGTTCCACGTTGTGCAACGCCGTCGCGCGCGGCAACAAATTAAACGTCTGAAACACGAATCCGATTTCTTTATTCCGAATGAACGCGAGATCGTCGTCATCGAGTTCGCTGACAAGCCGTCCTGCCAGCCAATATTTCCCCGAGCTAGGCGAATCAAGACACCCAATCAAATTCATCAGCGTCGATTTGCCCGAGCCCGACGGCCCCATGATCGCAACATATTCGCCCTTGCGAATCGTTAAATCGACGCCATTCAGCGCGCGCACCTGCTCCGCGCCCATCTCGTAAACCTTCGCCAGCTCCTCCGTCTTGATGACAATCCCGGAACTGACGAGATCTTCGCGATACGATTCCAGTGATGTTGTTTCGAGGGGCATTCTCTCTCCGCTCAGTCGAAGCGACCTAGCCTTTGTGAGCTTATCTGAAACGGGCACGGCGTGCCGTGCCCCTACGATTAGCTCGACTGATCATCCGGCTCCGTCTTCTTCGGCGCGGAGTTGTCCACCTTCACGCTCGACTCGGGCTTGAGCGTGCGCAATGCCTTATAGCTGCCGACGACGATTTCGTCGCCCTTCTGCAATCCCTTGGTGATTTCAATGTCGGTGACGCCTGAGATTCCGGTCTCGACCGGGCGGAAAAACGCTTTCTTCCCGTTGACCACAAACACGCCCTGAATCTCGTCCTTCTTCGGATCGCCCGGCGCCGATGGCGGTGGCGCCGCGAGCGTCACGCCCGAACCGGTGCCTTTTTTATCTTTTGCCGCGTCTTCCAGATCCTTGCGCGTGCGCACGGCCAGCGCCTGAATCGGAATCGCCAGCACATTCTTCCGCTCAGCCGTTTTGATCTTGGCCGTCGTCGAAAGTCCCGGCCGCAGATTTTCTGGCGGATCGCTCAGCGTCACGACAACTTTAAAATCTTTCGCTTCTTGGTTGCTCGTCGTCGATTGCGTCGTCGCCAAGCCCGAAGTGCGCAGCACGGCTTGCGACCCGATCTCCGTCACTTTGCCTTTGAAAGTTTTACCCGGG
>Ga0209006_10002412_pt1 | contig 17050 bp, 17 predicted proteins | sample JacPin_JW_Ref_O2_FD_188567 | JGI IMG/M metagenome (GOLD analysis project Ga0209006, IMG submission 188567) | Forest soil microbial communities from Algoma, Ontario, Canada - Jack Pine, Ontario site 1_JW_Ref_O2 (SPAdes) (version 2) | ecosystem: Environmental > Terrestrial > Soil > Boreal... | reverse complement strand
CGATCAAAAGAGTGCGGGTGGAGATACCCTGCAGCCTGGATTGTGCTTCTTTGATCTCTGCCAGGCCGACCATGCTCATAGGCTTCCAATGTAACGATTACCCGCGCAGAGAGCAATCTTGACATCATGATGGCTCAGATATTAGCATCATGATGTGCGAACCACTCTTACTCTCGATGAAGACGTCGCGGCCCTGTTGAACAAGGAAGTCCGGAAGACCGGGGAACCGTTCAAGCAGGTGGTGAACCGGTACTTGCGCCTGGGGTTGACGACGAAACAGCCTCCGCGGAAGCCGTTCAAGGTGACACCCATCAATCTTGGGCTTCCTGACTTCGACAAAGTGGAGGAATTACTCGAGCACATCGAAGGCCCGGACTACCGGTGATCGTACTCGACGCGAACCTTCTCATCTACTCATACAACACAGGTTCGTCTCATCACGCGGGTGCGCGTGCATGGCTCGAAGGCACGATGTCGAGCGTTGAGGTGGTCGGACTGCCCTGGCAGGCAGTTTCAGCCTTCCTGCGGGTTATGACCAATCCCAAGTTGCCTGCCGAACGTTTTGATCTGGAGCAAGCGGCACGAATCGTCGACCTCTGGTTGGCGCACCCCAATGTACAGGTTCTGACGCCCGGTGTCGGATACTGGCCGTTATTTCGGCGAATGGTGATCGAAGGGCGGGCGGCAGGTCCTCGAGTGAGCGATGCCGAGATCGCGGCACTTACAATGGAATACGGTGGCGTGCTGCACACGGCAGACCGGGACTTTGCGCGATTCCCGGGGCTGAAGTGGAGGAACCCCCTGAACTAGTGACGGCATCCGAGACTTACCATTTTCCGCAACGGACCCCGTCTGCGAGATACCTCGATCATGCTTGCCCAAAAGTAGTTTCAATTCGCAATCCTTGACTGGTTCGATCCATGCTTGCTTGTGGAGAGAAGCGTGCGTTGAGGCCCCAGTCGCTAGAGAGATAACTAGATCGTTGAACTGAAGGACGGCTGCGCGATCAAACGCGTACAGTCGAATGAGTGGACAATCCGCGGAGCCTTCGGGGAGAAACTCAAGCTTCATGTCTTTCTAAATTTCCAGTATCACCGGCATGATCAGCGGCCGCTTTTGCGTCTGTTTGGAAATATAGCGCTTCAGATCCGCCCGTATCTTTTCCTTGATCACGCCGTAATCCGCTTTCTCTTCGGCGCTGGAATGCGCCAGCGTATCCTCGACGATCCGGCGAGCCCCATCCATCAGGCCATTATCGCCAGGATTGAATCCACGTGTCACAATCTCCGGCGCAGTTTCCACCCGGCCGGTCAGTTTGTTGATCGCGATGATGGGCAGCACGATCCCATCCTCGCTCAAGTGCCGGCGGTCCTTGATGATCAGATCTTCGACTACGTCGGTGCGCGAGCCAGAATCGATGCAAACGCGCCCCACGTTCACTCTTCCTGCCTTGCGGGCGGTGTGCTCGTCGATTTCGAGAACATCTCCACTTTCGATCAGCATTACTTTGCCAACGGAGCTGTGCATCGCCCCTGCCATTTCGGCATGCAGCTTCAGTTGCCGGTATTCGCCGTGGATGGGAATGAAATACTTCGGCTTTACGAGATTGATGATCAGCTTCAGTTCGTCTTGACTGGCATGTCCGCTTACGTGGATGGGAGGCGACGTTCCATCTTCATAAATCACGTATGCCTCGCGCCGGAAAAGGTGATCGATCATGCGATAAATCGTCTTTTCGTTCCCCGGGATGATGCGCGACGACAGCACGACCGTATCGCCCTTTTCGATCTTGGCATGCTTGTGATTGTCCACCGCCGCACGCGAAAGGGCCGACATGGGTTCGCCCTGGGTTCCGCTGATCATGACGCACACTTTTTCCGGCGGAAAATTCTTCATGTCGCCGGGGTTGATCACCAGCCCATCCGGAATTTCCAGATAACCCAAATCCTCGGCGATCTCCGCGGAGTTATTCATCGAGCGTCCGACAAACGCCACCTTACGTCCGTGCTGATGAGCCAGTTCCACCGCCAGTCGAATGCGGTGAATTGAAGAAGAAAAACACGAGATAAATAATCGCCGCTGCGTGTGGGCAAATACCTCATCAAACTTCCGTCGAACAGCCCGCTCGCTCGGGGTATAACCTTTGCGCTCCACGTTTGTGGAATCCTGAAACAGCGCCAGCACGCCCTGTTTGCCGTATTCGGCAAAAGAATGCAGATCGAAAAGATGATTGTCGGTGGGGGTGGGGTCGACCTTGAAGTCACCGGTATGAATGATCACACCTAACGGCGTATGAATCGCCAACGCCACGCAATCGACCAGACTATGCGTCACGCGGATTGGATGGATTGTGAAGATCCCCGCCTTGAAGCGCTCTCCGGCTTGCATTTCACGCAGGTCCGCGTCTTCCAGCAGTCCATGCTCATCAAGCTTGTCTTCCACGTAGGCCAGGGTGAATTCCGTTCCCCACACCGGCACTTTCAGTTCGGAGAGAATCCAGGGGAGCGCGCCGATGTGATCTTCATGGCCGTGCGTAAGAATGATTCCGCGCACCCGCTGTCGATTCTCGATGAGGTAGGAGATATCGGGAACAACGATGTCGACGCCCAGCAGCTCAGCTTCGGGGAACATCAGACCCGCATCAACCACGATAATATCGTCGCCCCAGCGGACCGCCATGCAGTTCATACCGAACTCGCCGAGGCCCCCCAAGGGGACAATTTGCAGTTTTCCAGTTGGCATGGAGTACTGTTGATGCTAGCAGACTATGTCGCCGAGCGTACAGAGTGAATCTTGGCTCTCTACAGCGCTGCGGATAGCATTCCTGCTTTTCCTGAGTTAACCTCGAGGTGATGGCAGCTTCACACCCCAAGTCGTGGCTTCGCGGCCGAGTGGAAAACGCCATCGTGAAAGGCCTGACGAGGGCCTATTCCAAAGTTCAGGTTGATCCGGAACGATTCCTGTTGCAGCTTCGCACCGCTTATCGCATGCCCGTGACCGGCTATCACGGAGTCTATTCTTTGGAAATTGGCGAAATCGACCGGGTGGCCGATGACATCATTCGCGGCGGAATGAAGCTGGCCGCTGTCGAAGGCGCGGGTTTCGGACTGGGCGGACTGATTACCATCATCCCCGATCTGGGCATTCTCTCCGCCATCACCATGCGGACAATCCAGAAACTAAGCTTGGTGTACGGTTTTCAGTTCAATACCGATAGCGAGATCGCAGAGCTTTGGATTGCTGCCGCCAGTGCCGCCGGTGTCGACATCAGCCGTGAGCTGGTGGAGAAGGAAGTCGTCAATAAATTTGTCCCCCGCGTCATCCAGCGCATCGCCGCTCGTGCCAGTACGGAAGTAGTAGAAAAGTGGGCGGGGCGCATGATTCCGCTGGTGAGTTCCGCGCTGGGTGCTGGTCTGAATTACTGGTTCGTGCGCGCCTGGGGAGAACGCGCCAAGGCCCACTTTCGCCAGCGCCACGTCGAGCACCGCCAGCAAGCTCACGACGCCTATTTGATGGATTCTTCCGCGCCGATCATCGAAGCGCAGACCTCATAACACACATCGGCTTCGTTGGTCCCGCACCGAACATCCCAAGACTTGTGATAGAAAAAAGGGTAACTACTTTCCATTCTGCTGCCGTACTGTTCGACCTTGACGGCGTACTGGTCGATTCCACCGGTTCCGTCGATCGCCAGTGGCGTTTTTGGGCTCGCGAGCGCGGAATCGATGAGGAGAAAGTGATCGCGATCGCGCATGGAGTCCGTGCGCTGGAGGTGATTCGCATCGTTGCTCCTCACCTGAATGCAGAGGCCGAGGTACAAGCCCTGGAAAAGCGTGAAGCCGGGGATCGCGATGGCGTTGCAGTAATGCCTGGTGCGATCGACCTGGTCCAGGGCATTCCCGAGGGGCTCTGGTGCGTGGTTACTTCCGGCTCGCGGTACTTAGCCACTGGCCGGCTTCGCCTTGCCGGAATTCCCCTTCCACGCGTCATGGTTACAGCCGATGACGTTGTGAATGGAAAGCCGCATCCGGAGCCGTATCTGAAAGGTGCAGAGCTGCTGAAAGTCAATCCGAAAGAATGTCTGGTGATCGAAGATGCGCCCGCCGGAATTGTTTCCGCGCACGCGGCTGGAATGAAGGTGTTCGCCCTCACTTCCACCTACGCCGCATCGGCGTTAAGCAACGCAGATGCAGTCATCGCCAAGCTTGATCAAATCCACGTCGCCGCCGATGGAGACCGGAAGCTTACGATCGACATCGATGAAGACTCGAGCGACTGAAACTCGCGGCGGCGTTGCAGCGTCATCGCAGCCAATCTTCCAGTTCAATCCCACGATCCGTTTTCTCGTCCCGATACTTCACGATCACCGGCGTATACAAAGAAATTCCTAACTCCGCCGCCGCGCCCTTCTTCACGGCGCGCGAGCCGGGAACTACTACCGCACCCTCCGGAACTTCCAGCGGCGATTCCGCCGTGGCGCGGTAAACTTCACCTCGCACCAGGTCGTAGAGCGGCGTGGATCTCGTCAAGATCGTTCCCGCACCCAACACCGCCCGTGACCGAACCAGCGTGCCCTCGTAAACTCCGCAATTGCCGCCGACCAGGACGTCGTCCTCAATGATCACGGGAGCCGCATTCACTGGCTCAAGCACTCCCCCGATTTGCGCTGCGGCGCTGAGGTGCACGCGCTTCCCAACCTGCGCACACGATCCCACCAGCGCATGGGAATCGACCATCGTTCCTTCATCGACGTAGGCCCCCACGTTGATGAACATCGGTGGCATGCAAATCACCGAGGGCGCCACGTAAGCTCCCACGCGAACGGATGACCCTCCCGGAACGATGCGTACCCGATCACTCAGGGTGAACGAACGCGCGGGAAACGTGTCCTTGTCCACAAATGTGAGAGCTGTGTCGCCCATCTCAGTTAGCTCTCCCAACCGAAAGCCAAGCAGGATACCGTGTTTCACCCAGGTGTTGACCGTCCAGCGACCCTCTACCTTTTCAGCAGCCCGGATTTTGCCCTGAGTGAGCGCGTCGCGGAATTCGAAAAATGCCGGGCGAGCCTCCGGATTATGCTCCACCTCACCTAGCGCAGAGAGTCGTTCGATGGAAGTTTTGAGGGATTGCATGCGGGGAAGTATAAAGGAAATGCAGAAGGCAAAAGTCAGAAGTCACAATTCAGAGGGCAAAAGGCAGAAGTCAAAAGTCAGAAGTACGGTCCTTCAATTTCTTCATTCTCACTTCTTACTTCTTACTTCTTACTTCTTACTTTTGCCTCAAACGCACTTGCACTCGCTGCGAATGAGAACGCCGGCCATGTCGTGCGCCGTCTCTCGCCCTAGAGCCAGCGTGGCATAGGGTCCGTGCCAGCGCGCGTGGTTCGCGTCATGCCCTGCCGGACGGCCCTTGCCCTGATTGCAGTGCCCGCATGACCCGCGATGCAGCACGATCTTGTGCGGTCCAGCTGCCCAGTTTTCGTAGATATAAAACTCCGTCGCCTCCGGCGCTGCCGGCTTGGCAATCAATCCGGCTTCCGTCACAATTTTCTGCAGCTTGGCCCGCGTATCACGCCGCATGGGCAGTAAAGGCAAGCGATAGTTCTCTTCTATTCTGCCCATCATGGCCAGCACAGCTTTTACAGGTAACGGACTCGATTCGATAAAGTTGGCCTGCATCAGAGGCAGATACTTACGGTGAATGTTACGGGCGGTTGCCCAGTTATTTTCAAGAGCGGCTGTCGTGATCGCGGTCATCTCGTGCGGAATTTCATTGGACGCTACCGATATCACCCCGACGCCACCCAATGCGATCACCGGCAGTGTCACGGCGTCGTCTCCGGAGAGGACCAGAAAGGTATCCGGCACCGAGTTCAGGATTTCAGCAACCTGGGTCATATTGCCGCTGGCTTCCTTCACTCCAAGGATGTTCGGAATCTCCGATAACCTCGTGACCGTGCTCGGTTCCAAATTCGCGGCAGTGCGTCCCGGGACATTGTAAAGAACAACGGGCTTCTCGGAGACGGCCTCAGCAATGGCTTTGAAGTGACGATATTGTCCTTCTTGGGTCGGTTTATTGTAGTAGGGAGAAGCGGTGAGAATGGCATCAACCCCAGTCCGCGATGCCACTTCCTTAGCCTTCTCTACTGCTTCGTGGGTAGAGTTCGATGTTGCCCCCGCCACGATGGGAACCCGTCCCGCCGCCACTTCAATCGTGATATCGATCACGCGAAGCCATTCATCATGGTTTAGTGTCGGAGTTTCGCCGGTCGTTCCGCAAGGAACCAGAAAGTTTATGCCCGACTCAATCTGCCATGACACCAGGTTGCGCAGGGCGGCATCATCGATCGATCCATCCTGATGAAATGGGGTTACCAGTGCCGTTCCACAGCCACGGAGTTGCATGGTAATAAGATAACTCGAATAAGGCTACGTGGGAACGGATAGCAGTTACAATTCACGCCAAATATTCTTGAACTCGTAGAAGCCCGTCTTGCCGGCCAGCCACTCCGCCGCGCGCACCGCTCCGTCGGCAAAGCCCTGGCGCGACTTGGCATCGTGACAAAGATAGATGCGGTCCCCGGCAGATTCGAGCACGACCTCATGCATCCCCACAACCTCGCCCTCTCGAAACGAGACGATCTCAATGTTCTCCGAAGTTTCCGCGGCTTCGCGCATCGTGCGCTGGATAGCAATTGCCGTACCTGAAGGCGCATCCTTCTTGTGAACGTGGTGACGCTCGAAAATTTGTCCCGAGTAGCCATGTTCCAAGGCGGCCGCTGCGATCTTAGCTACCTCAAGGAACAGGTTCACCCCAACGCAAAAATTTGCGCCGTAAACGAATCCGGTGCCCTTCTCCTCAACTATCCTTCGGATTCGATCCGCTGCTGAATACCAACCAGTTGTGCCCACAACCATGTTCTTGCCGGCATTCACGACCGCTTCGATATGGGACAGGACACAACTTGGCATCGTAAAGTCGATGACCACATCGACGTTACGCAACTTCGCCTCGGTTACTGCCTCTCCGCTGGCATTCTCAGTCCCACCCGCGACGCGAACGTTGTGTCCGCGCTGGCTGGCCACCTCCGCTACCAGCGATCCCGTCTTGCCGCGGCCGAGAACGAGGAGATTCATAAGTCAAACCTGCAAACAGAGGCGTCGTGAAGAATATGGCCCGGAGAGAAATCCTTCACGCGTATACTTCTGGATCGAGATCCTTAAAGAAAGTCGTGTGCAGACGCTGCACCACCTCAGGAACTTCATCTTCTTCGATGACAAATGTCAGGTTGATCTCCGATGCGCCTTGCGAGATCATCCGAATATTCTTGTCCGCTATTTCTCCAAAAACGGCCGCGGCTACCCCCGGCCTGTCCCGCAACCGTTCACCCACCAGGCAGATAATCGCCTTGCGTCCCTCATATTTTACGTCAGCCAGCTTGCCCAAATCCGCCGCCAATGCAGGAATTGCCTGGTTCGAGTCCACCGTGAGCGACACGCTTACTTCCGAGGTGGAGACTACATCTACCGCAACCTTGTGCCGGTCGAATGCCTCGAAGATCGCACGCAGGAAGCCGTGAGCCAACAGCATGCGCGGTGCGGCAACATCCACGATCGTGATGCGCTTCTTCACCGCAATTGCCTTGAAGATATTCCTCCCCTGTGGCGCCCGTGTCGTAATCTTTGTACCTTCGCAAGAAGGATTCAGGGAATTCAGCACATACACAGGAATATTTTTCTGGATCGCGGGCAGAACCGTAGCCGGATGCAGAACCTTGGCGCCGAAGTATGCCAGTTCCGCCGCCTCATCAAAGCTGATCACCTTAATCCGCCGAGCATCTCGACAGAGCCGTGGATCGGTCGTCAGAATGCCATCCACGTCGGTCCAGATCTCGATGCGCTCCGCGTTCAGTCCAGCGCCCACAATGGCGGCAGAAAAATCGGAACCGCCGCGCCCAATGGTGGTCGTAATCCCGGCGCGGTTTGCACCAACAAACCCACCCATCACGGGAACCTGACCGGCATCCAACAGCGGCTTCACTCTGTCCTGCAAATTCTGGGCAGTCTCTTCGAGTTGAGGAACCGCCTGCATGTAGCTGCTGTCGGTCAACATCACTTCGCGGGCGTCGACGTGTGCACAATTCAACCCATGAGCAGAAAACGCAGCCGCCACAATTTTGCTGGAAAGGATCTCCCCGAAAGAGGCCACGTGGTCCGTCGTCCGCGGCGTAATTTCGCCGACCGCCGAGATGCCGCGCAGCAATTCATCCAGCCCCTCAAATTCGGCCCCAAGTTCGGAATGGAAGTCGGTGAATAATGCGGTGCCGAGCAGTTCGCTCGCGGTATTGTAGTGTCTCTCCTGGAGGGAGCGGCATAGCTTAAGGGCCGTCTTACGTTCTCCCGCTCCAGCAGCACGAGCCATGGTGAGCAGCGTGTCGGTCACCCGTGCCATGGCGCTGACTACCACCACCGGCTTCTGCGGCAGTCGTTCTCTGACGATTGCGGCCACGCGGGCGATAGCCTTAGCGTCTTCCACGGAAGTACCGCCGAACTTCATCACGATCATCGGCGTGACTTCCTGGCGGCAGCATCCCAGTGCAGATCAGATTTCAATCGAAGTAACCCTTCGCTTTGAGCAATTCTGCATTGAGTACCGCTGCGCCCGCGGCTCCGCGGATGGTGTTGTGCGAAAGCACAGTAAACTTCCAATCCAACACGCTGCAGGGCCGCAATCGCCCCACGACTGTTGTCATTCCAGCTCCCATGTCCACGTCGAAACGAGGCTGCGGGCGGTCGTTGGCTTCCACATAAACCACGGGATGCTCCGGTGCGCTCGGCAGCTTCAACTTCTGAGGTTCGCTGCGAAAGTCATTCCATGCGGCGATAATCTCTTCTGGCTTCGCCTTGGTCGTTAATCGCACCGATACGGATTCCGTATGCCCATCCTCCACGGCTACGCGATTGCATTGTGCGCTCATCGCAAAAGCGGCTGGAATAATCCTTACTCCGTTCACCTGACCGAGGAGTTTAAGGGTTTCCTCCTCCATTTTTTCTTCTTCATTGCGAATGTAGGGAATCACATTGCCTAGGATATCGAGCGATGCGACGCCAGGGTATCCGGCGCCACTCACGGCTTGCATGGTTACGGCCATCACCGCTTCCAGTCCGAATCGCTGATGAATTGGCGCTAATGCCAGAACCAATCCAATCGCCGAGCAATTCGGATTCGTGACAACGTAGCCGCGCGACTTTTTTCGCCAGCCCTGCTCATCGATGAGTTTGATGTGCCCCGCGTTCACTTCTGGAATTACCAGAGGCACGTCGGATTTCATTCGCAGAGCGCTGGAATTTGAAACCACGGCGCAGCCAGCCTCAGCAAAACGCGGCTCCATTTCGGAGGCAATCGAGGCATCAAGGGCCGCAAAGATAATCTTGGGCGCTCCTTCGGGTTTCGCCGGAGAGACTTTCATCGCTCCCACATTCCTCGGAATCGCTGTTCTTAACCGCCATTTAACAGCCTCGGCATACGTCTTGCCTTCGGAGCGGTCGGATGCCGCCAGCCACGCCACCTCGAACCACGGATGGTGCTCGAGCATCTGTATAAATCTCTGACCAACCACGCCAGTGGCGCCCAAAATACCAATGGAGATCTTATTGCTCATATTTGCATTTCATGAAAGGTACTTTGGATTCTACAACACCCGTTGTCCGAACATGATTTGTCGAAAGTAACCGCGACGGTCCGTCTCGCGGTCCCGAGCCCCTTAAGCTGAGCTTCCCACTGGATTCAGCGCCGACTGACGTGGGAAATCAAGGACGACCAGCCGGTGCAACTTATCGCAGAGCTGCTAACGCTTTCCGGATGCAGATTTCCAGCGGTTCGTTCGTATCGATTACGACCTTGGGAACGGTAATGATCTCGAACCTTGATTGCACTTCGCGATACAGATTATAGTTTCGGTTGCTCGCCGGATGGGTTTTGGAGGATGCTTGCTCCTCGATTCGAGCTTTAGCGACTTCCTCCGAACAGGCGCACTCCAGAATCCGCCACTTTTGATGCAGCCGCTCCGCCGTGTTCACCGCGTTTTCGATCTGATAACGTCGGGAGAACGGACGTCCATCCAGGAAAATACTCCTCAGAGAATCCTTTCCAAGCAGATAAGCTGCGGTCTCCAGCATGATCTGCAGGCAGAAGTCGTCCTGCCGGGTTGCATATTCAACCTCGTCATTCGTGAAGAGAGCGTGGCGGATTTCATCCTTGCTCAGCAACCGACCGCGAGTACGGTTGGCCAGTTCGCGAGCGAGCGTAGTCTTTCCAGTGCCCGGAAGCCCGGCCATGAGGACGATCATTTTTTTATTAAAGCACGAGTCACAAAAGCAATTTCGTGTTCTGAATCGCACGGCATGTTGTCCTCATCCACTCCCAGGAGATCCCGAGTGTCCGGTCCGCGAACAGGAAAGGAAAGAATATGCCGCTGGTTCGAATTTCACTGCGAGAAGGCAAGACGGAAGAATACAAAAAGGCCCTAGCCGACGGTGTTCACCGTGCTCTGGTGGAGGCGATCGAAATTCCGCCTGAGGATCGTTTTCAGGTTCTTACCGAACACTCCTCAGGCAGCCTGATTTACGATCCCTCGTATCTGGGAATCACCAGGACCGACGAAGTTGTGCTGGTGCAAATCACTCTTTCGGCCGGTCGCAAGCCACCACAGAAGCGCAAGCTCTATAAGCGAATGAGCGAAATTCTGGCGGAAAATCCGGGACTTCGCCCGCAGAATTTAATGATCAATCTTGTCGAAGTAGCTTGGGAGGATTGGTCGTTCGGGAATGGAGTAGCGCAATATGCCGAGTGAGTCGACTACTCAGCCCGAGTGTCTGCCGTGACTGTGCCAGGCTCAGGACGCTCGATGGGAACGATATCCTGCGTCTCGCGCCACTCGGCATACCGCCCCGAAACCATGATGTGGTACACCCACTGGTGCCGCTCTTCCTCCGGCTCCACCAGCCCGATCGCTTTCATGTAGAACAGGTACTGTTCCATCCAATGAATCTGCTGGTTGGTCATGCCGCGGCGTTGCAGATCAACCGTCAGCCCAGCCAGGTGGGACGAAGCCGTATCGCCGTCGGGAGGCGCTGCATTGCGGTTATGCCGCCTTAGTTTCTTCTGGATTTTTACGGTGCGCACCGCTGAATTCACCTGGATCTGCTGGTGAAAGCGGTGATAGTAAGCCTGCGAAAGATCCTGCACAAAATCTCGCGTCCACGGCCGGCAGAAGCGACGGGAAGGATCCAGACGCGGATCGAAGCGCAAGGCATCGCTGGCCATGATCTCCTGCAAGGCTCCACTGGATTTCAATGCCTCCAGTTCATCGTCATCCTGAATACGAGGCAGTTCCAACCGGTCGACTTCGGCATTCTGCAATATCAGAGATTCGTGCGACGGGCGGAACATGGGATTCCAAAGGAGGGTCCAGTGCAGCCGGTGATGGCGCGCATGGTGAGCTTTATGCAGGGTGGTGGTCGCCGCCCACAGGGGAAGGCAGAAACACCCGAGCACCGGAAGCAGAACCAACCCGCGCTGTAGTTTTGACCTCAAAATATTCCCTGTTTAACCTGGTCCCGGCAACCGCTCGAACATTCTACGCTCTCGTGTCAAGCGCTCAATCAAGTATGATGCGTTCTTGCTAAGTCTGTCACCGCCGGCAAAACCGACCTCGATTACGGCAGTAACCTGTCCAAACATTACCGCTACGCTTGATCTCTGTTTTGCGGCACGCCGAAAGCCGTTTTGGAAAGCTGGCTCGCGTTAAGCAATCTCCCCCTAAAAGCAAGGAGTTAGCGTTCATTGGATACTAAGCAGGTTGAGGCTGTTGTAGCCGAAGTGACAAAAATTAGCGTCCGAAAAGGTCATACGGGCAAATTTTTGCCTATCGCGCTAATCTTCGCTGCTCGCAGTTGAGTAGCGTCAGTGGCGGAACAAGTCGCCGATCGCCTGCTTCATGACTTCGCCGCCTACTTCTGAGATCGCCTTGGTAAGAGGAATATCCTTCGGACAAACTTCCACGCAGTTCTGCGCATAGCCGCACTCTTGTATGCCGCCATCGCCCATTAGCGCCGCAAGGCGCTCATGCTTCAGTTCCTTGCCAGTGGGATGACTGTTGAACAGGCGAACCTGGGCGATCGTGGCCGCGCCCACGAAGCCCGTTTCTTCATTGAATTGCGGGCAGGCTTCCATACAGCAGGTGCAGGAAATGCAGCGCGATAAGGGATATGCCTGTTCCTGTTCTTCCGGCGAGATACGGGGGCCGGGGCCCAAATCATAAGTGCCGTCAATCGGAACCCACGCCTTTACCACTTTCAGATTCTCGAAGAGCACACGGCGATCCGTGGCCAGATCGCGGACGATCGGGAACTTCGAAAAAGGCTCCAGTTTGACGGGCTGCTCAAGGTTGTCGATGAGCGCCGAACAAGCCATGCGGGCCCGCCCGTTAATCAACATGGCGCAGGAGCCGCAGACTTCCTCAAGGCAATTCGAATCGTAGGTGATGGGCGTGGTCGCCTTGCCGTCGCGCGTTACGGGGTTAGCGGCGATCTCCATCAGCGAGGAAATTACGTTCATGCCGGGATGCCAGGCGAGTTCGAACTCTTCCCAGTACGACTTGGAAGTGGGGTTGTTCTGGCGCTTTATTTTTATGATTACGGGTTTATGTTCAGCCATTCGACCTTTCCCAAAACGCTCTGCATTTCCCGGATTCAAACTTGACGCGTGGCCTTCAGCGGCTGAAGCCGCACGTCTAAAGGCATCCTAGATGGCCCGAGTTTAAACTCGGGCCCTTCCCGATTTGCCTGGCCGCCCTATTTCACAGCGTCATACTTCCTAGGTCTTGGCGGAATCAGCGAAACATCCACGGGCTCGAACTCAAACTTCGGCTCATCCGCATCCGGCGCGAAATACGCCTTCGTCGTCTTCAGGAAATTCTTGTCGTCGCGGTCGGGGAAGTCCGGCTTGTAATGTGCCCCCCGAGATTCATCCCGCAAACGCGCGCCTTGAGCGACGACTCGCGCCAGTTGCAGCATGTTGTAAAGCTGCCGCGTAAAGATCACGCTCGTGTTCGCCCACTGTGTACGGTCGCTCAAATTCACGCGCCGGAATCTTTCCAGCAACTCCACCAATTTTGCATCGGTCTGCTGCAGGTTCTTGTTGTAGCGGATCACGGTGCAATCCTTGGTCATCAGCTCGCCCAGTTCCTGCCACAACCGGAAAGGATTCTCGGTTCCGGTATTGTTCATGAGCAGGGAATTGTTCTCTTCCTGCTTTTTCTTCTCCGTGTCAAAGAAGGCATTCCCGTCCGCCAACGGTTGCAGCCCGCGCGCATACTTCACCGCATTCGGTCCCGCGATGCCCCCGCCATAGATGCACGACACCAGCGAGTTTGCTCCCAAGCGGTTTGCACCGTGATACTGGTATTCCGCCTCTCCGGCGGCAAAAATACCCGCAACGTTGGTAGCCTGATTGAAATCCACCCACAGCCCGCCCATGGTGTAATGCATGCCGGGGAAAATCTTCATGGGCGTGTCGCGCGGATCGTCGCCCACGAACTTTTCGTAGATTTCGAGAATGCCTTCCAGTTTGCGGTCGAGAATCTTGCGATCGATGTGTGTCAGATCGAGATAAACCATCGGCTTGCCGTCGATGCCGAGGTTGTGCTCGAACACGACCTTAAAAATTGCCCGCGTCGCAATGTCGCGGGGAACCAGGTTGCCGTACTTGGGATACCACTCCTCGAGGAAGTACCATCGCTCGCTCTGGGGAATCGATTTCGGATCGCGCTTATCTCCCGGAGTCTTCGGAACCCACACTCGCCCACCTTCGCCGCGCGCTGATTCCGACATGAGACGCAGCTTGTCATTGCCCGGGATGCAGGTGGGATGCACTTGAATGAATTCGCCGTTCGCGTAGTAGCAGCCCTGCTGATAAAGCGCGGACTGCGCCGAGCCGGTACAAACCACGGAATTCGTCGACTTGCCAAATATCGCGCCGTTGCCCCCGGTGGCAATCACGATAGCGTCCGCGGGGAAGGTACGCACTTCCATGCTGCGCAAGTCCATGGCGCAAATACCGCGACAGACGCGGCTTCCGTCGAGCACCGCGGAGAGGAATTCCCAGTGCTCGTATTTTTTTACTTTCCCCTCGGATTCGTAACGCCGAACCTGCTCGTCGAGCGCGTAGAGGAGTTGCTGGCCGGTGGTCGCTCCCGCAAAGGCCGTGCGGTTATATAAAGTCCCGCCGAACCGGCGAAAATCGAGCAGTCCTTCGGGCGTTCGGTTGAAAGGAACACCCATGCGATCGAGCAAATCAATGATGCCCGGCGCCGCCTCGCACATGTTCTTGACCGGTGGCTGGTTCGCTAAAAAATCGCCTCCATAAACCGTGTCGTCGAAATGCTGCCAGGTCGAGTCGCCCTCGCCTTTCAAGTTCTTTGCGGCGTTGATCCCGCCTTGGGCGCACACCGAGTGCGACCGTTTTACCGGAACAATCGAGAAAAGATCAACGCTTGCACCCATCTCTGCGATCTTGATGACCGCCGACAATCCGGCCAGCCCGCCGCCGATAACGATAATTCTAGGAGCTGCCATTAGTTAACCGGCCTTCCATAATTTGGCGCGTCATGGTTTTGAACGTGTGCCGCGTTCCCCGGGTCGCTCAATGGTTGCACCGGCCGCAACCGGAAGGTAGCCAGGCTGGCCAACCCCACTCCACTCAGAACAAAGAAAAATGCGATACAGAGGGCCAGGAACCGCTTCTGTGCTTTCTCGCCGGAAACGATCCCCCATTTTGCCGAGAACAGCCAGATGCCGTAGGCAAAATGCCAGGATGCGGCGATCAGTCCCACCACATAAAAGATGAACAGCGCGGGCTGAAGTACTTCGTGCTGCACCTTGCCAAATGAATCAATGGGAGACGCGTGAAGATCCACGCCGGTAAAGCGCATCGTCCAGGTGTGCCAAACGATGTAGGCGAATGCGATGCCGCCGGTCCAGCGTTGCGCGGTATACATCCAGTTACCGGTCCAGGGATATTCCACCGTGTTTCCATCGCCGCGATACCAGATGTAGAAACCATAGAGCGCGTGGAAGGCGATTGGCAGCCAGATGCCGAACAACTCGAGAAAAAATACCAGTGGAAGATTGCTGAGGAAACTTACCTGCCGCGCATAGGCCTCAGGACCGCCGATCGCGGAGGCATTCGAAATCAAGATATGCTCGAAAAGAAATGCGCCTACAGGAACGATGCCCGACAACGAATGCAGTCGACGTAAAAGAAACGACGTACCTTGCCCCGCACGCAACGGCGCTACCCCGTGCACTGCACCTTTGGCTAAGACTGGAGCATTAGAACTGGCTGCTGAGGCCACGCAAGCTCCTTAAGAATGCGATTTAAGAAATAACCTTTCATTATGTTGGCGCGCACAATCTAAGTCAAGTAGAGCGCGCCGCGCTGCGCTGCGCAGTGCGGAACTATTGCGTTAACGATGCCTCGCACCATTCGAGGAATTGATCAAACGCAGCGCCGCGGTGGCTATACTTTGCTTTTTCTTCGGCGCTTAATTCGGCAAATGTTTTTTCAATCTCCGGAAAATAAAACAACGGATCGTATCCAAAGCCATTCGCCCCACGCGGAGCAGTGAGGATGATCCCTTCGGCCGTTCCACGAAATGTGGCCAGCGTCTCACCATCCTGAGCGGCAGCCAGCACACAAACAAATCTGCCGCTTCTCTTTGCGGCAGGAACATCCTTCAGTTCGCGCAGCAACCGCGCATTGTTCGCCTCATCGTCGGTATTTGCCTCGGCTTCATGCGGCTCCTGATTGTGCAGATCCGGCGCCGCATAGCGCGCCGAGTGTACGCCAGGCGCGCCATGGAGTGTGTCAACCTCCAATCCCGAATCATCGGCCACCACAATTTCGCCCCGGGCATATCGACTGTACTGTTCGGCTTTTTTCCGCGCGTTCGCTTCAAACGTCAACCCATCCTCCACAACCGCCGGCAAGGAGGAGAACTCGGGAATGCCTACGATCTCAACTCCGTGCCGCACAGCAGCTCCGGCAAAGTCGCGTAGCTTGCCCGCATTCGACGTAGCAATCAGAATTTTGCGCATGAGGATTTTCCGGCCTAGGCCGTTCGGCGCAGCGGCCCAGGTTTTTTCAAAATTAACAATGCGGCTAATATGGCGGCCAGAGAAAGCCATGCTCCGGCGATTCGATCCCAAGTGCGGACAAAAGTAATTTGCACTCGACTCGAACCCGCTTCGAGCGGAATCATCATCTGCCCAGTACCGTTGTGGGTCTGCGCTTGTACGGGTTGACCATTCACTGCAACGCGCCACGCCGGATAATTGAACAAATGCAACACGACCCGATCCGCCGCTGACAGCTCTACGGTGAACCGCCTTCGCTCCGCGCCCCACTCCAAAACGTGAATTGCTGCCTGTGCAGGGCCGTCAACGGTTACCCGCCGCGCCTCTTTGTCGAGGACGGCAGGATCGGCACCCGCCGGAGTGTACTCGTCCGTGCCCTCGTACCCGGCTCCAGTAGCCATGTTGTCCCGCATCTCTCGCAAGTCGGCCGCCGTGTCCCACCATGGCGGCTGGTAGTGCTGCCAAACAAACGCAAGCACACATACAGCAGCCAAGTACAACGCAATTCTTAACGTCCACTTCCGGGCTCCGGTTACAACTAGCAAGGTGAAAGGAACGCCCAGACACAAAGTCCATCTCCACGGAAATTGCATGAATCGCAGCTTCGGAAGAACATTCCAGAGCAAGTTCGAAATCGGCAGCATCAACGTTACGCACAAGGCCGCCCACCCAACCAGCAGCTCCCACAACCTCCGATTGCCGCGCCATTTGCGCGCCATCCCCGCGACCGCAACGGTGATCGCGATCTCCGCTACCACAATCCACGAAATAACGCGGTTAAAAGCATCATGATCGGCGTCTTCGGTGTGAACGAACAAGAAATTGTCCAGCGGCCGCGAGCCGGGGGAAACCGC
>Ga0209006_10002411_pt1 | contig 17055 bp, 12 predicted proteins | sample JacPin_JW_Ref_O2_FD_188567 | JGI IMG/M metagenome (GOLD analysis project Ga0209006, IMG submission 188567) | Forest soil microbial communities from Algoma, Ontario, Canada - Jack Pine, Ontario site 1_JW_Ref_O2 (SPAdes) (version 2) | ecosystem: Environmental > Terrestrial > Soil > Boreal... | reverse complement strand
AAAGTCTGCCAGATAACGAGCCATGTCCTGCGGACCCAAATCGAAGCCGGTTTCCGACAGCGGATTCGGCAGTCCGGCATTGGGGTAGCATGAGATCGCGACATCGGCCTTTTCCGAGAGCTCCTCGAGGAACGGATACATCAGATCCGGACCGAGAGAGCAGTTGAGGCCCACCGACAACGGTTTCACATGCCGCACGGCATTCCAGAATGCCTCGGTCGTCTGCGCCGAGATCATCGTTTCGCCGCCGCGCCCCACCGCCGCCGAGATCATGATTGGCAATTCCTTACCGTCCTGATCAAACACCTCACGGATCGCGACCAGTGCGGCTTTGGCATTCAGCGAGTCGAAGATGGTCTCAACCAGCAGTAAGTCTGCGCCACCGGCGACGAGAGCGCGCACCTGCTGCGTGTAAGCGGCTTTCACCTGATCGAAGGTGACGACCCGAAATCCCGGATCGTCGGCGTCAGGTGAGTTCGAGAGAGACACGGTCAGTGGCCCAATGGCTCCCGCCACGAACCGCTGACGTGAAGTTGCGGTTCCGACACGATCGGCCCATTCGCGGCACTGCCGCGCCGATTGCTCATTGATATCCCAAGCCAGCCTGCCGAGAAACGGATCGTCGACAATCTTTTGATAGAACGCAGGATCCTTGCGGCCGCCGCGCTCCCTCGGATCCTCGACAAAGAATTCGCTCTGCGTGATGCTGGTGGCCCCGAAGGTGTTGGTCTCGATGATGTCGGCTCCAGCTTCCAGAAACCGGCGATGGATGTCGCCAATCATCTGCGGCTGAGTCAGCGAGAACAGGTCACCATTGTTCAGAAGGCTCTTCGTCGCATCCTTGAACCGCTCTCCTCGGATATCGGCTTCCGTCATGCCGTAGGTGCGGATGGTCGTGCCCATCGCTCCGTCGATGATGGCAATTCGACTCTCGAGGATCTTTTCGAGAGCAGGTTGGTGAGCTTTCGTCATTTCTTTTTGATGACCTTAAGCAACCTTCGATTCAGCGCTGACATTGCGGCATTTCTGCAATGTGAGCCTTTTCATTATAGCGATTGGCAGGATAGGCAATCGCTGGCGCGCATGGGATCATTTTTCTGGGCTTAGACTCAAGCCATCCAGTGGACGATCTTTGCACCGTCGATCCCATCGATCGATCCATCGATCCATCGATCCGAACCTCGATCCGAAAAGCTCGATCCGAAAAGCTTGACACGAAAATCCGCACCGTGATACAAGCGAGGCTCACTAAACCGATTTAGCCGTGTCCATCAGCAAGAACTTCCGGGCCGCAGTCAGACTCAGCTGCAAGGCTTTCGCCTGCACTGCCTTGCTGCTGTTTGTGCCTTTAGCAGTTCCCGCTCAGACCGAAAACGCCAACGTGATCATTGTCGACCCCTCGGCTCCGTCGCAGCCGTTTCCGCACTTCTGGGAACAGATCTTCGGCTCGGGGCGGGCTATTCTGGCCTTGCGCGACAACTACCGGCAGGACCTGCGAGAGACCGAGAAGATAACCGGCGCCCGTTATGTGCGCTTTCATGCCATCTTCCACGACGAAGTCGGCGTCTACGACGAAAACGAGCAGGGGCAGCCCGTCTACAACTTTTCCTATGTTGACCAGATCTACGATGGCCTGCTGGCCGATGGAGTTCGCCCGTTTGTGGAATTGAGTTTCATGCCGAAGAAGCTCGCCTCGAAGGAGATCATTCAGAGTTTTTGGTATCGGCCGAACGTGGCGCCACCCAAGGACTGGAACAAATGGGACGATTTGATCACTCAGTTCTGCAAGCATTTGGTCTCGCGTTATGGAATCGACGAAGTGGCGCAATGGTATTTCGAAGTATGGAATGAGCCCAACCTGGATTTTTGGGGCGGCGATCCGCGACAGGCAAGCTACTGGGATTTGTATGACCACACCGCGCGTGCCGTTAAGGATGTGAGCCCTCGATTACGGATCGGCGGGCCGGCAACCGCGCAGGCGGCGTGGGCGGATGTCTTTATCGCGCACTGCGCCACGAACCACATTCCAGTCGACTTCGTTTCCACTCATGTGTACGGCAACGACAAGGCTCAGGACGTTTTTGGAACGGAGGAAACGATCCCGCGCGACAAGATGGTCTGCCGCGCAGTAAGAAAAGTCCATGACCAGATCAAAGCTTCGCCGATGCCCGGGCTGCCGCTGATCTGGAGCGAGTTCAACGCGAGCTACTTCAACGAACCCGACGTCACCGACTCTTCTTATATGGGTCCCTGGCTGGCGGATACCATTCGCCAGTGCGACGGTTTGGTTGAAACCATGTCCTACTGGACCTTTTCTGACGTCTTCGAGGAGCAAGGAGTCGTGAAAACGCCGTTCTACGGCGGGTTCGGCCTGTTCGCCGAGGACGGCATTCCCAAGCCGGCGTTCAATGCCTTCAAACTGCTGCACCATCTGGGCGAGCAGCGGATCGAACTCAAGTCCGATTCCGCGATTCTCACTCGCAGGAAGGACGGTTCGCTGGTGATCGCCGTCTGGAATTACGCTCCGCCCGAGCACGTCGGAACTTCGAGGACATTCACACTGCAGTTCGTGGGCACCCGGTTCAAGCACGCATCGATTTCCCGCGTCGACCCCGACCACGGCGACGTGCAAGCCGCCTACCAGAAAATGGGCGCTCCGCGTTATCCAACCCAGGCACAGATTCAGGAACTGAAGGGTGCGGGAGTGCTTCCCGCGCCCGAGGCTCGCAGTGTGAAGCGCGGTGAATTGACACTCACTCTACCTTCCTACGGTCTAGCCCTCGTTGAAGTAAGGTGAACTTGAGTCCTGCAGAGAGCGAGCTCAGTTTACCCGCGCAATTATGATTGTCGCGTCATCCGTCTGGCGTCCTCGGGAAAATTCATCCATCGATGTGAAGATCGCGCCGGCAATGTCGTCAGGGCATTGCGCCTGGCTTTGCTCCGCAGCCGTTCGAAGGCCCTCGACACCCCACTCTTCGCCGGCTGGATTCACCGCTTCGGTCACTCCATCCGTGTAGGCGATAATGAGATCGCCGGAATAAAGCTGCACCACGCCCTCCTCATACGACCAACGCGGGAAAATGCCTACCGGCACGCCTCCGGTTTCAAGCTCGATCATCGCGCGACCCTGCCGAATGATGATGGGAGGATTGTGGCCCGCATTCACGTAGCGCAGCAAGCGCGTGGTTCCGTCGAAAACTCCGTAGAATAACGTGGCAAACCTATCTGCGAGGAAAGACGCGTATACCTGAGAATTTACCGCGCGAACAACGGCGACCGCGTCGCTTCCCGCAAACGAAGCTGCGGTACGAAGCGAGGACTGGACACTCGATATCATCAGTGCGGCGGCGAGGCTTTTGCCCGAGGCATCTCCGACAGCCAAAGCGAGAAGATTTTGCGAGAGCGGAAGAACGCCATAGAAATCGCCGCCCAGGGCGCGGACCTGCCGGCAGCGCCCACTGTAACTGAGAGCCTCCATCGTCGCACCCGGATGCTGCATAAAGCGCTGCTGCACATCACAGGCGATTGCCCAGTCCTGGCTGACATCCATTACGACGGGGTCGGTGGTCATCTTTGCACCTCTGTAGGCTTGTCGATCTCCGAGGCGCAAAATCGACATCACAGGGGCGAGATTTCCGGCATATAAATCTTATTTCAGAGATGTCGAGAATCGCTGGTTCGCTCCGACTAGCACATGAAAGCGCGATCTCCGCGCTAAAGAACGGGAGGGAAAACACGTGAAATACATTTTGTTGATGGCCAGCACGAAAGCGGGTGTCGATCGATACCGCGCCTGGACCAAGAAGGACATCGATACCCATATGGCAGGCCTCAACAGTCTAGCCAAGGACTTGCGTGAATCGGGCGAACTTGCCGGGGATCAGGGCCTGACCGGCCCAGAGGAAGCCATCGTTGTGCTCGGGCAGAAAAATGACATGCCAGTCACTGACGGCATCTTCCCTGAATCCAAGGAGTTTCTGCTCGGCTACTGGATCGTTGACGTCGCGACGCCCCAACGAGCGTACGCTATCGCCGCACGGCTTTCGACCGTGCCGGGACCGAGCGGAGCACCTACGAATATGCCGGTCGAAGTGCGGCAGCTGGCGAGCCACCCCCTCAATTGGTCATAACGGGATGTCGATAACCGGTGATCTGTTCCGACTACCTCATCAAAGCGCGAAGTCCGCGCTAAAAAAGGAGAAAAACCCATGAAGTACATTTTGCTTATGACGGGCACAAAGGCAGGCGTCGGCACCTACCAGGCATGGACAAACGGGGACCGCAATACGCACATGGCGGCCCTGCTGAAAATCAACAAGGAGTTGAGCGACTCGGGAGAGTTCATAGCTACTGAAGGGTTAGCCGGGCCGGACGAGGCTAGAGTGGTGCGCGGGCGGAACAACGGCGTGCCCGTCACCGACGGCGTCTTCGCCGAGTCCAAGGAATTTCTACTCGGCTACTGGATCATCGACGTTGAAACGCCGGACCGGGCCTACGCCATCGCCAGCCTGATTTCGGCGGCGCCTGGACCCGGCGGAGTGCCGACGAACATGCCCATCGAGGTGCGGCAATTTGCCAGCCACGCCCCCAAATCGTAGAGACGCGACGTCGAGAATCGGGTCTGGGATCGGTTTACTGATGAAACGTGGGATGCGAGCAAAAGAGAGGAGAGGCATGAAATATATTCTGATGATGAATGCGACGAAAGCTGAATTTGACGTGTACGCGAAATGGTCGAAAGAGGATCTGCAGCGTAACGTCGGCTTCATGCGCGCTTTCAGCAAAGAGCTCAAGGACTCCGGCGTGTTTGTTGCCACCGAGGGCTTGGGGTGGCCGAACGAAGCGAGGATTGTCCGAGCCGGAAAGGACGGGGAGCCGATTACGGACGGAGTCTTCGCGGAATCGAAGGAGTTTCTCGCCGGGTACTGGGTCATCGATGTGGAGGGTCCAGAGCAGGCGTACAAGATTGCCGCGCGCGCGTCGGCTGCACCCGGCCCGGGAGGGACGCCGGCACGCATGCCCATTGAAGTGCGGCAAGTGCTCAGTGGTTTTGCTGACTTAGGGCTTTGACATCGCCGGGCCTGAATCGCGGTGAGGAGAATTGCGGTGGCAGAACGACCGTCGGACACTCCGCTCGAGCACCTGCTGAGAGAATTGACTCCGCAGGTGCTCGGAGCCGTAGTGCGGAGATTTAGAGACTTTGCGGCGGCCGAGGATGCCGTTCAGGAAGCCTTGCTCGCCGCCGCCACGCAATGGCCAGACGAGGGACTCCCGGACAATCCCCGCGCATGGCTGACGCAGGTGGCCTTCCGCCGAATGACCGACCAAATTCGGAGCGAATCTGCTCGCCGCCGTCGCGAGGGCGAGATAGCTCTCGAGGCATCGCGCGCACCCGAAACGACGACAACCATCGACGCCGCGGCGGAGGAAGACGACACACTCGTCCTTCTTTTCATGTGTTGCCACCCTGCGCTGACTTTGTCTTCCGCAATTGCCCTTACGTTGCGGGCGGTCGGCGGATTGACCACCGCGGAAATCGCCAAGGCTTTTCTTGTGCCCGAGTCAACGATGGCACAGCGCATCAGCCGCGCCAAGCAAAGCGTCAAGGACTCCGGCATTCCCTTCGAACTGCCAACCACCGAGGAACGGGCACAACGCCTGCGCGCCGTTCTACATGTCCTCTATCTCATTTTTAATGAGGGCTACACGAGCAGCGCTGGTCCGCAGTTGCAGCGAGTTGAATTGTCCCGCGAAGCAATTCGGCTGACGCGATCCGTCCGAAACCTACTCTCGAACGATGCCGAGATCGCCGGACTGCTCGCGCTCATGTTGCTGACAGATGCCCGTCGTGTTGCCCGAACGAATAGCGAGGGCGAGTTAATTCCCCTGATGCACCAAGACAGGGCGCTCTGGGATAGGGCACAGATCGCCGAGGGAGTCGCGCTCATCTCAGCTGCCTTGCCGAAAGGCTCGGTCGGCCCCTACCAGTTGCAAGCCGCTATCGCGGCAGTTCACGACGAAGCTGGCCGAGCCGAAGATACAGATTGGCCACAGATTTTGGCGCTCTACGATCTCCTCAAGCGCATGTCCGACAATCCGATCGTTGTCCTGAATCACGCGATTGCGGTGGCAATGGTGCATGGTCCAACCAAGGGATTGGCCCTGGTGGACGCACTGAAAGCCGACGCTCGCGTGGCCAACCATCACCGCCTGGACGCCGTCCGGGCTCACCTGCTGGAAATGGCGGGAGACCGCGATGGCGCCGTCAAACACTATCGGGCCGCAGCGGGCAAAACCGGGAGCTTGCCGGAGCGCAACTATCTCCTCATGCAGGCGGCGCGGCTCTCAACCGAACTGCGGCTTGTTGACGAACAGGAATGAACGATACCCGTTCGTTACTCAACGGTGATTACCTGAGGTTAAGCCGGTCGGTTTGGAGCGACTTTGCTGGTCGTTTTCAGTAGCCCGTTGACTCGGGAAGGACCCGAGAACCTTGCTGGGCGCGGGTCTCGAACCTGGTGATTACTGGAGTAACCTTGTTCGCGGAGCGCCGCGCCTGCAAAATATGGTTGCGCAGCAGGGCAAAATCAACAGGTACTCCCCCGAACTGACTTCCCCCGGTACCCGTGTTTAGCCTGACGCGCGGCTCTGACAACACCGGGGGGGGCGAACATGAAGAGTATTGTTGCGGGTATTGTGTTGGCGTTGACTGCGCGGGTGCTCGTGGGCCAGACCGCACCGCGCGTTTCCCCGCAGACCTCTCCGCAAACTTCCGCGCACGTTCGGCTGGGAATCGCTTCTGATTGGACGCATCATCACGTTCTGTTCCCGGATTCGAAGGATGAGTTCGCGAGGGACCGAGGCCGAACCGATCCCCGCTGGATGCAGAGTTGGTATATCCACCATCCCGAGTCCTGGTGGCCGGCTCCCTTTCGCGGGCATCGCAGGCGCAGTCGCAGAGACTGGAGCGTGCCCTTGTCGGCGTCCCCTTCGACGTCCGCTTTTGAGCCGCTGTTCGACTTCGCCTTCACCAACGCCGTCGACATTGGGAACGGCAGCCTCCACACAACCGACAATGGCGGAGGTCAATTTCTCGCCACCGCCGGCACGGTCACCGTAACCGCTGGCCGGGACGTTGGCTCCTACTCGCTGTATCCTGGGGGACCAGGCGTCACGCCAAGTCCGAGCGGATTCTTCACGTACGACGACCTTCTGTTCCCTTCGGTCGACCCCGGAGTTGATTTGCAGGGGCTCCTGTTCATTGGCAGCGGTATGGAAATCAACATCTTCAGCAACGGCGCCGATGATTACGAGTTTTACGACGACGACGGTTACAACAATGTGGGAGATTCGTTCATCCTGACCGCCGCTCCTGGCGGGGGCCAGACCTTCCCCGCAAAGTATGCATTTGACGTGACCGCGTCCCCAAGTTGCACCAACGATTTCGCAGTCATTGGCATCCCGGCGAACCCTGCGTCGGGCGGGCAAGCCAACATCGTTGGATTCAACAATCTCTACAGCGGTACATCCACCCCCACCCCGTTCTGCGGCACGAGCGGGCCAACGGTGATGTTCGCCTACGCTTCAGGCAGCGGGCAAGTGCCGGCTTCCGTGGTCCTCGCACAGAACGGGAGCCAGATTGCCTACGTCGAAAACCGGGTTGGCAGTTCCTACTTCCATGTCCTGACCCTGGGCACCACGGGAACGAACGGCACCAGCCCGACAGCGGCAGTCGTGCCAGGAAGTGCCGGGGGGAACAACGCGGTGGATCAAAGCGTGCTTCTTTCGCCGGACGGTGGCACCACAACCCAAGGCTCCACGAATTCAGCTTTCGTCGTCTATACCCACGACGATGCCAACGATGTGGCCTACGTCACCACCTACAGTTCGGCCGGCAGCGGTTCCGGCTACCTGTATAAGGTCAGCAACGTATTCAACGGCAGCGCCGTCCCAACGCTGGTTTGGAGCGTCGCCATCGACGCCGTTCCCTCGACTCCGGTATACGATTCGGTCTCACATAAAGTTTTCTTTACGGATGGAAGCGGCCGCATCGACTATGTGGAGGACACTGGCCCGTCCCCGTCTGTTGTTTACGGCGCAGTCTTGGCTGCCGGCAACACCGCCGAGAATGCCGTAGTCGTCGATAGCACCGATCAGATGGTCTACGCTACCTTCAACTCCGACGGGACCAACGCACTCATCGTGCAAGCTCCCACAAGCATGGCAAGCAGCGTCTCCGTGCCCGTGGGCACGGCAAGTACGATCTACGCCGGACCCTACGAGCCGGACTTTAACTATGCCTGGTACACCGGGACCGGGACACCGCTGCTCTACATCGCTGGAACAGGCACTGGAACGCGTCCCACCCTCTACAGCATCGGGTTCAACGGCAGTGGCGTATTGAACAGCAGCGCCAACCCCACAACGGCGGTTCTGGCGACAGGCACCGCAGACTCGTCGCCGGTTACGGAGTTTTACAACGCTACGCTCGGCACGGATTATCTTTTCGTAGGGGTCACGGACAATTGCGTCGCTACCATCGGCGGCGGAAGTGCCGGTTGCGTGATGAGCCTGAACATTACCAGTGGCTTTCCAACTGTCAATGTGAGCAGCACGGCTCTGGCTGCTCCTGGCGGCACCAGCGGCATCATCGTGGACAACGAGAGCAGTCTCAACGAAGCGTCCAGCATTTACTACGCGACCAAGACCGGGGCGAACCTGGTCAAAGCCACGCAGGCCGGCCTGAACTGATGCGCTTGTGGGCGCGGGGCTGAAGGCAGGTCCGCTGGCCTTGCAGGAAGCCTCGCGGTTACATCCGCTGCGACCTCAGAATGCCACCAGGAGCTATCTCCTAAATGGATTCGGGAAGGGCACGGCTTCCAGCTCAAGCCCTCAAGAATTTGGGGTTTTCGCCTCTGCGGCTTCGCTCCTGTCCACCCGATCGCAGATTTAGGCGAGTGCCACTAGAGTGGCGACAGTTCGTCTTCCTTCCCCTCATCCTTTTTCCCCACGGAGAATCGTTTCTCCAGAAATTGCTGTGCCAGGTCCTTACCGCCGGTGCCGAATGCGATGGCCAGGCCAAGCATTACGGCTCCAAAAGCGGTTCCGAAAGCAACCAGCACGGTCTGTTCTGCGATCCCCAATTCCTCAAAGAACATCGATAAGACGAAGACAATGATGATGGTCCGAATCGAAACGCTCAGCAGCCGGGGGGAACGAAGATTGGCGTTCACGGCTGCCAGTAGAGCGGCGCGGGAAAAAAAGCTGGCGGCGAGCAGTCCGAAAAACAGAATGAACAGCGCGACAAATAGGCGGGGCAGGAAAAGAAAGAACCTCGCGATTTCGTCCTGTAAACCAAGAATCCCCAACACGCTTACGCCCAGCAGAATGAAGCCCAGCCAGGCCATCCAGAACATAAACCGGCTCAGCAGTTCGGTCGCTGAGGGCAACGCGGCCTTCGTCAGCAGTTGGGACGCACCGGCGTTTTCAGACAGTTTGTCGAACTTGATGAGCCGCAGGATGCTGCGCAGGAACATTTTCAGGAGGTAGGCGACCACCCACCCTGCAAATGCAATGATCACCAATACGATGATCCGGGGAAGGATGTGGGCGAAGCCTCTCGTAAGCTCCTGCATGGCCTGGGTCAATTCGTCGATAATCATTTGCCGCATGGTGACCTCACTCTACTGTTTCCAAATCTCCAGCAGATACGGTTTCGTTCGTTCGAATTCAAGGCACAAGCTTTCGATGTTGTTTTCGACGTCGTCGGCGGAGCCGTTGATGTTCTCCGCCAGAAAGGTGAGCGCCCGGCCGCGAAAAAGTGGGGCCAGCGCCTGGATGATGTGATCCCTGCTGATTACAGATTTGTGATACGCCGCCGCAAATTCGTAAATCGTCTTAACCCATAATTCCGCGGAATAACGGAACGGGACATCCTCTGTGCGGGCGATTCCTTGGAGCTCCGCCAGCGTCGCGGGAGAAAGAATGGACTGAAATATAGATTCCAGCTCGGCGACTCCAGTCGAAAACATTTCCCGCAATCGCTTCCTGTTTATGCGTAGCGGTTCCAGGCTGAACTTGCGCTCATCCCCAGTGGTTGGGATTGGCTGGGACCCGGTCCTCGCACTCCACAGCGAAAAATTCGTCTCCAACGAAGAGAACAAAGCCCCGACCGTCTGTCGCATCGCAGGGACCAGGTCGGCGGAATGCCGTTCCGCACGCTCCTTGGTTCCCAGAAAAGACTGGCAAATACGATACTCCCCGGCGATCGCTGTCAGCGTGAGTTGGGTTTCGGAGCCGGCCTGGGCAGTCTCCTCGTGCCACGCATTCTGGGTGAGGAATTGGCTCCCGAGGCGGCCCGAAAATGCGTAGTCCAGCGCGAAGGGCTCGCGAATTTTCAATCCATAAAGCGCGCGGGTCATGGGATAGAGCAGATTGGTTAGAAGGATTCCGTCGAACCTGTGCCGGCTGTAGGTGGGCAACACGAGATCGAAGTCTGCCGTGTAAACGGGCCGCAGAAGGGTGGCGAGCCAATCGGTTGTGATTTGAGTGGACTCCGGGGAAATCACGGCGCAGGCCTTGGCCCGCAACAACTCCGCGGCGGCCATAATCGTATGCAGCGCCGTCCCCCGGGCGGGACTGCTTGCATACTGCGTGCTGATCGAGTGAAACGTGCGGAGCGTATACATCTTGGCGTTAGGCCGCGCGTCGTCGATGGCGGCGCTTGCGACCAGTTCGGGCGTACCATCTCGCGACCCTCCATCGACGTTGATGATCGCCGCTCTTTCCCGGGGGAAAAACGTCAGGATGCCAGCTTGAATCGTTTCGGCGATCGCCCCGATCGTTTTGGCGTTGTTGTGCGTGGGCACGCCCACCAGGATGTCGACCTCACCGACATTGATGAGCTGGCGAAGAAAATCGTCCGTGAGAACACTTTCTTCCGCTACTTTGACCTCTGCCATGAGACGTCGTTCCCCACTCCCCGATAACTTCAGATTCGCCGCAACCGAAACCAGTAAAACTGGTAAGGACCCAGGGTCAGCAAATACGGCAAATCGCCTACCCGAGGAAAAATATTCTTGCCGAACATCTCGATCAGGATATTTCCTTTGTAACGGCGCAAGTCCAGTTCGACCGCCTGCGCGGCATTCGACAGATTGTTCACCACCAGGATCGTCTCATTCTCTAACTGGCGCACGTAAGCCAATATTCTGTGATTGGCCGGATAGAGAAACTCAATCGACCCGGCGCCGAACACGCTGGTAGTCTTTCGCACTGCAATGATGCGTGCGATCCAGTTGAGGAGAGAGTGCTCCGTCTTTTTTTGCGAAACCACATTGACGGCAGGGTAACCATACACTGGGTCTTGGATCAACGGCGCATAGAGTTTCTCCGGCTCTGCCGCAGAAAACCCTCCATTCCAGCCTCCGCTCCACTGCATCGGAGTCCTCACTCCATTTCGGTCGCCCAGTTTGATGTTGTCACCCATGCCGATTTCATCGCCGTAATAAATGTTGGGAGTCCCCGGTAACGACATCAGGATTCCGTGCATTAACTCGATCCGTCTTCGGTCGTTGTCGAGCAAAGGAGCCAGCCGTCGCCGAATTCCGAGATTCAGCCGCATATCCATATCTCGGGCGTAGGTGTCGTTCATATAGCTTCGTTCCACAGTTGTGAGCATTTCGAGGGTCAGTTCGTCATGGTTGCGCAGGAACAAACACCACTGACAGGAAGGTGGAATTTCCGGAGTTTGTTGCAGAATCTCGGTGATGGGTTTGCGATCCTCCAGTTTCACTCCCATGAACATCCGGGGCATGAGAGGAAAATGAAACGCCATGTGAAATTCGTCGCCATCCGCAAAATAGGGCCGAAGATCGACCGGCCATTGATTGGCTTCGGCCAGAAGCATCTTGCCCGGAAATTGTTCATCGAGTTTTCGCCGCAATTCTTTAATGATGCCGTGGGTTTCGGGCAAATTCTCACAATTCGTGCCCTCGCGTTCCACCAGGTAGGGCACCGCATCCAGCCGGAAGGCGTCGACGCCCATCTCCAGCCAGAACTTCATGACGTTCCACATCTCTTCCCGGACTGCGGGATTGTCATAATTGAGGTCGGGCTGGTGACTGAAAAAACGATGCCAATAGTAGGATTTCGAAATCGGATCCCACGCCCAGTTCGACAACTCGGTATCGAGAAAAATGATCCGAGTTTGGGAATACCCCGTGTCGGTATCACTCCAGACATACCAATCGCGGCGCGGATTGTCCTGGGAGCTTCGCGACTGCTGAAACCACGGGTGCTGATCGGAGGTATGATTCAGCACCATTTCGATAATCACCCGTATCTGGCGCGCATGAGCCGATTTCAGAAACGTCCGGAAATCTTCCAGGGTTCCATAGCTCGAATGAACCGAGTAGTAGTCGGAGATATCATAGCCGTCGTCGCGCAGAGGTGACGGAAAGAAGGGCATCAACCAGATTGTGTCGATTCCCAGTTCCTTCAGGTAATCCAGCTTTTGATCAAGCCCCTGGAAATCTCCAACGCCGTCGCCGTTGCTGTCGTAAAAAGTACGAACGTGAGCCTGGTAGATGACCGCTAGTTTGTACCAGGGCACTTCCTGCTTTAATGGCAAACCATTTCCTCCTCGGGTGATGCAGCAGTCATCGAAGCCAATACCCTATCTTCGCATTTGTTTAGCTCGGTGCGCAGCTCCTGGTTGCCGAAGTTGGTCGGCCAGGTGGCGTTTATCCGTTTATGATTGGGGGAGCGGAGAAACGATGCGATTTCGCGCGATTGCTACAGATTACGATGGGACGCTGGCCGAGGATGGGCAGGTCGACCGTGACACCTTAGCTGGACTGAAACAGGCACGGGAATCGGGAAGAAAGCTGATCCTGGTCACCGGCCGCGAACTTCCCAGCTTGCGCTCGGTGTTTTCGAGTCTCGATCTTTTTGACCGGATCGTCGCCGAGAACGGCGCCCTGATTCACAACCCGGGAACCGGCGAGCAGCGGCTGTTGTGCCCGGCCGTTTCCAGCGCACTCGTAGCCAATTTGCGTCGGCAGGGCGTGCCGCTTTCCGTGGGAAAGTGCATTGTGGCAACGGTCAAACCCCACGATATCGCCGTTTCGCTGGCGATCCGCGAGCTGAAGCTTAAACTGCAACTGATTTTCAACAAAGAATCAGTGATGATCCTGCCCTACGGGACCAACAAGAGCACAGGCCTTTCCGTCGTGTTGTCTGATTTAGAGATTTCGAATGAGAGTGTCGTGGGAATCGGTGATGCGGAGAACGATCACGATCTGTTGAATCTTTGCGGTTGCTCAGTCGCCGTGGCCAACGCCATACCTGCGCTCAAGCAGCGGGCCGATGTGGTCACCGGCGGCAGTTATGGGGCGGGCGTTTTGGAGGTCGTCCGTCGCTTGATCGATAAGGATGACCTCTGCTGATGGCTCACGCGAGGAACGCATCGGCTGCGACTCCCCTCGGTTTGCGGGCTCGTCGAGCCGCACTTCGCATAATTCGGCGATTAATCTGCTAGCCCAGCGAAAGATGTTGTGTTCTCGGACTACCCTGCGCATGTGCTGCATCCTGGTTTTCCGTTCCTCCATGTCCATTTCCAGGGCGGAACGGATGGCCTCGGCCATCTGCTCGATGTCGTAGGGGTTAATCAGTAGTGCGTCTGGCAATTCGCGAGCAGCGCCGGTGAAACGGCTCAGGATGAGCACTCCTTGTTCGTCCTGCCGTGCGGCTACAAACTCCTTGGCCACCAGGTTCATGCCATCGTGCAGGGAAGTGACCAGGCAAAGATCCGCAGTCCGGTAAAACCGCTGGATTTCCTGATGAGTGTGCTGCCGTTTCATGAAGACGATGGGTTTCCACCGGCTCGTCTGGAACCGCCAATTAATGCGCTCTGCTTCGGACTCCACCTCCACCAGCAGATCGTGATAGCGCTTGATGTGGGTGCGGCTGGGCGCTCCGATCTGCACAAACGTGAACTTTTCACGATAGCTTGGGTGCTTCTCCAAAAGCCGTTCGATGGCCAGGAAGCGTTCCGGAATCCCCTTCGTATAGTCCACGCGATCCACGCCCACCCCGAGAAATACGGCTTCGATCCCCAGTTCGCGCAGCAGTGCAACTCGCTCCATGTAAGTGGATTCGGCGGCCTCGGGCGGAGCCGGATTCTCGGGAAACTCGACGCTGATGGGAAACGGCTTTACCACGGTGCGGTGCTCCTCACGATTGACCGTGAAGTGTTCCCAGTCGATGCGCGACTCGAGCGTGCGATCCACCGTCTGCAGGAAGTTGGTGCAGTGGGCTTGAATGTGGAAACCAATCAAGTCCGCCCCCAACAGTCCGTTCACGAGTTGTCTCTGCCATGGGCAAATGCCGAACGCCTCCGGGTTCGGCCACGGGATATGCCAGAAGATCGCCACACGCGCATCCGGACGAGCTTTCTTAATCATCCGAGGCAGAAGCGCGAAATGGTAATCCTGCGCAAGAATCACCGGTCGCTGCATCCCCTCCATCTCTTTCAGAACCGCGTCCGCGAACCGGCGGTTGACTCGTTCATAGTGCTCCCAGTCAGAAACTCGAAACACCGGACGCGTGTGGGCAATGTGGCAGAGGGGCCAGAGCCCTTCGTTGGCGAAACCGTAGTAGTAGCCTTCCTCTTCTTCCTTGCTCAGCCAAACCCGGCGCAACGTGTAGCGAGGATCATCAGGAGGAACCCGCAAGCGATCGTGCTTGTCCACAGTCTCGCGGTCGGCGTCCCCGCTCCCGTGCGCGACCCAGGTTCCATCACACGCGCGCAACACCGGCTCGAGCGCAGTCACCAGTCCGCTGGCGGGAACAATCGCCTCCACCACCTTGCCCTGGCGTCTGTGGATGTAGGGCTCCCGGTTGGCTACAACGAACAGCTGGCTCTCCCCCAGACTGCCGCGCACGTGGACCGAGAGCCGTTCGGCAGTCCAGAAAGAGTCCGCCGCCTGACGCAACTGGGCTTCTTGTTCGGCAGCGGAGCGAGCTGCGGCAAGACTTGCGGCGAAGTTTGCCATTTCGTGGGCGAGTGGGCGGAACATAGCCAGATCGGGCTCGGTCGGCTGGGAAGAAGGTTTACCCGTGCGCAAAGCCCGCATCCACTGCGCAGCGCGGGCAATTGGGCCGGTAATGCTCCAGCGCACAATCAAAAGAGTGGTGAGCGTGATCAGGAAAACCAGCACGAGCACGCGCAGAAACGTCTCGCGCCAAATCCGTCTGCCTTGGACGTTGATGTAGCTGGCGTCGTCTACGATCGCCAGTCCGCCGACAACCACTTCCCCCTGATGCAGGGGGACCGCGTAAATATAGACGGGGACATCGCCGAGGTGGATGAAAACCCCTGAACTTTGGCCTTGTTTCGCGGCCTGCTGCACCATCGCGGGTTCGCTCGTGAGCCGTGGCGCCAGCAGTGGAGTGATGGCGAGGGAGTCGCCTTGATCGTTGTAGACGGCAACTCCAGTCAGATGTTCCCGGGTGGCAAACCGGTCAACCGTGAGCTGAAGTTCTTTATGGGAGCCCTTCTTGAGATTGAGATAAGGCTCAACTTTGGCGGCGAGGCTTTCCCCTAATACCTCCGCCCGGTGCTCCAGATCGCGCCGCAGACCCCGCTTTTGAAAGCGGACCTCATAATAAGACGAGAGCAGCGAGATCAGAGTGATCCCGACGATCAGCGAAATAGTCAGGCGAAGAGTCAGGATGCGCACGTAATGACCTTGCAAGTCGGCTGCCGCGCACAGCCATGGCCGCAGTGTTGTTCGGCCGAGGAACAGAATCCAGAGTGGACCAACAGGAATTCTATTGGGATGGCACCCGATTGTCTGTTCAAAACCGCTCACATTCGATGCGACGACGATCCCGGCATGACGATCCCGAAATCCCCCAACGCGATCGGGACTCGCAGCCCGAGTTGCCCGAAGTCCATGGGTAGAGCCGTAGCTTGCTATGTCTCCGCCGGCGGCAGCGGGAATGATGGTTCGAGAGACGTAGTAAACCAGGTCTCTACAGGGAAAGGGCCATTAGCGCATCGTGGTGTTTCGACAGTTGGGATCGTCCACAGCTAAAATCATCCAAGCGTATCGAGAAAGTGATCTCGTACAGCCATGATGCTGATTCCTGCGTTCGCTGAAACCACCCGATGATTGTCAATTTCGCAGAACGGGCTCACAACCATAACTGGGCGCTCGACCCGGTGACCCGATCCCTGCTGGATACCGATTTCTACAAGTTGCTGATGCTGCAGTTCATCTGGAAGCATTATCCCAAGACGCGGGTATCGTTCTCGCTCTTCAATCGCACCTCCTCCGTGCGTCTCGCCGACCTGCTCACGACTGAGGAATTGACCCAACAGCTGGAGCACGTGAGGAAATTGCGATTCCGGAAATCAGAACTGGTCTGGCTGGCCGGCAACACGTTCTATGGCCGCCGGGGAATTTTCGAGCCAGGATTCCTGGAATGGCTGGAGCGCGATTTCCGGTTGTCGGACTACGAACTGAAAATCAATGGCGACCAGTTTCATCTCACCTTTGACGGCCTCTGGACCGAAACCTCCATGTGGGAGCTGTATGCGCTCTCCATCCTCGATGAGCTGAAAACCCGCGCTCATCTGAAAAAACTCGGCGAGTTCGGTCTCGACATCTTGTACGCCCGTGCGAAAACCAAGCTGTGGAGCAAGATCGAGCGGCTGAGCGGCGTGCCCGATCTCAGGCTGGCTGATTTCGGCACGCGCCGCCGCCACAGCTTTCTCTGGCAGGAATACGTGGTCGAGGCCATGGCCTCGAATCTCGGGCCGAATTTTATCGGCACTTCGAATGCGTTCCTGGCCCACAAGCATGATCTGGAGGCGATTGGAACGAATGCACACGAGATTCCCATGGTGGTCGCCGCGCTGGCGACAGATGACGAATCGCTGAAGGCTGCGCAATATCACGTCCTCGAAATGTGGCAGAGAACCTACGACGGCGAACTGCGGATCATGCTCCCCGACACTTTCGGCACCACGCAGTTTCTGCAAGGCGC
>Ga0209006_10002410_pt1 | contig 17065 bp, 12 predicted proteins | sample JacPin_JW_Ref_O2_FD_188567 | JGI IMG/M metagenome (GOLD analysis project Ga0209006, IMG submission 188567) | Forest soil microbial communities from Algoma, Ontario, Canada - Jack Pine, Ontario site 1_JW_Ref_O2 (SPAdes) (version 2) | ecosystem: Environmental > Terrestrial > Soil > Boreal... | reverse complement strand
GTTCCATGTTCATGCGCACATGCGAACGGACATCATCGTCAAAACCACGCAGGATATTGTCGCCGCGGTAGACCACCGTCACGTCGGAGCCCAGACCGGCGAAGATCCCTGCAAATTCCAGCGCGATATAGCCGCCGCCCTGGATGAGCACGCGCCGCGGCAAGTCCGGCAAATAAAAAGCTTCGTTGGAAGAAATCGCGTGCTCGATGCCGGGGATCGGATCGCCGTAGCTCGGCCTGCCGCCGACCGCGACCAAAATGTTCGCCGCACGCACGCGCCGGCCGTCGGCAAGCGCGACGGTATGCGGATCGACCACCACGGCCCGGCTCTTGACGATGGTGACGCCGGCATTTTCCAGCGTCTTCGTATAGGCAGCCTCGAGGCGCGCGATCTCTTTGTCTTTGTTGGCGATCATCGTCGGCCAATCAAACGACCATTGCGGCACGGTCCAACCGTAGCCCGCCGCATCCTCGAATTCAGCGCGGAAGCGGGCCGCATAGACCAAAAGCTTCTTCGGCACGCAGCCGCGAATGACGCATGTGCCGCCGACCCGATATTCCTCCGCCAGCATCACCTTGGCGCCACTCTGGGAGGCCATGCGCGCAGCACGAACGCCGCCCGAGCCTCCGCCGATGACAAAAAAATCGACGTCGTAATCGGATTTGGATGCGGCGGCTGCGGACATTGCGGACTCAGACGTTGCGGACTCGGACTTGGAGGACTCGGACATGGCGGACTCGGACATGGCGGCTCCGGCACTCCGTGTTCGGTTCGCGATCAACGCCGCCCGATGAGGCGGACGCCGTCGGCCGCCGCGAGAATAACAGTCTGGGCATTGCCGATGAACAAGCCATGCTCCATGACACCCGGAATGGCACTGAGCCGGGTCGCAAGCTCGCGCGGATCGGGAATGACCCGCAAGTGGGCATCTAAAATCCAGTGTCCACCGTCGGTCACGAAGGTTTGCTCATCCTTTCCCTGACGCAAGCTCGCCGGGCCCGAACATCCTGCCGCTGCGATAGCGGCGTCGACAGCCCGGTGCGTGGCGGCCGCGCCGAACGGCGCGATTTCGATCGGTAAGGGAAAATGCCCGAGCACCGGCACGTATTTGGATTCGTCGACGATGACGATCATGCGCGCCGAAGCCGTTGCCACGATCTTTTCACGCAACAAGGCGCCACCGCCGCCCTTGATGAGGGTCAGGTCCGGAGCGACCTCGTCGGCGCCGTCGACGGTGAGATCGAGCGCCGGCGTCTCCTCGAGCGTGGTGAGTTTGATGCCGAGCCGCTCGGCCTGGCTCCGCGTCGCTTCCGAGGTTGGCACGGCAATAATGTCGAGGCCGGCCGCCACACGCTCGCCCAGCAAATCGACAAAATGCCTGGCGGTTGACCCCGTACCGAGCCCAAGACGCATACCTGGCAGCACGAAATCGAGGGCGCGGGCAGAGGCAGCGCGCTTGAGGGCTTCAACGTCCATGACGGGGGTGTAGGGCAAAACGGCAGCCAAGGGAACACGCCGGCGCCCCGTCCCCAACCCTTTCGCGCCCGAAAATGGGGAAGATTTCTTGCACCGTTCGCCTTCGCCAGTTAGCAGAAAGCCATGCTGACCATCGTATTCGACCTCGACGGCACGCTGATCGACACGGCCCCCGACCTGATCGATACGCTCAACTTCACCCTCAGCCAGCATGGGCTCCCCACGGTCCCCTACGAGGAGGCACGGCCTCTGATCGGCGGCGGAGCGCGCGGCATGATCGAGAAGGCCCTGCTCCTCGAAGGCCGCAGCGCCGCGACCGCCGATGTGGACGCCCTCTATGCGCCGTTCGTAGCCCATTATGCCGAACATATCGCCGACCGCTCGCGGCCGTTTCCCGGCCTCGAACCGGCGCTGGACGAGATGGCACGGGCGGGCCATCGGCTTGCGGTCTGTACCAATAAGCTCGAATGGCTTTCGAGACGCCTTCTTGACGCCATGCAGCTCAGCGGCCGCTTTGCCGCGATCTGCGGTCAGGATACTTTTGCGGTGCAAAAGCCCGACCCGCGCATTTTCCGCTCCACCGTGCTGCAAGCCGGCGGCGAGCCCCATCGCGCCATCATGGTCGGGGACTCGATCACCGATATCCGCACCGCCCGGGCCGCCAATGTCCCAGTCGTCGCGGTCGATTTCGGCTACACGGACGTTCCGGTCGCGACACTCGGCCCCGACCGGGTGATCAGCTCCTTCGTGGAACTCGGCGCGGCCGTTGCGGCTCTCGCGCCCGTGAAGAATGTGATGGACGGTCAGTCCTTTATCGGGCAACAATATTGATTACATCAGCTTTTATGAAGCTCATGTCGGTCCATATGGGACCGCGAGCCTGCTTGGGACGGCTGACGGCGGAGGTTGCTCCGGCGACCAGTTTTACTGGGATGGCTCACAGACATCATGGAAACGCCTGCCGATGGACAGCGTGGACGTGAAACGCGCTCAAGCGTTTGACCTGCAAGCCGACGGCTTCCGCGACGCGCAGGCGCCTCTGGTCGATCCGTTCGGCCGCGAAATTTCCTATCTTCGGGTTTCGGTGACGGACCGGTGCGATTTCCGCTGTGTGTATTGCATGGCGGAGCACATGTCGTTTCTGCCGAAGGCCGACCTGCTGACGCTCGAGGAACTCGACCGCCTGTGTTCGGCCTTCATTGCGCGCGGCGTGCGCAAGCTGCGCCTGACCGGCGGCGAACCGCTGGTGCGCCGGGGGATCATGACTTTGTTCGCGACGCTGTCGCGGCATCTTTCACCCGGGGCGCTCGAGGAGCTGACGCTCACCACCAACGGCTCGCAGCTCGCCAAACATGCGGCCGAGCTTGCGGCGCATGGCGTGCGCCGGATCAACGTGTCGCTCGACACGCTCGATCCCGACAAATTCCGCGCCATCACCCGCTGGGGCAATCTCGACAATGTCCTCGCCGGCATCGATGCCGCGCAGGCTGCCGGCCTTAAAATCAAGATCAACACTGTGGCGTTGCGCGATGTGAACGAAGACGAGATCCCCGCGCTGATGCAATGGGCGCACGGCCGCGGCATGGATTTGACGCTCATCGAAGTGATGCCGCTCGGCGAAATCGGCGAAGGCCGTCTCGACCAATATCTGCCTTTATCGCTTCTTCGCGCGCGGCTCGCGGAACGCTTTTCGCTCGAGGCCCTCGATTACCGCACCGGCGGACCGGCGCGCTATGTGCGCGTGGCAGAGACCGGAGGCCGGCTCGGCTTCATCACGCCGCTCACGCATAATTTCTGCGAGTCCTGCAACCGCGTGCGGCTCACCTGTACGGGCACGCTTTACATGTGCCTCGGCCAGGAAGACGCCGCCGATCTGCGCAAGCCGCTGCGCGCATCCGAAAGCAATGATCTTCTGCACGCCGCCATCGAAGAAGCGATCGCGCGCAAGCCCAAGGGCCACGACTTCATCATCGACCGCCGCCATCAGCGGCCGGCGCTTGCGCGTCATATGAGCGTGACCGGCGGCTAGGCACGCATTTCGCTCGCACGGCGAATGGCTGGTTGTGCCCACACAACGCGCCGTTATCAGAATGGCAACGCGAGCAGATGCGACGTGTGATTTTGATCACTCCGCAGGTCTGCGCTTTTTGCATCTCAGCCCGCCCCGAGCCGCACGGCCTGCGGCGTTAGCGCTCTTTCTCTGAACTCGAATTTAATGGTGCAAGCTGCGCTTCTACTTATGTGCCGTTCGTGATCATCGCGGGCTGGAGGCGAACGGAGATCAGCAGATGAAACGGAACTTCGGCAAATCTGATTTCGGCAATCTTCGCCGGCGCGCTCTTGGTGGACGCGGACTCGCGGCCGTGGCCACGGCGCTGTTGTTGACGGGCCTCATTGGAACAAATGCCTTCGCCGCGCCGCGTGGCGGAAGCGCCGGGTTTGCGGGCGTCCACGCCGGACATGAACGCGCGGCGCCGTTCTTTAACGGCGTTCCGTCAAATCAGACGCCGACTTTCAACCCGTCGAGCCCCAACACCGCGCCAACCACGCCCGAGGCACCAGTGTCGCCGGCAAGTCCCGGCTCGGTGTTCGGCAACGGCTGAGACAAGCTTTAGAGCTTGATGCCTTTCAACGGAATCGTGATGCCCGCCCATAGCCGTTCAAGAACGGCGTCGCCTTGCTCCGTCTTTGTCGCGGGCATCCACATCTTAGAGGCGCGACGAACAAAGACGTAGATGGCCGGAACAGGTCCGGCCATGACGGGAAAGAAGCCGATAGTGTTGACAGAGGCCCGCGTATCGCTCTGCTCACGCGGGCTATGAGTTCTGCAACTTATAAATTCTGCAACACCGTCGCGGCGGCTTGCAGCTCGGCATGCCGATAGGCGCGGCGTTCGAGCGCAAGCTCGTCGCGGCCCCACTGCTCCATGTTCCAATCTTCGTCGACATGCGCGGCCGCCCAGGCCTCGTCGGGCGTGATGCGTCCCTGCGTCAGCGCCAGCGCAAGCAGCGCCGAGCCGGTGAGCGTCGTCACCGAATGCACCGCGCCGAGCTTCCAGGGATCGCTCGGAATGGCGGCCGCGGCAGCGGCGAGCGTGGATTGCGGTTGCGCCACATGCATGACACCTTCGGCGAGCAAAAAGCGCGCACCCAGCGTCTCGCGCGCCCAGGAAACGATCGGATCCCATTGCCGGACCTGACGCTCGACCAAGCCGCGCGGCGTCGCCGCGCGGTAACAAACAAGATCGGACGCGAGATAGCGGGCGATCTCGTCGGCGACCGGAGTGGGGCGCTCGCTCACGCCATCAATAATGGAATTGGCGAGCCGCGTGAGCGGCATTTTGGCGGGGTCGATCATGTCGCGCTGCGCGTCCCATTCCGCGGCCAGCGTTTGCGCCAGGGCCAGTGTGGGCACGGCCAGAAGATGGCCGGCCGGCGTGCGCACCGGCTTGTCATCAAGCCGCACCGCGTGAAGCTTGCCTTCGGGCGCCGTCGAAGCACGCTCGTAGAATCGCTTACGCAACATTGGGCGCGCGGCGCGGCGCGCGGCCTCCATCGGGTTATCCGGTGCGGCATTTTCAAAGAGCTCGCGCATGCGATCCTCGCGCCTCCTACAGAAGATCCCAACGCCTACTGCAAAAATCTTGCGCTGCAAAGCGTTGTTGCTGCGTCGCAGCAGCCGCATCCTGAGAGGCAATTCCTAATATATTCAGCAGTTTAAGATTTCCCAAGATGCCAATGGTTTCGTGTGCAACAATGGGCATCTGTTGCAATGCGGTTTTGCATTGCAGAGCGCTGCCATCGCGGGCGGCGACCGCGACGAAAGCTTGCTATAAGACCCGCAGCAGCGGTGGAAATCCGAGTTTTACTCGACTAGTATCCCGGCCCCGGCTTGGCCTGACGGGAGAGAGCGAAGAGCGACAACGCCGATCCACGCAGCAGGGTTCAAGCCGCCGACGTTAAAAATAAATGTGCTGCGGGCAAGAGGACGAAATGAAACCAACCGACATTTCGGTTCCGGATTATTTTCATAAGGTCGTCGATTGTCAGTGGGCTTGCCCGGCGCACACGCCGGTGCCCGAATATATTCGTTTGATCGCCGCCGGTCGCTACGGCGACGCCTACATGATCAATTGGGAATCGAATGTGTTTCCAGGCGTGCTCGGCCGCACCTGCGATCGGCCCTGCGAGCCGGCCTGTCGCCGCGGACGCGTGGAAAACGAGCCGGTTGCCATCTGCCGGCTCAAACGCGTGGCCGCCGACTTCAAGGACGACATTCGCGCACGCTTGCCCAAAGTGCCGGAGCAGAAAAACGGCAAGCGCATCGCGCTCATCGGCGGCGGCCCCGCCTCTCTGACGGTCGCGCGCGATCTCGCCCCGCTCGGCTATGAGTGCGTGGTGTACGATCAGGACCCGCTGTCCGGCGGGATGATGCGCACGCAAATTCCGAAGTTCCGTCTACCCGAGCAGGTGATTGACGAGGAATGCGGCTACATCCTCGATCTCGGGGTTACCTTCGTCGGCAGCCGACACATCGACAGCATGAAGGCGCTGCTGGCGGAAGATTTCGACGCCGTCTTTGTCGGCTGCGGCGCGCCGCGCGGGCGCGACCTCGACATTCCGGGCCGCAAGGAAGCCGCCAAGAACATCCATATCGGCATCGACTGGCTCTCCAACGTCTCTTTCGGCCACATCAACAGCATCGGCAAGCGCGTCATTGTGCTCGGCGGCGGCAATACCGCCATGGACTGCTGCCGCTCCTCGCGCCGGCTCGGCGGCGAAGACGTGAAAGTGATCGTGCGCTCGGGCTTCGACGAGATGAAGGCGTCTCCCTGGGAGAAGGAAGACGCCATGCACGAGGACATTCCGATCTTCAATTATCTGGTGCCGAAGGAATTCACCCACGACAACGGCAAGCTCACCGGCGTGCGGTTCGAGAAGGTCAAAGCGGTGCGCGACACCAAAGGCCGCCGCAGCCTGGTGCCGACCGGCGAGCCCGACGAGCTTTTCCCCTGCGACGACGTATTGGTCGCCGTCGGTCAGGAGAATGCGTTCCCCTGGATCGAGCGCGATTGCGGCATCGAGTTCGACAAATGGGACATGCCCAAGGTCGACGATAAGACAATGGCGTCGAGCAACCCGAAGGTCTTCTTCGGCGGCGACGCGGCGTTCGGGCCGAAGAACATCATCTGGGCTGTGGCGCACGGCCACGAGGCCGCGATCTCGATCGATCTTTTCTGCCGCGGCGAGGACGTGAAAGTGCGGCCGGCGCCGGAGATGGCCGTCAGCAGCCAGAAGATGGGCATCCACGAATGGAGCTACGATAACGAAATCACGCTCGACAAGCGCTACCGGGTTCCGCATCGGGAAAAGGTGGTGGCGCTGCGCGACATCAAGGCCGAGGTGGAACTCGGCTACGACGTCGAGCTCGCCCTCAAGGAAGCGGAACGTTGTCTGAACTGCGATGTGCAGACGGTGTTCACCGGGCAGCTCTGCATCGAATGCGACGCCTGCGTCGATATCTGCCCGATGGACTGCATCACCTTCACCCAGAATGGCGACGAAGCCGACTTGCGCACGCGGCTGGAGGCGCCGGCCAAAGACCTCACGCAGGATCTTTATATCGGCAACAACCTCAAGACCGGCCGCATCATGGTCAAGGATGAGGACGTGTGCCTGCATTGCGGGCTGTGCGCCGAGCGCTGTCCCACCGGCGCTTGGGACATGCAGAAATATCTGATCACGATGACTCACGCGGACCAGACATGCCACTCCAGAGTGTGAACGACTTCGTCGTACGGTTTGCCAACGTCAACGGATCGGGTTCGGCCAGCGCCAACGAAATGTTTGCCCGCTGCATCCTGCGCATGGGCGTTCCGTGTGCGCCGCGCAACATCTTTCCGTCCAACATCCAGGGCCTGCCGACTTGGTATGAGGTGCGCATTTCCGAAGCCGGCCATCTCGGCGCCCGCGGCGGCACCGACCTGATGGTGGCGATGAACCCGCAGACTTGGGACAAGGACGTCGCCGGCATCGAGCCGGGCGGTTATCTGCTCTACGATTCCACCAAGCCGATGCCGAAGTCGAAATTCCGCGACGACATCACGGTCATCGGCGTACCGCTGACCGCGATCTGCAATCGCGAATATAAGGATCCGCGCCAGCGCCAATTGTTCAAGAACATCATCTATGTGGGCGCGCTTTCGGCGCTGCTCGACATGGACGTCGCCGAGATCGAGAAGTTGATCGGCGAGCAGTTCAAGGGCAAGGAGAAGCTGTTCGACGCCAACAAGCATGCGCTGCATCTCGGCCGCGACTGGGTGATGTTGAATGTCGAGCACCCGATCGGGCTGCGGCTGAAACGCTCGAACAAGGTCGGCGACCGCGTCTTCATCGAAGGCAATTCGGCCGCCGCGCTGGGCGCGGTCTATGGCGGCGCCACGGTCTGTGCCTGGTATCCGATCACGCCGTCGTCGTCGCTCGCCGAGGCTTTTACCCGCCACTGCCAGCGCATGCGCGTCGATGCCGCGACCAAGAAGAACAAGTTCGCCATCGTGCAGGCCGAGGATGAGCTCGCCTCGATCGGCATAGTCATCGGCGCCGCCTGGAACGGCGCGCGCGCCTTCACCGCCACGTCCGGCCCCGGTATCTCGCTGATGCAGGAGTTTTTGGGGCTCGCGTATTTCGCCGAAATTCCGGCGGTGATTTTCGACGTGCAGCGTGCCGGCCCGTCGACCGGCATGCCGACCCGCACCCAGCAGACCGATATTCTCTCCTGCGCCTACGCCTCGCACGGCGACACCAAGCACGTGCTGCTCTTTCCAGAAGACCCGGCCGAGGCGTTCGATTTCGGCGCCGCCGCCTTCGATCTGGCCGACCGCCTGCAGACGCCGATCTTCGTGATGCTCGATCTCGATATCGGCATGAACCATCGTTTGTGTCGCCCACTCGCCTGGGACGACAGCCGCAAATACGACCGCGGCAAGGTGATGACGGCGGCGGCCCTGGAAGCCGGCAAGGACTTCGGCCGCTATCTCGATGTGGACGGCGACGGCATCCCCTACCGCACCTATCCGGGCACGCATCCGACCAAGGGCTCGTTTTTCACCCGCGGCACCTCGCGCGACCGCTATGCTCGCTACACCGAGGAAGGCGCCGCCTATGCCGACAACATGCAGCGGCTCTTACGCAAGTTCGAGACCGCGAAGGACCTGGTGCCGCGCCCGCTCGAAGCCCACGCCCAGAAGCCGACCAAATACGGCGTGATCTATTTCGGCTCGACCGCGCCGGCGATGGACGAGGCCATCGAGCTTCTGGAAGCGAAGGGTCACGCGGTCGATCGGCTGCGCGTGCGCGCCTTTCCGTTCCATTCCAGCGTGACGAGCTTCATCGGCGAGCACGACTTCGTGTTCGTGGTCGAGCAAAACCGCGACGCGCAGCTTCGCTCGCTCGTGGTCAATGAATGCAACATCGATCCGGTGCGGCTGGTGCCGATCCTGCACTATGACGGCACCCCGATCACCGCGCGCTTCATCGCCCGCACGATCGGCGACCACCTCGATGCGCTCAAAGTCACGCCGCTGCGCAAGGTGGTGTCGTGACGAAGCCGCCGAAGCCGTCATGCCCGGCCTTGTGCCGGGCATCCCGATCAAACCGGCAAGGCCTCGCGTCTATTGCCGGGATGGCCGGGACAAGCCCGGCCATGACGACAGAGTGGAAAGCACGCCCATGACCTACGTCACCAAACCGAAATTCCATCATCCCGATCTGCCGAAGAACGAGCTCGGCTTTACCCACCGCGACTATGAGGGCGCCGTCTCGACGCTGTGCGCGGGTTGCGGGCACGATTCGATTTCCGGTGCGATCATCGAGGCCTGCTTCGAGCTTTCGATCGCGCCGCACCGTGTCGCCAAGCTCTCCGGCATCGGCTGCTCGTCGAAAACGCCCACTTATTTTCTCGGCAGCTCGCACGGCTTCAACTCGGTGCACGGACGCATGCCCTCGGTGCTGACCGGCGCCAATCTGGCCAATCGCGATCTGATTTATCTCGGGGTCTCCGGCGACGGCGATTCCGCCTCGATCGGCTTCGGCCAGTTTGCGCATGCCATCCGCCGCGGCGTCGATATGGTGTATATCGTCGAAAACAATGGCGTTTACGGCCTGACTAAGGGCCAATTCTCCGCCACCGCCGACTACGGCTCGAAGTCGAAGCGCGGGGTGGTCAATACCGATTCCGCCATCGATCTTGTCGCCATCGCGCTCCAGCTCGGCGCCACCTTCGTCGCCCGCTCGTTTTCCGGCGACAAGAAACAGCTCACGCCGCTGATCAAGGCCGCCATCGAGCATCGCGGCGCCGCCTTCATCGACGTAATCTCGCCTTGCGTCGCCTTCAACAATCACGCCGGCTCGACCAAAAGCTTCGACTATGTGCGCGAACATAACGAGGCGGTGAACCGGCTCGATTTCATCACCGGCCGCGCGCCGATCGCCGTCGATTACGAGCCCGGCAGCGTCGAACTCGTCATGCAGCACGACGGCTCGACGCTCGCGCTTCGCAAGCTCGACTCCGACTACGACGTGCACGATCGCACTGCCGCGATGAACTTCCTGCAACAGCACGCCGCCAAAGGCCAGATCGTCACCGGGCTTTTATACGTGGCAGCGGAAATGCAAGACCTGCACGGCCATCTCAATACCGTAGAGACGCCGCTGAACACGCTCAGCGAGAAAGAGCTTTGTCCCGGCTCGGCAGCGCTGGAGAAATTCAACGCCAGTTTGCGTTGACCAACACCGCTCGTCCCCGCGAAGGCTGGGACCCAGTTACTTGCTCGGGGCCAGCAACTGGATTCCCGCTTTCGCGGGAATGAGCGGAGAGAAACTACGCGGAGCCAGTATTGGATTCCACTTTCGGCTTCGCGGGAATGAGCGGGAAAGAAGTTACTCCTCCGGCGCTTCGACGATCGGGTCGTAGCGCGCGGCGTCGAAGCCGAGCAGATTCCACGATTGCTGCATGTGCGGCGGAAGTGGCGCCGTGACATCGACCACACCACCGCGCGGGTGCGGCACGGCGATGCGGCGTGCCAGCAGATGCAATTTGTTCTGCATGCCGCCGGGCAATTCCCAATTCTCGCGCGAGAAGTATTTTGGATCGCCGACGATCGGATGATTGATGTGCGCCATATGGGCGCGCAACTGATGCGTACGCCCGGTGACCGGCTTCAACGAGAGCCACGACAACAACGGCCCGGATGTTTCAACGACCGCATAATAGGTCACGGCATGACTGGCGCCCTTCTCGCCGTGGCGCGCGATGCGCATGAACGACTCGTCTTCACGTTCCTCCTTGACCAGGTAAGTGGAAATGCGACCCTGCTGCACCTTGGGAACGCTGGCGACCAGCGCCCAATAGATTTTGCGCGCGGAGCGCGACCGGAAGGTTTTGGCTAAAGCTGTCGCCGCAAACCGTGTCTTGGCCACCAAAAGGCAGCCGGCGGTGTCCTTGTCGAGCCGGTGCACCAGCCGCGGCCGTTGGCCGTGCGCGTCGCGCAGGACTTCCAGCATGCCGTCGACATGCCGCGTGGTGCCGGAGCCGCCCTGCACCGCAAGCCCCATCGGCTTGTTGAGCACCATGACGTCGGCATCTTCATAGAGTGTGATCGATTGCAGGAAGGCGCGCGTTTTCTCGTCGGCCTCGCTGCCGCCCGCACGCGGCTTCGGCGCATCGAGCCGCAGCGGCGGAATGCGCACCGTCTGTCCAGCCTCCAGCCGGTTCTTCGGTTGCGTACGCTTGCCGTTGACCCGCAGTTCGCCTTTACGAATGACGCGCTGAATGTGGGAGAAGCTTAATCCCGGGAAGCGTGCTTCCAGAAAGCGGTCGACTCGCATACCGGCTTCGTCGCCGGTGACGGCGACGTTTTGCACGGTGGTTGGAACACTGGGTGGGGTTTCTTCGACACGCGCAGGACGGCGACGAATATCGTCGGCACTCGGTGAGACCGCTCTTGCGTGTTCACCGTCATCCTGAGGTGCGCGCCTCTGGCGCACCTCGAAGGATGCACGGCCAACCGAAATCGGCTTGTGCGATTTCGATTGTTTTGAAGAACGCCAAGTCGGCGACTGCCGACTTGGTTGGCCGTCGCCCTTCGAGGGCCGCTCCGCGGCCGCCTCAGGGTGACGGAATGAGCTTTTTCGACGCCGGGGCGCCGCTCCCCCACGTTTCTCGTCATCCTGACGCCGATGGTCGTACCGGAGTTCACGCGCTTCGCCGGAGCGCCGCGGGCGCCCATCGGCTGGATCGCGGCCGAAGCGCTCGGGCCGTCGCCCTTCGGGAGCGTGCGCTCGCGCGCCAGGATGACGGGACGAACTCTTACGATGCTGCGGCGCCGGTTCCTCACGTTCACCGTCATTTTGACGTCGGCGGTCATTAGAGCGTTCGCGTGACCCTTCAGAGCGCTCTGGGCGTGCCTCAAAGGAATCGCGGTTGAAGCGCTCCGGCCGTCGTCCTTCCGGCCGAGCTTTTGCTCGCGTCTCAGGAGGACGGAAAGAACCCTTACGATGCTGAGGCGCCGCCCCCTCGCGTTCCCCGTCATCCTGCGGTGCGCGCCGAGAGCGCGCCTCGAGGGATGCACGGCGCGGATCACCACCCTTCGAGGGCCGCTTACCACCCGTCCCAGAAGGACGGAAAGGACGCCCGTTGCGATGCCGCGGCCCGGCCGTCTGCTTGCCGCCGCCCGGCTGGCGGGGTCCGCGCGAGCCTCTCATTGTCCACTCCGTTCGCGGCGCAGCTTCGCCCAATAATCGAGCCGCTTCCTGATCTCACGCTCGAAGCCGCGCTCGGGTGGATCGTAGAATTGCTGCCGGCCGAGCGCTTCGGGAAAGTAATCCTGTCCCGAGAACGCGTCTTCGCTGTCGTGATCATAGGCGTAGCCTGAGCCGTAACCTTCGTTTTTCATCAGCTTGGTCGGCGCGTTGAGGATGTGCTTGGGCGGCAACAGCGAGCCTGCTTCCTTCGCCGCGCGCTTGGCGGCACCGAAGGCCATGTAGGTCGCGTTCGATTTCGGCGCGGTGGCTACATAAAGCACAGCCTCGGCCAGTGCCAATTCGCCTTCCGGCGAGCCGAGAAAATCATAAGCGTCTTTGGCCGCATTGGTGATGACCAGCGCCTGCGGATCGGCAAGCCCGATATCCTCAACCGCCATGCGCACGATGCGGCGCGCCAGATAAAGCGGATCCTCGCCGGCATCGAGCATGCGTGCGAGATAGTAGAGCGCGGCATCGGGATCGGAGCCGCGCACGGATTTGTGCAGCGCGCTGATCAGATTGTAGTGGCCGTCCTGTTTCTTGTCGTAGATCGGCGCGCGGCGTTGCACCACCTCCTGCAAGGCCGCGACGTCGAACACTTCGCCGGCGCGGGCGGCGCGCCACACCTCTTCGGCCAGCGTCAGCGAGGCGCGGCCGTCGCCGTCCGCCATGCGGATGAGCGAAGCGCGGGCCTCGTCGTCGAGCGGCAGCGGCTTTTCTTCGATCTCTTCGGCACGGTGCAGAAGCTTCTCGATGGCGGGCGGATCGAGCGACCTGAAGACCAGGACGCGCGCGCGAGAGAGCAGCGGCGCGATCAGCTCGAAGGACGGATTTTCCGTCGTGGCGCCGACCAGAACGATGGTGCCGTCTTCGACCACCGGCAAAAACGAATCCTGCTGGGCGCGGTTGAAGCGGTGAATCTCGTCAACGAACAGCAGCGTCCCCTGCCCGGTCTCGCGCCGCGCGCGCGCCGCATCGAACACCTTCTTCAGATCGCCGACGCCGGAAAAGATCGCCGAGATTTGTTCGAAATGCAGGTCGGTCGCCTGCGCCAAAAGCCGCGCCACGGTAGTCTTGCCGGTGCCGGGCGGCCCCCAGAAGATCAGCGAGCCGAGCGAGCGCGCCTCCAGCATGCGGGTGAGAATGCCGTCAGGGCCGAGGAGATGATCCTGGCCGACCACATCGGCAAGCTGCGCCGGGCGTAGCTTATCGGCAAGCGGCCGCGGCGCCGCGTTATCCAGACCGGCGGCGGCGAAAAGATTTGGCGTGTTCTTTTTTGGGCGCGAACTCATGTGCACGTCCGGAGCATATCCCGATTAAGTGGAATCGGCCTGTGCTCTAGATTCCTTTGTTGTCGCATGTCCATTTCAGAAAACCGGTTTCCGCTTTTCTGGGACATGCTCCAGGTTCGGCCGTCATGCCCGCCTTGTGCCGGGCATCCCGATCATATCGGCGAGACGCTACCCCATCTTATCGGGATGGCCGGGCCAAGCCCGGCCATGACCCAAGTGTGAGCGCTTTACGCCATCACCCACTGACCACGACTGAGATCTGCTGACCGCCGCGGCTGATCGTGACCCGCCACTGCCGGCCGCCGGCGCGAGTGACGCGGTCAAGATCCGCCGACCGCTCGATCTTCTGATTGTTCACCGAAACGACAATATCGCCTTTTTGGAAGCCGATCGATTGCGCCGTCGAGCCGTCGGCGACATTGACGATGACCACGCCTTGGGCTTGCGTATCGAGGCGCAATTCGTCGGCGAGTGCCGGTGACAGGTTAGCCACGCGAGCGCCCAGAAAGGGCGAGCGCGCATGGATCTCGACTTCCTCGCGCGGCGTATCGGGCGCGAGTTGCAGGGCGATGGTGACGGCCACTTCATGTCCCTGCCGCAGCAGCGCTACCTTTGCGTTACCACCGAGGGATTTAGTGGCAAAGCGATAATCGAACGAGTTCGGGTCGTCGATGCCGGTGCCGTCGATGCTGACAATCACATCGCCAGTCTTGACGCCCGCGCGCGCGGCCGGACCATCGGCGTTGACGCTCGCCACCAAAGCGCCGCTCGGACGCTTGAGGCCCAGGCTCTCGGCAATCTCCGGGGTCACCTCTTGCAGCCTGGCGCCGAGCCACGGCCGTTTCACTGCGGCGCTGCCGCCTTTGGCCGAAGCCACCACCACGCGCACCATATTGGCCGGAATGGCGAAGCCGATGCCCTGCGAGCCGCCCGAACGCGAATAGATCGCTGTGTTGATGCCGACCAACCGGCCGTTGATATCGACCAGCGCACCGCCGGAATTGCCAGGATTGATCGCGGCGTCGGTCTGGATGAAGAACTGATAATCGCTGATTCCGACCTGCGTGCGCGCGAGCGCCGAGACGATGCCGTGGGTCACGGTTTGACCGACGCCGAACGGATCGCCGATCGCCAGCACCACGTCGCCGACCTGCAAATCGTCAGAATTGGCGAAGTCGAGGACGGGAAACGTTTCGCTGGCGCCCTTGAGGCGTAGCACGCTGAGATCGCTGTGCTCATCCTTGAGCACGATCTCGGCGTCGAACTCGCGCTTGTCGGCAAGCGCGACTTTCACTTCGCTGGCGCCTTCGATCACATGATAGTTGGTGACCACAAGGCCCGTGGGATCGACGATGACGCCGGAGCCGAGCGAACGCAGCACCTGCTCCCGCGGAACGGCGCCGAAGAACTGGCGGAACAGCGGATCGTTCATGAACGGGTTGTGGTTCTCGACCACCCGCGCGGCATACACGTTGACCACTGCCGGCGCGACGCGCTTGACCACCGGCGCGTAGGAGAGCTGGATCTGCGCGGCGGAAGTCGGCACTTGACGCAGGTCTTCGGCACGTGCGCTCGCGAGGGAGGCCGCAAAGGCAAATAGCGTGACGACGGCGGCGAGAGGCAAGCGCGAAGGCGGCATGGAAAAACCCCAGATCAATGCCGCAACATATAGCCGTGTACCCGGGCCTTTAGAAGGCGGCGATTACCCGCGCATACCGGCGACAGCCCGCATCCAGAAAGCACGCAACGCGGCGTCGGTCTCCGCCCGAGAGGACAGCCGTATTGTCTAGGCCGCAGCCGGGGCGGTTTCCTCGGCGCGCACCTGCACCGGACCGGAATCCTTGCCCTTGGCGTCGACGTCGCGATCGACAAACTCGATCACCGCGACCGGAGCCGAATCGCCGTAGCGGAAGCCAGCCTTCATGACCCGCAAATAGCCGCCGTTGCGCTCCTTGTAGCGCGGACCGATCACCTCGAAGAGCTTCTTGACCATGGCGAGGTCGCGCATCTGCGCAATTGCCTGACGGCGCGCGTGCAGGTCGCCGCGCTTGCCGAGCGTGACCAGCTTCTCCACGACCGGGCGCAGATCCTTGGCCTTCGGCAGCGTGGTGGTAATCTGCTCGTGCTTGATCAACGAGGCGGCAAGATTGGCCAGCATCGAACGGCGATGGTCCGAACGCCGGTTGAACTTGCGGTGGGTCTTGGCGTGACGCACGGTCGAACTCCTATCGTCCCTTTATCTGTCATTTCGGCCGAGCGTGGCGTGGGCCGCAATCCATAACCACGATTGGTGGCTACGGCTCGTATCGTTATTATCAGCTTCGGGCTCGCGCCCGCGGCGCGGCCCGAAGCGACGCGTCTCAATAATGGTCTTCGAAGCGCTTGGCCAGTTCTTCGATATTCTCAGGCGGCCACCCGGGCACTTCCATGCCCAGATGCAGGCCCATCTGCACCAACACTTCCTTGATCTCGTTGAGCGACTTGCGGCCGAAATTCGGCGTGCGCAGCATCTCGGCCTCGGTCTTCTGCACGAGGTCGCCGATATAGACGATGTTGTCGTTCTTCAAGCAATTGGCCGAGCGCACGGACAGTTCGAGCTCGTCCACCTTCTTGAGGAAGGCCGGGTTGAACGCGAGGTCCGGGATAGCTTCCTGCGTGGTTTCGCGCTTCGGCTCTTCGAAATTGACGAAGACGTTGAGCTGATCCTGCAGGATGCGCGCCGCATAGGCGAGCGAGTCTTCCGGGCTGACGGCGCCGTTGGTCTCGATCGTCAGCGTGAGCTTGTCATAGTCGAGGATCTGGCCCTCGCGGGTATTCTCGACCTTGTACGACACCTTGCGCACCGGCAAGTAGAGACTGTCGACCGGGATCAGACCGATCGGCGCATCTTCCGGGCGATTGCGCTCGGCCGGCACATAGCCCTTGCCGGTGTTGACCGTGAATTCCATGCGGATCTCGGCGCCCTCGTCGAGCGTGCATAACACCAGATCCGGATTGAGCACGACGATGTCGCCGACGGTTTGAATGTCGTTGGCGGTGACGGTGCCCGGACCCTGCTTCTTCACCACCATGCGCTTGGGCCCATCGCCCTGCATCTTGATGGCGATGTCTTTGATGTTCAGCACCATATCGGTCACGTCCTCGCGCACACCTGCGATCGAGGAGAATTCGTGCAGCACGCCGTCGATGTGCACCGATTGCACAGCCGCGCCTTGCAGCGACGACAACAAAATGCGACGCAGCGCGTTGCCGAGCGTCACGCCGAATCCGCGCTCGAGCGGCTCAGCCACCACGGTCGCAACACGTCGCGGATCATGGCCGGCGCTGACCTGCAGCTTGCCCGGCCTGATCAATTCTTGCCAATTTTTCTGGATCGTCACGTTATCACCCATCGCCTTGCGCGGCGCGAACGCATCGCGCGCCCCACTCCGCTCCGTGGGGCCAAAATCAGTGCCATGTTCGAGCGGCGGCATGTGCTCAATGTCCATCGGCTGATCG
>Ga0209006_10002408_pt1 | contig 17078 bp, 21 predicted proteins | sample JacPin_JW_Ref_O2_FD_188567 | JGI IMG/M metagenome (GOLD analysis project Ga0209006, IMG submission 188567) | Forest soil microbial communities from Algoma, Ontario, Canada - Jack Pine, Ontario site 1_JW_Ref_O2 (SPAdes) (version 2) | ecosystem: Environmental > Terrestrial > Soil > Boreal... | reverse complement strand
CTTGACGCCATTTGCGATCACGGCCTGGAAAATGTCTTTGATGGACGGGTCGCGAAGGATTTCGTCCGCGGCACTGAATTGGGAGTCGATCTGCCATTCGGCGCCGGCCACAGGCTCAGGCAAATTTTGCCTTCCGATGGCATAGGCGGCCCTTCCGGTAAGTCGGCCGCCGCTTTGCCATTCAATATACCGCGCCATCTTGTTCGGCATTTCATTTGTCCCCGAGTGTCAAAAAAAACGGTCCCGATGGTCTAGTAGACCGGGACCGTTACCCGCGAGTTTGGCTTTTGGGGTTCAAATGACGCGAGCAAACCAGCGTAGCAACACCAGTGACAGCCCGAGCGGATCCATTCAAAAATGTCGGACAACATACGGTGTCCTAATTCGCCATTGCGAGTGTCCTTAGGACGGCTGGCGCTGTTGGGGATCAGGCCACCAGGGCGGGAGCTGAGAGGCTTTTGGATGTTGACCGCCGTCTCAGCTTGATCTGACGATTGCGGGCGCGTGTTAGAACTGAAGACATGGTGCGGCCGACCAACCGAGCGATCTCGCCAGCGGTCTGCCCCGTAAGCGCCCCTTGCTGAAGGATAGCATCCTCTCTGGGTGTCCAGTCTCGACGGATTATCATCATCTCTTCGCCTTCGGTACGTTGATCAGGCGGAGGGCTATAGCCGGCCTTTGTTGCAGCGCGGTTTCATCGAGTCGGCATAATGGTTTCATCGGGAACGTGACGGCGCTCTCAGTGGTTTTGCTAACATCATGGACGTAGCGACCGGTTTTATCCTTCGAATTTGTCTCGGTTTCGCATGCGGATATGGTGTTCGAGAAATGATCTCGCGCCGGCGGCGAAGACGTGCTCGTTTTATGCGCAGGTAAAAGGGGAAGTTGGTGCGGGGCCGTCCGTAAGGCAGGTGTAAGCTTGCCATTGTAGCATTGCACAATGACCCAGCCGCTCGACCCTACGCCGGACCTGCCGGACGATACTCCGATCGACCGAATCCGCCTTCCCACGCGAATACGCAATGTTTTGGCGGCCGAACGACTCAAAACCGTTGGCGAGATCCGCGAGGCCTCGGACGAGATGCTAATAGCGCTGCCAGACCTAGGAAGCGGCTCCGTTGCTTTCCTTCGAAAAACTCTTGGGCATCACGACTACGAACGCGCCGGCTGAACGCGGAGCCTCGGTCCAGCGCTAACTCTTTCAACGTTGGCCACCAATTGGATCCCGCTCAACCGGCACCCTGGCGTCTACTGCTTTTGGCGGCTGCTCATTTTTGAGAGATGGCCGGGCCGAAAGCCATTCAGCGGTGCAGAGCATCCCCCGATCGCATTCATCTGCGAGCTTAAGAAGCAGGTCCGCGTTGGCCTGGTCCCCCGAGGCGAGGGCCAACCTGCGGTATCGGATCGCGCGGGCGTTGTTCATGACAAATCCTCAACGCAACAGAAAGAGGATTCAAGAGCAGGACGAAGACTTAGTTCCTGACGGCGCCGCGTTGCTACGGACTCGACCCATGCGCTGGCGCTGACCGGTCGGCACACCACGCAGCTTCTGGTAGTGGTCGGTTTGATTATGGCAGCCGGGGCGGCTAGGAATCGGCGCGTTCCGGGGGCATATTTGGCAAATGGTCAGGTCATTCGAAGATATCACGTCTAGCATGGTGGACTCTCTTCGGTACCTCAAGGACGGGTCGAGGTTCGAAGTGCCACCGCATCACAAAGAGCGGCTGGTTGAAGAAGGCTACATCAAGGACGTGGGAACCCACCACCTAATCACCATGGTGGGTATAGAGCGGATGGCTCGGGGCAAATGACAGGACACCCCAAACGCCCCTAGGGAGTCATGGCGGCCCTACGATAGAGCAGGGTGCGGGGCTTCGGTCCCGCGTCCTAAAGCCCCGTGCGGCTACTGTGGCACAGCCTCGACGACGAATGTGCGCCATTTCGCTACCTTCTCGCGTGTCGGCAGCAGTTCCTTGAACGCCGCTGAATTACGGTACGCTTGGTATTTTTCGAGACTATCCCACTGTTGAATGACAACGCGAGATTTCGGCGGATCGCCTTCTACGCTAGTGATCTTGCCCCCGGCGGCAAGGATCTTGCCTCCGGCTGCCTTGATCGCCGCCTGAGCCTTTGGGACATAGGCCGAATACGCTGCCTGATCCGTGATGTCGATTTCAGCGACTGAGTAGGCCGGCGGATTAGCCTGAGCATGAAGTCCCTGGACCGCGATCGCGCCAAGGCCGAACCCTGCGAGCATTGCAAATGCGACGGTGTAATGGGTTTTCATGATGATTTCCCTCTTGGGTAGGGGCTCAACTCGCCCCAGACTTGGGTCATCATGGTGGGGCTGAAGGTTCAAAATGGACCACTGACTAGCGTAGAAACCTGGACCCAGAATAGCCTACACCTTTGTCTAAAATACACTCAACAAACAGGCGTCATGCCGCCTAACAAAGATGCGCCGACATTTGGAACGCGCGCGGCACATCGCAATTAATTAAGCGGCGACGGAATCCAGCGACCAGCGGACAGGAGCCATGAGGACCGCACGGCGTAAATTCCTTGCGGTCTTCGTCCTTTGTCCAGTTGGCGAATCCGGAGGTTGCCATGAGCGACCAGGAGTTTTTACTCTACCCGCTCGACACCGGTGAAGATCCCGTTTGTCTCGGCTGCGGCTCCCAAATGGCGGTCGCGGGACACGAGGTCCGCGAGACCAAGCCGGACTTCATCAGCTTTCGCTGCCTCCACTGCGGAAGATCCGAGAAGTTTCTCGTGGAAGAATGACGGGCCGGCGGTTCAACGAGAGTCATAGAATCGGTTATTATCTCGTATCGGGTGCCATGAAGCGATTGTGCGCTGAGCGCCGAAGTGTTTTCGAATTGGTGTCTTCATGAACGCAAAAGCAGACGCGGAAGCCATCTTCAAGAAATCCAAACCGGCGCCCGAAAGTCGCTTCGACGAAGAAGCCCGTCGCATCGAAAACATGAGCCGGCTTCGTAACTTGAGGCTGGCCCGCGACAAAGCCGATCGCGAAAATGATGAAACCGACTGAGAAGGCGAAGCACCGGCGAGGGTCTCGTTTGGAGATGCCTCGAGCAATGATCGAGTTGCTGATCCATTCTTGCGCCGCGTCGTGTTCGTCGGCGATCCGGAAATAGCTGCTCCGAAAATATCATCGTTGAACGGCCTAAGCCCACGCGGGCCTCCAAATACAAACGGAACAGCTTTCTTTCCGCCGGCTTGCCCCGCTGGGTCGGGACAGCCTGCGCCCCGTCTCGGCCGGCCGACACCCCCTTCAGCCTGGTCGGCCGTGTCCATCATCGGCCCACGATTTGCTAGACTAAACCTGCGCCCGCCCTGTACCCAATGGTGGGCGTGGACGGCGCCGGCCTTCAATCACCAACGCCAAGCGGGGGCCGGCGCACCCCTAAAGCGGCCAGTGTGGCTCGCCACTTGCATAGACTTCCCGGGGCTGGGATCTGGCCCGGCGTCGCGCTTCCCGGCATGCGGCGTCGGGCTGAGGTTCTAGTCCTGGTTTCTCCAGCCATACTCGCCCGACGTCCTCTTCCCCGAGGACGTCGGGGTTTTCTTGCGACATACGAAATCGGCGTCAGTCCGAGTTTGGCCGCAGCCAGGCCGCAATCGCCATGCCCATAAGCACAACGACCAATGCTGGCACCGTCCAGTTCCGAGAGATCGCGTGCATCAGCAGGTCGGTCAACCGGTCCCCCGATCTGATTTCCAGTGTGAACATCTGTTTCTACGGTGTCTGGCTGACATGATCCTTACGATTGGTGACCACCCCTTCACTCACGCCACGTCCGGTCCGACCCCGTTGCAAGGGAACTGGCCTCCTATCGTCATCTTATTTATTAGCTGGGGCTGTTTTCCTTGCACGGTTGGCGGCCTCCGGCGCGGCCGTCTGGGGGATGAGTTCGGACTCAACCTTCTCGATGCCAAGGCTGTGTACCGGATACTCGCTCGGAACGAACTGGAGATCGAAGCCGCCTGATGCGCATCATCGTCGCCCTGGTCCTGATCATCCTCACCGCGCAACCCGTTCTCGCGCGCGGCAGTCACAATCATCATCCCGGCGCCGAAGCCGACGGCAGCGGGGATCGTCGTGGTAACAACGCTTACGGCAAGGCCAAGGTCGAGGAGCGTGACAAGCTAATCGGCAAACTCAAGAACATGAACATTTGCCGCGGCTGCTGAGAGTGCCTGAGCGTTTGCAGGACACGGAACTCGCACCGGAGTCGTTCGTTGCCCCTCGATAAAAACAAATGCCATTTTCTGGCGTTTATGAGGAGGAAGCGATGAAGATTGGTACGATTGCCCTTGCGGCGGTCTTTGCACTGTCGTCGAGCTCGATAGCCCTCGCCAAACATCACCACCACCACCACCACCGCCACCACCACGAAATGACCATGGGATCATCCACAGGTCCTTCGGGGCCGAGGATGGACGGTGGTGGCGTCGACAAGTCGCGCCCCGGTGGCCAAGGTGTCAGCAGAAAGCCCGCGGAATAATCCTGTCTGATGTAGCGAGGACCCCGCTCCGGCGGGGGCCTTGTCGTTTGTCACGCCGCGACGTTATCCCGTAATCACCCGCAATTCGTTCCTGAGCTCTTGGCGACGCGCGCGCATCGCTTTGAACGCCTGACAACCTAGCCCTGATGAAAGGCGGAGCCCTCTCAACCACCGTGCGGGTTCGGCGGCTCCGGCATGGGACCCAGCCGTTGGCCGTCCTGGTAGACGTTAGGGTCATTCTTGCGGCTGTAGGGGCTTCCTCCCAGGCCAGTGGTGACGCTCGGCGTCGGCCGAACAGACGTAGGGGAAGCGGTGCGAATCGGAGCTGGTGTCTCGTCGGTTTGCGCGAAAGCAAAACTGCTCGACAGTGCAATAACAGCTGCCAGCGCTATGGTTGCGGTTCTCATCGCAATTCTCCCTTCGCTGTTGGAGACAAGAAGCGGCCAGCGGCTGACGTTCCCCATCGAAATTCTAAAAACCCTTTTAACAACCGTGACACCCAGCCAATCCCACCGCCCGATGGCGAGCGCGCCGCCCCGGCGCCTCGTCACGAAACTGTAAATAGCCGCTGCGAGGGGAGCTGGGCTGAAACTCACCCGAGACACGTCCTTGCTGCCGCTCAATCCCGGTGTCGACGACACGGCGCCGACCGAGGCTGCGCTGACGCCGTAAGACCGCAAGCATCTGATCATGTAGCTGAGGCTCCTGAATGCGGACGCCGACGGCGCTGATTGGAAAGAGGTCGCCCGCATCGTGCTGGACCCTGGTCGCGAACCCGATCGCGCCTGGCGGGTTTTCGAGAGCCATCTAAGTCGCGGGATGACGGCGCATGGCTACCGACAGCTGCTTCGCGGTGCCGCGCCCGCCGAATAGCAGGCATCGAGATGCGCAATTCTTTGACTTGCCGAAACTAGCCAGTGGAGATTGGATTGGTTTTGCGGATCCTTGGGCTGACACTAGGCGTCAACCCATAGCCTCAGACCGTCCACCCGAACGCCCTCTCGGTCCTCGAAGCGCCGGCGCGGGGCTTCGCTTTGTACTGGATCCAGTTGATGTCGAGACCGGGTGAGAGCGGCTCAGCCTGAGCGAAAACGGTCCGCACCACTATCGTGGCAGTGACTTTCTCAAGTCCAACTTGATGTCGACTGCGGCCGCAGCAATATCCGGGGCAGCGAAGCTCTTAGCGGCGATCGCCACCAACAGAGACAGAATCGCAAGAGCTAACGCGCCCACGCTTGTCGCAACGTAATGTTTCGGCGCTTGGTACATCCGACTACTCTCCGGGCCATGCGGTAAAGCCGGAAGTCGCTGAGTCGAGGGGCAGGTTCGTGGCAGACGGACGGCGAGATGACGGCCTCTCGACGCAGATCTTGAGGCGGACGACGCCTGGATTGCGACGCTTGGCGCGGGTCCCGATTTCTGAGCGTCGGCTTGAGCGCTAGGCGAGCTAGTTACGGATAAAGCGTTCTGCGGAATGACGACTGGGCGCCGAGGCCGCAACTTCCGGAGATGCCGGCTCGGCTTGAGCCAACATCCTGAGCCAGCGTTCTGCCATCCGGCGCCATGCTTCCTTTTCGGCAGGGTTTACCGCACGGTCGACATGTTGTCGGGTGTCTTCGAAATAACGTCGGTATCTTACGGCCAACAGCCGACATTTGCCCCGGACAGTCCGGCACCCGTCTTCGCATCCTTCTGATCGACGACGAAGACCAAGGGGCTTTTGGCGCTGATCTCGGCGCCCTGGATCCGGCTACCGTAAATGACCTGACGGGATTTGGTGCTCATCCCGCATGATTCCGCTGATTTGCGGGACAGGGAAGCCGCCAGCCTTGGTGGTCCTCGGGTTCGTCACCGGTGCGCGAGAAGGCCGACCATATGCCGTCCTGTCATGAGCGCGACGAATTGCTCAGGAAGGCGCGACAGGCCGACGCGGCGGCTCATATCGATGATTGGGCCAACTCACCCGGATTGCAGCCGCCGAAGTAAGTCTGAATCTCATGGCACAGTACTTTTTCGACTTCAGGTCGGCCGAAACCTTTTCGGCCGATGACGAGGGCATTGAACTGTTGGATGCAGAGGCGGCGCACAGTATGGCGCTCGGCGCGCTTGTCGATGCTGCCCGAGAGGCCGTCATCGAAGGATCAACGGACCAGAGTTTCGCGGTCGAGGTTCGCAATGGGACCGGACCCGTGCTCGAAGTCACAGCGGTTTTCAATTCCAGAATTTTCAGAAAGCAGTAAGGCCGCCGCAGTGGGCGGCCTCTTTCATTCGAATACGATGCGCGCGGTAACGCAAGGGCCCAAAAGGGGCCCGCCATTCGCGACGGGCGCCCTTCTAATTTGCGGGCGCTTTCGTCGCTGACTTCGACTTGGTTGCCGTCTTGGGTGTGTCTGTGCTGCGGGCGCTGCCCCACGGGTCAGCGGGTGGCTGGTCCGGAATATTTTTTAGCGACTTCTGGTAGGCGCGGTCAGATGCCTTGTCCGCTTCAATTTCGTGTGGCGTCTTGGGTGGTCCACCGGGCGTCGGCTGGGGAGGTGCCTTTGTTGTCTGGCCGAAGGCGGGCCAGGCTAACGAGGCGATAATCGCTAGAGTTAACCAAATTCTCAAAGCTAATATTCTCCGCTGCTCTTCGGCTCGCTAGGATTTTCCCCGCGGCGGGGAATTGTCAGCAAATCAGGCACCGGCGTCCGGCTGTCCCTGCATCCACGATTCTAGAAGACTAACAGGTGCGCCGAAGGTACGGCGTGTCTTCGAAGAAATGTTCGATCTAGCGTCGTATCTCGACGCCAGATTCACAAGACGCTGCTTTGTGAAGGGGTCGGCATTTTCAGCAAGCGAGCGACAACGATCTGCCTGCTCTTTCAAAAACGAACTGTCCATACTCGACCCCAACGCAGCTTATTGCCTTGGCACGGCTTGCTTGGCTGTTTCTAGTGTTCTTGGCCTATTCAGATTGAGTTTTCCCTGATTTCCCCTTCGCCTTCAACTCGCTCTTCCGCGATTGAATGGCACCGACGGTGCGATTCATCTTCAGGGCGATCGTTGGCGCTTTCATTCCCGAAGCCAGTAGCTTGCGCAACATATCGTCGTCGGTAAGCGTCCAAGGGCGCCCCGCTGGACGTGGGCCCGTCATTTCCCCTTCGCCCTCAGCCCGAGCTCGACTAGGCGGCGGATGGCCTCGGGGCGTCCGGGCAGATCATCCTGCTTCCGACGCCAATCGTCGAGTTGCTTAGCCATGTCGGGCTGCACACGGACACCGACCAAATCGCCCGTGACGGCCGCCCGTTTTTTTGGTGTTTTCGTGTTAACATGAGTTGATTTGCCCATGCCCTCACGTTAACACCAAATCCAAGCGTTGTGGGGGAAGCCTTCCCTGGGGCCCAGGGCCGTCGGGTTCGCTCGGCGGCTTTTTCTTATGCCAGCTCCGGGACTGATGCCACGGCAACGCCTGCAAGCCGCAGTTCGAGCGCCGCGATGGTGTCCATAAGATTGTCGCGCCGCGCTGCCAGCATCCTTGCGAGCACCGGGTAGGCATCATCGGACCGATCGAATACATGGGCACGTTGCTCCTCGGCGGCGATTTCGCAATCGAGGATCCGGACAAGGCGATCGAGATCGCTAATCATTTTGCTGATCTGTACCGCTTCCCTTGCCGCTGCATCGCCCGCATCAAAATGACGCTGGTGTTTCATTTGCGTACTCCGGTGCTCTGCTTTGGCACAACTCGACCTATGGTCCGCGAGCCTCCCCAAGGCTTCGCAAGAACCTTGCCAGCGGGCCCTGTCGGCGGTTTTTAGCTTGCCGATCGCTCCGATCGCCGTTCTACTACCGCAATCATTTATTCCGGAGAGTGCGGACGTGGCGACTTGCCCTCTGGAGCAATTCGTCCCGCTGTTTGCCGGGGCCATGAGATCAGCCTTCTCTTGCATCGTCTTTGCAAACGCCGCGAGGCGGTCTTTAAGAGATGCTGTCTGTGGGAAATGTCGCCGATTCATGATGCGCGCTCCTTTCCGTAAGAGGAAGGCGGGAGCGCAAGCGCGCGGTCTCATCACCAATGGGGGCCAAGGGCTGGGCGGTGACAGTACTCCAACACTGGGACGCCCCAATTAGTTCCTGGGCGCGCCCTTACTTCGTCAGCTCCCTGACTTCGCCGGGCTTTAGATTCATCGCCTCTAGCACGTCCAATTGCTGGCGTGTCAGGCGACCGCTCGCGAGCTCGGCTGTCCAGCCTTCCGGCACGGATGTCAGAACCAACGTCAGCGCCTGCTCAGGTTTGGCTGCCGCAACCCAAAGCCGCTTCCTTGGGCGCACAAAATCGTCCGCCGTTACTTCAACAATCGTAAATTTGTTGCCGAATGATTCAGCCATAAATTCTCAAATGCAGTGACCAGTCGATTGGTTCGCTTGGTGCACGATAACCCGCCAATTACCCGCTCACCAGCGGGCTTCCTAGAGTCGGGTTGGCGCATTCGAGGGTGGGCTTCGGTCCCGCGCTAGTGGGTTAGGTAAGCCTCGATCGCATGCACCAGAAAAATGCTGACGCTAACCGCTGCCGTAACTGCTATGACAATCTCGAACATAACACTCCATCCAAAACTAGAATGCACTACGCGGGCGCGGCCCGCTTTCAAAAGAAGCCGGCACCCAGATCGAAACCTATGGCAGCCATGGTGATCGCAACCACCAATCCTAGACCGCAGAATATGCCAATCAAGCTGAGCGGGTGAGGATCGGTCTGGGCCTTTGCAGCTTCGCGAGCGAGAACACCGGCAACGATCGCATTCATGGCAGCCTCCTCATTGAGACAGACAGAAAGCTACTTGACCGCCGTTGCAGGAGTTTTTCGCAGGGCAAGAAAATGGCTTCGCCAATGTTGCGGGATCGTTTCGTTGGGAACCTACTCTGCGATGCCCGTGGTGCGCTAGCGCCGATCGGTCTTTCAAGTTTTGGGTAGTGGGTCAGTATTGTGGCAGTTCCGCTGGCTTTTGTATGGAGCGGACGGCCCGATGGCGCGCACGCCACGTCCGCGAGCAGCAGCAGATCACAAACGAAAACCATCTGTATTCGTTTTTGAAAAGGTTCCCGCCGGTTTCAGGAGCGGTGTGACCGGTGTGCTCTAACGAGGAATGGGTTCGGCGTGTGAGGGTCTCTCCGACACGTTCGCCGACCACGAATCGCTGGACGTAGCTTTCACACCGACGAAAGAGAGGAAGCCGTGCGGACAAACTGGCCAGCATACGTTGCAGCAGAGGTGAACCGAATCGCCGCGGACGAAGAAGCCTTCGAACGTCTGGCAGACCTATTCAAGCACGCGCACGATAGGGCACCCGCGAGTGGCTGCGAAGTCTACAAGTGGGGAGCAAAGATGGAAGATGCCGCGCTTACCGCCATGGGATTCGAGGGCCGCGCCGGCTTTCAATACAACTATGATCTTTGCTTGGTGGCTGAGTATGGCCCGTGGGTTACGATCGACCCGCGCATGACAGCCCACGAATCCCGGACTCACCAGCGGCCTTCCTAGAGTCATGGCGGCCCTACGCGATAGAGCCTGCGACGCACGTCGGTCTCCGACGTCGCCGCCAAAATACAAGGCCTTGGAGTTATTTACCTACTCGCGGGGCAGGATCAAAATCGTTGACCGGCCAGCCTTGGAGCGCCTGTCTTGTGAATGCTATGAGACGCTGTCGGAACATTAGTCAGCAATCACGGCCAATTTAACGATGGAACCCCGAGGTTAAATGTCGACTTCCGGGCAGATGTCGGGCTAGACTCGCGTTATCACCGCCCGGTCTTCGGCAGCTATCGGTGACTGAGAGTATTGCGCTCCCGCCCAGGTGCGGAGCACTGATGCCTCATACCCTTTCTTTTCCGCCCCTGATTACCACCGTTGTCACGATGACCGGCCGCTCCGTGGCTGCCGCGAACGGACGGCGCCGCCTTTATTTGCGACACAGGGCGTGATCGACGCGGTGGAAGAAGCGGCGTCGCTCGCGCCATGGGGATAGTACAATGAGCAACGTGCCTTTCGACGCGCCACCTTCGCTCTGGCGCAAAACGGACAAAGACACTGTCGAGATGGATGGTGTCACCGATGGAGCCGGTGTCAGCCTTGGTTTAGATAACGAAGAACAGGTTTTCGAACTGCCTGCGCGGCTGTTCGAACAACTGCCGTTTGCCGTGTATGTCTGTGATCGGAAAGGTCTCGTTCTTCGATATAACCGCCGCGCGGCCGAGCTATGGGGACGGACGCCCAAGCTCGGCGATCCTAATGAACGCTTTTGCGGATCGTATCGAATGTTCCGCCCCGACGGCAGCCTGCTGCCGCACCATCAATGCCCGATGGCCGACGTATTGCGCACCGGGGTTTCCGTGCGCGAACAGGAAGTTCATATTGAGCGACCCGACGGCGTGCGCGGCATTGCGCTCGTCGACATCGAGGCAATCAAGGATGACGATGGAAACATTGTCGGCGCGGTCAACTGCTTCCAGGACATAACGGAGCGCAGACGAACCGAAACGCAAATCGTAACTCTGGCGCACGAGGCTGAGCATCGAACAAAGAACATCTTGTCCACCGTGCTGGCGACGGTTCGCCTTTCTCAATCAGATACGGCTGATGATCTCAAGCAGCTGATCGAAGGGCGCATAGATGCTCTCGCCAAGGTCCATGCGCTGTTCGTGCAATCGCGCTGGAGGGGAGCCGAGCTTTACAGTCTGGTCACGCAGGAGCTGTTGCCTTACGGCGGCAAGACAGAGACGCGCGTGCGAATTGACGGCCCAGCCGTAATGCTGGAGCCGTATTCGGCTCAGGCAATTGCAATTACTTTGCACGAACTCGCGACCAACGCGGCAAAATACGGGGCCCTATCGGTTTCGGCAGGTCGCGTTGAAATCGCATGGTCTCGCGCTGAAGACGGACGGCTCAGTTTGCGCTGGATCGAGTCGGGCGGCCCGCCCGTCACACCTCCCACGCACCGCGGCTTCGGCACCCGCATCATGGAAAATATACTTGGAGGTCAGCTCGGGGGTGAGGTGCGCTTTGACTGGCGTTGCCAAGGGCTGGCATGCGAAATCATCCTGGTTGCATAGCCGTATGCCGCCACGCGAGGGCCCTGCCGGTCCTAACCGGTTGGGTTTTCTTTGGGGTCATTTGCGTCGCCGCGGTTTTCGTCCGTCTGTTTCGCATCTCCGGGCTGAGGCAATATCTAGCCCTTAGCCCGCCACCGAAGCCGCCGGCCGCGCTTCGTTGGCCGCGATCTCCGAAGCCGCGGATGCTTCTCTTGCCTTCTGCTCGACTGCGTCGAGCGCTGTCGCGAAGGTCTTCGTCGTAGCGGACAAGCCGGGCACCTTTTCCAACTCTTCGGCCGCGGGACCGAGAAACAAGGCCATTACGTAGGCCGATTTCGTTTTCTTGGTCAGCCTGCGAACCGCATAGTGAAGCTTGGCGTTCGACGGCCGATCAGCATAGCAAATGCAGACGAACTCCGTTCCGGTAAGATCCAGCGAGAAGAACTTGGCCACCGACATTGCGTCGTATTGTTCCGCCGATGCACCGTAGCCCCGACGCCGAAGCAGCTGCGCAAGTACGATCGCTACCGCTTCATCGAGCTTGCTGAATCCCGGAATGCAAAGGATTGATCGCGGAGCCTGCCAGACGCGAGGAGTCCTTGTTTCATCCTCGTCCGATTCAGCGTCCACAAGTGTCGCCAGAGGGGAATCGGTGTTCGAAGAAGGCGCTTCGACGACCTGCACGTCTTCGTGTCCGTCCAGGTCGGCGACGAGTTCGCGCACCGTAGCCGTTATGCGATCGAGGCGCTCCGCATCGAGATGCCCAAGCCGGTTGTCCGCTGCAGCCAGTCCGAGGCCGCCGGTCAGCACGGAGTCGTAGTAGTTCTCGAGGGGCGCGGTCTTGAGATACTCACCGGCCTGTTCGGCAGCCTCGATCGGATCCCCGGCCAGCAGGCGTTGATAAACCAGTTGCGACGGCGTCAACGCGGGTTGATCGCCCAGCATAATGTCGAGAAACTGCAACCGGTCGACGTGACGTCCCACGACCACAAGACATATGGTAAGCGGCGTCGCGAGTACCAAACCGACGGGACCCCACAGCCAGGTCCAGAATGACGCCGCGACGATTATCGCGACGGGTGACAGGCCGGAGCTATGGCCGAAGATCACAGGCTCCAAGACCTGGCTTGCCAAAAGCTCGAGGGCGACGAACAGAGCCATGGTCAGCAATAGCATTTCCCAGCCGGATCCAACGGCGGCAGCGAGAATGAGCGGAAATATCGCCGAGATGAACGCGCCAATGTAAGGCACGAACCGCAGGATCATTGCGACAAGCCCCCACAACGGAGCGGAGGGTACGCCGATCACTTGCAGGCCGGTGCCGATGGCCACGCCGAAGGCGGCGTTGAAGGCGATCTGCGTCAGAAAGAGCCGGCTCAGTCTCTCGCCGGCTTCGTCCAGCGCCGCTGTCGTCCGTTGGATGTCGTCCGAGCCCGCCAGGCGGACGAAACGATTCCTAAGGTCCTGACGCTGCATCAAGATGAAGATCACGAAGATGACGACGATGCCGGTTGTCGTGAGCGGCGATACTAAAGGAGCGATTATCGCCACCAGCGTGCTCAAGGCGCCCGGGTCCGGCTGCCTGACCTCGACGGGAATAGGTTTGCTGTCCGACGGCTGCTGAAGAACAGTGGTGTTCGGTGGGCTACCTGCTTTGGTACTCTGAAGCTCCGTCTTGAGATCGTTCAGGACCTCCGATGCCCGCTGCAGCGTGCCCGTGCCACCACCTGTTATTCCGCGCAGGGTTTCGATCTTGTTTCGAAGCGTCTGCTCATAGCCCGGCAGCGCTTCCGCAAGTCTGCTCGCCTGCGTCACCATCAGGCCCCCAAGGCTGAAGATGATCGCGAAACCCAGGATCACGACGGCCAGCACGGCGACAACGCGCGGCAGTCTGAACGATTGCAGGCGGCTGACGAAGGGGGCAAGCACGAAGCTCAGGAGCACAGCGAGGGCGACAGGGACGAAGATTTCCCGGCCGAAGTACAGACCGGCAATAATGAGCGCGGCCACGCCCATGTTGATCAAGGTCGCGCCTCGCGGCTGTGTCAGCTTGATCTGGGCGGGCGTTTCCATTCGCTACTTCCGGTGCAGACCTGGGCGGAAGGTTGGCCTACGCGCAGGGTCGATTGGTTTGAACCTTTCAGAACTCACGATGTTCCGCGAGTGAACGGGCGACTAGGCCGGCACCTGCGTGGCGTATCTCCGACAGTGCTCTAGATAGGCCACTTCGTGGCTCCCGATCAGCGAAACCACGGAAGACCAGAGCCAGGACGGCGCCTCCAGGGTCAAGGTGCGATTGCGTTCCAGTTCCTTGAACCAGCCTTTGCGGGTAGCTTCGTCCATCTGACGGGCATGGGCCTTTCCGACGACACCGGCAAGAAAGCTGGCGGCCTTCATCGCGTCCTGAACCGTCAACCGCTCGATCTCGATCTTGAGATCCTGCGGCAACAGTTCGCGGATGAAGACCGATCGCCCGTCCAGACGAGCGGCCACCATCCGCTTGCCCAGATGCGGAGACAGATGCATGGCGCCCTCGACGACGCGTTCCGCCTGGTCCTTCGGCATCATCTTCCGGCCGTACCGGGGAGCCGCGGCGGCAACGGCTTCCTTCACGTCCATCAGCGCCAGAGCGCGCTTCTTGCGCTCCCCGATCCCGAGCAGGACCGCGAAGCGCAATAATCCCAAAGAACTGCAACCCTTCATCCAGTAGGCCGCGTCCTCCACCTCGATCGGGGCATCGTCTTCCCGGGATTTCAGCGACGTCGCCAGGTGGCGAAGCGCAGTCGTCTGAAACATCTCGTCGATGACTGAGCGTTCCGACTTGGAGAGCGACCAGAATTTCGTACCCCGCGGAATCGTCGGGTTCTGGTCCTCGAGGCGCTCGTCGGCGAGCTTCTTCCACGATCGCGCCAGCGATTTCTTCATGACGAGCTGTATCGACTTGGGGGCGTCCTCGATCGCATCAGCGTCCTGCTGCAGGGCCGCCTGATAGCCTTCGATGACCTGCTCAAGGATTCGCGCGGTGGTCACGCCCGGCAGATCCGAGCCGCGCGACGCCGTCGCCAAGGACAATGCGAGCCGAATGATGTCGTGCGCCGGATTTCCGATCACGGTCTGATCGAGGTCCCTGATCTGGATCGCGATGCGTCCGTCCATGGCGGCCACCGGGCCGAGGTTGCCGGCGTGACAGTCGCCGCAGATCCAGACGGCCGGGCCTTCCGGAAGCCGACCGCGCTTCTGCGCTTCGAGCCATTCGTAGAATTTCACCGTGCTGCCGCGCACGTACGCATGGGCCGAGCGGGCCATCTTCAGCGATTGCTGGGTCTTCAACGCAGCAGCTCGATCCAGAGGACGACGCGGTTTGTTCGAAGCCATGTTCCTCAAGTCTCGATAAGGCAGGATCTATCGATGCGGCCCCATAGCGCCCGACGTGATCAACAGAGAAGGAAAGAAGCTGGAGTAGTGGCGGCCCTGACCGAGGGCTGCGGAGATTACGTGCCGCGGTCCCTAAGGTTCCACCGTGTTCGCCCCTTGCACACAGTGCAGAGACATCCATATTCCATCCATGCAGATGGTACATGGATGGAAATGAGATGGCCTCAAATGTCCAAGACCTTAGGCCGAAGCCTCCGGAAACCGAGAAGATCACCATCAATCTTGGCTATGTCGACCTGGGCCACGTGGATCTGATGGTGAAGGACGGATTCTATTCGAACCGCACGGATTTCATCCGGACGGCGATCCGCAATCAGCTCGAGCGGCACGCCGACGTAGTCAAGCAATCCACGGCCCGTAAAGGCCTGGACCTCGGTCTGCGGAATTACACGCGCGCGGATCTCGAAGCGGCGCGGCAAGCCGGCGAGATGCTGCATATCAACGTGCTGGGCCTCGCGACCATTGCCCAGGACGTCTCTGCCGATCTCGCCCGCGCCACCATCGCCTCGGTTTCCGTGCTTGGAGCCCTCCATGCCACCCCTGCGGTCAAGGCCGCTCTTTCCGACAGAACAAGGTGAACACGATGCTGAATCAGGACACACTCCGCGAGGCCACACGGTTGACCCAAGCGGGGCAACTGACCGAAGCCACGGCGCTGTTGCAGCGCATGTTGCGAGGCGAGCGCCCGCCCGCGGAGGCATCGCAGGCCCCAAGTCGCATTCGCCTTCCAGGCCGCGCCCCGGCCACCATCGACCTCAAGGCCAACGGCGTCCGCGACGCCGACCGCGCAGCACCGGCGGAGACGTCGGCCGCCACGGCGCGTCGGCACCGGCCGTTGTTCGATCGAGCGAAGGACGGCACCTGGCTCGGCCTGAGGGACGCCAAGCGTGCGCCCGCTTCGATGGCCGACATCGTGCCGGTGGGTACGAAGTTCATCGAAGGCACCTACAGCAATAAGGCCGGAAGCCGGACCTACAAGCTCTTCGTCCCCAGCAGCTACCACCAAGGTCAGCCGCTGCCGCTGGTGGTGATGCTCCACGGTTGCACCCAGTCGCCGAACGATTTCGCAGCCGGCACCAGAATGAACTTCATCGCGGAAGAACGGAACTGCCTGGTTGTCTATCCGGCGCAGCCTAGCGGCGCCAATCCGTCCAAATGCTGGAACTGGTTTCGCGCGGCGGACCAGCGCCGTGACGAAGGCGAGCCTTCGCTGATCGCGGGCATCACCCGCCGTGTCATGCAGGACTACTCGGTCGATCCGAAGCGCGTCTTCGTTGCCGGCCTCTCGGCCGGAGGCGCCGCCGCAGCCGTCATGGGTGCCACCTACAGCGATCTATACGCGGCGGTCGGGGTCCATTCCGGCCTCGCCTACGGAGCCGCCACCGATATGCCCGCGGCGTTCACCGCCATGCGACAAGGGGGCAAAGGCGGCCGTCAAACTGTGGCGGGCGGCTCGATGATCCCGACCATTATTTTTCACGGCGACCGCGACACCACCGTGCATCCGGACAACGGCGCCCACGTTGTCGAACATGCCATCGGAGCGACAAAGACGCGAAAGAAAATGCATCGCGGGCAAATTCCGGGAGGGCATGCGTATACCCGTACGACTCACACCGACGAAGAGAGCGAGATCCTGGAGCACTGGAATGTCCACGGCGCCGGTCATGCTTGGTCCGGAGGCAGCCCGGCCGGATCCTATACGGACGGAGAGGGGCCGGATGCAACGAAGGAAATGCTGCGTTTCTTTCTTGCGCATCCGCAAGCACCGCAGCCATACTAGATGAACTCTGAGGTCCTCGGCCTCCTGGGCTTCGAACCGCCCCACGATGTCGAATTCGGAGTCGTGGGCACCAGGGCTATTCGCTCGTCATCGAGCAAGCATACGACAATCTTTACGTAGTCTACGAAGGTACCTTCACCGACAAGCTTCCACAGCATAGCGCGACGCCGGAGGCGATCGTTGAAGCGCTATTGGCGATGTTCGAATCTTTCTTCCGAACGACAGGTCGTTCCCATCCGCGCCACCTGTTCGACTTTCCGCCG
>Ga0209006_10002406_pt1 | contig 17084 bp, 13 predicted proteins | sample JacPin_JW_Ref_O2_FD_188567 | JGI IMG/M metagenome (GOLD analysis project Ga0209006, IMG submission 188567) | Forest soil microbial communities from Algoma, Ontario, Canada - Jack Pine, Ontario site 1_JW_Ref_O2 (SPAdes) (version 2) | ecosystem: Environmental > Terrestrial > Soil > Boreal... | reverse complement strand
CATCGTCATCGACAATCTCAGCGGAATTGTGGTGCGTGACTGGATCATCGTCGGCGGCGATGCGAGAGTTCAAAGCGAAGGCATCACTCTGCGCAACAATGATCCGACCGGAACGAGGTATCAGGACGTCGTGGTGACGAATACGGGAATTACCGGATTTCGCTTCGGCATCATGGCGGAAGGAACAGTGCAAGGAGCGGGTTGGCAGAATTTCACGATTTCGAACAATCATGTATTCGGAAGCGTCGGAACCGAGGACAACGGCATACAAATTCAAGGTCCGCAACCGGGATCGCCCGGTGTGATGACGAATTTCAATTGCACGATTGAAGGTAATCTCGTCGAGGGAATTCCGGGCCGACCTAGCGCAGCCCCCGGCACGTCCGGCAATGGCATCCTAATCAAGGAAACCGACGGGTGCATGAGCCGGTACAACGTCGTCCGCAACGGAGGCGCCAAAACGAATACGTGCGGCGGGCCGGTCGGAAACTGGGCATATGATGCGACGCATATTACCTTCCGCTTCAATGAGACCTACGGGATGCGGCCCACCACGTGGACGGCCGGGTGCGATTGGGGCGGCTTTCACCTTGACGGCTACGTGACTTATTCGACGATCGAATACAGCTACGCCCATGACAATTGGGGCGCCGGTTTCGCTTTTTGGACGACCGGCTCCGGCAGCTGGCACGACAATGTGATCCGGTACAACATCTCCGAAAACAACGCGACGAGTCAGCAAGCCGCGCAATACTTCGGCGGAATTCTCGTCGCCAACGACAATCCATCGCTCGTTGGCGCACATATCTACAATAATACCATTTATGCTGCCAACGCGGCACTTCCCGTGATACTACTTGCGATACAGGGCAATCTTGGCGGCGACTGCGTCGTCGCCAACAACATTCTCAGGAGCAGCGGCACGCCTTGGTTCATATACACCGGGATCGCGAACAGCGCATCGTGCCAGATCGTGGGAAACGACTATTTTGCGTCGGGTTTTCGCGTCAAATGGAACAACGAGATCTATGTGAACCTCGAGTCCTTCCGCTTGGCGACAAGGCAGGAGACTGTCGGAGGTCGACCGGTGGGTTTCACTTTGGATCCGAACACGACAGCCTCCAGATGCATCCCGAATACGCTCGGGCCGCAGTCGTGCCTGGAGCGATTTGAGCTGAGGCAAGGCTCGCCGTTGATCGGAACAGGGATCGATCTGCGCAGCCGCTACGGAATCGATGTCGGGTCTCGCGATTTTTTCGGCAACGCCATCCCGCACGGTCTCGGAACCGGGTTCAATGTCGGCGCAGATGGCGGGGCCCATGAGCGGTGAAATGGTGCTGCCCTAGTCGTATCCATGCGCCACGTTCATGAAGTGAACGACTGCTGCCGTTCCGCATGCGTAAAATAGCACTGTGGAAGGGAAGTACACGCCTACAACCGTGACCACCGGAAAGTGCGCGAGCAACATCAGGAACATCGCTGTAAGAAAGCCCGAGCTCGAGCTCGGATACAGAAAAGCCAGCCGCACTATGTAGTAGAGAAAAACCAGAACGGTCAGCATGAACGCGCACAGGCCTACCCAGCCGGTATCGACCAAGGTCTCCTTTATCGTGTTGTGAAGCTGAAAGACACGCGGGTCCGTCAAGTTGAAATGATGCAGAATGCCGATGCTGTCAGCGCTGCCCGAGGCCCAGAAGGCGCGAAAGCCATAGCCGATCATTGGTGAGTTAGATATCCAGTGATCGGCCTTGTCCCACATCATGGTGCGCCCGGTCAAAGTTGCGTCCTTGTTCAGGGCATGAAGAATCGCTTCATCGGCGCCGTGCGATAGGTCCCCGGCCACGACCGCCAGCGGGACGAAGACCGCCAACACCATGGCCATCAGCGCAAGGCGGCCACTGCCCTTCAGGCAGCGCAACGACAGGACGCCGAAGAAGACGAGCGGAAACGCGAGCAGCGAAACCTTGGCGGTAGCTGCCTCCACATGAGTGGCGACGTAGGCTCCGATGGGGATCATGGGAACGGCGGCGAGACGATAAAGCAGGGGTTGCCGGGGATCGAATGTCACCGCCACTGCGGAAGCGACGAGCAGAACCGCAACAAAACCGATGGCGGTCTTCCCCCCGGTCACGCCTATGAGGACCGGCCCGGCGGCGGAGGCACCCTGACGTCCCGAGACGATCGATGCGACAATAATGAGCGACATGGCGATGAACAACCCGCGGACGATCTGCCGCTGCGTCGCAGAGACGCCGATTATGAAGGCAGAGGCGATGGTGGCGCACAGTTGGAGGGCGTACCACAGGGACAGTGAAGTGACAGCCGACCAACTTGCCGATGCCAGCACAATGGCGAGATATAGAATGATGAGCTTATTGTTGATCGCGAAGTAGAAGAGCTCCCTATAATACAGCACCGTGCCGCACAGCGCGCCCGCCAAAATGGCGGGCGGGATGATGCTGGGCATGATGTTTATGCTGACGGCTGAAAAGAAGAACACGACGAAGGCGATCGGGAGGCGCGCCTTCAGCGCGCCCAGGACGTCGGAAAAGCGCGGCGAGAGTGTGCGATCGAGGTGCGATTCGGGCGTGGTCTGGTATGTCATCATGAAACCGACATCACCGGAGATTGTGTTATTCAAGGCTACTCTAGGCGAGGATATGCATCGCGGCGAGCGGCCAGCGTTTGTTGGGCAGTTCGATGCGGCAACCGCGGAACCAAGCCTCAGCGCCGGCAACCATTCCGACGAGATATGCCCAAACCGAACATCATTCAGAGGACGGTTCGCTCGGCGCGGATATCGCCCCTACGATCGTCATAGGGTCCAGGCGCTCAAGTGCCGCATAACCCGCGCGCTCGGCTTCCTGCGGGGACTCGAAGCTGGTGTCATCAGCGAGGAATGTGCGCGGCTCGCCGGCCATCGTGAAGAGCTGATATGTGTACCGTCCGCCCGCGCCGGCGCGGATGGCGACCCCGTACAGCGACCTCGAGATCATCGCTCTCCCGTTCATTGCGTGCTCAGCTTTGCATAAAACGTACCGATAGTCGCACAGAACGGCGCGAAGTCTTGTGCCGCGTGGATGGTACAAAAGTAAATACTTTGGGCGGTTTTGCGTTGGTTGGCATGCAATCGAAGTGGGGATGCACGTCGGAGTTCGCAATTCTCAGAGCCCAGGCGATGCAGCCGAGAGCGACGGCCGGAGCGCGCCTTCGCACGCACCTGGATACGGACGGTTCCCGCCGGCATTGTGGGTGGCGGCAAGCTGCGCGTTTCGCTTAGACATCACCGCGGTGCCACGATCGCCACACGTGCTCTTTACGGTGGCCGATTAGGTTCGGGAGGTTGCCATGATCATCGGGCTGCCATCGCGGTCTCTCAATGCGCTGTTGCTCTTTATCGGTGTCGGACTCGGCGCGGATGGGGCGCTCGCCGCCCCGACAGCGGACCTTGCAAAGAAGTGTGCGGCGCTGACCCAGAAGGCCTTTCCTCCGCGCGTGGCGGGAAACCCGGCAGCCGGCAGCTTTGGCGGCTCGAGCCGAAGCCAGCAGACCTTTTTCAGCGAATGCATAAAAAACGGAGGCAGCGTCGATGAGGCGGCCCCCAACAAAGGGCTTGGCGCTCAAGAGCCAGCTTCCACGATGCCGAAACGCTAGGCAAGCCACCGACGACGCGTGGCGGTCGCGGATCACTTGGTCAAGGACGCGAGGGTGCTAGCCCGCAGTCGATCGGGATCGCGCTCTCCCTCGGCGGCCAAGTCTATGATCCGCCGCGCGACCAGGAGAGTGATGCTGTCCTCGTGGTCCGCCAGGCCAAGATCAGAAAGGACCGCTTGGTAGGCACTAGACATGATGTCTATGACCTCCGGTCCAAACGCGCCGCCCGTTTCCGGAACGAAGTGGGAAATGCGGCTCCTTCGGTATTGGAACTCGTTCATCGTCCGAATCAACTATTTTTCCGGTCCGTGGCTTCAGGCGGAAGGCGAGTAAACGTCGCCGCACCGCCGTTCAGGCCAAGCCGGGTGAACCGCCAGTCGCTATAATCGACGTGGAATGGTGCTACGCCGTGAGCCTTCACAGCCGTGAAGCCGCTATCGCCAGGCGTGGTGCGGAAGACTTGCTCGCTCTTTGCCCGCGTGGGTTATGGCCCGCGGTCGCGCGGCGACCTAGCGCCAGCCGATGTCTTGAGCAAAGCAACGAGTGCGGACAGTCGTGGCGGCAACACCCTCGGGAGGTGAAAGCTGTCCAACAGCATGTCAGCAAGGCCGCGATCCTCGTCGTGCCGCCGCAGGATCGGGCCACCGCTCCGGTACTTGCTCTCGTTTCTGGCCGCTCCCCCAGAATGTGTGACCATCCTTGGCCTTGTGGCCAGGCCCCTTCCGGGTAATTGGTCAATCCCTATCTGCGCCGCGCCGATCCCCATTTGCGACCCCCATCGCTTCGACAATCATAGTTAACCCGAGCAAAAGGACAGATTTGTGGAGAAGCCCCAAGATTCGTAAGATTAATCGCGGCCATTTTTGCCTCTTTCGGGAGCACAACGAAGTAACGCCCCGCGCCTAACTGAGGCCAAGCAAGTGCGCACCGATCATTCGTAGTGCGGGCGTCCTGAGCCGATCCTGGCCGGCACCTCTGACGCGAGAGGCCGCGTGTCAAAAGCGTCGCCGGCATTTCGGCCTGCCGTGGAGCCGGGTTGGAGTTGTTGGCGGGCTCAACTGTGGCAGTATCAGACCGCTTGCCGGCTTGGAGGAGCTGGAACAATTCGATCGAACGGGACATTACGCATTGCGTGGCGTCGACCTAAGGACCATGACCCGGGGCTTCTCTGAAAATGTGCTGTTAGCCGACATCGGCGCGACCAACGCCCGATTCGCGCTTCTCGCGAGCGACACGCTCAGTCACATCGAGTGGATCGAAGTCTTCAGATTTCCTCGACTTTCCGATGCTCTCACAGAGGTCCTATCCCGCCTTGGGCGCCGTTCGATAGCGCGAGCGTTGTTCGCGGTCGCCGGGCCGGTCGACGGCGGGTGCTGCCGCTTCACCAATTGCAACTGGACGGTCGACGGTCGCGCCCTCTGTGATGAGTTCGGCTTCAGCTCGGTCACGTTGGTCAACGACTTTCACGCCACCGCAGCCTCGCTGTCACTGCTGAGAGCCGATGATTTGTTCTCGCTTGGTGGATGGAGCGCAATTGATGGCGCGCCCCGCGTGGTGCTCGGGCCCGGTTCAGGACTTGGTGTCGCGTGCCTCATGGAGGATGGGACCGTCGTGACAAGCGAGGGTGGCCACACGACTTTCCCGGCAACCTGCCCTCGCGAGGAGGCCATTCTCGACAATTTGCGACAGTCTTTTGGTCATGTGTCGGCCGAACGCGTTCTATCCGGCCCGGGCCTCGAAAACCTCTACCGATCTATCGCTCTCGTTGATGGCGGGCGGGCGTATCCCCGCAACGCCGCGGAGATCACCGCCGCCGCGCTCAACGAGACGTGCGGGATCTCGGTTGCCGCAATAGATATGTTTTGCGCCATGCTCGGTGTGTTCGCGGGAAACGCGGCACTTATGTTCGGCGCTCGGGGTGGCGTCTACATCGCGGGTGGCATCGCCCCGCGAATCGTCGACCACCTGGCACGGTCACAGTTCCGGAAGAAGTTCGAAGAGAAGGGGCGACTGAGCCCCTACGTCGCACGCATTCCCACCCATGTCATTATTCATCCGGCCGTGAGCTTCCTTGGCTTGCGCCGTCTCTGCGAAAGGGCTTCCGAACAGCGGACGACGCCCAACGATCGTGCAGATCCAGCGGTAAACTGAATGACCAGACCTTGGCCGCGCATCTCATTGCTTTTGCTGATGGGAGCGCCCGTTTCCGACACGCTGGTTGCCGAACAGTTGCCAAGTGTGCGGAAGGAGCGCTCCCTCTCGAATCGAATCCGCATTTTCGAATGAACGTCGGCAGACGCACGAGAAAAGATCGCCAACCGAGCGAAGCTTGGAATATTCCGGGTCTGAGCTATGACCGGAACCGCTTCATGTTCCGGGCGCGCCGAGGGGCAAAACTGCAACAGTCAGCGACTTTCACACCGCCATCTCATACTTGCCCTCGCCAGTGCAACGAAGCGCCATCATTAAATTGTTCACTAATCATGCTGTGCATCAGGCCGCCGATGCGGCCGCAACTATTAGTTAGAGTCCCTCTGAGAATGGTCGAGCCAAATGCGGAGGCCGCTACCGGGTGTTCTACTGTTCTTGCCGCTAGCGTTGGCGATTGTTGACACCGCCGAGGGGACCGAAGCGCGCCGATACCCGCCGTCCGCCGTTCGCTACTCTGAGCCCCGCTTGATGGCTCGGAATCCTTCGCCGAACGACGCCACGATCGTCGACCCACCTTCTGGGCTGCTCAAGATTTCCAATGCTGCTTTGGAGCCGCTCAGCTGGGGAGATCTCGACGGCTGGACCGGCGACGATCATGCAAGAGCTTTTGCGACGTTCTATGCGAGCTGTCGCCCGATCACGCGTGCAAGTATGCTGCGGACGGAGTCCGCACGTGTGGAGCCAGCGCGCGCACGGCCCATTCAGCCTCATTTCAAAAAGGGCGACGCCGGCGAACGACGCGCGCGCCCGCCCTCCTTGGGCTCCCCAGCGGATTCTGGCTCGATACGCGCCGCTCTCGCACAGGTATGTGCCCGCGCCGTCGAAGTCGGGCCGCTCGATGAAGAGACGGCACAACGGTTCTTTGAGGCCAATTTTGTGCCGGTGCGAATCCGCAAGCTCGGCGACTCAGGCGGCTTTCTGACCGGCTATTACGAGCCAATCGTCGAAGGATCACGGTTTCCGACCCGGGAGTTCACAGTCCCTTTGTACCGTCGCCCGACCGACCTGGTGGCGCCCGGTGTCCCCAGCAGTGCCGCATTTCCAAACACCGGGCGCGCCTTCCGGCAGACGCCGACTGGCGAACTTGTGCCGTATTACGACCGCGGAGAGATCGAGGATGGTGCGCTCGACGGGCAGCGGCTCGAAATCTGCTGGCTGCGGAGCGCCGCCGATGCCCTGTCCATCCAGATCGAGGGTTCCGCGCGCGTGCGGCTCGAGGACGGAACCCTGCTGCGCATCAGCTATGATGCGCATAACGGTTATCCGTTTGTACCGATGGGGCGTGTGTTGATTGAGCGCCAGCTTGTGCCGCGGCAGGAAATCTCCACTCCGCGCATTCGGGAATGGATGCACGACAATTCCGAGGCGGCCAAGATGGTCCGCCGGCAGAATCGGCAAGTCGTTTTCTTCCGCATCGTCGGATTGAATGATGACCGTGAGGCGCTCGGCGCCCAGGGGATACCATTGACCGCGGGACGCTCGATCGCCGTTGATAAGGCTTTGCACGCCTATGGTACGCCCTTCTTCATAGAAGCGGATCTGCCGCTGACGAGCCCGAGCAGCCAGTCGCCGTTCCGACGGCTCATGATCGCGCAGGATACCGGCTCTGCAATCACCGGCCCTGCCCGCATTGACCTATTTTTTGGCGCCGGTGATGAGGCCGGCCAGATTGCAGGGCGCATCCAGCAATCCGCCCGCGTCGCGATGTTCGTGCCGCGCGAGCTCGGCTCGTCGATTGCGGTGGCAAGCGTACCTTTGCCGCGGGCAAAGCCTGGGCCATCGCTCGCTACCTATGCGTTCCGTCCGGTCGCTTCGCCTCAGGTTCATCACGAGCCACCTCGCCCCGCCGCCTCGCCCGCAGTACCCGGGCCGCAGCGGATCGCCGCACCCCGGGCAAAGCCTACGCCATCTCACTTCGCCGCGCGCACACTCCCACTGGAGCCGCCACCGCCCGTGGCGAAGCCGGGGCAATCTCGCCCTGTTGCGCCACCGCTTTCGGCGAAGGACGAACGGTCGCAGGGTCTCAACCACGCGCTCCGCTCCAGCACGTTGCCGCCAGCAAAAGCCAGCCCATCGCAGAGTCCCGCATTCCGAAGCCAACTTGGCTACGAGAGCGCGCCGCGTAGGAAGACGCCATTTGCTCGACCAGAATCCGACGCGAGGAGACCATCCCAACTACGGGCCCCGACGATGCGCGACCAAGGCTCCAGTCGATGAAAGCAGCAGATGACTACTTCAAATTGTTTCCAAATCTACGTAGGCGGCTGGCAACACGCCGGTGAAAAGGATGTCGGCCAGCATCTCCCAGTTGCTCGCGCGCGGCGACCCACGGCTGTTCATGCCAAGCAACATCGTGAATTGACGACGCTATTTTCTTAAAAACGTCTGTCCGTTCGCCGACGGTTTTCGCAAAGAGCCAGCGTGGCGTATCAAATCTAAGAAATTCGCAGAGCGTGCCGACAGAGGGAAGCTGAGTGTCGTCAATGATCATCAAGCCTCCGACTTTGAGATGATCGGCGGTAGAGTACCAATCGAGGATCGGCCAGGGAAACGCGTGCATGCCGTCGATAAAGACGATATCGAATTCCACGTCCGTCAGGGTCGGTAGATATTTCTCCGATCCCGACGCAACACAAGTGACACGCGACGCGTCGATTCCAATCGTCGCAGCGTAGTTACGCATCTCCTCCATTTCGTCGCCAAAGGGCGCCACAGCGGTGTGCTGCGAGCCGCCCATGGCGAAGATCAAGGTCGAGACCCCAGCACCGGTCTCCAAGGTTCTCATGTCCGGTGTCACGACATCGAGCAGATACCGGCCCAGCTCCTTCGATATTCCCCAGTTCTGACGGCCCGTCAGCGACGCAATACGGTCACGCATTTTATCGGGAAGCGCTGAACGTTCGGTGCGAAAGCAACCTGTTTCGGCAACCCGGTGGAACGAGGGCTGATCCGCAAAGATCCGCTCAAATATCTCTGTCTTATCCATCCACGGTCTCCCATCCGGGCGCGCTCAGATCAGATCTCGAATACTCGACCCTGATGCCGCCAGTGAAGCAATACTTTCAGATTCGAAAGGCCCTGGCCGCGAAAGGAGCCATCGTCTCGCGACCAGGGCCCAGACGACGCCGGCCTTCACAGTGGCCATGGCGCCAGACTGCAAATTGCGGCATCAAAGAGATTGTTCCCCTGGGCTACGCGTGCGGATTCGGCTGGCTCGTCGCTACGCCGAAATTCGACGGCGCATTTGTTTAAGACACTCGCGTTTACGCCCCACCTCCATGGAAGCTCGCGCAGAGTTGAACGCCGGAGATTTCACGCCGCCACGTATTTCCACATCCTCTCCGCAATCCGGAAACAGACTGACATCGGCTTGCATCGACCGAACAGAGGACAATCGCGTGTTGGGTGAGAACACCATGTCAAAGGAAGATGATTACCGCCGGAACGCCGCCAACAGCATGCGACTGGCGCAGCGGGCGAGTTCCTGTGAGGACAAAGGGCGCCTCCTGAGGCTAGCCGAGGCATGGCTTGATCTTGCGGACCGCGTACACGGAGCCGCGAAGCAATTACGTCGGCCAACTCTCCTGCATCCTCTTATTCAGAAGAAGCTCGATTGAGCCGGCGCCGGTCCGTTGAGGAGCAGAGCGATGTGGTGACGCCGAATGGCGCAATTGCTGACTGCAGCCGCATTCGCTTCTAGACAAGATCATTCCTCCGAGCGAGTGCCGTCAAAGTTCGGCCGCCGCCGAAGGGCCTTATGCTCGGCGGTGAGGGTGGCCAATGAAGACCCCGACGGTCCCGCGTCACCGCGGTGGGGGTCATCCAACCTTCCCAAGGAAGAAGCCCACCGTCCGTGGCGAGGCCGGGCGCACGTGGGCAGGCGACGGCGGTTTGAAACTTTCATGCAAAGCCAGTTCCGAGACGATCCCCAACATTGGCGGTGGTGCGCCCAAGAAGCTCGCATCCACGCGGAGTTGATCATTGATCCCGAGTCCAAGCGCACGATGCTTGAGATCGCTGATGAATATGAGCGCATCGCACAGCGCGCCGAAGAGCGCATCCGGGACTGCGAAAGACGGCCGCCCGCTTCGTCGCTCGGCCGTGCGTCTTCGGTCAGGAGAAAGCGCTGGTTTTGATTCCGGTGCGGAACAAACAAGCGCGAGGGAGCATCTGTGGTTCGGGGCAACTTCTTCCAGTCCCCGGTCTGGTGCTCGATGAATTTCGCACCGCAGGCGGAAATCGTATAGCGCGCCCATCAAAGCGCGCGAGGTTCCGTGGGGTCGCGTCAGAAGGGCTTTGGGTTCCATGCGTAATGCCCTCACGATTGTCGCTTTGGTTGTGGCCCTGGGGCTCGCGGCCACGACCGCATCCGCGCCTAAATCTAATATCGACATCGCAGCTCAGGCGGCGCGAGCCATGTTAGACGGGGTCATCCTCGGATCCAGCGCGTGGCCCTCCGTCCCCGTAGACGCTCAAGCGAGGTTGCAGCTGCGGTCTCCCGACTGCGACGAAGATGGGCGATGCAGGTCGAGCTCAGCCACTTCGGTGGACTAGAGGGCTATTCTGGCCAGAAATTATTGAAAGGGTACGGCGCCGCAGCCGAAGAAACGCGGGTTTGAGCCGCGTCACCCGCCCCGCGTTACTGGCCTACGACGACTTTTTGGGGTGCCGAAAATTTCAATCAGCCCCCGCTCCTTGGACGACCCAGCCATTCGGCACGATGCCAAGGTCGGAGATCGACAACACGACGCCTCCATTCATGAACCAAATCGCGGTGTCACCATTGGAGTTGCCCCACAGGATGTCACTGCGCCCATCGCCGTTAAAGTCGCCGGTGACGGCAACGTTCCAGCCCGCCGGGACGACTCCAAGATCGTTCGATGAGGACATCAGCACCTCGCTCCCGTTCCAGGCCATCAGCCAAATCGCGGTGTCGCCGTTGGTGCTGCGCCACAGAATGTCGGTGTAACCATCGCCGTTGAAGTCGCCGGTGCCCGCGATATTCCAACTTGTCGAGACCACGCCGAAGTCGGTCCAGGAGGACATCTGCACCTGCGTCGCGGCCCCGGTCATCAACCAGACCCCTGTGTCGCCATTGGCGCTTTGCCAGAGGATGTCGGTGTGACCGTCGCCGTTGAAGTCGCCGGTTCCCACGATATTCCAGCTTGTCGGAACCACGCCCAGATCGATCATCGCCGCCGCCTGCACCTGCGTCGCGGTTCCCGTCATCAGCCAGATCGCGGTGTCGCCATTGGCGTTGCGCCAAAGAATGTCACCATAACCGTCGCCGTTGAAGTCGCCCGTGCCGACGATCGACCATCCAGAGGGAACGACCCCGAGATCGGCTGTTTGCGACACCTGGGCGCCGTTCATCAGCCAAATACCGGTGTCTCCGTTGGAGTTGCTCCACAGCAGATCGGCGTTCCCGTCACCATTGAAATCGCGCTGTCCAACGATCTGTCGGCTGTTTGGAATGATCCCCAAATCTGTGGTCGATAGAATCTGGGCGTTCCCCGACGATGTGACGCCCATCAGCCAGATCGCTGTATCACCGTTCGTGTCGCGCCAAGCGATGTCGCTGTAGCCATCGCCGTTGAAATCATGCGCGTCGTGAATCTTGTTCAAGGCCGCGAGATGAGTTTTCAAGCCGATACCATAAGCAGTGGGGGTCCCTGCGTAGTCCGCGATGAGAGCGGGGAACGAATTGCAGCCGTACGCATCCCACGCCCAGCCGAGATAAGAGGCGCCGATCGAATCAGCGAACGCCATGTAGGGAGTGACATACGTGGTAGCGCAATCGTATTCGCCGAATTCGCCAGTCACGACCGGCACCGATTTTGCAACCGTCGAGATTGTCGGCCACTGCGCCCTTTGGTTGTCGCTGAGCGCAGCCTGACATTCGGCCACGGTCATGTCGCTATAAGAACCACAATAGCTGTGGACGCCCGCCACCAGCTGCGGAGGCTGCAGCGAATCGGAGGGCAGGTAAGCCAACCACTGGCTCAGATCGGCGGCATAGTTCAACCCGCCCAGCATGATGGGTTGAGTGGCGCCAGTTCCACGAACCGCCGCCACAAGTTGTGCCATTCCAGCCGTGGACCAGGTGCCTTCATAGGTCGAGACGGTGCACCCGTTCAACCAGCAACTCCAATCGGCTACATCGGGCTCGCCATAGAGGTCAAAAATGACGGCGGGAAAATCCTTAAATGTGGCGGCAACGGACGACCAGAATGCCGGAGCGTGATCCAGATCCGCCATCGGTTGCTGCTGGTTCGAGACATATGTTCCAGGAGCGTTCCAGTGCAGATCGAGGATCGCATAGATCCCGTCATCGTTGAGGGCCTGGACGAAAGCAACAATCGCATTCTGATACGCCACGCCGACATACTGATTGGACGGCGGAAGGTTTATCCCCAACCAGCAATCCTCATTTAGCGGCACGCGGACGGCGTTGATATACCAGGCCTTGATCGCTGCAATTGCCGTACTATCGACCGGACCGTCGAATATGCCATCGCCATCCACGCATTTGTATTCCGAACCGGAACGGTTGACGCCGAGGAGACGAAGAAAGTTGCCGTTCCCATCGACCAACTGATTGCCCTGCACACGTACGCTGAGAGCAGAGGCTGCTTTGGTCGGCGCACAATAGGGCGTCAGTACAAGCGTCAGAAGGACCGCGAGAATGTTACGGCCGAGAGGCTTCGACAAAACCCCGCGCAGCCACCACGATATCTCAAGAATGAACATATGATCGGCGTGCATCCGATGTCGCCTTGGCTATCACCGAATCTTGGTGGCTGAGGGGATCAAGCAGGTTGAGCTTGCGATCTGACGACCTCGATTGCGCAACTCTAGCCAAGGCATTTGCTGGCGCAAGTCGAACCGGCGGGACGTTGTCGGTCTCGAGCTTCTTAGTTTTTCAGTCTCGAGCTTCTTAGTTTTGGGTCTGAGCACGGATCGCACCGGTGCCGCTCACCGGCATCTAGTGAGACGGACTGCAGAAAGCCGAATCCCCCGCCAGGGCGTGCGCGATTGCGTGGGCGATAGCGGCGTGACCCACGGCATTTGGATGACCGTTGATCCGATAGAACTGCAAATGGTGGGAATCGGTCGCGGCAAAGGCGGGCAACGTGTCGACAAACTGCCAGCTGTGGTTCGATGCGGCGACGGCGAGCCTGTCGGGCAGCGCGAAGGGATTTGTATCTGCTTCAACCGCCTTGCGCTCAGCCAGAAGCACGTCCGGTTCCAAGGGAATGTACACCATGGCAAAATTAGCGCCGGCTAGGCGAGCCTCGGCCGCGACGGATTCGGCGACGCGGTCGAGCATCGTGATCCGCGTGTTCCACGCCGCACTCCAGGTACTGTGGAGATAGTCAGTCTCGTCGCCTTTCATCAGATGGCCGTCGACGAAGACCTGGTCCCGGCGGCTCAGGAAATGACGCATCGCCAGGACGAAGCGGCTGTGCTCCCGCGCCAGACGCACTGTTCGGGCGATAGATGACAGCACCTGGAATACAGATGTGGCTTTCCATCCCGACCTCGGGGCGGCGGGGCCGTCCTCATGGTATTGAGACAAGTCCCAAGGCGTGACGAACATCATAATGATCCTGGGGTGCAAGGCTGCCGCTTCGCGCGCTGCTGCCGTTACATTCGACCAGGCGGGGCCGTCAGGTTCCGTCGGCCAGCGGATCGCTAGGTTTTGGAATGCGACAGGCATCGAGCAGGCCTGAGCCAACATGGCCTCGGCACGGGACGCGAACATGTCCTGATAGCGGACCGCATATCCACGGCTGATCGAGCTCCCGATCACCACCACCCGTTCCTCGGTCGAGAAGGCCTCACAAGGATGGGTGCTGCGCGAACCGCAGGCGTTGAATGCCACTGTGACCCATGGCCCCTCCGCGGCCTTCATGCGGGAAACGCAGTCGGCGCGGATGGAACCTGCCGGCGTTTCGCAGCTCTCGGCGAGTTGCTCCGGCATGACGAGGCGCGCCGCGAGCTCAAGACCGGCGATGCACGCCGTGACCGTCAGAAGCGCGACCGCGGGAAGCACGACCCAATCCGATCTAAACGCCGGCCACATGATCCGCCCGATCAGAAAGCCTGGTAAACGATGCTCGGCGGCGGCGCCGCGAGGATGGAGACGACGAGCCAGAGCATCGTCGCCTGCGCGCTGGCCCAGGCCACGCGGGCATATTTGCGATCCGTCTGCCAGGCCTCTGCCGCGCGGCGGCCCATTCGCAGGATCTCGAGCACCACGGCCGACAGAGCGACAGCGAGGATCACGGCGGCCGCGGCGCCAGCTGGTCCGAGGAAGGTCCAGAGGAGGCCAATCGTGCTCCAGTCCGACCAGAACCACAGCAGGGTGAAACCAAACCAGACGAAAGTCAGGCCGCGGCAGATCGCTGCGTAGATGGGATTGCCAGCCAGCGCCAGGTAACGCTTGCGTCCCAGCGCTTGAGTCATGGTCGTCTGATAGAGCTTGTTGGCGGCCACGCCGCCGCCCTGCAGCACGCCGAAGAACAGAAACTCGCTGGTCTGGCCGTGCCAGGCACCAACGAGAAAGAAGGTCACGAAGAATGCGAAGGCACTCCACCCCGAAGCAGCCGCCGGCGAGTCGGACAAGCGCATCAGCCGCATCATCAAGGGCGTGAAGACGTACGTCTTCAGCCAGGTCGACAGAGTGATGTGCCAGCGGCTCCAGAACTCGATGAAGTTAGTGGCGCTGAACGGCCGGTTGAAGTTCTCGGGCAGCTCGAGGCGGAACAAGCGGCCGAGCGCGATGACGACATCACAGTAGCCCGAGAAGTTGGCGTAGAGGTAGAGCGGATAGATCAGCACCACCTGCAGCGCGGTGGTCATTCGGTTGGCGGAGGGCTCGGTGAGCATCGCCACGACGCCCACGTGCTGCTCGAGCAGTAGCATGGACACGACCATGACCTTGAACAGGCCCAGCAGCACCCGCTCGGCCGCTTCGATCATCACGTCGGCGCCTGGGCGGAGATAGGGAGCAGCCTGCTGCTCGGCATAGTCTTCGTAGCGCTGGATCGGCCCTGCAGTCAGGCACAGGAAATTCGTGCAGTAGTTGACGTAGGAGAGCACGGGGATCGGCCCCTCCATGTCGCCCTGCCCCGCGTCCACCACCAGATGCATCACGCGAAAGAAGACGTAGGACAGGCCCACCGTCACATAGGGTGCGCGCAGCCAAAGGTCGGAGGGGATGAAGCTGTACTTCTTCAGCCAGACGAAGGTGATGAGAACGAGGCCGATCATCAGGGCCGCCAGGCCCGACCCGCCTCGGCGCGCAAGCAGCGCCGTTGCGCTGTAACCGAGCGACAGAAACACGGCGAACGGTACAAGGTCTGTCGCGCTGCTGCTGAAGCTGAAGAGGAACGCGAGGTTGGCGGCGAGCAGCGTCAGCGGCCGGCCCCTCTCCATCCCTGGCAGGTTGTAGACCGCCGCGGCCAGCAGGGCGAATAGCAAGAAGGGGAACGACGGGACGGTCACTCGGCCGCTTCCCGGCCTTGGGCGCGTCGGTTCACCCGCATGATGTCCGGTCCGAGTTCGACGGCCGTGGAGAGGCTCCAGCGCGTATCGCCGTCACCCGCCACCGAAACGGCCTTGAACCCGAGCTTCCCGTAATGGTCCCGGACCATGCCGTTGCGTTCGGTCGGCCTATAGATGCCGACGATTTCGCCGACGCCCCGGGCGCGCGCCTCCTGCACGATTTCCTTGAGGACCATGTCCTCGACTTTGCGGCCGAGCACCCGGCAGCTCATCAGCCAAGTATCTACCTCCCAGCACGCCGAACTGTCCGGACGGCAGATCACCACGCTGATCATGCCGTTGTCGCCGAACACGTCGGTCAGGCGGACCTGAAGAGTGAAGACCTTGGAGTCTGCCTCGAGCGCCGCAACCTCGGCCTCCGTATAGCGGCGGGTGGTCAAATTGAACTGGTTGGATTTGTTGATCAGTTGGGCGATGCGTGCGCGGTTTACGGCATCGAACGGGCGGAAGTCGATTAGCATGTCGAGAGATTGCAGGTACGCCTCGAGCCCGTCAGCTTGGGCCAGGAGAGCCGCGCGTCTGGTGTTCCCCTGGTAGAAGCCGGCGCGCTTGCGGTCCTCCTCGGAGAAGGCGATCGCCTCGAAATAGCCGGCCGCAGCCAGCGTGCGGGCGTAAAGGGCGGGGTCATCGGGCAGCTCGGGGACGGCCACGGCCGGCAGGGCTTGGCGCACCCGCTCGCGCTCGACCGGGTTGTCGTCGACGAACACCATCGCATCCAGGCCCAGGGACAGCTCGGCCGCGATCGAGGCGATGTTGGTTGCCTTGTCCTCCCAGTTGGCCTGGAACACCGCGACGTGATCCTCGCGAATCAGCATCTCGGGATGCTCGCGGAACACGCGCCGGGCGACGGCGTCCTCGTTCTTGGACGAGACGGCCAACGCGATGCCCCGCTCGCGCAGCGCCAGAGCATACCTTTGCAGCGAGAGAAACCCCTCCCCGACCGCGTCGCCCTGGGCGAGAGTGATGCCGTCCAGGCCGTCGTCGCCGACCACGCCGCCCCACAAGGTGTTGTCGAGGTCGAGGATCAGGCACCTGCGACTCTTGCCCTTGATGGCTGCGAGAAGGCGGCAGAGGTGCTCGGCATAAAGCGGCAGCCAGTCGAGCGCGAACGGCACCTTGGCCAGATTCCAGAGGACCGGATCGAACCAGTTGGCCGTCCCCGCCGTCTCGGCGAGCCGGGCCACGTCGAGCAAGATGCCTTCTGCACCGGTGAAGGTCGCCGCGAGCTTGCGGTTCAGCCGCTGCACCAGGTCGAACGGAGAGCCCGGCACGATGCGGTCCAGCGCACCGAACAGGGTCTCGGGCGGCGGCGCCAGGGTCTGCACGATCGGAACAGCGCCGGAATGCCGCCGCAGCCCCTCGCAAGCCTGCTCGATGTAGGCGAAGGCGCGGCCGGCGGCGTGATCAGCGGCCTCCTCGCGCCCCAACTCGCACTGCAGCGGCAGGCCCCGGTAATCGACGACGAGCACCACCGCATCCGCTCGCGCCGCGTTGACGGCGGAGCAGGGCGACAAGGCCTCCTGCAGCACTTGGTCATACTTCCCCCGCACGCATCGGATGGCGAAACCAAACCGCGGCCCCGTTCCCTCGATGGCCGCCTGGACGTAGTCGAGGGTGCCGTTACCGATGAGACCAAGCTTGAATGGCTG
>Ga0209006_10002405_pt1 | contig 17088 bp, 18 predicted proteins | sample JacPin_JW_Ref_O2_FD_188567 | JGI IMG/M metagenome (GOLD analysis project Ga0209006, IMG submission 188567) | Forest soil microbial communities from Algoma, Ontario, Canada - Jack Pine, Ontario site 1_JW_Ref_O2 (SPAdes) (version 2) | ecosystem: Environmental > Terrestrial > Soil > Boreal... | reverse complement strand
CAGCGCCTGAACTTCCGAGGAGCCGTAAAGCCCGCGCGGCCGCAAGCCCACCGCCTCGGCCGCGGCAATCGAGGACGCGGCGGTCGAGTGAAAAGCCGCAAAACCGGAAAAGCGGACCGAGTCGAAGGACAGACCGCCGGATACCGCCGCAATGCGGCCGAACATGTCGTCACCGCCGACCAAATGCGTCACCCTATGCTCGCGGATCAACGCAGCCGCCTGCGTCCCGTCAAACTGCGCCTGGCAAACGATATGCGCACCGCCGGCGATCGCCGCCATCGCCGCCGCGTTACCGAAAGTGCCGCAAAACGGCACGGCGCCAAGCAGCACGGCATCGGGCGCGTCGAGTCCGATGCGGCGCGCGACATCGACCGCATGCCCAGCGATCGCTTGTTGATCATGCAGAACCAATTTTGGTCCGCTGGTCGTACCAGATGTCGTGAAAGTAAGGCACGGCGTTTCCGCCGTTGCCGCGTCACGCCCCGCTTCCCCGGCAGGACACTCAAGCGGCAACACCGGCACGTCAGCAAGCTCGGTCACGCCTATTGGGGCGCGTATCGCAAGCACGCACCGTAAGTGCGCGCGATCCTCGATCGCGAGGCTTGCGAGGATTGCCGGGAAATCGACCGGTGCAAAATTCCAATCCGTGACCAGAGCAGCAGCCCGCGACCGGCGGAGCAGATTACCAACTTCCGCCGAGCGAAAGCGAGTATTGATGTGCACGGCAAGAGCGCCGAGCCGCGCGCAAGCAAAGATCGTCGCCAGATAACCGGCGCTATTTGGCAGCCACAGCGCCACCCGCGTGCCGGCGCCGACGCCGGCTTTGCAAAGCCCGGCCGCCGCACGGAGCACGCATTGGTCAAAGGCTTGCCGATCAAGCGTGCCGGTGGCGTCGCTGACAAAGCGAGCCGTTGGATTGCGGCTTGACCGCGCCAACAAGGCGGTCAGCGTGCGCGGATAATCGGATCTATAAAACGTCCGCATCGGCCAAAGTCCGTGACGAACCGGCGAGAAGCGCGTTAACGAACGTTCGCGTCGGCAACGCGTTGGGCGCTGCGGACCCCCGCCGCCAAAGCGCGAACCAGATCGGCCACCGACTTGGCCGTCGCCGCTGTCGGCTTACCGTCACCGTCGAGACTGGTACGCACCGCCTCGACCAAAGCCGAACCAACCACCACCCCGTCGGCGTCGCGAGCCATGGCACGCGCCTGCTCGGCCGTCCGCACCCCAAAACCGACGCAGACAGGCAATTTGGTGTGGCGCTTGATGCGCCCCACCGCTCGCGCGACCCTGCCGCTGTCGGGCGCCGCGGCGCCGGTGATGCCGGTGATCGAGACGTAATAGATGAAGCCCGACGTGTTGCGTAGTACCGCCGGCAACCGCTTGTCGTCCGTGGTGGGAGTAGCAAGCCGGATGAAATTTAATCCGGCGGCGCGCGCCGGCAGGCATAATTCCTCGTCCTCCTCCGGCGGCAAGTCGACGACGATTAAGCCGTCAACGCCGGCAGCCTTCGCGTCAGCCAAGAATTTATCGATGCCGTAAACGTAAATCGGGTTGTAGTAGCCCATCAGAATGATTGGGGTCGTGCCGTCTGTGGCGCGAAATTCACGGACTAGCGCGAGCGTGCGCTTCATATTTTGGCCGGACTTGAAAGCACGCAAACCGGCGGCTTGGATTGCGGCGCCATCGGCCATTGGGTCGGTGAACGGCATGCCAAGCTCGATGACATCGGCTCCGGCACCCGGCAGCGCCTTGAGGATCGCCAGTGAGTGTTCGTAGTCGGGATCGCCGGCCATAACGAACGTCACTAGCGCGGCGCGGCCTTCTTCCTTCAGCGCGGCAAAGCGAGAGTCGATGCGGGTGGCGCTCATCGCATCACGATCTCTTCTCATCTTGCAAATGCCGCGCGACCGTATCGAGGTCCTTGTCGCCGCGGCCAGACAAATTGACCACCATTAGGTGATTGGCGGGCTTGGTCGGTGCGAGATCGAGCACCTTGGCGATGGCGTGCGCCGGTTCCAGCGCCGGAATAATGCCCTCCAGCTTGGAGAGAAGCTGGAAAGCCGCGAGCGCCTCGTCGTCGGTCGCCGAAAGAAACGTGATGCGGCCGACGTCGTTAAGCCAGGCGTGCTCGGGACCAACGCCGGGATAATCAAGGCCGGCGGATATCGAGTGTGCTTCGTTGATCTGCCCGTCCTCGTTCATGAGGAGATAGGTGCGGTTGCCGTGCAAGACGCCGGGCCGTCCGCCGGCGATTGATGCGGCATGCTCCCCGCTTTCGAGCCCATGGCCGGCCGCTTCAACGCCGTAAATTTCTATTCCGCGCTCATCGAGAAACGGATGGAATAAACCCATGGCGTTCGAGCCGCCGCCGATGCAGGCGATGAGTGAATCCGGCAAGCGTCCCTCGGCGGCGAGCATCTGCTCGCGGGTTTCGTTGCCGATAATAGATTGAAAATCCCGCACCATCATCGGGTAAGGGTGCGGACCTGCGACCGTGCCGATGCAATAGAAGGTATTTTCGACATTAGTCACCCAGTCGCGCAGCGCCTCGTTCATGGCGTCCTTGAGAGTCTTTGCCCCTGACTGCACCGGCACAACCTTGGCGCCGAGCATGTGCATGCGAAACACATTCGCCTTTTGCCGCTCGACGTCGACGGCGCCCATGTAAACGATGCATTCGAGACCAAAACGCGCGCAGAGCGTCGCCGTAGCCACGCCGTGCATTCCGGCGCCGGTCTCGGCGATGATGCGTTTCTTGCCCATGCGTTGCGCGAGCAAAATCTGCCCGAGCACATTGTTGACCTTATGCGCACCGGTGTGATTGAGCTCTTCGCGCTTGAGATAAATCTTGGCGCCGCCACCCGAAAGGCCGGAGGCCGTCTGCCTGCAATATGCGGTCAGCCGCTCGGCGAAATAGAGGGGCGACGGCCGCCCGACATAGTGCGCGAGATAGCCGTCCATCTCCTTGTGAAACTGCGGGTCGGCTTTGGCCGCTAGGTAAGCCTGCTCGAGTTGCAGAATCAGCGGCATCAGCGTTTCGGCGACAAAGCGGCCGCCGTACAGCCCGAAATGCCCCTGATCGTCCGGCCCGGTGCGAAACGAATTGGGTCGGGTAACGTTCATGCCGGACTCGCGGCAGGCTTTGCTACGCAGCGTTTTTCGCCTTCACGAGCCGCACGCACGAAGGCGCGAATCTTACCAATATCCTTCTGCCCCGGGACGCGCTCCACTCCGGAAGACACGTCGACGCCGGGAGCAGAAGTGATGCGCAGCGCCTCGGCGACATTCGCCGCATTGAGCCCGCCGGAAAGCATGAACGGAACTCCGGGATGGAGATCTTGTAGAAGGTGCCAGTCGAACGGCTTGCCGAGTCCGCCAGGGCGGGTCGCCGAATGAGGGGCGCGCGCGTCGAACAACAGGCGATCGACAAGCGGGACATATTTGGCCGCGCCGGCTACATCCGCCCTCTCTTCGACGGCGATAGCCTTCATCACCGGCAAGCCAAAGCGCTTTTTAAGTACGGCGATCCGTTCGGGTTGTTCCTTGCCATGAAGTTGCAGCACGTCCGGCTGCAACGCCTTGACGAGCGCGTCGAAAAGCGCGTCGTCGGCATCGACCGTGAGCGCCACCTTTCGCGCCCGCCCGCGTACCTCTGCGCCGAGCGTCCGCGCGACCTCGAAAGACACATTTCGAGGCGAAGGCGGGAAAAAGACAAAGCCCACCATGTCGGCGCCGCTTTCAATCGCCGCGTCAACCGCTTCGGGTGTCGACAAGCCACAGATTTTGACCGCAAGCGTCATTTGATCTCAAACATCATGAGCGCCGTTCGTGAATGGCGCCCTTTTACATCTCGCCTTTAACCTTGTCTTGTCCGAACGGCCGGATAGCTAAGCCGCCGGGGGCCGAAGCTGGGAGCGGGGCGGCGGCGGACGCTGTTGCAGGCCCGGCGCGGAAGTGCCCTCCCCTGCCTCCATTGCGGCGATTTTCGCACGCAGTTTCCGCAATTCCGCCTCGAGCCGGCGCGCCATCCAGCGCCACCTGCCATGCCGAAGCCAAGTCGCGGCGCCGCCGATGAACACGCCGACAATGAGCAGGAAGAAGATGAGCGCGAATAACGGCAGCGTAACCGACGCGACAGGATCGTTGCTCGAAAACGGATCGAGCGAGATCGTGACCGAATGCCTGTTCGCGACCGCGAATGCGATCATGATTATGGCGATCGGAATGACAACGATTGCCGTGAGGATCTTTCGCAGCAAAATAGACCCCGCTCACAACGAGCGGATCAGGCGGGTGTGGCCTGATTTAGCCGCTCACGCATTTCCTTGCCGGTCTTGAAAAACGGCACGCATTTTTGATCGACGGCGACGTGAGCGCCAGTGCGCGGGTTGCGCCCGGTGCGCGCCGGGCGCTTTTTGACTGAGAACGCGCCGAAACCGCGCAATTCGACCCGATCGCCTCGGGCCATCGCCGCGGTAATTTCGCCAAGGATGGCATTGACGATCTTTTCGACGTCACGCTGATAAAGATGCGGGTTTTGCCCGGAGATACGTTGCACGAGTTCGGACTTGATCATGGCGCTCTGCCGCAGCTTTCAGTTGGTCCCGGCAGGGTGCCAAAGCGCCAACAAACCGTCAAGATTGAGCCGTTCGACGGCCTGGATCGCGCCCCATTCGTGCAGCCCGCGAGCAAGCCCGGAAAACCCGGCGGCTTCGAGCGCGGCCGCAGCGGCAGCGTGCAGGAACGGGAGGTCGCTGAAACGCCGATGCAGCTCGTAATCGCGCACCGGCAATTTGTCATTGATATTCTTTTCCTTCGCCAGCCAGGCAATGCCGGTTCGCTCGTCGCCGAGCTCATCAATAAGCTTCAGCCCGATACCCTGATGCCCGGTAAAGACACGGCCGTCTGCGACCGCCTGCAGTTCATCGTCGTTGAGATGACGGCGGTCCTGCACGAGCCCACGGAACCAAGCATATGAATCCTTGATGATGGATTCGATCGCGGCGCGCGCCTCCGGAGAGGTTGGCTCGAACCCGCTCGGGGCCGCTTTAAGCGGCGAGGATTTGATCGACTCCACCTTGACGCCGATTTTGTCGAGGAGATCGGTAAAGTTCGGGTATTGGAATAGAACACCGATCGAGCCCACAAGCGAAGTTTGTTTGGCGACGATGTGATCGCCGGCAATGGCGGTGATGTAACCTCCCGAGGCGGCCAGCCCATCGACGACGATCACAATCGGCTTGCGCTCCTTCAGCCGCGTGAGCGCATCATAGAGTTGTTCGGAGCCGGCCGTCGTACCGCCGGGGCTGTCGACATGGACAATCACGGCCCGAGCCGCCGTCGATTGACCCAATCGCTCGAGCTGCTGCACTCTTTCCGCGTCGTCGCGGATCAACCCTTGAATGGTTACCCGGGCGATATAGTTGCCCGCACCGGCAAAGCCGCTGCGACGACCAAGAAATGTAGCCGCGCCGACGATGACGACGGCTATGAAGAGAACCGCAAGCACACGCCAGAAGGTAAGCTTGCGCCGCATACGGCGACGATCGACGATCAGGTCAGCGTCAAGCGACATCGGCCAGGTCCTCGGGTAAACAAATCCTCGTTCAACTTCCCAGTCTTCGCGTCATTCCGAGGCCAAGCGACCAAGACACCCGGAATGACGGATCGCATCACTCGCTTTCCTCTTCTTTTTCGTCCCTGTCGCCATTTTCTTCTTCCTTTTCGTCCTTCTCGTTCTCGTCCTCCTCGCCCTTGCGCTTGAGCGCGGTGCCGAGAATGTCGCCTAGCGTGGCGCCCGAATCGGACGAGCCATATTGAGCGATCGCCTCTTTTTCCTCGGCAACCTCGAGAGCTTTGATGGAAACCGAGATTTTGCGCGCGCGGCGATCGAACTGAATGACCCGCGCGTCAACCTTCTCGCCGACGGCGAAACGATCGGGCCGCTGCTCGGAGCGGTCCCGCGCCAGTTCCGAGCGCTTGATGAAGGTGGAAAAGTCGGTGCCGACAATTCTTACCTCGATACCACCCTCTTTGACCTCAAGGACTTCGCCGGTAACGACCGAGCCCTTCTTGATGTCGCCGGCGGGTTCGGCAGTCGCGGCAGCGGTATCCTCGGCGAGTTGTTTGATGCCGAGCGAGATGCGCTCTTTCTCGACGTCGACATCGAGCACCTTCGCTTTGACCTTGTCGCCCTTCTTGTATTCCTCGATGACTTGTTCGCCAGGGCGTTTCCAATCGAGATCGGACAGATGCACCATGCCGTCGACGTCGCCGTCGAGGCCGAGAAACAAACCGAATTCGGTTTTGTTCTTGACCTCACCCTCAACCAAGGACCCGGCAGGGTATTTCTCGACGAATACCTCCCACGGATTGCGCATGGTTTGCTTAAGCCCGAGCGAGATGCGGCGTTTGACCGGATCGACCTCAAGGACCTGCACCTCGACCTCCTGGGAAGTCGATACGATCTTGCCGGGGTGCACATTTTTCTTGGTCCACGACATTTCGGATACGTGGATCAGTCCTTCGATGCCCGGCTCGAGTTCGACGAACGCGCCGTAGTCGGTGATGTTGGTCACGCGGCCTTTGAAACGAGCACCGACCGGATATTTTCCCTCGATGCCATGCCAGGGGTCTTCAAGAAGCTGCTTCATCCCCAGCGAAATGCGATGGGTCTCGTGGTTGATCTTGATGATCTTGACCTTGACCTGCTGTCCGATGTTGAGGACCTCGGAGGGATGATTGACACGCCGCCAGGCGATGTCGGTGACGTGCAGAAGGCCATCAATGCCGCCTAGATCGACGAACGCGCCGTAATCGGTGATGTTCTTGACCGCCCCGTCGATAACCTGACCCTCCTCGAGATTCTGCACCAGCTCGTGGCGCTGCTCGGCGCGCGTTTCTTCCAGAACGGTGCGTCGCGACACCACGATGTTGCCGCGCCGGCGATCCATCTTGAGGATTTGGAACGGCTGCTGCTGATTCATCAGCGGCGAGACGTCGCGAATGGGCCGGATGTCAACCTGCGACCGCGGCAGGAAAGCCACCGCACCATCGAGGTCGACGGTGAAGCCGCCCTTCACCTGATTGAAAATAACGCCCGTGACCTTTTCATTATTCTGAAAGGCCTTTTCCAGTTTGCCCCAGCTTTCTTCGCGTCGCGCTTTGTCGCGTGACAGCACAGCCTCGCCGAGCGCATTCTCAATGCGCTCAAGATAAACTTCCACCGTCTCGCCGATTTTGATTTCGGAGCCGCGGCCCGGACCGGTGAACTCGCGCAAGGCGACGCGGCCTTCGGTTTTCAGTCCGACATCGATGACAGCCACGTCCTTTTCGATGCCCACGACCGTTCCCTTGACAACGGACCCTTCCTGCAAATTACCGTTGCCAAACGATTCCTCGATCATGCTGGCGAAGTCTTCGCGCGACGGCGCGGCGGTCGAAACCTGAGCCATAAGTTCTCCTAGCCCGCTGAAATGAAATTACCCCGAACGCGTGGCAGCCACCGGTTGAGCCGGCGGTTGGGCCAATGCCAGACGGTCGGGACAAAAATCTAACCGCGCCGCACACTCGGAGCCTGAACGGGCATTCCTCCAATGACGAAGGCGCGGTCAGCGGCGCTTTCGGCCCGTTCGGACGGCTTCGATGATTTCGATAGCGGCCCGGAATGCGGCGTCTATATCCAAATGCGTGGTATCGAGCAAGTGTGCATCGGGAGCCAGTTTCAGCGGCGCAGCGGTCCGCCTCGAATCGCGCTCATCACGGCGCAGTAAATCGGCCAAGACCTCATCCTGGCTGGCCTTTTCGCCTCGCGCCTGAAGCTCACGAGCACGACGGGCAGCTCGCACTTCCGGACTGGCGGTAACAAACAATTTGACGTCGGCGCCCGGAGCGATAACCGTGCCGATATCGCGGCCGTCGAGCACGGCGCCCGGTGGTTTGGTCGCGAATTGCCGCTGATAATTCATCAAAGCCTGCCGAACCTCGGGCAGCGCCGCAACCACCGAAGCCGCTTCCGTGATCGCCTGCGCCTTAAGCGCCTGCTCATCGAACTTCACCGGGTCGAGCGATACCGCCGCCGCCGTCGCCTCCCCGATATTGTCGGGTGAGTAGCCGCCATCCAGCACAGCCTTAGCCACGGCACGGTAGATGAGCCCGGTATCAAGGTGATGGAGTCCGTAGACTGCCGCAATTTGTTTGGCGATTGTGCCCTTGCCTGAAGCGGCCGGACCATCGATGGCAATGATCATAAGCGCTCCTATTGTCCGCGCCGCGCGGTATCCGGACAACGTTGTCGCTGGAGCGGGAAGCTGTCAGAGCGAACGGCCACAAGGCGCCTCCGGCAAGGACGGAGCGTGCCATCGTCATTATGACGCGCAGGGCGGATTCGTCCTCGCTTGCACCTCCTCTTCACTTGCACGAGCGTGCGCCAACCGATATCGGGGTTTCCTCCGACCATGCCGTTGTCATCCGGTTCCGCTTTCAAGCGCGCACCAAAGTCTGATTTACCAGCGAAAATGATTACATCATTTGACGAGATTCGCCGAATAGCGCACCGCTCGCAAAAGCTGCGGCAGCGAGGCTGACGCGGCTTCAAACTAGTAACGTGTGTCGATGGTGGCTGTGCGGCGACTATTAAAGGAAAAGGCCTGGGCGCGAAGGACGGTCGGCGTGTTGGCCGCGGAGTATTTGCGTCTCGTTTGGAAGACGAGCCGCGTTTTAATGGAGCCTGCCGACCCCTACCGCATGTACGACGCCAATCAGCCCGTGATCATCGGGATGTGGCACGGCCAGCATTTTCTGCTTCCGTTCCTGCGCCGGAATTACCGTTTCAAAGTCCTGATCTCACGCCACACCGACGGGGAGATCAACGCGATCGCCGCCGAGCGGCTTGGCATCGGCGCAGTTCGCGGCTCCGGCGATCATGGGCGGCGATTCCAGGCCAAGGGCGGAGTGGCCGGCTTCAAAGAGATGATCGAGTCGCTGGCAGATGGTTGGAATATGGCACTGACCGCCGACGTTCCAAAAATCTCACGCGTTTCCGGGATGGGCATTATCAAACTGGCACAGATTTCAGGCCGGCCGATTTTTCCGATATCGCTCGCGACCAGCCGCCGGATCGTTCTGGATAATTGGGATCGCTCCGAAATCAATCTGCCGTTTAGTCGCGTCGCAATTGTGGTCGGAGATCCGATCCGCGTTCCGACTGATGCGGACGCGCAAATACTCGAACAAAGGCGGAGCGAACTCGAAACTGCTCTCAATGCGGCGTCCGACCACGCTCACGCCCTTGCCGACGGGAGACCCCGAATCGCGGCGGGACACTCGCTCGGAGCCGCTTGTGATTGAGTGGCGGGTATGAATAAATAGCCGCCTTAACTCGGTGGTACGCGATTGAGCGATCAACAAGCAGCGGCGGCAAAGCCTGCGGCAATTATCGACGACGTTCGATCGATAATTGCGAAATCGCTCAATATTTCCGCCGATCAGCTGACGCCGGAAACCTACCTCGACGAACTGGGCGCCGAATCGCTTGACGTCATTGAAATCGTTTTTGCCCTCGAAGAGAAATTCGACATTACCATTCCGCTGAAGGCCGATGAAGCTACCCGCCTGACAACGGCCGACAAGAGCGGCAGCGGCCAGGACATGCCGTTTTCGACGGTTGGCGATGTTGCGGAAATTGTACAGAAACTGATCGCGGCAAAGACAGCGAAAGCCGCGCAATGAACCGGGTCGTTGTGACCGGCATCGGCGTGGTTTCGCCGATCGGCAGCACGCGCGAGGAATTCTGGTCGGGCTTGGTGGAAGCGCGCTCGGGGATCGGTCCGATCACCCGCATCCCGACGGAACGTTTGAACATACGGATCGCCGCAGAAGTGCGCGATTTCGATCCCTCCCAGCACTTCGACTCCAAACGACTGGGAATAATGGATCGATTCTCGCAGTTCGCCGTAGTTGCCGCACGCGCGGCGGTTAAAGATGCGCAACTGAACATTACCGAAGAACTCGCGCTCAGCACGGCGACCATCATCGGCAACGGCGCTGGCGGAATGAACACGCTCGACGATGCCTTCTGGCGGATCTACGGACAAAATAATACCCGCTCACACCCACTGACCATTCCGCGCTTGATGGCGAACGCGCCGAGCAGCCTCATCTCTATGGATCTTGGCCTCAAGGGCCCCACTTTTACCATCGCTTCCGCATGCGCGTCGGGAACGCACGCTATCGGGCAAGCATTCCAAATGGTGCGAACTGGGCAGGCGCGAGTGGCGCTCGCCGGCGGCGCCGAAGCCTGCATTACGGTTGGCGCAATGAAGGCCTGGGAGGCGCTTCGGGTCATGAGTGCCGATACCTGCCGGCCATTTTCGCGGACGCGGAGCGGGCTGGTGCTTGGCGAGGGTGCGGCGATCTTTGTCCTAGAGCCGCGCGAGAGCGCCGTGTCGCGCGGTGCGCCAATCTATGGCGAACTGAAGGGATTCGGAATGAGCGCGGATGCCGGCGACATCACCGCCCTCGATCCTGACGGCGCCGCCCGCGCCATGAGCGCGGCTTTGACCGATGCGAAGGTCAATCCGGATGACATCGACTACGTCAACGCCCACGGTACCGGCACCGGCCTGAACGACAAAGGCGAAACAACCGCGCTGCACAAGGCATTTGGCGACAGCGCGGAGCATCTGGCCGTGTCCTCAAGCAAAGCCGTCCTCGGCCACAGCCTGGGGGCGGCCGGCGCGCTTGAGTTTGCCGCAACCGCGCTGGCGCTTCACCACCAGACCATACCGCCGACGGCTAATTTCGAGGAGCCCGATCCGGATTGCGATCTGGACTATGTCCCTAATACCGCTCGCAACGCTCCCCTCGAACTGGCGATGTCGAGTTCTTTCGCGTTCGGCGGCTTAAACGCCGTGCTGGTGCTCGGCCGCGCTTGAACATCTAACAACCCGCATACCGGGCAGTTATCTCGCTCACGTAAAATCGGCGCCCAAGCCGGTCATCAGCCGCCCAAAGCCGGGGAAACTCGTGGCGATGAAGCCCGCGTCGTCCACGCTCACCGGCCGCTCGCTCGCGAGTCCCATGACCAAGCCGGACATTGCAACGCGATGATCCATGTGCGTCTTCACCTCGCCACCGCCACGGGCGCGTCCCCGGCCACGCACGATGAGGTCGTCGCCTTCGATTTCGACTTCGACGCCGTTGATACGCAACATTGCGGCTGTCGCCGCCAGCCTGTCGGATTCCTTGACGCGCAGCTCCTTCAAGCCGCGCATCCGTGTTTCGCCCTCGGCGAAAGAGGCCGCCACGGCAAGTATCGGATATTCGTCGATCATCGCCGGCGCGCGGGACGCCGGCACATCAACACCGCGCAGCACGCCGGAGCGAACACGCAGATCGGCGACCTCCTCACCACCCTCGGTGCGGGTATCAATTCGCTCGATCGACGCCCCCATCTCGCCTAGCGTGGTGAGTAGTCCGATCCGTAACGGGTTCATCATCACCCCATCGAGCATGATGTCCGAACCTGCAGTAATTATTGCCGCGACAAGAGGGAACGCAGCCGAAGACGGGTCGGCGGGGACCACAATCGCCTGCGGCACAAGTTCAGGCTGGCCGTCGAGCGTCACGCGGCGGCCGCGACCAAAATCGCCGTTCGGCTCAACGCGGACCGCCGCCCCGAAATAAGCGAGCATTTTCTCCGTGTGGTCGCGGGTCGCCTCCCTCTCGATGACAACGGTTTGCCCCGGCGCGGAAAGTCCAGCGAGAAGGACCGCCGACTTCAGCTGCGCGGATGGAACCGGCGGCTCGAACACAATGGGGATGGGATCGTCGGCGCCGGTCAGTGTCACCGGCAGACGCCCATCCTCTGCGCTATTCGCTCGCGCACCAATTCGCTGCAACGGCTCCAGCACGCGACGCATTGGCCGCCGACGCAGCGATGCATCGCCGTCGAAGATCGCGGTGATCGGGCAGCCGGCCACCGCGCCCAGCATGAGCCGGCAACCGGTGCCGGAATTTCCGAAATCAAGCGATCGTGCGGGCTCGGCGAAGCCGCCGACACCTACGCCGCGAACTTCCCATTCACCATCGCCGTGACGGTTGGCGGCCGCGCCAAGCGCCACCACCGCTTTTGCGGTGTTGAGGACGTCGTCACCTTCAAGTAGTCCGCTGATGTTGCATTTTCCCACCGCCAGTGCGCCGAGTATGAGCGCACGGTGTGAAATCGACTTATCGCCGGGCACGCGTACGCGCCCCTTGAGGGGGCCGGCGCGGCGTGCGCTTAGCGGTGCACGTTCAGTCATGCTGGAACTTGACGTTGCGGTGCTCCGCCCGCCGACCGGCTCCATTGCGGGGCGCTAAGCTTGCGCGCCGAGCGGTGACCCTCCAGCGTCGCCTCGTAAACCGTTCGCGGAGCAACCGCGCAACCGATAGCTTCGACACTGCGGCCCCGCTCCCGCAGTAAATGATAAAGGGCATTTTCGGAGCTTCGCGAAGTCGCCATCACAATAGCGTCGGCGCTGATCGGACGCGTCCGCGTCGGTTGATAAATGTTGACGATTTCCACTTCGCGGCCGTTGATGTGCTTAACCGCGTGATCGGCAATCATTTCGACTTCTGCCTCGTAGAGGTAGGTCAAAATCCAGTGCAGATAAACTTCGGCGGCTGTTTCCATGCCGATCATCGGCCATTTTGTCAGTAGCCTGACCTTGCATCCGAGCTTTGCCAATTTGACCGCAGTAAGCGGCGCGGCCACGTCGGCAAGCTCGTCAATGACCAGCACCTCGCCCACAACCTTTACTTTGTCGAGGGCAACTTCGTCCCACGTCAGGCAACGACCCGTCTCCCAGCCAGGAATGGCCTTGCCCGTTTGCCCTTGGAATCCGTCCTTGCGGTAACGCGCGCCGGTAGCAATCACGATGTGATCCGGCCGCTCCGCCGCGAGCACAGCATCGATATTCTCGGCCGTCACGGGGCTGTCAGTTTTGATTGCGGCGCCATTGCCGCTTGCCTGTTCGGCAAGCCACGTCGCGATCGTCCCGTATTGTTGCCGGTTAGGTAGCGCTCCATAGGCGCGCACGTGCCCGCCCACATGCCGCTCGCGTTCATAGACGACGAGCTGATGGCCTTGCGCCGCCGCCACGCGCGCAAATTCGAGACCGGCTGGGCCCGCGCCGATGACGAGCACCCGCTTGGAAGACGACGCCTTCGTCGTCGAGCTCGCGCCCCATATCCCCTCGCGTCCGACAACCGGATTATAGGCGCACTGGACGCGACTGCCGCGGATTACCGCCCGCCAGCAATAGTTAGCGGCAACGCAGCGGCGAATGTCGGAGACCCGCCCTTCCTTGACCTTCGTCATCCATTGCTCGTCGGCGATCATCTGCCGAGCAAGCAGAACGGCGTCCGCGTCTCCAGACCCGACAAGGTCCTCCGCAACTCCCGGATGGCTTACTCGCCCGACGAGAAGGACCGGTTTCGTGGATACGGATTTAATGGCGCGGGTGTATTCACGTTCCCACCCTTCCTCGAAGGTCATCGGCGTATGAATCCAGGAGTGGTGAACTCCAGCCGAAACGCTCACGTAGTCGATGTCGGTTGCCTTTTCGAAATCGGCATGAATGCGCTTGATATCTTCAATCTCCAGATCGCCTTCCCAAAAAGACGTCGAGTTGATGCGGTAGCCGATAAATGGCCGATCGCCGATCCTTTTGCGGATGCGGCGCATCGCTTCGATAGAAAAGCGCAATCGATTTTCGTACGAGCCGCCCCAACGGTCCTTACGATGATTGTAGAAGGGCGAAAGAAATTGCCATGGCAGATAGCCGTGGGCGATGTGAAATTCGACGCCATCGAGTCCGGCCGAGATGGCGCGCTTTGCGGCATCCTCGAAGCACTGCAAGATGTATTCGATCTCGTGCTCTTCCAGTTCTTTGGGTGTTGGTCCGCCGGGAATTTCGCCGGCTGGAAGCTGGCTCGGCGCGAGCATGTAAGGATCGTATTCGTAAGGATCGCGAGCCGGATCGGTCTTCAAAAAGGGCGTCGGTGACCGCAGTCCGAGATGCAGCAGCTGCACCGAAAGCGCGCAGCCATGACGCTTCACCGCTCGCGCGACATTCGCGAGTCCTTCAAGCTGCGCGTCATTCCAAAGTCCGGGAAAACCCATCGGCGTGTAGATCGTGTTCTTGTCGATGAGATGACCGCCAAGAATGATCATTCCCAAACCGGTTCTGGCACGCTCCTCGTAGTAAGCAACCGCTTGTTCGGTAAAGATTCCTTCGTGCGGCGAGCGAACCCATGTTGGACAGACAGGGGCGAAAGCAACGCGATTCGGAAGGGTGGTATTTCTAATCCGCAGCGGCGAAAACAAATGAGGATAATTATCGGTGCTCATTTCCGGTCCTTAGACGCGACTATTCCTACGCTATGGTGGGGGTCCCGCTAGGGAACACCTTGTTTTCTCGCCAAACCCCATCGGCCGGTCTCTACTCCCTCGTCCCGGCGATCCGGGGTGTGGGTGAGCTCTTCCTCGGCCAGGAAATATTCGACCTCGCGATTGTCGGTCACGAATTCGAGTTCGGGCCGGCCATCGTCAATACCCTCGCTTTTGGCCCGTCGAAATTCAGAATTGTATTCCGCCAACGCGTCTTGGGCGGTATCGAACTGGCCGATGATCCAATTAGCCGGCGATGCGGCGCCGACCCCGATGATTCGAAAGAGCTTGATCATTTGCATCTCGCTGGTCGGGGAGGTGCGGGGCGTCGAAGCGGTTCGACTTATAAGCCAAATCAAGTCATGCGATAGCCATTATGATCGGGTTTTGGCCGCGTTCGGGCCAGCGTAAAGGTGCTGCTCCGGCGTTGACGCCCGACATTCACTGCTATTGACAGGGGCGGCATGACTAGCCAAGTGAAGCTGCCAAATTGAAGGATTTCGGCTGTGGCGAAAGCGGAACTCGGCACCAAGCGCGTCTGTCCCGAGACGGGGCGCAAGTTTTATGACCTCAACAAGGATCCGGTGATCTCACCGTACACTGGCAAAGTGGTGCCCGTGGAGACTCCGGTCTCTCGCGCCCGGCCGGAAGCTGCGCCTGCCGCAGTCGCGCCGCGCCCGGCCCCTGCCCCGGCGGAAGAAACCGCGGCGCCCGAGCCTCAGGAAGCCGAGTTCGTTTCGTTGGAAGAAGCCGATGCCGAGGCGCAAGGAGCGAAAGCGCCGGTCGAAACCGCCGAGCCTGACCTCGAAGAGGAGGTCGAGATGGATGAAGCTCTCGACGACTCCACTTTCATCGAAGAGCAGGAGGAAGAAGACGCCGACGTCACCGACATCATCGGTGGCGATAGAGAGAACGAGGAGGAAGGGTGATCAAGACTCGGGCGTCAGGATGCAAACCGCAGCTTCGTCCTGATGACCGATGCGTGATATCTGATCCCTGAAGGGGCCATAGCTCAGTTGGGAGAGCGCTTGAATGGCATTCAAGAGGTCGGCGGTTCGACTCCGCCTGGCTCCACCACTTAAGTGATTGACATATAAAATATATTTTTGATGAAGATTTTTAGAGGTTAAGTCTTAGGCACGCTGTAGGCACGCACTCGCCCCTCTGACGTGGCCCAAATAGGGGCGTGTGGTATAATGCCAAGCATGACAGCGAAAATCCTCAAGGACGTATTGGAGCGCGTGGAAACTTGGCCTGAGGAGGCGCAGGCAGAGCTTGCTGAGATCGCGCTTGAAATCGATGCCGGACTCGCTGGCGGCGTGTATCACGCGGCACCCGAGGAGCTGGCAGGTATCGATCGCGGGCTTAAGGCAGCCCATGAAGGACGGTTCGCGACAGCGAAGGAAGTCGAAGCGGTTTTTACAAAACACCGCCGGGCATGAAGGTTGTCTATACCGACGAAGCCCTCGAAAACCTCGACGGAATTCTCGCGTTCATTGCAAGCAACTACCCGACTGTGTCAGCGGCGTTTGAAAAGCGGCTCCAGACAGTAATCGCGCGCATTGGCGCGTGGCCAGGGAGCGCCGAAGAGGTCGCCGAGCGGCCGGGCGTGCGCGTCGTGCCGCTCATTCGATACCCGTATAAAATCTTCTACCGGATCACGACCGAAGCCGTGGAGATACTCTACATCCATCACGCCGCGCGGCAGGCGCCGTGGGAAGGGGAGTAATAGCTTTCCTATTTTTTGGTCATTGTTGGGACAGTAGCGAGCGACAGACTTCGAATCTGGGGGTCAGGGGTTCGAATCCCTTCGAGAGCGCCAGCAATATCAATAACTTAGTGAAGTGCGTGATCGTCGGCTCGACCGCGGAATTAACCGGCGAAGTAAACATCCGGATTAAAAGCGCTGCCCGGTAAGCGGACCGCGTTGCCAGACGCGGTTCGGCCGGGAACGCAAGGCCATCACCCAAAGAGAACGCTTCGCCCTGCCTCAATCACAAATGTAACGACCAACACCCAGGCTGTGGTTTTGAGTGTAGGGTCGGGATGGTTCAGCAGAAATTTAATGCTGTTAGTTCTTTTGGCTGTTACGTCGAACTTGGCACTTTCAAGAATCGCTTTGACTTCATCGTCACTGTCTAAATCCCTGCCAGAGAAACGTGTCGCCAACGTCGCTGCAGTGGCGGGGTCAACAGAAACTAATTTTTGTGCCGTTGGGCTGGTCGCCAGCACTTCGACGATGTAATCTTTGCTGAGTAGCAGCTTAGGTTGACCAAATCCAAATATCTTTTTCCACTGAGGCGGTGGCGTCTCCAAGTGTTTTCGAAATTCAACAGTGCAGCTTCGGCCGTCGTATTCTTTCACGGTCGCGCTGAGATCGTGACCATTTTTAATAGTGCCTCTTGACAGGCGTACCTTTTCTTCGACGACTTTGTCGGACGAGTTGACTTGGTCCACTTGCCAAGTCTCGGTGCCTTTAATCCCGTTCACCCATCCAATAATTTTTAGAGCTACGTAAACGGCGATGAGCAAAAACACCGCCTTTAGAATCCGATCACCGTAGCTGCTCCACAAGGTGTGGATAGTGTTCACGGCATCGCTCATTCCGAACCCCTCTGGATGCGCCCGCCCCCGTAGCGAAGTACGAATCGTTC
>Ga0209006_10002403_pt1 | contig 17103 bp, 18 predicted proteins | sample JacPin_JW_Ref_O2_FD_188567 | JGI IMG/M metagenome (GOLD analysis project Ga0209006, IMG submission 188567) | Forest soil microbial communities from Algoma, Ontario, Canada - Jack Pine, Ontario site 1_JW_Ref_O2 (SPAdes) (version 2) | ecosystem: Environmental > Terrestrial > Soil > Boreal... | reverse complement strand
CGGCCCCGGCGGAGCAGCCGCCGTCATCACGCTCGGCGTCCAGACCCTACACCACCCCGACAAGAACGCCTTACTGCCTGTGGCGTGGGTGACTGCGGTGTTCACTCTCAAGCCGGAGGGCGAAGATGCTTTCTGATGCATGCAAATTTATTGGGACGATTCCGCTCGAAGACGGCGAGCTATATCAGCTAGTTCCCGACCGTAATCGAGAAGGTTGTCGCGCATTATATCGAAGGCATGCTCCGGTTCCGCAAAATGATTCAGGTACATCTCTTCAAAGTCTGGATGCAGTTCCCGTATCGAAATCCTTACTGCCCACAGTGATCGGGAAACCGTGACGAGATTTCGTTGGGTGGTAATCAGGGTCTCGGCAATTTTGGCTACAGAGTTTTGCAGCTCTTGGTTGTCCATAACAACCTCCATGACAGAACTTTAGCAGACACGCTGGCACCCCCTCCGCTTTCATTGACTCGCCCATTTTGCCCACGTAAGATTCTGCTCCAGTGATCGGCCAAAGCAATCGACAAACCGTTTCTCAAGCTGCGAGCGTGTGTTTTCAATGCGTTACTGCTGCCTCATTCTGCCAGTGATGCCTCATTGTGCCGGAAATTTGAGCCGCTAGGATACAACTTCGGATACAGCCGGGGAAGGCTTGAGACGGCGAAAAAGGAACGTCGCCGCCAATCCGCCTACGATTTGGGCAGCGATGAACAGCGGAACATCGACGGGCCGAATGCCTGAGAAGGTGTTAGAGAGTGAACGTGCGATTGTGACTGCGGGGTTGGCGAACGAAGTTGAGGCAGTGAACCAATACGCAGCGGTGATGTACGCTGCGACAGCGAACGGCACAGCGGATGCCCGCTGGCGTGAGCATCCGAAGATGACCGATAGCAGGCCAAAGGTTGCAACAAACTCACTCAACGCGAGTGACCAGCCCGGTCGGGCGTGAAGCGATATTGAGACAACAGAAAGCCCAAACATCAGGTGAGCCGTCATAGCCCCGGCGATGCCGCCGACGATCTGAACGGCGACGTAAGCCGAGGCGTCTGTCCAAGTCTGACCGCCCTCAATTGCATCAGCCAGAGTGACGACGGGATTGAAATGTGCTCCTGATATTGCTCCGAACGCTAAGATGAGAGCCACAAGTGCGGCTCCCGTAGCAATCGTGTTCGCAAGTAGTGCGACAGCGATGTTCCCGCCCGCCAGCTTCTCGCCCATGACGCCGGAGCCAACGACCGCTACGACGAGGAACGCTGTGCCGAGGAACTCCGCCGTCAGTCGAGCACTGAGGGTGAATTTCATTGGCGTCCGATGTCGTCGATGCTTTTCTTGAGGGCGAGGTTGTCGATTGATGAAAGAGGTAGCATCAGAAACAGCGCGATGCGGCGGTCAAGCAGAAAGAATGCATGGCGAAACGCTCTTTGGATTTCCTCCTCCGTGCCCATGACGGCTGCGGGGTCCGGGACTCCCCAATGCGCTGTCATCGGTTGTCCCGGCCATATCGGACAGACTTCCTTCGCAGCACTGTCGCAGACCGTGAAGACGAAGTCGAGTACGGGTGCATCCGGTCGTGAGAACTCTTCCCAAGACTTGCTCCTGAATCCCTCGGTCGAAATGTGAGCCGCACCGAGTTGTCGCAAGGCTTCCGGTCGCACCGCGCCTGACGGATGGCTGCCCGCGCTGTACGCAGTGAACTGGGGCCTTCCCTTCGAGTTCATAATGCCTTCAGCCATAATCGAACGGGCTGAGTTGCCAGTGCAGAGAAACAGAACGTCGTAGTGATTTTTCATCTCAGTCACAGCACGTCGGGCCGCAGCACGACTTGGGTTTGACGGCACGCACGAACGCACTCAAGAACTTCCCATCGACATGCGGAGCAATAGCGTCAACGTCAATGTTCTGGCCTGTGAGAAACTCACGAGCATCTTCGACTCGGTAGACTCGCGTCGGTTCAAGTTCAACCTGCTCGAAACCGACGGATGCCAACTTGCTCTTGTATTCACTCTCCTGCATCGCTCCCGCGATACAAGCGACCCACGCAAGGACGCTCTGACGAATTTCAGGTAGCATCTCGCCCCGAGTAACGACATCAGAGACGGCAAACCGCCCTCCGGGTTTGAGCACTCGAAATGCTTCTCGTAGCACGGCGTCTTTGTCAGCCGAGAGATTGATGACACAGTTCGAGATGACGACATCAACCGATGAATCCGGTAGTGGAATCTTTTCAATCTCGCCTTTCAGGAACTCGACGTTCTCAACCCCGGCCTTCCTCTTGTTCTCATTGGCGAGGGCCAGCATTTCATCAGTCATGTCTAGCCCGTAAGCCTTCCCGGTCGGGCCGACTCGCTTCGCAGACAACAGGGCATCGATCCCGCCGCCAGAACCGAGGTCGAGAACGATCTCGCCGGGATTCAACTTCGCGAGGGCTGTCGGGTTGCCGCAACCGAAGGATGCAAGCAGAGCTTCCCCAGGTATCTCACCCGCCTGCGATGCGTTATAAAGATTAGACGTTATAGGGTCACCACATCCTGTTGCAGCGGTGCTCCCACAACACGAACTGCCGCCTGTGGTGACTCGGAGAGCGGCTTGGCCGTACTTCTCGCGAACAACTTCTTTGATGTCTTGGGTCATAAGTCCTCACTTACAGCATTGAAGGATTGATTCGGGCCTGAGCGCTTTGTTCCGCGTGCAGCATTCCGCGTACAAAAACTGGAGAATTTCTTGAAGGGCGTCCGTGTTCGCCGTGTACCTCAGGAACGTGCTCTCCCGCTGGACATTGACGAGGTCTTCGGATTTCAGCTTGTCGAGATGGTGGGACAGAGTTGAGTTCGGGATGTCCAATTCCTCTTGAATCTTGCTGACGACGAGACCATCAGGATGCGCTTTCAAGAGGATTTGCATAATCCGCAGACGTGCTTCCGTTCCCATCGCGGAGAACATGTCTGCGTACTTCACGACTCGGTCGGGCGTCCGTTTCGCAATCGGCATATTTCTATGATTGCAGAAATATGGAATAATATCAAGAGTCGATTCTCTACGTGCGGAACAACGTGATGTTAACGACCTTAATTGCGTCCTCTGGTGCAAAAATAGAGAACCCCGACATTTCTGCCGGGGTCTCTTTACCCTCCGACCAGCTATTTCTGCGGAGCTTGAGCGTCAGCGACCATCCCGAACTTGAGGCATTCCTGCATCCCGTCGAGATGGGTCATTACTTCAACACACCTGACCTCCGGGAAACTTCCTGTCCTGACCGCTGCGCCCTTCGCCACAGTCGGCGCAATCCCCATCCTGAAGGAAGCCAAGGCAGAATACGCGAAGATGCGAATAATCCTTTCCGTTCCCCGCGATAGTGCATTTGGTCACGCCCAAGAATGAAGGTCCGTAGCCTGCAATGCTCTGCTAGGCTATCCCTATGCAGAACCCGGTCAAAGAACGCATAGTGAAATTGCGAGAAGAAATAGCGCAAATCAGCGAAGCGAACCGCCTGTACTTGCAGAGCGGCAAGAGGAAGCTACACGGTGAAGCGGGGGATCACGCACGTCGGCTTCAGAGATTACAGGAAATCCTTGATGAATTGGTGGCGTTGACCGACTGGAAAAAGCTGTGAAGATTCTGAGTCGGCGGGCTCCGTTGGAGTCGTTTTAAGAAAGGAAACCGCAATCCGAATGTAGGCTACCCGTCCAACCGCGTTTTCATTACGGAGTGTGTGTGATATTCACCTGGTTGACATACGCCTGTACCGTTGGGTAGGCCGTTGCGTCTTCTGCACCATCGAGTTGCACCAGGACTGAGAAGTCTCCTTGATTCGATCCCGAAAGCGTTTCCGTTGTGGGAGTGTAATGGTTCAACTGGTAGGTTGTACCATCAAAGGTCAGCGACTCGTACTCCGCGTAACCGGCAGGGTTGCGCATGAAGGTCCACACAATGTGATGCCATCCTGTGGAGGTGTGACCGCCAGACCATGGTGCCGAAAACTGGCTGCGGTCGCAAGGCACGTAGGGAGCACCGTTCTTGCCGTTCAGAAAGGTCCAGCCGTTACCACCGCCGTACACACCCCAGTAGCCAGTACCGGAGCTGATGTTGAATGCGCACTCAGTGTAAAACTTGGTCCAGTAACCACCCCACACATACTGTGCGTCGAGTTCAAACGCCTGATGCGCTTCCGGGTTTGGAAGGTACGCGTACAAATCCATTATCCAGTGTGAATCCAGGCTCGTCGTCGGGCTCGGACTTGAAGCACTGAAGAGCACATTCGAGTATCCCGAACTGGCTTGTGTTTCCGAGAGAAGAAGTGAGTGTCCATTCAAACTTGGAGTGTTAGCATCTCCAAGCGCATCGGTACTGGTAATCCCTTGCGCGCTGTAGCTCTTTGGTTCCGAGCTGCCGCTACCCTGTGCGCCACAAGGGTTTCCGATCCACAGCGCTTCGTTTGGAGCGTTGTTGCAACTAGTACCCGGATCGGCAATTCCAAGCCGATCAAAATCGCAATACATTGTGGTGGAGTTGGTGCAGCGCTCTGCAACCGTATAGCTCACGCTGCGCGAACTTAGCACAACACCAGACGGGGTAACGGCATTCACCGTCGTGGTATGTGTCCCGCTCGGCAGAACGTAGATGGTATTCGTGCTCCCTGCAAACACGTTGCCGAGCTTGATGGCGGATTGTCCGCGGTTCGTGTCCCAGACTTCCAGATGGTTGGACGTTTCCCAGTTAATCGTCGTGGCAGTAATGAGGACAGCGCTGGGGTTGGTGGAGTTCTCCACTGGACTGGTCACAGTAACCACCGTATTAGCCACCGCGGCAAAAGAGCTGGGCAGCATGCTCGAGCCGAGCGCGAACAACATTGCGGACAAATATAATTTGTTGAACATTATTCTCCTCGGTGTTCTTGCCGTGTTTTGACAGCCGCAACGTGTTCCTCGGCACGGGACGTTTCGAACATTGCGATCAGCCGAGTTCGTTCATCATCCGTGATGAAGGTCGAATCGTAGTGTCTCGACGGCGGCGGACTGATCGGCGAAAAGCTGCAGATTGGCGCGCGAGCAAGGCGACTGCTGTAAGGCTGAAAAAGGCAGAGCCAGCCTGCCGACTGCCAAAGGGGTGACGCGGTCGCAGGCCGAGAGAAGTTGGGGGACATTTCGTACCTCTCCAGAGTTATTGGACAAACGGGGCCGGGATAGCCCGAACCCTGTTGCAACTCTAGCCCGCGCCTGTTGCTGGCAACAGGTATCACGGGTTCACGTCCTGACGATTATTTCCCCGTGCGTCCCGAACATTAAAAATAAAATCAAGCCTGGACTGGCTCACTTATTGGGAGTCGGCCTTCGACCAATTGGTCCATCCAGCGCGTCCCTTGCGTAGTTGTAGGACTGGAGTACCCAGTCCATAGGTGTACATTCCGGCAAACAGCGAATGAATGGTTGGTGGGACAGGCAGAGCAGTCGGTCTCTGATCTTTTCGCGGGCAGAGATTCTCAATCAGATCTCGACGGCGGTTGAACCTCGCCTTCACTCCCTTGGACAAATACGGTTTAACAAATCTCGGCGCACCTTCGTCGTTTCAGTCTGGCAGCCAAGTGTCCCTGCGGTTTAGTGCGTTTCGAACTACAAATGCGCCCGCGCAAACGGAGAGGCCGCAAAGGCAACCGAAAAACTGACGGTGAGTAAGGGCAGCAATCGCGGCGTGTGCGACTGAATGCCGCGACTTGCAAGAGTGGGCAAGGCGATCATGCGTTTTGTGGAAGAGCGACGGTTACGACATCCCGGCCGCGCGCTTTGGATTCATAGAGGCACTGGTCCGCGATTTTTAGCAACTCGCCCGAGGTTGAGCTGTGCTCAGGAAACGCTGCGACACCCACCGAGAGCGTGAGCGGACCGAGAGGCTGTTTCTTATACTGCAGGCGCAGGCTCTTAACCTCCGAGCGCAGCGCGTTCGCCCGGATACCAGCGTCCTGTGAAGATGACTCAGGCAGGATAATAGCGAATTCCTCCCCGCCATAACGGCAGCATATATCGGTTGCGCGAAAGACATTGCGAAGCAGATCTGCGAGAGATTGGAGCACCATGTCTCCCGCCTCATGGCCGAAGGTATCGTTGAATCTCTTGAAGTGGTCAAGGTCGAGGAAAAGAACAGCGAGGGACTGTTTCTTTCGGCTAGCCAGTTGCACTTCTCTTTCCAGCGATTCCTCCAGAAAACGCCGGTTGAAAAGATGAGTAAGCGGGTCGCGAATTGACTGCTCACGGAGGGTTTCGCGCAACTGCAGGCTAGCCAGCGAAAGGGCGATCTGCGAGGCCGCGCTGACAGCCAGTTGCTGATGCGATTCCCGTAGGCCAGAATCGTATTGGAATCGCGTTGCGTTCTCGAATTCGAGATGCAGAATGCCAACCGCGTTCCCCTGCGCGACCATCGGGACGCACAGACACTCTGCAGTTGACCCCTTGGTCAAATGTTGGCAGGCCACGCTACTTACGGGAGGCGCACTCCAGTGGGGCTGGCCACGGCGCAGTGCCCAGCATGCGTCCGGGGGAAATGTGGGAGCTGAGAGCTCCTTTTTCCCCCACCGGACTGCCGCTTCGATGAGGTCTCGCGAGGATTTGAACAAATAAAGAGCCCCCGAATGAGCTGCGGGGAAAAGGTTCTGCGCCGAATCGGCGACGACAGCGCAGGCTTCCTCAACGGTCCCACTGGCGGCCAGCAGAGACCCCATTTCGTTCAGTGAGGTAGTCTGTTTTGTGCGCAACCCCAACTCCTTTACCAACCGGTCCAACTCCTCCGCATGTTGCCGCTGTGTTTCGCTCGCCTTGGTTTGCTCCGAAATGTCTTCGTAGATCAAATATGCGCCCCCAACGTCACCGCCCATCAGCAGCGGGACGCCATGCAATGCGAGGTCAAGAATCTGCCCGTCTTTGCGCCTCTGACGCACGGTCTTGTGCAGCGCGTTTCCGGCGAAGATCTGAGGAATCAGTTGCCTGGAATCCGAAGCCGCATCATCGGCCATCCCCATACGGCTGATATCGAGCGAGGCAAGCTCATTTCGATCGTACTGGAAGAGTTTCTCGAACGCGGAATTCGCCAACTCGACCGAGCCTTGCCGGTCAAGAACTATGATCCCTAACGGGCTATTCTGTATTAGCGAGTCCAAATAGGTGGTTTGTCTGTTCAGATCAATTGCCATTCGGTATCGCTCGCTTACCTCCGATCCCACGATGAGCCCGACTGTGGACAGCACCAGCATGAGCAGGGCGACTTTGGTGAACACGATTGCGGTTGGGGGAAACACATGCATCGCGAATACGATTCCAAAGTTCAGGGCAAGCAAGCCGGTGACAACACGCCGGACTCCATGACGCATCGCAATCCAGATGATGGGAATAAAACAAATATAAAAGTAATCGTAACGCCCGTCGTTGGTTCCGAACATCGCCCAGCAGACGGCTAATATCACCACGGCCTGGCCACAGGCTTCTGCCAGAGCACTAAGTGTGAACTTCCTTCCAGCGGATTTCGCCCTGGTTGGGAACTCGGAGGGCGTGAGCGAGAGCCACTTACGAACATGTGGAAATACGTGGACGAGTAGAAACGGCGCGATGCCCACCAAGCCGATGGCGTCGCCTAAGAACCATCCCAGCGCGGAAGTCTTGTATTCACGCCAGGTAATGCTGTGATCAGCGATCAGGCATGCCACACCAAAGATTGTTGCTCCGGTCGCCGCGCTCGCGCTCACGAAGACATACCGAACCACATCCCAGCGCCGGCGCAGCCCCAGATCGATCTTAAGAGGACCGCGTAACACATATGCCGCCGCGCCATAACAGGCAGCAATTCCCGCGGCACCGATTGTGCTGCTGAAGGAGAGAAATGACTGATGATAAATAACAAAACTAGTGAGATCGTTGGCCAAGAAGGCCAGAAGTGCATACCACGGACTGACCCCCAACATCAGTGCTATTACCAGGCCAATGGCGGGATACCAGGCAACAAAGCCAATCTGAGAAAACAGGACAACTTCGGGGCGGTTCAGCAGGAGGTATAGCAGCACGAACGATAGGGAAATGACAGCATGGCGAAAGATCAAACGTCGCGAATACATGAACAGAATCTCCGTGAAGTCAGTTGAGTCGGCTTGCAACTGTTCGCGATGTCGTCCGCCAAGTGGCCGTTATGAGCATAAAGGTCTCAACAATATCAATTGTGCGGGAAACGAATGAGCGGGTGCTGTTCAATAATGCTCACAATGATGATGCGGCCTGAGCTGGAGGATAGCGTAAACACTACAGATCAACAATGCGGCGACAGGTCCGGGTCCTACGTAAGAGAGTACGTCTTCCGCTGAAGTACGGAAGGCTACCGAGCAGGCAATATAAGCGTCACAGGCAGACTAGTTTGGTGCCGCTGAGTGCCGCAAGTTAAGAGCTAGGAGTGCGAGGCAGGGCAGAGCAATATACGTCAAGACCTTTCAGGACAGCAGCGGAAGGCAAGTAAGTGTCCCCGAGTTGCCTAACTGGTTGACGCAGCCCGCCGCGTTTGTGTTTGCGCTCTCTTAATTTGTCCTCCACCACGAGGGCAGCCCTGCCCTACTAATTAATGCGGTAAGTCCAAGTCCGAACGCCGAGCGAGTGCACCGTCGCCATGTACAACGTCTGGCACGAGCAACTAATCATGGGGACAGTGGACCCATGATATCTGTTACCCGCATCGAGCGCCGGCTAGAGTTGTACCCAGGCTGGGGTCATCCCGGCCACGTTTGTTTCTTGAGAGGTACGAAATGTCCCCAACAACTGCAGAGGTTTCTAACCTCGATACGGAAGAAAAACGCTTTAGTCCTTAGGCGGAAACTGGAGGAATCGAATGAGCTACACCGAGGCGAGAAACCACTTTGAGAAGGCGAGAGCCAGTACGGTGGATAAGGGCATGATCGAGATGCTGGACGGACTGAAACATTTATCGCACGCAATTGAGGAAGACTTGAGGACGTCGGAACAAAGCATACGCAACATCCGCGACATCCAGAGTCATATGCAAATACCCAGTTCTTTCACTTAGTCCTCCCTCTTCCCCATTCCATTCGCCCTTCGCAGTCCGATCTTGGCGAGAGGTCATCATCCCGGTTTGAGCGAGAGCCCATGCCTTCCACCCACCATTGAGTGCTCCCGCGGTGTCGAGTCTGTCGCCGTACAGGTCTACCAAATCCCGATAGAATTCGAGGACCTCTTTGGGCTGAACAACGTGGTAATCGCCGGAAACGACACTCCTTTGAACGCTAGTTTCTTGCAGCGTCCGAGGACTCGGCGACGGCGGTGAACAAAAATGCTCCCCCTGCCAGCCTGAAGGAGAAAGGTGCTCGACTCATTCCCCGCGCGGTTGCCGAGCCGTTGAACTATATCAAATCGGACTCCGAGGAATTCGTCCGTCACCCGTACCAACTCATCGGCATGCGCCTGATGAGCCCGTCGTCAGCGCGATCCACAATGACGAGTTGAGAACCAGTGATGCCCTCGTGCAGCATCTTCGGGTGGCCGCAGGAGATATTGATTGCCTCATCACTTCGCAAGCTCATCGCGATTCTGTTTCGCCCAGTCGCTATCTGGCGACACTGCCTTCATCGGCGGACCACCCTCAGTTCCGCAGGCGCACGGCCCTCTCATCTTGGCCTCGGTCATGCAAAAGCAGGATTTCGTTTTCAAACACGCGCAGACGTAGACGACGCTCTCTTTATTTTGCGGCTGGCTCAGCGCATCGGTCGGTGACGAATTCTGACGTTGGTTCTGAGACCTGCCGCTGGAAGGAATGAAGGCCAACAACAGGAACAAGGCAAAAACAGGCGCGGTGAACCTCGTTCGATTTCTCATAGGGCATCCTCCTGGTAACGCAGTTCAAACAGGAAAGTGGCATCGAAAATCATATCGGGGCAATGTCCACCTAACCCAGACTGGCTGAAACCGTTAGAAAAATAACTTCGCCCCGAATTGAAATTCCCTCGGGTCAAAGGCCGAAGTGACGGCGCCAAAGTTGCTGGCGCCCTGATTCACGCTGATGCCTCCGTTGTTAGCATCGCCTTGGAACTGAGTATGGTTCCAGGTGTTGAACGTCTCAACACGAAGCTCGAACCGGCTGCCGCGCGATTCGCTGATGACGAAATTCTTGAACAGCGACAGATTCCAGTTGTCGCGACCGGGACCGCGCAACGCGTCGAAGCCCAGATTGCCGTAGCAATCTGCGCCCGAACCACCCGGAGTGCAAGGTGGGGCCGAAAAAGCTGCCGGATTAAACCACTGGGTGACAGTCTTCGGGTAAGCGATGCTCCCCGTCATATCCGGCCTGTTTCCCGAAAAACCGCCGGGAAACAGGTTAGATACGTTGCTCCCGCTCACGCCTAGGTTGATGGGTGCTCCTGATTCTATGGTGACGATCCCCGACAGGGCCCAGCCACCTGCGGTTGCTTTCAAAAGGTGATTGGCACTGCTCTTCAGGAACGGGATCTGGTAGACGAAGTTGACGAACGCGATATTCCTGCGGTCGAAAAGCGACGGCCCCACATCGTACCGCGGGCCCAGATAGGGGTTTGTCACGGGTTGAAGATCGCCGCCACTCCCGACACCGACGGATGAATCAATGGCCCGCGAAAGCGTGTATCCGAATTGAAGTTGGAGGTCGGTTGTTACATTTCCGCGCAGGTCAACCTGCAGCGAGTTGTAATGCGAGTTGGACTCATCTTCCGATACTCGGATCGCACCGTAGCCTGCGTATTGGTAATCTTGATTAATGCCGACCCCACCGGACTTGAGCAGGCCTGGCAGATCGCCTTCGGGTGGTAGATTGATTTCCCTATAGTCGTTCTCGTGCCGACCCTGGCTCCCGACATAGGATATGCCCAGGACGGACCTGCGCCCCAATGCCTGTTGAACGCCAATGCTGTATTGGTAGCTCGTCGGGGGCTTGTAATCAAGAGCGATCCCGGTTATGCCGACGGGAAGAACCGGCAAGTCTGCCGAGCTAATCGTGCTGCCGGTCCCGAGCTGGAACCCGGGGTTGGAGAGGGAAACGTTGTGCAACGTGGGGCTGGCATCGAACGGAGTGTTCGTCGCCCCGTTGTACATATCGTTGCCCTGGATACGATCATACGTAATGCCGAAGCCACCGCGCAGCACTGTCTTGGCCTGGCCTGTGAGGTCATAGGCAAACCCGATGCGTGGACCGAAGGCGGGCCAGTAGTCGTTGGTGAGGCCTTTGGGAACTCCATTGACGCCACCGATTCCAATGCCGTTTTCATAGAACTGCAAACCTGCCAGGATCGGGTTGGGACTGGTGCCTAAGCCGGGACTAGGCCCGCCCGCGCACGGAGGATTCGATACGGCGCTGCAGATATTCCCGCTCGAGTCGAACGTGGCTGCTTGTGCCGGGTTATATAGATTGGGATAGAAGTTGGCCGACTGCTGGTTGGCTTCATAAGTGTGCGGTGCGCCGTCCCAACGTAAGCCAAGGTTCAGAGTCAACCGGTGATTGACGCGCCAGTTGTCCTGAATGTATGCGGCATAGGACACGTTGTTCCAATGGCCGCTCGAATGAACCGCGTCTTCTTCGTAGTTTTGCGCATAGCCGAGCAGAAAATCGGCAAAATCGTTCCCGGTGAAGCTGCCGTTGAAGTTGAAATTTCCTTGCGTGAAAGCGAAATAGTCCTGGACTTTCTTGTAGAGCGCCCAACTGAATCCGAACTTGAACTGGTGCGCGCCCTTGGTCCAAGAGACGTCATCGCGAAGTTGGTAATCATTCGCCGAGTTGTTCCACGGTTCCCATCCAGAAGTGTAATCGGTTCCAGTACTCCCGTTGAGGCTGATCGACGGAATACGGTTATCGGCGTTTGGTCCCGTGAACAAGCGGTTAAAAGTGAAACCCGACGGTGCTGAGAATGTGCCCTGCGGGAGGATGTGGATGCGGTTGCCGTCATAGTTGAAGGCGGCCTCGTTGAGCAGAGTTGGGCTGATCACATATGTGGTATGGATCACGGAGCTATAGGAAGGGTTGCCGAAAACATCGGCGACGGTGGGGACGTTATCGGCAACCCACTGCGCTGTAGCATACGTCTGCGAAACCTGCTCGGAAACCCAGTGGCCGAATACGGAGAACTTGCTGGTGAATTGATGATCGACACGGGCAATCTCTTCCCGCAGATTAGTCGGCGAATTGTTTCCTCCGATGAATTGCGTGCCGCTGGTAGGAAGGGGGAAGATGCCGCCGTACTTGCCGCCTGCCGTGAGCAAAGCCTTCGCGTTGCCGTCGATCAGACAGTCAGGAATCGTGTTATTAGGGAAAGGATTTCCGGGAGCGGGGGCAACGCCGGGGGCGCAGTTGGCCCCGTAGCCTGCAACCCCGGTCGGAGCCGTAATGATATTCGACTTGCCGTTGGGCAGAGTGGTGGGAATCACCGCGCCAGTTCCTGCACCTCCGGCGTCAGGATACTCGCTGGCGAGCGGAACAGTTTGGTTCAGCAAGCCACCCTGAACGATGCTGCGCCATTCCATGTTGTAGAAGAAAAAGATCGGGTGCGCCTTTAATAGTGGAACCTGGCCACCGGCATTAAAGCCGTAAACGTTCAGTCGCAACTCGGCAACTTTACTCGGCGCAGGGTTGAAGTAATTGCGCGCATCGAAGGCGTCGTTGCGGTCGAACTCCCAGGCGGCAGCATGAAACTGCTTGGTTCCGGATTTGATTACCGTCGTGATGGTCGCAGCCGAAGTAAGCCCATATTCAGCGCTGTAGTTCGAATTCAGACTGCGGAATTCGTCGATGGCGTCAAGCGACGGCATGACGCTGGCTCCCGTACCTCCGCGATCGAGGTTCTCCGAGCCATCCAGAAGTTGGAGGTTGTGGCCGGCTCGTTGACCGTTAATGCTGACATTGATGTCTCCGCTCACCGGGGTGGCGACCATGCCCATACCTTGGATGCTGGATGCGCCCGGCGTCAGGGCATACAAGTTATATAAACTCCGTCCGTTCGTCGCGAGTTCCGTGACCTGCTGACCGGTGATGACGCTGCTGACGTCGCCAGAATCCGATTGCACGGCAACCGCATTGGCTTCGACCGTAACGCTCTCCTGAATCGAGCCCACCTGCATGACAAAGTCAATGCGCGTGCGGTCGTTTACATTTAGCATGATGTTCTTCTTTTCGGCCGCTTTGAAGCTGCTGGCTTCGGCTCGAACCGTATAGGTGCCGATATTAAGGTCGGCGGCGACATATTGGCCGGTATCGTTGGTTTTCAGGTTTCGTGCCTGACCGGTGCTGGTCTGGGTCACCGTGATGGTCACGTTGGGAACGACTGAGCCCGAGGGATCGGTGACCGTTCCGACGATTGTCGCTTCCTGAGCGATTAGCGGAGTCGCAAGAAGCGCCATAACCAGAAGCAAGAGAAAAGGGATCGTGAGCGCGTACAAGCAGCGGCCTGCAACGGGAGAGCCGACACTCTCAGCACACGTGGGCGAGAAGGGTTTCATTGCTATCCTCCAGAATCGCTTTGACTCTACAAGGTGAACGCAGGAAGTGGTTTCTTGCAATACCCACTTGACGATCAATTCGTATGACCATTATGATTTCGCGGAAATGAAGAAAGCTCCCACGGGAATTTCCCCGATCATTGCGATTAATCGCAAAGGACCTAAGGCATTGCATCGCCAGGTCTATGACGCATATCGCACGGCCATTGTGGATCGCAGCCTGCGTGCCGGACAGCGGGTGCCCTCAACTCGTGTGCTGGCCTCGGAACTGGGAATCTCCCGCATACCTATCCTGACCGCTTATGCCCAGCTTCTGAGCGAAGGCTATTTCGAAAGCCGGGTCGGAGCGGGAACGGTTGTCTCCCGGTCTTTGCCAGATCAAGTTACGTTCTCGGAGGCGCGCGGCGCCCAATCAACAAAAGTACAGGCTGGATCGCGCCGACTGGCGAAACGCTGTACGAACTCTCTTCCGGTCGAAAATGTCCCATGGCGGCGCGGCTGGGGAGCTTTCGGCGTAAGCCAAGTGGCGTTTGGTCATTTTCCGTTCCAGGTATGGAACGCCTTGGTGACGCGTCACTGTCGAAATGCCCATGCGAAGTCCCTTGATTACGGAGAGGCGATGGGATCCAAGGACCTTCGGGAGGCGATCGCCGCTTATCTCAGGACGGCACGCGGCGTGCGATGCGAAGCACAGCAGATTATGGTCGTGAGCGGCTCGCAGCAGGCACTCGACATTTCAGCTCGCGTTGTTTTCAACCCCGGAAGTCGTGTCTGGATGGAGGAACCAGGCTACCGCTTTGCGCGCAATGTGTTCGCTATCCATGGTTGCGAGATCGTGCCCGTTCCAGTGGACTATTCAGGCTTGGACGTCGCCGCTGGCATCAAGCGGAGCCGCACTGCGCGAGCCGCACTGGTGACGCCTTCTCACCAGTATCCGCTCGGCGTCACCATGAGCGCTTCCCGCCGTATGCAACTGCTCGACTGGGCTCAGAGTTCCGAATCGTGGATCATCGAAGACGACTACGATAGCGAGTACCGGTATGAGAGCATGCCGATTGCGTCTTTGCAGGGGCTGGATTCGAACTCCCGGGTTATTTACATAGGGACCTTCAGTAAGGTTCTGTTTCCCTCCTTACGCCTGGGATATCTGGTCATTCCTCCCGATCTGATCGAGCGCTTCCTCGCCGTTCGCGTAGCTATGGATATTGGTCCGCCACACTTCTTTCAAGGGGTGCTGGCGGACTTTATCAGAGAAGGTCATTTTTCACGCCACATTCGAAGGATGCGGTTGCTCTATAGCGAACGTCGAAGAGTACTGAACGATTGCATCCGCGAAGAACTGGGTTTTTCGGCAGACGTTACTGGCGGACAGGCCGGCATGCATCTTTCTGTCACGCTGAAAGGGATTCGTGATTGCGAAATTGCTGAGCGGGCGTCGCGCCAGAACCTTTGGCTGGTGCCTCTTTCGACTTCCTATATCGGCAAGGCTTCCCGGCACGGGTTCATCTTGGGGTTTGGCAGCACAGAAGTCGAGGATATACCCAATGCCGTCCGCAAACTGCGAACCCTTCTTATCTCCAAGTAATTGTTGCTCAGCGCGAGCAGCGTTCTCTCCGGCCGACTCGCGAAGCACTATTCCGCAGTCGATATTGTCCAGGACGGCTGAACGCAACGGGTGGCCAGTGAGGTCGAACAAGTTGGCCTTGCCTAGCATCGTCATCCCACTCCGTTACGATCAAGTGTTCGCGAGTCGAAATCGGTTTCCTCAGAAGGTTGGCCTCGAATCTGAATCGCCTTGGAGTGACGAAGGTCAGAGAGTGCCGTCTTGTCTTTAATGCTATTTTTCGACTCCGCCCTGGTGTTTCAAGGTCTCACTCGATTGTTGCAACAAAATCGGGGCCCTTCGCTACCTACGCTTGATGATGAAAACCGTCTTGTCGTCAATGACATCGGCTTCACCGACTTGCTGCAAGTGTTTATCGCGCTTGACCGCATAATCCAGCAACGCGTTACAAATTTCGCGGGCCTGCTGGTCTTTATGGTTGCGCATCACGCGCTCGAGCTGGGATCTTTCCTCGTCGTCGGCGCCATCGTAAACTCCGTCGGTGTAGAGGAAGAGTATGTCACCGGGACTCATCAGCGTGATTTCCGCTACATCGGAGGAGTTCACCTGCCGTTTTCGCAGGCTGATCGAGAAATATTTGTTCCGGTCTGGGTGATCTTCGGGAATTTCCAGGCCGAGTGGAGGAAACCGCACCATTCGCGCCTGGCCGATCTCCACAAACTTGCCGAACTCGTTGGAGAAGACCAGCGGCGGCGGATGGCCAAAATTTACGAAACGAAAAAGCCCTTCGGGACACATTTCGCCATAAAGCATGGTGGCGATTTCGCGCGCACTGTCTTTGGGATTGCGTCCGAGCGCGTTGCGCGCGGTGACGGACTGTGCCAGCCGGAGATTGATCTTTTCAAAAAATCCCGGTGTAGTTTTTCCGTAGCGATCAAGTTCCACTAGCATTAATGCATGAAAGGTGTCGTGGACGGTCGAAGCAATTTTTGCCGATATAAGGCCGTGCCCCTGCGCATCCACGAGCAGCACGCCTGCCGTAGTTCTCAACTCCGGGAGATCTTCCGCAATACGCAACTGCTCCGAGCTTTTCGCTTTTCTGTATTCGAGCGGCGTCGATGGATTTTGGTTTACCCCGCTTTCCAGCCAGCACACATGGTCATCCACCATGTTGCGCGCCGGCTGCCCAGCCGGCAACGGATCAAGATAAGCCTTCGCCAGTTTGAGCGCCCGGGCAATGCGACCGTCGATGTTATAACGTTGCTGAAAATTGATGTACTCGAACAGGTCGCCGCCAACAGTGCCCGCAGGGATCGAGTTGCCATACATATCGATGCCCGCCAGTTGCGGGATCGCACCTTCGACCGGCATCAGCCGCTTGCGAAGATATTCGTCTATGGTGGGACTGAATGATGTTTGATTCATGGCCAGAGATTTGTATCGCCTACCATAAAGATTATCGGTGGTAGCCTTGTCTTGTGGCAAAGGAATCGGCTAACACAGTTTTATCGATCGGCGGACAGGAAGTCCAGATCACGAACCCTGAGAAGTTGTACTTTTCTTCACAAACAAAAGTCACCAAGCTCGAACTTGTTCAATACTATCTCTCCATCGCTCCGGGAGCGCTGGCCGGCACTCAGGATCGCCCAATCGTCCTAAAACGTTTCGTCAATGGCGCCGAGGCGGAGGCGTTTTATCAAAAGCGCGCGCCAGAGAAGCGGCCAGCTTGGTTGCGTACCGTCACTTTGTCGTTTCCTTCCGGCCGAACCGCTGAAGAAATCGTGGTCGATGACGCAGCCGGGCTTGCCTGGATCGTGAACCTTGGCTGCATCGAACTGCACCCGCATCCGGTGCGCTCCAGCGATCTCGATCATCCGGACGAGTTACGCATCGATCTGGATCCAATTCCCGGTGTTAGTTGGGATGATGTTCGCCGCGTCGCACTTGAAGTGCAGGGCTTTCTCGATGGAGTCGGCCTTCGCGGCTGGCCGAAAACCAGCGGCTCGCGCGGAATGCACGTGAATGTGCGCATCGAACCGCGTTGGA
>Ga0209006_10002402_pt1 | contig 17104 bp, 15 predicted proteins | sample JacPin_JW_Ref_O2_FD_188567 | JGI IMG/M metagenome (GOLD analysis project Ga0209006, IMG submission 188567) | Forest soil microbial communities from Algoma, Ontario, Canada - Jack Pine, Ontario site 1_JW_Ref_O2 (SPAdes) (version 2) | ecosystem: Environmental > Terrestrial > Soil > Boreal... | reverse complement strand
CAAAGAAGTCGTCCGCGAAATGAATCGCGACGGGATCATGGTCGATATTTCGCACGTCTCCGACAAAACCTTCTACGACGCGCTCGAAATTAGCAAAGCCCCGCTCATTGCTTCCCATTCCTCGTGCCGCGCGATCTGCGATCACGTGCGCGACATGAGCGACGACATGATCAAGGCGCTCGCCGCAAAGGGTGGCGTCATCCAGATCAATTACGAAAAGAGCTTCATCGATCAGGCTTACAAAGATGCTTATGCCAAAGCCTCAGGCGGCGTCGTGCAACATCTGGACGAGCTCAAAAAGAAGTGCGGCGATGACGGCGAATGCTTCGAACGCGAAATGAAGAAGGACGAAGAAAAGCTCATCGCTGAAGGCAAGCTGCCTCACGTGACGTGGGAAAAAGTCGTCGAGCATATCGATCACGCAGTGAAGCTCGTCGGCGCCGATCACGTCGGCCTCGGCTCGGATTTCGACGGCGCCAACATGCCCGAAGGCCTAGAAGATGCCAGCAAACTTCCCATCATTACCGAAGCCCTGATGCGAAAGGGTTATTCCGACTCCGACATTCGCAAAATCCTCGGCGAAAACACCCTCCGCGTGATGGAAGCCGCCGAAAAAGTTAGCGCCGAAATGAAAGCGCAAAACCCCTAATCTTTAGCAGTTCTGACAACACGGGCTTCGACGTATCTGAAACGTAGTTGTCGCATCCTTTTACGTTCTCATCCTGAGCCGTCCGAAGGACGGCGAAGGATCTCAACCTGAGGTCCAAGCTCGATGTAAACTACCTGCGCAGATAAAAACTCATCGCACTGCGAGCCACTGAACAGAAGAATGCCCCATGAAAATCCGATCCCCGCACTCGTCGCCCTACTGTCAGCAATCCTGTCGATCCTTCTCGGCCCAAGCGCAATGACAAGTCAATCCGACCCCGCCGCAATCACGGCGCAATCCCGCCAACTCCATTTCTCCTCCATCGTCATCGACACACACACCGACACGACACAGCGCTTCATCGACGGCGATTTCGACCTAGGTCCGCGCAACGAAAAGGGAAGCGTGGACATTCCCCGCATGAAAGAGGGCGGCGTCGACGCCATCTTCTTCGCCGTCTGGATGCCCAGCAAAATCCGCGGTGCAATCGCCGTCGAACGCGCGCAAGCACAAATCGACGCCGTTCATGCCCAAGTCAAAAAGCACTCCAACGATCTCGTCTTCGCCACTACCGCCGACCAAATCCGCGCCGCGCGCGCCCAAAACAAAATCGCCATCCTCCTCGGCATCGAAGGCGGCCACATGATCAACAGCGATCTCGGCGTCCTTCGCAAATTCTCCGGCGAAGGCGTCCGCTACATGACCTTAACCCACAGCGGCAACTGCGAATGGGCCGATTCCTCCACCGACAAGCCCACGCACAACGGCCTCAGCCCCTTCGGCAAGCAAGTCATCTCCGAAATGAATCGCCTCGGCATGATCGTCGACGTCTCGCATGTCAGCGACAAAACTTTCCACGATGTTCTCGCCGTCAGCAAAGCGCCGGTTTTCGCCTCGCACTCCAACTGCCGCGCACTCTGCGACCACCCTCGCAACATGTCCGACGCCATGATCCGCGAACTCGCCGCGAAAGGCGGCCTCATCCAGATCAATTTCCACGTCGGCTTCCTCAGCCAGGAATTCCGCAACGCCGAGCGCGCCGATCCCAAAGTCAATCAAACCATCGGGCTCGAAGTCCAAAAGCGCTGCGGCAATAAGGAAGGCTGCCAGCTCATCGAAGGCGACCGCATCACCCGCGAATACGTCGAAGCCGGCAAACTTCCGCGCGTCGATTGGACCAAAATCATCGACCACATTGATCACGCCGTAAGGGTCGCCGGTATCGACCACGTCGGCATCGGCTCCGATTTCGACGGCGCCAACATGCCGTTCGGCATGGAAGATGCCTCGATGGTTCCAAAAATCACGAACGCACTGTTGCAAAAAGGCTACACGGAAGGTGACGTGAAGAAGATTCTCGGTGAAAATACTCTTCGGCTCATGTCCGATGTTGAACGCGAGGGGAAACAACTACGCGGCGAAAAGTTGCAACCAACTCAAGAGTTTCGATCCAAAACCGACGGAGAGAAAACGAATGACGAATAGCACTTCGAAAACAACTGTCCCGCTTTCGAGGTTCACTAAGTACGGCCTGGCAATCGCGGCAATTGCCGCAAGCGCATTGCTCGGATTCGCTACGCTGGCACAAACGCCGGCCCCGGCCGCAGCACCGAAATCCAGTTCGCAGGGCAGCACCACCGCCACGAAAAAGCCCGCTACCGCGGGCACCGCAACGCATCCTGCGACCTACGATCGCGCTCTCCTTCACCCCGCGCTGCTCAAAGACAAAGCTCCCGACGTCTACGTCGTTAAATTCGTCACCACGCGTGGCGACTTCACCGTCACCGTCACTCGCGCATGGGCGCCCCTCGGCGCTGACCGCTTCTACAATCTCGTCAAGCACCACTTCTACGACAACGCTGTCGTCTTCCGCGCCGTCCCCAATTTCGTCACGCAATTCGGCATCAGCTCGTATCCTGCGGTCAGCACCGCCTGGAAAAAGACCGAGATCAAGGACGATCCCGTCACCCAATCCAACAAAAAAGGCGCAATCGTGTTCGCCACCGCAGGACCGAACACTCGCACAACGCAAGTCTTCATCAATCTCAAAGACAACGCGTTCCTCGACAAGACTGGCTTCGCCCCCTTCGGCACTGTTGACGCCGGCGGCATGAACATCGTCGAAATGTTCTACGACCAGTACGGCGACAGCGCAGGCATCGATCAGGACCAAATCGAAAAAACCGGCAAGCCCTACCTCGACAAAAGCTTCCCCAAGCTCGACGTCATTAAGAGCGCCACAATCATCTCGCCCGTTCCGACTGTAACGCCGGCGGCGAAACCGAAGCCAACCACTACAGCGAAACCGGCTTCCTCCACGCCAAAACCCAGCTCAAGTCCAAACCGGTAGCGCGATTCGGTCAGTAGCAAATGTAGGGGCACAGGACTGCTGCTGCCCCATGTCCGCGAGCATTTACCCTGGAAAATTTCTTCCCCCATCGACCAATCGACACTGCCACCCCTTGACTATCTACAATCCTTTGTGTAGATAGTCATAGTATGGGCAAACCCAACGATCTCGTCCAAGGCATGCTCGATCTCTTGATCCTCAAAACCATCTCACTCGAGCCCAAGCACGGCTGGGCCATCGCCAAGCGCATCCAGCAAATTTCCAACCAAGTCCTCCAGGTCCAGCAAGGCTCGCTCTATCCCGCCCTCCATCGCCTCGAACAAAAAGCGTGGATCAAAGCGAAATGGATGGAGAGTGATACCGGCCGAAAAGCCAAATACTACTCGCTAACCGCCACCGGCCGCGCGCAACTCGAAAAAGAAGCCGCGAACTGGGGCCGCCTCTCCGGCGCCATCAATCTCGTCGTCCAATCCGTCTAGGAGCAACGCGTCATGGTCTGGCCTCGCAAAGTATGGATGCGGTTGCAGACGCTCCTCCGTAGCGATCAAGCCGCTCACCAGCTTGACGAAGAAGTGCGGTTCCACCTCGACGAGCAGATCGCCGAATACGTCGCCGCCGGAATGGACCCGCAAGATGCGCGTCACGCCGCGATGCGCCTTTTCGGCAACCCCACTTCTTTGAAAGAAACCACGCGAGAGACTTGGGGTTGGGTCTGGTGGGAACAAATCGTCCAGGACGTGCGTTACGGATTTCGCTCTCTCCGCAAAAGCCCGCTGTTCACCACCATAGCAATATTGACGCTGGCGCTCGGCATCGGCGCAAACACCGCGATGTTCAGCCTGCTCGATCAGGTGGTTCTGCGGCTTTTGCCGGTCAGTCACCCCGACCAACTCGTGATCGTCAGAGAAACCGGCAACCACTTCGGCAACTCCTACGGCCCCAACACCATTTCGTGGCCGATGTTCGAAGATTTGCGCGATCACAACCAAGTCTTCTCCGGCATGTTTTGCCGCTTCCCAGCGACAGTCAACATCGGAGTCACTGATCGCTCCGAACAAATCTCCGCCGAGCTGGTCTCCGGACAATATTTCTCGATCCTCGGTGTCGGCGCCGCACTCGGCCGCACTATTGCTCCCGACGACGACTCCGTTCCCGACAGCGCACCGGTCGCAGTCCTCAGCTACAGCTTCTGGCGAAGCTACTTCGGCGGCGACCCCAAGATTATCGGCCGCACCATCACGCTCAACGGCAACGCCATGACCGTCATCGGAATCGCGCAACCAGGATTCGACGGTGTCGAACTCGGAGAACCTTCCAAGGTCTTCGTCCCCATCATGATGAAGACCGAGATGACGCCGCATTCGGACGGCCTAAAAGATCGCCGCCGCCGGCTAAGTTGGGTCACCACTTACGGCCGACTCAAGCCCGGCATCACGCAGCAACAGGCCGAGCTTTCGCTCCAGCCACTTTTGCAAGGCATCCTCGAAATGGAATCGCAGCAACCTGAATTCGCGCGAAGCGCGACGGCGGACGATCGGCAAGTGTTCCTGCGGAATCGCATCAAGCTGATGCCGGGCTCCGACAACGGGCTCGGAGACTACATGAGCAAGCCGCTCTGGCTTTTGCTCGCGCTCACCGGAGCGGTTCTTCTTCTCGCTTGTTCCAATCTCGCGAATCTCTTGCTCGCCCGCGCCACCGCGCGAGAAAGGGAACTCGCCGTCCGCCGCGCCATCGGAGCTGGACGCGCCCGCATCGTTCGCCAGTTGCTCGTCGAGAGTCTTCTCCTCTCAGGGGTCGGAGCCACCGCAGGGCTAGCGATTGCGTTCCTGGCCGACCGCGTTCTGCTTCACATCTATCTCCCGGCCGACGCCGCCGCCGAGTTTGTCATCTCTCCCATTCCCGACGCACGCGTGCTCGCTTTCGTCGTAGGCGCCATGCTCGTCACCTCACTGTTCTTTGGCCTAATGCCCGCCATTCGCGGCGCGCGCACCGAAATGACGATGGCGCTCAAAGACAGATCACGATCGCTCTCAGCCGACGGCATTCTCCTTCGCCGCCTGCTCGTTGGCACTCAAGTCGCGTTGTCGCTTCTGCTTCTCGTCGGTGCCGGTCTTTTCGTTCGCACTTTGCGCAACCTCGAAACCTTGGGCCCCGGATTCCCCACAGACCATGTCCTCACATTCCGCATCGATCCCTCACTCAACGGGTACTCCGACGAGCAAACGAAATCGTTCTATCAGCGGCTCGAAGTAAATCTCCAAACCTTGCCCGGTGTCTCATCGGCGGGTTTCTCCGCCATGCCCCTCTTGAAGGGCTACGCGTGGCAGAACGCCATCGTGGGCAAGGATTTCGAAGGCGCGCCGATCGAGCAACAACCTGTCCTGAGCGAGGTCAGCCCGACCTACTTCGCCTCGGTCGGTATTCCTCTCGTCGCTGGTCGTACCTTCAGCACGCAGGACCCGCCGGCCGCCAAATACGCTGTCATCAACGAAAAGTTCGCCAAAGAATACTTCCCGGGCCGCGACCCGATCGGCCAGCTCTTCGGCCTCGTGGACGACATGCAGACCATCATTCCCGACACACAGGTCATCGGCGTGATCTCCGACAAAAAGTACCGCGAGCTTCGAGAGACGCCCCCGCCGCAGGCTTACTTCCACTACGTCACGGGCACGCACTTCCGCTTCATGAACATTTATCTCCGCACTCAAGGCGATCCGCGTCTACTGGAAGACGCACTTCGCGAACGCATGCGCCAGTTCGACCCGCACGTTCCAGTCGTCGATCTCGTCACGATGGACGAACTGATTGGACAGTCGCTGCGAACCGAGCGACTGGTCGCCAGCCTCTCCGCCGTGTTCGGCGCTCTAGCCACCTCGCTCTCCCTCATTGGCCTCTACGGTGTTTTGGCATACGTCGTGATGCGTCGAAAGACCGAAATCGGAATCCGCATGGCCCTCGGCGCTCTAAAGCCCGACGTCATCTGGCTCGTCATGCGCGAAGTCTTGATACTCGTCGCCGCAGGCCTTCTCGTCGGCATTCCGCTCACATTCGCTCTCAGCAGCTTGGTCCGCAGCCAACTCTTCGGCTTGGAGCCACACGATCCCCTGACTCTCACTTCCGCCATCGTCGGCCTAACCTTCGTTGCCTGCCTCGCTGGCTTGCTCCCCGCACTCAAAGCCAGCCGCATCGATCCGCTTCAATCCCTCCGCGACGAATAGGTCTATCTTCAACAAGCGAATCAACCGTTCGCTAACCACCACAAAATCTCCGATGTGCACTATAATCCCGCCGCGATGTTTCCTATCTTGGCGCGATTGCACCCAGGCTAATTCCGATCCGCATTTCCACTCGGCACCGCAGAGAAGTCGGCCCGCAGCACGACGCACCCACGTTCAACAGTGAAGGCGTTGTAATGGAGATTCTCGAATGAGTAGTCAACGACCGCGGATCTTTTACGGCTGGGTGGTCGTTTTCACGGCGGGCATCGGGCTTCTGCTGGGCTACGCCCCGGTCTTCGTATACTCGTTCAGCGTTTTCATCAAATCACTGGCTCAGGACTTCCATACAAGTCGTACAAGCATCTCGTTCGCGTTTACTCTCGCCAATATCATGCAGAGCGTAGGCGCTCCTCTGATCGGGCGACTGGTGGATCGATTCGGCGCGCACAAAGTAATCATTCCATCGACCGTGATTTTTGGCCTCGTCCTGATTTCCTTCAAATATTCGTCAACGAGGCTCTGGCAACTCTACGCTTTTTTCATCGTGATCGGATTCATTGGCACCGGCGCGGCGCCCGTGCCGTACGGCATCGTAGTCTCACGCTGGTTCGACAAGCGGCGCGGCCTGGCGCTCGGCCTGATGATGATGGGACTTTCCTGCGGCGCGATCCTCCTGCCGCCCATCGCTCAGCGCTTGATCCTCAGGTTCGGATGGCGTGCTGCGTACGCGATCGTAGGCTTCGCCGTCCTCGCAATATCCGTGCCCGTTGTTGGAATTTTTCTAAAAGACTCACCAGAGAAAATGGGCCTACAACCTGACGGCGTGCCGGATTTGAACAATGGATCGCAACAGCAGAAGAACGAACAAGGGCTGAGCTGGAGTGCTGCTCGAAAACAGCCCACATTTTGGTTCCTTGCGAGCGCCTTCTTCTTGTTGGGCGCCAGTGTCCACGCCTGCGTCATCCACCTGGTGCCGATGCTAACGGATCACGGGATCACTCTTCAGCGCGCAGCTTTCGCCAGTTCCTTGCTCGGAGTGGCTCTGCTGATTGGCAGAGTGTTCACCGGCTTCTTCCTCGACCGCTACTTTGGCCCGTATGTGGCGATGCTTCTTTTCAGCGGCGTCGCCGTCGGGATTTCGCTGCTTTGGTCGGGCGCCGGCGGAAGCCTCCCGTTGATCGCAGCCTTCCTTGTTGGCCTCGGCATGGGAGCAGAGGCAGACATCATCGCGTATCTGACAAGCCGCTACTTCGGCCTCAGATCGTTCGGTGTGATCTACGGGTTCTTGTTCGCCACTTTTACTTTGGCTGGCGCATTGGGCCCCGTTCTGATGGGAGTCGGTTTCGACCGATTAGGTTCATATCGCGCCCCCTTGCTGTTCTTCCTCGCCTCAACGCTAGTGGCGACAGCTCTGCTCACCCGCCTCGGCCCCTACGTCTATCGACCGACGCACACAGATCCCGTGTAGGGGCGTCCCTTCAGTCGCAGACCCTGACGGAGGAAGGGTGCGCCCAGGCACGATCACAGCCTTCGACCGATTCCTAAAGCGCAACCCTTTGGAATCGCGAGTAACGCAGGTTAGAATCGCCCCCATGAAAATCCTTTCGCATCCACTTCTCTCGTTTTTCTTCATCGCTATTGCCACAATCTCTATCGCTTTCTCAATCTTGTCGCCGCGCGCGGCGACCGCTCAAGCCGCGGAAGATCAAGCGGTCCTGGCACCCATAACGCAAATGTTCGACGGCATGTCGAAACGCGACGCCGCAATGATCAAGCAGCCGGTCTTAGCCGGTGGCACGATGGTATTGATGCGAGACGGCAAGCCCGTGCAGATGACTTTCGAAGATTTCGCGACCCGCGTTGGAAAGCCAGGAACCACACAAATCCAGGAGCGAATCCACGATCCGCTCGTGCGCATTGACCACGATCTGGCCGTGGTGTGGGCTCCGTTCGAATTTCTAGTCGACGGCAAAGTGGATCACTGCGGGACAGACTTGTTCAACCTTGTTCACACCGACGGCAAATGGATCATCGCCAGCGTCGCAGACACCGGACGCAAAGACTGCGCGAGCAAATAGACCTCGCTCGCGTTCCCCACGAACGCTCCGCGCTGACTCCTATTGTGCCGCCACGATTTGCACCGGCTTGTCGAGCTGAAACGTCAGCATCGTCTCCGCCGGGACTTTGATCGCGCCGCCTTTGGTCGCGACCTGGCCGATCACTCCTGCTCCCGCTCCGGCTCCCGCTCCGATAGCCGCGCCTTTCCCGCCGCCTGCAATCGCGCCGATGATGGCTCCCAGCGCCGCTCCGCCGCCCGTAAATTCCGCGGTTCTCTTGTTGGCGCCAACGCCTTGTCGGCCCTTCTGCTGAAGATCGGTTGTGCTGACCAGGTACTCCTTGCCTCCAACCGAAATCGACTGCAGATCAAGCACAAGGTCGGACTGCCCGTGAAAGCGATTTCCCTTGGTAGCCGATCGAATAATGATCTGCGCGTTTGCGCCGCGGGGGACAACGGTGTCTCCGTTGGCATCGGGCACATCGTCGGCGATTTCAGCCGCATAGGTCTGTCCTTCCGCAGCGGTCCCCGAATCGATTGTTTCCTCGGTGCGGACCGGCACTCTCGACCCGATGGGTAGCACGTAGGTCTTCGTACGAATCTCGGCTTGTGTCGGATGGTGGTGATGTTCGTGTTCCGCGTCATCCGCTCGAGATGCCGCCGAGCGCGGCGGGATTGGCGGCGGAGCGCTGGCGCTGGACGTTTGCGCAGCGGCGGGCGGCGGCGCCGCGGTATCCGCAGCCGGAGCCGGTGCGGGAGGCGCCTGTGCGGCCGACGCGTCGTCGTATTCGATCGACTTCACCTGTGTCATCGGAATGGTATGCGTGACCTTGTCGTCGCCGGACAGAGTGATCTCCGACGGCGAGGTGGCCGTAACCATACCAGCCAATGACGAGCCGTCGCGCATCAACACCGTTGCATGCGGCCCGGTAGTCGCCTGATTGTTGCAGGACGCAAGAAACATCACTGCGCCGGCGGTCGCAGTCAGAAAGATCGCTCGCCACCTGGAAGTTGGCTTAGCCTTGTAGTTGCTGAATATTGCGTGATTCACTGTTCCCTCCAAAAGTCACACGCTTCGTCGTTGAAGCCGTACCTTACAAAAATCCTATAGCAAACCGCGGCACAACGCATCGTCGGAAATGACGCAACAGTGTCCGCTGGTCAGTCGAAGCGGCCTAGAGTGGAAAAATGAACCGATCTTTCCAACTGGAACTTGTCCGGTTACGGCGTTTACCGGGACATTGTGAAAAGCATTCGGGGAATCAACAGGTAAGGGTTAGGGGATTGAAGTTGGAGGTGCAGTTTATCCTCAGCCGCGGACTAGCGTGTCGACTAGAATCCGTCCGCATTTCCAAAACAAATTGGCCCCGCTTCACAAATACCGGAGCAGGGCCACTCCTCGTTCAACTAATCGTTTGCGTTTGCTCGCGAGTTCGCCGCTGCGTGCCCGTTCGACGCTTGCCGAGTGCCTCTCGTCTCAGACTCAAGCTCCCTGAAAGCGGGCGAGTCGACGATTTGCCAGTCGCCGCCCGTGTTCCACGGTCCGCGAGCGTTGGGCTCGCCGCGATCGCCAGTGCCCGTGGAGTCGTCGAAATATTGATTCACGAGTTCAGGCGTTGGAGGAATGCTGCCGATCGAAAAGCGGTCGACCCCCATGCTTTCCAGTGCTGCCGTAAAAGCTTTCATGTGGGTGATTTCTCGGGTCATCAGGAATTGCAACGCGCGAATTGTGCCGGCGTCGTCCGTGAAGCGAATAAGACGCTCGTAAACGATCTTGGCCCGTGCTTCGGCCGCGATATTGCTCCTCAGATCGACGTCCAGTTCGCCCGTTATCTTGAGATAGTCCGCAGTCCAGGCGTCTCCCATCGAATTGTGAAGAGCTACCCCTCCCCCACCTGCGATGGCGATCAGAGGATCAATCTCGGCCGCTTTGCGATTGTTCTTGAGCGGTCGAAGATGAAGCCGCGCCAGTGCTCCGACGACCTCAAGATGGCTCAACTCCTCTGTTCCGATGTCCATCAGGAGGTCTTTGCGCTCTGGATCGTCGCAATTGATGCCTTGAATGGAATACTGCATCGCGGCAGCCAGCTCGCCGTTCGCTCCACCGAATTGCTCAAGGAGCATATTGCCGAACGCCGGGTCGGGAGTTCCGACCTCGACGCTGTACATCAATTCCTTAATGTGATGGTACATAGGTCTCCTAGGACTTCCTTCCGACTTTGAGTTTCGAGGTGGCCGATGCTGTCGCTACGCGGGCTTTGCTGGGCGCGAGGAACTTGCCTGCCGTTTCGCCGGACTCTCCCCACGGTGCCTTCGTTCCATTTCCAACTTCCTTCGACGTCGCCTGCTGTAGCAGCGGTTGGGTAATCGAGGTGAGCAGGAAATCGGCTGCTTCTTCTTCTCCCAGCGTGTGTGAAAGCAGGGTTGCGACCTCTCTCTCCCCGATTTGTTTTGCCAAACACCGCGCGTTACCGTATCCGGAAATCTCGTAGTGCTCGACCCGTTGGGCGGCTGCAATCAATGCGAGGTCCGCGGTCAATTCGTCCCTCTCTTCGCCTTCTTCGATGGTTTCCTCGCCCTCTTCGACGATTCCTTTCATCGCTTTGCACGTTTTAGCCTCGACCGCGGCATCCAGCAGCTCAAGAGAGCTCCTCAGGCGGTCGACGTGACCTTTGGTTTGCACCAGATGCTTGCTGAATGCTTCTTTCAATTTGGGCTCGTGGGCGGCGGCGGCCATCTTCGGCAGAGCTGCCACCAATTGATTTTCGGCGCTGAGTAGGTCCTGTAGTTGATCAGCTAGCAAATCTTTTAGTTCGGACGTTTTCTCGGGCATGCGGAATCTCCTTTGGATCGATTTCAGTCCAACCTGCGATGAATTCATGCGGAAGGATGCTCGGTGGGAGAGTACTAATCGTGTGGAGGGTTAAACATTCCCTCGTCACGGTATAGCTTGCAAATGTGTTGTGTAGCCGTCCTCAGACTCTGCGACGGCGTGCGCGTCGGAGCACCCGTCATCGCCAGCCGTTAGTTGCGGCCTGCTTCGCGATTACGCTTCCTGGCGGGACTGCGCGTCGGAACCCAATTGTTTCACCTGTTTGTTGTAAATCCCCAGCAACAGGAAAGGCGCTGCCCACTGACCGACGAACATCGCCCAGTCGTGCTTGCCCGCTATCTTTAACCCGGCCGCGGCGGCGATCGCGCCTCCAGCAAGAGCCAGAAACGCGCTCGATGGGATTTTCGTCGTTTTCGATTCAATGTTTGCCGTCAGATTATCTTCACGCGCTCCGGAAACTCGTTTATCGGTCATGTTTACCCTCAGTTTTTTTTAAATTAGCTTTCCAAAACAGATTGGGTTATTGCGTGATGTCATTCCATGCCCGGAAGTGTGTACTCGTGTTTAGAAGCTTTTTCGGACGTAACGAAAAACAAGAACGGTAAACCCCGCCGTTCCGATCCAAATTCGCACATTGCTTGTGTGGCACAAACCGCTCATACTCCCCTCTACTCTCCTGTCTGTACCATCCCCAGATCGTACCCGCAGCCGAATAGTGTTTGTTCAGACTCTAGACATTCGGGTCGAATACTCACGGACGGATTTGTTATAGGAAAAAAAAAGGCTGAGCGCCTGGTCGCCCAACTTGCAACCTCCTGATTAGTCGCGTTACCGGACAAGTGTCAGCGGTCACGGGGCCGGTCACCCCCGTCGAACTCGAAGCGAACGGTTTGCCATGCGGGAGAATCTCGTCCACTCCATCCGTTTTCCCAATCTGTAACATCGCAAAACCTAATTTGACTCCGCCCGCCTTCCGCCGTATTCTTTCTGTGGAAATGTCCATCATTCGCCAGATCGTGTGTTGTCCATGTATGTGCGCCGCTGCGTGTCATAACGCTGCGTGTTGCAAGACACACATCTCTGGCCTCCCGAGCTATCGAACTTAGCTAGACCGCAAATTCAAGTTCCGAAGCCCACGTGCCAGAGTCCCGGCAACGTGGGTTTTTTGTTTTTAGGGCGCGCCTTTTCAATGGGGAACACCGCAAATGGCTGATACCACGACGGAAACGAAGGCCCAAAAGGTCGAGAGGCTCAAACGCGAAAAGTACGCTTGGGCGCGTTTCGACGAGATAAAAGAGATGGCCCGTCAGGGCCGCGCCTCGGTCACTCCGGAATGGGCTGGCACATACCTCCGCTCGTGGGGCATTTACACCCAGGGCGACGGCGTCGGCGTTATCGGCGGCAAGGGCGGCGAAGGCAAAGCCACCGATTACTTCATGGTGCGCATCCGCATCCCCAACGGCCTCCTCACCAGCAATCAAACGCGTGCCATTGCCGACCTCGCCGATCGTCATGCTAGAGGCATCGCCGACATTACCGTCCGCCAAAACATTCAGCTCCACTGGATCACCGTCGAATCGCTCCCCGAACTTATCGAAACCCTCTGGTCCTCCGGCCTCACCACCATCGGCGCCTGCGGCGACGTAGCGCGCAACGTTACCGGCTGCCCCATCGCAGGAATCGACGCTCACGAATTTTGCGACGCTTCGCCTCTCGCGCTCGAAATCAATCGCACTCTTGGCGGCAACGCCGACTATTACAACCTCCCGCGCAAGTTCAAGATGTCCATCACCGGGTGCCGCTCGTGGTGCAATTATCCCGAGATCAACGACATCGGCTTTACGCCAGTTACGCGCCGCCGCAGTCGCGGTCTCGAAACCGGATTCTCGGTACGCGTCGGCGGTGGACTTTCGACGAATCCCCACCTCGCCGTCCGCCTCAATGCCTTTGTCTCCTGGAATCAGGTTGTTCCGGTCGCGCGCGGCATCGCCGAACTCTTCCGCGCGCAGGACGTGCTTCGTGAAAATCGCGAGCGCGCCCGTCTCAAATTCCTCTTCTTGCAGCACGGCTGGACCCCCGAGAGCTTCCTCGGCGACCTCGAGAAACGCATCGGTTTCAAGCTCGACCAGGGCGAACCGGAGGAGGTGCCATCCGACGTTCACCGTGACCACGTCGGCATCCATGCACAAAAGCAGCTCGGCTTCTCCTACGTCGGCGCGAATGTCCTGAGCGGCCGCATCACACCCGACCAGCTTCGGCTCGCCGCGGATCTTTCCGACCAATACGGCGACGGCCACATCCGCAACACCGTGATGCAGAATCTCGTCATCGTAAACATTCCCGATCGCAACGCCATCCGCGTCGCCGGTGAACTCACCGCCGCAGGCTTGCCCGTCCGCGCATCTGCTTTCGCTCGCGCCGCCGTAGCTTGCACCGGCACCGAGTTCTGCAAACTCGCTCTCACGGAAACGAAAGGCTTCGCCCGTTGGCTCGCAAACGAGCTCGACGAACGCATCCCCGGCTTCCAGGAGCAACTCCGCATCAACGTCACCGGTTGCCCCAATAGCTGCGGCCAACATTGGATCGCCGACATCGGCCTCGAAGGCAAAAAGATCAAGCAAGACGGAAAAATGGTCGACGCCTACTACTTCTGCATCGGCGGTAGCGTCGGCGAATTCGCTTCGATCGCCCGCCCAGTCGGGTATCGTTGTGCCGCCACCGACGTTCCCGACGCTCTCGAGCGCCTGATGAATCAATTCACCAACGAACGCGAGAGCGGCGAAAACCTCCGTCACTTCTTTGCGCGCCATTCCAATGACGAGCTGCGCTCCATTCTCGCCGGCGGATATGCAGAGCCGGTCAAACGCGACGCCGCAGCTGCTGGCGTTGGTGCAGTCCCCGTCGGAATCGACAACTAAATGGGCAAGGTTTATCTCATCGGCGCAGGCCCCGGCGATCCCGAGTTGCTAACGGTCAAGGCCGCGCGGCTGCTCGATCACGCCACGGTCGTGCTGCACGATTCGCTCGTCAGCAGGGAAGTACTCGCGCTGATTCCCGCGTCGGCCGAAATCGTCGACGTCGGCAAGCGCGCCGGTCAGAAATTGCTCACGCAAGACGAGATCAACGCATTGCTCGTCTCATACGCTAGCAGTCACGAAGTCGTGATCCGCCTCAAAGGCGGCGACCCGACTCTGTTCGGCCGCGCCGGCGAAGAAATCGAAGCCCTGCGCGAAGCGAATGTTTCGTTTGAAATTGTCCCCGGCATCACCGCCGCATTAGGAGCCGCAGCCGCAGCCAAAATTTCGCTGACCGACCGCCGCGCCGCCTCCCAGGTCGTCATCACCACATTCTCGCGCGGCGAATATGCCGCCGGCTCCGATCCATTCGCCGCGACGCCGTCCCTAAACTGGGCCGCCATCTCCAGCAACACGACGCTTGTCCTCTACATGCCCGGCGCCGACTACTCCGAAGTCTCCCGCCGCCTCCTCGCCGCAGGCCAGCCCGAAGACCTCCCCTGCGTAATCATTTCCAACGGCACGCGCCCCAACCAACAAATCCGCCACACCACAGTAGCCGCCCTGGCGGCCATCGAAAAACTCCCCGCACCCGCATTACTAATCGTAGGCCGCGTCACCACCCAAGATCTGAATCAAATCGCAGCCAATCTCCCTGTAGCCGCGGTCGCGTCCCAGACCGCGGGGTTTAGATCCCAATAATTTCAAACTCAAAACGACGACTACGAACCGAACCAGAAGGAGCAATCAAAAATGAGCACCACTTCTCAGCCACTCCACGAGCCGAAAAAACGCCTGCTCTCCCTCGACACGTGGGCCGTCCTACTAGCCCTAGCCGCCGCACTACTGGTCCGCTCCGGCGTGCTAACTCATGTCCCTTGGTAGAGTTACGAAAACGGAGCGCCACCCCCAGTGAACCTAACCCGTTTAGAATGACATTCTTGAATCAAAGCGCGGAATAAAGCCCGCAGAATCACATCCTTATAAAAAAGGCACCGGGGGGTGGGTCGCTCCCCAAATTCCCAAATCGGGAAACAGGTCGGAAAAGAAGAGCTCAGCGAGCGGAGGATTTAGAAACAAATGGCATCATCATCACCATCGATAGCAATACCGCAGTCTCGAACCGACAACCCGGTTCTCCAATTCGCGCGCCTCATCCCCGGAATCGCGCTCCTCGGCGCCATCGGCTACGCAGGCAAACTCCTCGAGAAAAACGTCGGCGCCTACGCGAAAGCCCATCACTGGGTATTTCCAAACATCGAATACGTTCTCTGGGCCATCCTGATCGGTCTCGCGATCTCGAACACAGTCGGCGTCCCCGCAATCTTCCGAGCTGGCGTCGCGACATACGAATTCTGGTTGAAAGCCGGCATCGTGCTGCTCGGTGCGCGTTTCTTGCTCGGCGACGTCGCGAAACTCGGCGGACTCAGCCTCGGCCTCGTTGCTTTGGAAATCGGCGGAGCAACGCTGTTCATGCTCTGGCTCGGTCGCGCATTTGGCTTGCGCCCGAAGCTGACTTCGCTGCTCGCAGTCGGCTCCGCAGTCTGCGGAGTCAGCGCCATCATCGCCACGCAAGGCGCAATTGAAGCTGACGAAGAGGATTCATCATTCGCGATCGCCGCAATTCTTGCGCTCGGCGCGCTCTCGCTCTTCACATTCCCGCTGATCGGCCACTGGTTGCATCTCAGCGATCACGCCTACGGCTTGTGGGCAGGCCTCGCCGTCGATAACACTGCCGAAGCGACGGCCGCCGGTGCTCTGTATTCGGACGCAGCAGGGAAGCTCGCCGTGCTCGCAAAGACGACGCGCAACGCGATGATCGGCTTCGTCGTACTCGCGTACGCGATCTACTGGGCGAGCCAAGGTCAGGCCAAAACGATCACGAACAAAGCCAAATTTCTCTGGCAGAAGTTCCCCAAGTTTGTTCTCGGATTCCTTCTGATCTCGATTCTCGCGACCATCCAGTTCTTCAACAAAGAGCAGATCACCGCGATCGCGAACTTGTCGCGCTGGGCTTTCCTGCTCACCTTTGCCGGAGTCGGTCTCCGCACCAACTTCCGCGATATGAAAAAGCAGGGCCTGCGCCCGTTCGCAGTCGGCGCCATCGGCGAAGTCGTCATCGCCATCTTTACTCTGGGCCTGGTCTTCGCCGCCGACAAAATCTTTGGTCTCTGATTTTCCCTGGGCCGCAAGAAAAGGGGGCGCCGAGTTGGCGCCCCTTTTGGATTTCATTTGTTTGGATCTTAGCCGCTAAGGCTCGCGGCAGACTTCGATTACGTTTTGGTCCAGATCGCGGAAGCGAAAGAATTGGTTGCCGCCGGAATCGGATTGGATGGGCTCTACGTTGATGCCCTTCAACGAGAACTCTTCGTAAGCTGCCTCGATTGTCTTGGTAAAAAGAATCGGATGCCTCTCGACGTTCACACTTGTTTGCCCTGACGGGATAAGGCAGAGAGCTAAGCCGATCTGAGCTTTCTTCTCAAAAGCCAGGAAGGCATCGAAATCTTCCGATTTCAACGGAATTAGCTTGAGGCCAAGATTTTCTTCATACCAGGCAATCGCACCGTCGAGATCTTTCACCCCGACGGAGATGTTGTCTCCGAAGTAGAAGTTCTTTCGGCCCCACACGGCGAAGTGCCTAGATTCCGAGGACGCTGCAGAGTTCTTTGACGCTGCCGGCGGATTTTTGCAGGGCGGCGTTTTCTTCGGCGGTTAGTTTGATCTGGATGATTTCTTCGGCGCCCTTCGCGCCCAACTTCACGGGGACGCCGACGCATAGGCCCGCAATGCCGTATTCGCCTTCGAGATAGACGGCGCAAGGCAGGATTTTCTTTTTGTCCTTGAGGATGGCTTCCACCATTTCGACAGCGGCTGCGGAAGGCGCGTAGTACGCGGAACCGGTCTTGAGCAGGTTCACGATTTCGGCGCCGCCTTTGCGCGTGCGCTGCACGATCGCTTCAATTTTGTCGGCGGGCAGAAGATCC
>Ga0209006_10002401_pt1 | contig 17104 bp, 16 predicted proteins | sample JacPin_JW_Ref_O2_FD_188567 | JGI IMG/M metagenome (GOLD analysis project Ga0209006, IMG submission 188567) | Forest soil microbial communities from Algoma, Ontario, Canada - Jack Pine, Ontario site 1_JW_Ref_O2 (SPAdes) (version 2) | ecosystem: Environmental > Terrestrial > Soil > Boreal... | reverse complement strand
AAAATGCTTGAGACCGAGATGTCGAACGCAGAACTTGAAGCGGTCGCATGCCTCGAGGCTCATCCAGAGTGGCGAGAACAATTTGAACACTCGTCTGCGACCACAAGAATCTTGACCGTGGGCGATGCCTTCGCAGGCCGCAGTTGGGAAGTTCCATACGATCGTCAGCGCCCTCTGTTGGTGGCATTTTGGTGCTGCGCTCTGTATGTGGCGTTCCTTTTGGCTCGCGCGTGGTCGTAGTGGTATCCCTGAGGTTGCATTGTCAGCAATGGCTTAGATTGCCGAAAAATCGCGATAGCATTCGAAACCTTCAATGAGCCCTATGGTTTGGTTACAACTGTAATTCTCGGGCGTGGGAACGCCTACCGGGATTTGCAGTGGATGGGATACATCTGTTGCAGTTGGGCGCAGGTTCTTTCAAAATCCGGCAAGTTGACGCCGTATTCCAGTGGGCCTCGGTTGGCGGTTTCCAAAATGATGGAAGGGGTAACCAAGCCACTCTTGGCGAACTTTCCTCGGTGGAAGACGATGCGATGGATCTGGGAAATTGGGATGCCGATGTGCTCGCGAAGTTGCGAATCCGGAGTGTCGGCCAGTGTTGCTTCGATTCGCTTGCGCAGGCGAGGACCGTAACCGTACATTAGGTTCGCGAGTAGAGATCCCATTCCCCGGATCGGGAGATTAAAGCGCGACACCGCCAGCCAGAAGCCGCTCAACCCCTGAGGTACTGGCACGATGGAATCCGGGAAACAGGCCAGATACCAGCCGCGAAAACCTGCGGCCGTGAAGAAGGGTCCGACGACAGAGCGGTTTGCAATTTTTGCCGGCGCAACGCCTTGAATTGGCATGAGCCTCAAATTTGACATGGCCGCTGTCCAGAGTCGATAGGTTTGACGCGCTCGCGATTACCAGGGTAATTCCCAGGTGGTTGCGGGCTCGTTACTACGGCTCCATTCGTTCGACGCTTGCTGTTGCAAAATCGCCGTTTCACGCATTGACCCGACGGGAGGGCGTGCGTTATCACCATTCTCGCCCATGACTAAGATTTGATCGCACACAGCAGAATGACCCGCCGAGCCGCGCAGCTATGAGCTCGATCGTTCCCGGATTAGCTCACCATGGTTAGAACGGAACCTGATCAAGCTTCCTGACGGATGGTCCGGATTTCTGCAGTTGGTCAATGAAAGCACTGTAATCGCCCACAGTAGCTTTCTTGTTCTTGTTGTTCAGCGGGGCCAGGTTATTTGCCAGCGCCCAGTAATCGGCTACTACGGACGCCTGTTGCTCTATGTTGAAATCGATCAGGTTGTTCTCAGTAGCCAGATCATAGGGATAGGCATTTGCATAGTCCGCCGCGGTTTGGAGAAATAAGCCGATAGCGGAATGCACCGGGTAAAAGCCGTGCCCCCACTGCCAAACGTGCACCATCTCATGAACGAAAACCCATTTATCGACCGCGTTCGCCTTCGAGAAATCTGAGCAATAGACTTGCTTTGAAAAATATGCGACTCCAGCGGGGGTGATCGAATTCGAAGCTCCGCCGATATTGGCCTCATTAATTTTGCAGACAATCTCGCCATATCGAAGCGTATCCTTGAAGATCGGTTGCAGCATGTGACCCTCGAGATTAGTTAACTTGCGACCCATGGCGCACTCCTTTCACAGTCGAGTTCACCACCCCACGCTGGGACAGTGCCAGCCGGAAATCAAAAGGCAACAATGCGAGCCGGCATAGCACCCACTCTGCGAAGTTCGCTGACGTGCGGCAGTCAGGAACCGCCGCGATCTCATCGAGTCCGCCTGATCCGTGAAACTCTCAAGTGGTTTTGGCATACATAGTTCGATCCCGCGCATAACAGCCTCCTCATCTCTGTCTCTTCCGTCTCAACTGTCGCGGCTGGTCAACCGTTCGCTACTCTCGGCGTAGCCACTGCGGTTTTCACTAGGGTCTGGTTTTTCACCAGAGTCCATATGTTTCCCTGTTTTCGCCGTCACATACATAAACGAAAAATCGGGCCTCTTTGGCTCATCGCCTGGAAGTTTTTACAGTTCCGAGCGTTGTGGAATTTAGGACACCGTGCTAGGGTGCAGAAAACGGATGTCAGCGAAACGTACCGCGACAGGCGGGTAACTTGCGGTTGCTCGGCTACCCGGAAGTAGTCCAGACGGTTTGGTTGAAACGGCGCTCTCGATGAAGACGGTCTGTGATTTCGATCACTGACAGTTTCGAGGCGCGGGTGCGGTTATCGCTCCGTTTAGCCTTGCTTTTTTCCTCGTGGCCTTCTCGCTTCCGAAAATCACTTCCTCACGTGGTTCACGTTGGGACATTTCTTGGACCGCCGTCGCTTGGGTTGCGGCGGCAACCGCCGCAATCGTTTCGCTTTGGACCTTAGTTGAAAGCCGCTTTGAGCAGCGCAAGTTTCCCGCTTGATCGTCGCGTTCTTCGAAGGTTTTTGGCTGCGCGTGGTCTGCGACTTTTCACCGCTTGCGACTGTAGCCGCGCGCGTACGTCGGCACTTCCTGGCCCGGGAGCAGCCGGGCGTCGTCAATCGGCTCTCCTGCCACCATCTCCAGCGGCACCACTCCCGCCCACGTAGGAAACGCATAGTCCGGTTCATCATCAACTGGCGGACCGACGCGCACTTTCGCGGAAAATTCTTCGATTGGCACGCGCAACACCGAAGTTGCTTTCAGCTCGCGCTCGTTGGGCTGGCGCGAGTCGTCCCAGCGGCCGGGAAGAATGTGTTGCGACAGCGCGTAGAGAGCCTCGATTTTTTCCTTGGGATCGTCCACCAGCGTCGCCTTCCCCAGGATGACCACCGAGCGGTAGTTCATGGAGTGATTGAAAATGGAGCGCGCGAGCACCAGCCCGTCAAGTAGGGTCACGGTGACGCACACCGCAACGCCGTCTTTCATCTGCCGCAGCATGCGGCTCGCCGCTGACCCGTGAATATAAAGATTGCTTTCCACGCGCCCGTACGACGTTGGAATCACAAAAGGCTGGCCCTCAACCGCGAAGCCTACGTGACATAGAAAGCCTTCATCAAGAATCTGGTAGACAGTTTCGCGATCGTAGGCCGCGCGCTCAGCTTCGCGGACGACACGAGTCCGCGCAGTTGGCATAGAAGGTTGGGACATGGGGAAAAAACTCCGGCAAGCGCCAAGGATGGAAGACGGTGAATAGAAATTCTAGCAGAGTGGCGCGGCTCGACGCAGAGGTACGGCTCGCGGGTAGTTTCCTAATTTGCGGCGGCTACGCGGTTCCCGCGTTGGTGAAGGCCTCGAGCGCGTCGGACACAGTGGGGAACATCAGGAACAGCGGTTCGGTCTTGGTGATCTGGAACACTTTCATGACGCGCTGATTGACGCCGGTGAGCGCCATACGGCGTCCGGACTTCTGGCACGAGATGCAGGAACTTACCAGCGATCCCAGGCCGGAGGAATCGAGATAAGGTACGCCGGTAAAGTCGAGGATCATGGTGGGCGCGTCTTCACGGCGCACCGCATTGATGAATGGAGAAACATTTTCGACGGTGAGCGGGCCGTGCAGGCAGAGGACTCCCCGGTCAACACGTTCGATCTGTAGGGGGTCGGATGCCATGGCCGCACGATTCTAGGCCAGATGGCAAGGTAGGTTCAAGTTTTGAAGCGCTTTTAGCTTCTAGCTTTTGGCTACGCCTGCGGGGCGGGGTACACTGCTGGCACCTCAGGAGGAACCGTGAAACGCGCCTGGTTCGCCATCCTCACCGTTATTTTTATCGGTCTGTCCGGGCCGGCTCCGAGCCTCGGCCAGCAAACACAGGCGCAGCCAACATCAGTCCAGCAATCATCGGCAACTCAGATTGCTGAAGAGTTGGGCACTCTTGCCAGTGATGCCATGCGCGGGCGCGGCAGTGGCACGGCGGACGAACTCAGGGCGGCGAGGTATCTGGCGCGCGAACTGCAGCGGATTGGAATTTCTCCGCAGGGGGACGCGGGCCACTTTATTCAGGACGTCTCCGGCACATTCAATTTTCGCGGCGGACCTAAGCCTTGGCATACGCGCAATGTGATCGGAATGCTTAGGGGCAGCGATGCCAAGCTGAAGCAGCAGGTCGTCCTGCTCACCGCTCATCTTGATCACCTGGGTGTGGGTACGCCGGTAAAGGGCGACAGTATTTATAACGGCGCCGATGACGACGCTTCCGGTTGCGTGGCGGTTCTGCAGCTGGCGCGGGCGCTGGCGGCAGGAGAGCGGCCAAAACGCACGGTGCTGTTTGTTTTTTTCGGCAGCGAAGAAACCGGCGGACAGGGCAACCAGTATTTTCTGCGGCATCCGCCACTGCCGTTGGATCACATTGTCGCCAATCTGGAATTTGAAATGATCGGGCGTCCCGATCCCGCAGTGCAGCCCGGGGAACTTTGGCTGACGGGCTACGAGCGCAGCAATCTAGGCCCGGAACTGGCGCAGCATGGCGCGAGGCTCGTGGCCGATCCGCATCCGGCGCAGAAATTTTTCCAGCGCTCCGATAATTTCGCTCTGGCCAAGCGTGGAATCGTGGCGCAGACGGTCTCGAGTTACGGCTTGCATCACGACTATCACCAGCCCAGCGACGATATGGCGCACGTCGATCTCAAGCACATGGAACAGGCGATTGCATCCATGGTGAACCCGGTGAAATGGCTGGCGAATTCCGATTTCAAGCCGGAGTGGGTGACGGGGAAAGCACCGTAGGCAGGCGCGTTCCGGTCGGGGATGCCCGTCGATCAACCCGTTCTGCGAGTAGTGAGCAACCTCAGAATCTCTCGCAGGCCCTGGCGGATGTGCTGCATTTCGGCCGAGGAATGTGTCGGGAACGGAATCGTGGACTGGCCCTTGTCGGCTTTGGCTTCCGCGCGCAGGTGCTGGCGCGCGCCCTGGATGGTGTATCCCTGTTCGTAGAGCAGTTGCTTGATGCGCAGCACACTTTCGACGTCGCGTTTGCGGTACATGCGCTGGCCGGTGCTGCTCTTCACCGGCTTCAGCTGCGGAAACTCGCTTTGCCAAAAGCGCAGCACATAGGCCGGCAAGCGGCACAGGTCGGCTACTTCGCCGATGCGGAAGTAGAGTTTGTCGGGGATGAGAACGTCGTCGGCGTTGCCTTTGGCCCTAGCTTCAGTCTTGCCCGCGCCGATCGTCTGTGCCTGTTTTCTGGCCGCCATGTGGAGGACTCCGGCCGAAGCCGTGTCGTCCGCTTATTGTGACACAGGTTCAAATCATGGAAGAGACATTTTCACACACAGAAGAACATCTATGGGGCCGGCAGGCGAGTACCGATAAATTCGGAAACCCGCTGGGCCGCTGGCGGATCCAGGTTGGCCAGAACGGCGATCACATAACCTGACGCGGGACATATCCTTAGGTCGCCATTCATTCCCGGCGCGCCGCCGCCGTGGCCAAAGCAGCGGACTCCGGCTTCCGTGCTGTCCTGAAAACCGTATGCGTATTTGCCCCGGGGTGTGTCGACTTTGCCGGTGACCAGCAGATCTGTGTGCTCGGCGTTGAGCAGTTTGTGGCTTTGCAGAGCGCCGGCGAACCGCAGAAGGTCCTCGACAGTGGAATAGCCTCCGCCGGCGGACGTCCCACGCCAGGGAAGAGTGTCGGTATTCGGCTTCCAGTCCTTGCTTCCGTCTTCCTTCGTGTATCCGATGGAGCGGCCGGGAACGGGCTCACTCTCAGGCAGAGAGTCGGTGGAGTTCATTCCCGCAGGCTTGAAGACGTGCTCGCGAACGTAGTCGTAATAACTTTGCCCGCTGACTTTTTCGACGACCACTCCCAGCAGCAGAAAACCATAGTTGCTGTAATCCCAGCGGCTGCCCGGTTCGAATGCGGGCGCCCGCTTTTCGTAAAGTTTTACGTAGTCCTGCAGCGTGCGCAGCTCCAGGCGGTGAGTGTCGAACTCCGGTCCGAAAAAATCTCCGGTGCCGCCCGTGTGCGTAAGCAGGTGATGAATGGTAACTTTCGCGGCGACCTCTTTGTTGGCATAGTCCGGCAAATACTCGCCGAGCGGATCGCTCAGCTTGATCTTTCCGGCTTGCACCAATTGCAGCACGGCCACTGCAGTAAACATCTTATTCATGGAACCGATGCGAAATTGCGTGCTCAGCTGGTTGGGGATTTTTTTCTCGCGGTCGGCGAAACCGTAGGCCTCGGAGAAGACAGTCTTCCCGTCTTTCGCGACGATCACGGCCCCGGAGAAGCGATCGGCTGAAGTGGCCTTTTCGAGCTGCTGGCGAAGCGCCGCCGTGGCCTCTTTTTCGCTCATTCGCGGAATCGCAAATTCCGGAGGGCGCGGGATGGCACGTAATTCGACCTTGGTGACCAGGTGCGGTTCTGCGGCGGCAACCTCGAACTCGATCCGCGCGAATTGATCCGAGTCTCTTTCCTTCAGCAGAGCGACAAATCGCGTGGCTGTGGATTCTTCCGTCTTCTTGAGTTCGAATCCTCCGGTCTGCTGGCGGAATTGAAGCTCGTCGTCAACCTTTTTCACTTCCGATGGCCGGTTTTTTTCAAAATACTGCAGCAGTGCGGCGCGGTCGCCGCCGTTGAATGCCGTGAGCCAGGCCGCGAACTGACGCGATGCCGCTGTGTCCTGAGGCTGTGGCGCTTGCGCAAACAGTAGCGCCGCCGTCAACAACATCGCTGCCAGCATCAACATTTTTTTCATGAGTCCTCGGTGGGAAGCGGTTGTACGACCCTGTAAAAAGACGTGCGATCGGGAGTATGGTCAACCGCAGTTACCGCTGAATTGGAAAAGCCTCTCAGGAGGTGCTTCTCCGGAGAGGCCAGTGAAAATCCTGACGATGCGAGACTGAGTCTCGCTGGCGTTAGTGCTTTTTCTTTTTTGCCTTCTTCTTCGTTGCCATTGAAGGATCCTCCGTTGAACGATTTCCCTTGCGAGATTGAACTCCCGGGCCCGTTGCCTGAAAGACCAGCCCAATCAATGGTGCCACCAGTCTCTCTGATACAAGATATTGCGGCACGATGAATGAAGTGTCAACAGAATTTTACAGTTTTACGCGGAAATTCGTGGTCGGCCCAATGCCCGGCTCGTCGAAACGTTCGGACACAATTGGGGAATCTGTCAGGTTTTGGCCAACGACCTACGACGAACGACCAATGACTTTTAGTAAACTGCGCCCATGCGGCGCGATCCGGTCGAACTCGAAATCTTCAAGAGCCTCTACCACTCGATCGCCGAGGAAATGGGCGCCACGCTGCGGCGGACCGCGTTTTCTCCCAACATCAAAGAGCGGCGCGATTACTCGTGCGCGGTATTTGATGGCGCCGGCGAAGTGATCGCGATGGGCGACCACATGCCGGTGCATCTGGGGTCGATGCCCATGTCAGTGCGGGCGGCGATCGCGGCGTGCGAACTCACTGGCGGGATGCAGCCGGGTGATGTCGTGATGCTCAATGATCCGTTTCGCGGGGGAACGCATCTGCCGGATATCACGCTGGTCGCGCCGGTGTACGTGAGAGCGGCACGGAAACCGCGCGGGCGAGTCGCCCGCGGCCACGCCAGCAGAGGTGACACGAGCGGAGATGCTCGCGGCTTACGCGGTCACGCGATCCCCGATTTTTATGTCGCTTCGCGGGCGCACCATGCCGATGTGGGCGGAGCGTATCCCGGCTCGATGGGCCTGTGCCGCGAAATCTATCAGGAGGGCGTACGCATTCCTCCGGTTAAGCTGATGAGCGCCGGAAAGATGCAACTGGACGTTCTCGCGTTGCTGCTCAACAACGTGCGCACGCCGGAAGAACGCGAAGGCGATTTGGGAGCGCAACTCGCGGCCTGCCACACCGGCGCTGAGCGCCTGGGCGAAGTTTGTATGCGATACGGAGTGGAGAAGGCCAAGGGCGCGGCACGAGAGCTGCTCGAGTATTCGGAGGAGTTGATGCGAGCGTTTTTGGAGCGCGTGCCAGCGGGGACGTACCGGGCCGAAGATTTCTTGGATGGGGATGGGATCCGTGAAGAGCCGGTAAGGATTGTGGTTGAAGTGAAGATCCGCAAGCTGTCGGCGCGGAGGAAGAAGCGGCGGCAGGATGCTGCCGCGACAGCCGGCGAGGACGCCGCCGCTACCCTGCGCGGACAGGCTCGCCGTGAACGCAGTCGAGAACTCGACCGCACCCCCATGGTCACCATCGATTTCAGCGGCAGCGATCCGCAGGTTGAGGGCAGTGTCAATGCGGTCGAAGCTATCGCTTATTCAGCATGCTTCTACGTTTTTCGGTGCCTGCTGGCTGACGACGTGCCGGCCACGGCCGGACTGATGCGACCGATTCAGGTGATCGCGCCGGAAGGAACTATTGTCAACGCGCGCCCGCCGGCAGCAGTGGCAGGCGGCAATGTGGAAACTTCACAGCGCATTGTCGACGTGCTGCTCCGCGCACTGGCTGACGCAGTTCCGGAACGCATTCCGGCCGCCGCTTCCGGGACAATGAACAATCTCACCATCGGCGGCGTCGATCTTCGTGAGGACGGGCTGCGTAAGGACGAGTTTCGCAAGAGCGACCCGGGCAACCACGATCTTCGTAAAGACGACACGCGCAGGGGCCAGCCCTTCGCCTACTATGAGACCATTGCCGGCGGCATGGGAGCGCGGCCGGGCAAGGCCGGAGTTTCGGGCGTGCATACGCACATGACCAATTCGCTGAACACGCCGGCGGAGGCGCTCGAATATGCTTATCCGTTGCGCGTGCGGCGATATTCGTTGCGGACGGGCAGCGGTGGAGGTGGAGAACATCATGGTGGCGACGGGATCGTGCGCGAGATCGAGGTGTTGACGGATTGCTCCGTCACGCTGCTGGCAGACCGTCGCACCCGTGGGCCGTGGGGACTGGCGGGCGGCGGCGCCGGCGCTCCAGGAACCGCGAGCGTGATTCGCCACGACGGTTCCGTCGAAGTGATGCCCGGAAAATTCAGCGTGCGGCTGCGCGCGGGAGAACGCATCAGGATTCAGTCACCCGGCGGCGGGGGTTGGGGTGCACGCGGCTGACAAGGAGCTCTCGTTAGTTGACTCTTCGCGCCTGCAGCCGTAAACCGCCAGCAGCTCTGCTCCCCGGGCCGTTGCAGTCACAGGATTGATAAAACAGAGTTGATAAAGAGGATCGACTATGCACATTGTTAAATCGTTCGGAGTAATGTCAGTAGCCAAGATTATGGGCGTGTTGTACGCCTGCATGGGACTACTTTTCGCACCGTTGTTCTTGCTCTTCGGCTTGCTTGGATCGATGGCAGGATCAATGACCGGGCAAGGGAACTCTCCCTTCGCGGGAATTGTGGGCGTCTTCGTTGCCATTCTCCTGCCGTTTTTCTACGGAGCAGTGGGATTTATTGGCGGGGCGATTGGGGCGCTGCTGTACAACCTTGTTTCGAAGTGGGTGGGTGGATTTGAAGTCGAGGTGGAGCTGCGGTCAACGACTCCGGTTGCACCTTACCCGATGATTCCTCCTGCCACTTCCAGCGTCTGATTTTGGCGGTCGTATCTGACTTGGTGGCCTTACATGACGACCGATCCGGCTGCTCACTATCTCGACGAAGCGCACCGGCAGATGCGCGGACACAAGCGCCTGGCCGAGGACGCGATGGCTCAACTGAAAGACGAAGAACTGTTTGTGACGCTCGACCCGGAATCGAATTCCATCGCCATCATCGTGAAACACATGGCGGGCAATATGCGCTCGCGCTTCACTGATTTCCTCACCACGGACGGCGAAAAGCCGGATCGTTATCGCGACCAGGAATTCGAACTAAACCCGGCAACCACGCGCGGCGATCTCACGAAGTGGTGGGAACAAGGCTGGGCACGAGTGTTTGAGGCGATTGAGTCACTGAAGCCGGAAGACCTGATGCTCAGGGTGACGATTCGCGGCGAGCCCCACACCGTGTTGCAGGCCGTCAACCGCCAGGTCGCGCATTATGCTTACCACACCGGACAGATCGTGTTTCTGGCCAAGCACATCCGATCGGGCAAGTGGAAGATGCTGAGCATTCCGCGCGGCAAGTCGGAGGAATTCAAGACGGTCGCGCCGAAGCCGCGTAAGTCTTGAGTGGGTAACTCAGGCCGAAGCGGCCGTCTGATTGGAGCTGGCGGAGGTAATCGGATCGCCCCGCTTACTTCTTTACCGCGTCTTCCTTCTTCGCTTCCGCGGTCGTGGGTCGAGGCCAAACTGGCGAAATCAGTTCCACACGCCACATTGGTCCCCCCATGTACGAAACGTTTTCTGACTTGACGTAGGTGGGAGCTTCGCCACCAAGAATCCAGATGTGCGCATCTGGCGGCTGCTTTCCCAACATCGGCGCTACAGCTCCGGCGATGCCTCCGATGTCGATCTTTACTACGTAGCGAGTCGCTTCACGGCCCGATCCCGCAACGGAGAAAGGTTCAGTCCCCTCGGGAGTAATCACGAGTTTGACGAGGCGAGGTTTTGGCGCCGACACCACCATCGAGAACTCGGCCCCCGTCGCGCCGGAGGGAAGATTCTTCAGCAGCGTGGGCACCAGGCCATTGGCCAGGTCCGGCGGCAGTTTTAAATGCGCGTTCTCTACTTTCTCCTTGCCATCATCGTCCGTGTAGCGAACCGTCACCTGCCCCGTGGACGCGGTCACCGTCTCCTCCGTGGCATGCTTGAATGCCGGACCTTTTTGCACAAGATGATAGCTGATCAGGCGAAAGTCGCCGCCCTCTGAAAAAACCGTGGTCTCCTCTTGTCGCGAACCATCCTTGAAGCGAAATACGAGTTGACTGGTGACGCGATTGCCACGCGCGACCTGCACCAGGTCGCCCTCCGCGACGGGAGTACCGTCAACCGTGCTCAGCAAGAGAAAGCCATGGACCAACCCTTCCTTGTAACGTACCGCTACGGGAGCAGCCGACATCGAGGCGCCGCTAAGAAAACAAGCTGAGATCAGAATTACAGCAAAAAACTGAGAACGCACGAGACGCTAACCTCCACTGTGTGTTGGCTGCCTTTCGATGCTGTGGTCGGGAAGATGGTTGTGCGTTGTGGGATGAGATTGTGGTACGAAAACGAGAATGAGCCGGAACAGCCGCGGACCTCACCTGAGCCGAGCCTAGGTGATGTATCAGTCTGAATTGTAAGGTGTAGACTGGCCGTAGGAGACTGACATGGAAGCCGCCCGACTTGTCGCCATATTTGTATCCATATTCGTAGCCTTATTTGTGGCCATTTTCTGTGTGTTTATCAGCGCCTTTGATCTAACCGGAGAACGAATAAGAACTGCGCGGGAGAAGCGTATGGCTGAGCATAGGATGAACGCGAGACTCCTAAGGCTCGACATTTGAAATCTTTTGTTATAAGGTCCACGCCTCGCTGGTTTCGGCAGATAATTGTCGGCCATCATCACGATTTCCTCAAGACTCCAAACATGGTCACTCAGGCCAGCGGCCGTGCTCGGCGTGATCCTCAGCGTTTTGTGGATTCTAGCGAAATTGTAGTAGACCGCATGGATCGCAACCATAGCCACGTGATTCTGAATCTTTTAGCTGAAACCATTTGTCAATCTGGTAAAGCGCCTCATGCCCATCCGCATTGTCAGATTGTGGCGTTCCACGTAGGACGTGCTGACGTGCTTGGGATCAGGATCGCCGCTTACGGTTTCATTTCGCACCCGATGCAGGTTGCTGGGGAATATCGCGTGTCGTTCTCTGCTGGTGCGCCGTAAACTTCTGCAACTGGGCGCAGTCAACATCCGCTCCGAACGCCTCTTCTACCGCCTCTAGATAAGCCTTGTGGCCATCGGTAGTGATCTGGACGCGACCACGAATGCGACTAGCGGCGTCCTCCATAAAGTCAATCGCCCAATCTGCGCTCCGACCGACAACCAAGTAGCTAATACAAAAACTGATACACCACCCGAGCCTACCCGAGCCTAAGGAACTCCTCGTCCAGCTCTGGCGCGGTGCTAGAATTAAACGTTTTCTAATATGTGATTCGGTATTCATAAGGTAGCTGTCATGCCCTCCAATATGCTCGCGGTCGTTAAGCCGGAAGCCGCACCCGGCGCGGAGATTCGCGAGGTCAAGATTCCTGCCTATGGGCGGAACGATGTGCTGGTCAAAGTGAAAGTTGCCTCGATCTGCGGCACTGATCTGCACATTTATAACTGGGATCGCTGGGCCCAGAACCGCATTCATCCGCCGCTGATTCCGGGGCATGAATTCTGCGGCGAGGTCGCCGCGTTTGGCGAGGAAGTGAGCAGCGTCAAAGAAGGTGACTTTGTTTCCGCAGAGATGCATGTGGCTTGCGGAAAATGTCTCCTGTGCCGCACCGGCGAGGCGCACATTTGCCAGAACGTAAAGATCATTGGCGTCGACGCCGACGGAGCTTTCGCCGAGTACGTGGTCATTCCCGAGTCGAATATCTGGAAACTTGATCCGGCGATTCCGCAGGATTACGCCTCGATTCTCGATCCGCTGGGCAATGCCGTGCACACCGTGCTGGCCGGGGAGATCGCCGCGAAAACCGTAGCCATCACGGGCTGCGGGCCGATCGGATTATTTGCCATCGCGGTCGCCCGGGCGGTGGGCGCGACTACCGTGTTTGCCATTGAGGTCAATGAGCACCGCGCGAAAGTGGCCCGCGCCATGAAGGCCGACTACGTCCTCAATCCCGCGAAAGAAGATGTACGCGCCGTGGTCGCCGAACGAACAGGTGGCCTCGGCGTGGACGTGGTGCTCGAAATGGCGGGCCATCCGGATTCGATTCGAACCGCCTTCGACATCGTGCGGCGCGGCGGAAGAATCTCCCTTCTCGGCTTGACCTCTAAACCTATCTCGCTGAACTTTTCCGAAGACATTATTTTCAAAGGCATCACGGTGCAGGGCATCAACGGACGACGCATGTACCAGACGTGGTACCAGATGACCGCGCTGCTGAAGAGCGGCAAACTTGACCTGCATCCGGTGATTACCGACCGCATCGCGATGAAAGATTTCTCGCAGGCGATGGAGCGACTGAAGACGGGCGAAGCCAGCAAGATTCTGGTGTATCCGAATGGAGTGAAGTAGTTTTTGCCCCGGATTTACACGGATCCGCACGAATCATTCCGTTCCGCGAGCCTACTCGAGTGATAGCCGTGCTTTCAATCCGTGTGAATCCGTGCAAATCCGTGGCGAGGTTTTTTTCATGACCACTGCAACCCGCATGAATCCGCTTTTTTATCTCACTGATCAACTCAACGAACTCAAGGCCAAAGGCACGCACTTCAAATTGCGCGTGCTCGACGACGAGCAGGCTGCCGTCTGCACGTTTGATGACAAGAAAGTTATCAACCTGGCCTCCAACAATTATCTGGGACTGACCACGCATCCCAAGCTACGCGAAGCCGCGCTCGAGGCCACGCGCAAATTTGGTGTGGGATCGGGCGCGGTGCGCACGATTGCCGGGACGATGAAGATTCACATGGAACTGGAAGAAAAAATCGCGCGCTTCAAGAATGTGGAGGCATGCGTGGTGTTCCAGTCCGGATTCGCGGCCAATGCGGGAACGGTTTCGGCGGTGCTTGGGAAAGAAGACTTCATCATCTCCGACGCGCTGAACCACGCATCCATCATCGATGGCGCGCGGCTCTCGAAGGCAAAGATTCTGGTCTTCCGCCACAAAGACATCGCCCACGCCGAAGAACAACTCGCCAGCATCAAGAACGATCCCGGCAAAAAGTTGCTGATCACCGACGGCGTCTTCTCCATGGACGGCGACATCGGCCCGCTCCCCGCGCTCTGCGATCTGGCAGAAAAATACGGAGCCATCATGATGGTCGACGACGCGCACGCTTCCGGCGTACTGGGCCGCAACGGCCGCGGCACCGTCGACCATTTCAACGTGCACGGCCGCGTGGATATTCAGGTGGGGACCCTGTCGAAAGCCATCGGCGCGCTCGGCGGATACGTCTGCGGTACGCGCGATCTGATTGATTTTCTTTATCACCGGGCGCGGCCGTTTTTGTTTTCAACGTCGCATCCACCGTCGGTGGCGGCAACTTGCATCGCGGCGTTCGACGTTCTCGAGAATGAACCGGAGCGCATGGAAAAGCTCTGGGAGAATACGCGCTTCTGGAAAAAAGAACTGGGCCTGCTCGGCTTCGACATCGGGGGACGCACTACACCGGCCAGTGAAACTCCGATCACACCCATTCTCATCGGCGATGGCAAACTCACCATGGACTTCTCCCGCGAACTCTTCAAAGAAGGTGTGCTCGGCACCGGCATCGCGTTCCCGACGGTCCCCGAAGGCAAAGCCCGCGTCCGCACCATCATGACTGCGACGCATACGAGAGAAGAGTTGGAGCAGGCGCTGGCAGTGCTAAAGCAGGTCGGGAAGAAGATGGGGATTCTGAGCTAGAGGAAATGCTTCCGCACTTGGGGGAAAAATGGCCATTCGCATCGAGTCCATATACGGTCGGTGCTGAGCGGATTGCTCGAGAAACTCCTCCCCTCGCCTCTCAAAGACTGCTCGCTACGACGATTCCTCAGGATAATTCGTTCTACCTCCACTCTGACGAAAGAGGATTTTCCGGATGACCTCAACGACCTCTGGCTGCTGCCAGCGGGCACACGATCGATCCCCGCAACGCCTGGATCATGGAGATTGAGGACCAGACTGCGGCGTGCGCGATGGGCCTAAGTAGGAAAGAAGCGCGAGACGTTCTTGCAGCCTATGCCAGCTTTGTTGTTGGCGCAATTCGCAAAAGCTCGACAGCAAATTGTCGCCCCCGAGTGCAGTGCGACAGGAATGCCGTCGCGGTGCGTTCTGTTTCAGTCCGAGCGGTGCACGAATTTCCCGCTTACGATCGTGGCTACCACTTTCCCTGTGAGCTGCCAGCCATCGAAGGGCGTATTGTGCGAGAGCGACAATGACTTCGCGGCGTCGAACGTCCAGCGCTTCCTGGGATCGAAAATGGTCACGTCGGCGAAATTGCCTCGGGCCAGCGATCCGCGGCCGCGCAAGTCGAAGACTCGAGCCGGGCCGGCGGTGAACAACTCGACAATGCGCGTGAGTGGAATTTTGTGCTCGCGATGCAGCTGGGTGATCGCGAGCGCCAGCGCAGTTTCGAGGCCAGTGATGCCGAAGGCGGCTCGCTCGAATTCCACTTGCTTTTCGTGCAGAGCGTGCGGGGCGTGATCGGTGGCGATCGCATCGACAGTGCCGTCCGCGAGGGCCACAAGGATGGCTTCGCGGTCGCCGGCTGAGCGCAGCGGCGGGTTCATCTTGAAGTTGGTGTCGTACTCGCCCACATTTTCGTCGAGCAGCGTGAAGTGATGCGGCGTGACTTCACAACTGACGCGAGCTTTGGCGCGTTTGCCGCGGCGCACCGACTTGAGCGCGTTCGAGGTTGAAAGATGAGCCACGTGCAGGCGCGATTCGCGAATCTGCTGCGCGAGGGTCACATCGCGATCCACAATGCTGGCTTCCGCCACGCCGGGCATGGCGCGCAATCCCAAGCGGAAGCTGGTTGCGCCTTCGTGCATGGAACAATTTTCGGTGAGGCGCGTGTCCTCGGCATGCTGCACCACCGGGAAGTTCAACTCGGCACCGAGACGCAGTGCCATGCGCATGATGTCGTCGTCGAGGATCGGTTTGCCGTCGTCGGTAACAGCGATCGCCCCGGCGCGCTGCACAGCCGCAAAGTCGCTGAGAGTTTGTCCGCGGCTGCCGCGCGTGGCCGCGGCAATCGGGAAGAGGTTGACCACGGCGCCGCGGTCCGGATTGCGCAACCACGTGACCCATTCCGCAGTGTCCACCACCGGCGCGGTGTTGGGCATGGTGCACACGGAGGTGAAGCCTCCGGCCGCGGCGGCGGCAGTGCCGCTGGCGATGGTTTCTTTGTAGCTTTGTCCAGGCTCGCGCAGGTGCACGTGCAGATCGATGAAGCCGGGAGCTACGATCAGTCCGCGCGCATCAAATTTCTCATCGGCACTCCCGCGGATCTTGTTCGGCAGCGCAACCTCGGCGACGCGCCCATCGCGCAGCAACACGTCCATCGGCGCGTTGAGCTTCGCTGCTGGGTCAATGAGCTGACCCCCTTTGATCAGCAGGCTCGGGCTCTCTTCGCGTTGATTCTTAGCAGTCATCGCTTAGCAATCAGCAGGTGGCAAATAGCATTCGGCGTCCGACAAATTTCGTCTCGTTCGTATCGAGGCCGGGAAAATCCGTGTTGATCCGAGCAAATCCGAGGCTCACTTGGCCTTCCCCAACGCCCGCGCCAAAATGGCCATCCGCGTCGGGACGCCGTTGTGTACTTCTTCCACGATCACCGACTGCGGCCCGTCGGCGACCTCCGCCGTCAATTCCAGCCCCCGGATAATCGGCCCGGGATGCATCACAATGGCATCGCGCTTGGCCAGTTTCAGCCGCGTGGCAGTCATCTGATAGCGCGCGATGTAGTCCTGCACCCGAATCTTTTGACCCGCCAGGCGCTCCTTTTGCACCCGCAGCAGCATGACCACATCGGTTCCGCGCAGGGCTTCTTCGGGCTGACGCGTGATGCGCAGCCCGGGCGCGAGCGTGGCCGCAACTTCGGGCACAAACTCGGGCGGACCGCAGAGTGTAATCTTCACTCCGAGCTTGGTCAGCAGATGGCACGCCGAGCGCGCCACGCGACTGTGCAGGATGTCGCCAATGATCGTGGCCTGCAATCCCTTCAACGACTTCTTGTGCTTCAGAATTGTGAAAGTATCGAGCAGTGCCTGCGAAGGATGCTCGTGCATGCCATCGCCGGCGTTGATGATGGGAATATCGAGATGCTGCGCCATCAGGTGCGGGGCGCCGGCCGAAGGATGGCGAATGACGATGGCGTCCGCGCCCACGGCACGCAAGGTATAGCCAGTGTCGAGCAGGGACTCGCCCTTTTCGATGCTCGATCCCGAGGACTGCACGAGCGTGGTGATCGCGCCCAGCGATTTTGCGGCGAACTCAAAAGACGAGCGCGTGCGGGTGGAGGCCTCGTAAAACAAAAGAGCGATGCGCTTGCCGCGCAGCAGCGGCCGGGCCTTGAGCGGGTTCATGCGGCGGGCCAGTTTGAGCAGGCCCAGGATTTCCTTCGCGTCCAGGTGTTCAATC
>Ga0209006_10002400_pt1 | contig 17105 bp, 16 predicted proteins | sample JacPin_JW_Ref_O2_FD_188567 | JGI IMG/M metagenome (GOLD analysis project Ga0209006, IMG submission 188567) | Forest soil microbial communities from Algoma, Ontario, Canada - Jack Pine, Ontario site 1_JW_Ref_O2 (SPAdes) (version 2) | ecosystem: Environmental > Terrestrial > Soil > Boreal... | reverse complement strand
CGCTTCGGAGCCTAAACCCCGAAATCCTTATTTGGCGTCATCCTGAACGGAGCCGTTCTTCAGGCGGAGTGAAGGATCTCCCGCTTAACCGGCCCCACGCGTAAGCCAAACTGCACACTACCGACATACACGCGCCTTCCAGTCTCCCATTCGAATCTGTTACTGTTTTCAGTCGCGCAACATTCTCCGCTGAAAGGACCGCAGCCCTTGTGATCGTCGGAGTTCCCAAAGAAAGTTATCCCGGAGAGCGCCGGGTTGCGCTGGTGCCCGTTGTCGTTCCTATTCTCGCTAAAGCTGGACTGGAAGTCGTCGTCGAGTCCGGCGCAGGCCTTGAAGCCGGCTACCCCGACGCAGCCTACGCAGAAAAAGGCGCAAACATTCTGCCCGATCGCGCCGCGGTCTTCGCCTCCTCTGACATCATCGTTCAGGTCCTCTGTTACGGCTCCAACGATGTCACCGGTCAGGCCGATCTCAAGCTCATGCGCAGCGGCCAGGTGCTGATCGGATTTCTGCGGCCCTTCGGTTCTGCTGAAATCATGCAGCAAATCGCTAGCGCTGGAGTTTCTGCCTACTCCGTGGAATTTATGCCACGCACCACGCGCGCCCAAAGTATGGATGCGCTCTCTTCCATGGGCACGATTTGTGGATATAAAGCAGCCCTGCTCGCCGCCGAAACCTCGCCTCGTATCTTTCCCATGATGACCACCGCCGCAGGCACCATCACTCCGGCGCGCGTCTTTGTCATCGGCGCTGGCGTTGCCGGACTGCAGGCCATCTCGACGGCGCGCCGCCTCGGCGCGGTAGCCTCCGCTTACGATATGCGCCCCGCAGCGAAAGAGCAGGTGCAGAGCCTCGGCGGCCGTTTCATTGAGTTGCCCATCGAAGCCAAAGACGCACAGGACGCGCGCGGCTACGGCACGGCGCAGGACGAAACGTTCTATGCTCGTCAGCGCGAATTGCTCACGCGCGTAGTCGCGGAGAGTGATGTTGTTATTACAGCAGCGGTAATTCCCGGCAAGAAATCCCCGGTATTAGTCACCGCAGACATGGTCAAAGGAATGGCGCCGGGATCGGTAATCGTCGATCTCGCGGCGGAGCGCGGTGGCAACTGCGAACTGACTCGCACTGGCGAGACCATCATCGAGCAGGGTGTCACGATTATCGGCGCGATCAACCTGGCCAGCAGCGTGCCATACCATGCCAGCCAGATGTACGCCCGCAACCTCACGACGTATCTGACCTACATGGTGAAGGACGGGAAACTGCAACGGAACCTGCAGGACGAGATCATTCGCGAAACCTTGATCACCGATGCCGGGGAGATCGTAAACGCCCGCGTGCGCGAGTTTTTCAAGATGCCAGCGCTGGCGCCCACACGTGGATAGAGTTTTAGAATTGTCATCCTAGTCGAAGGATCCCTATGCCGTTCGAGCATTCGCTCCGCGGCAGGGAGTTCGCCGGGTGAACGTAAAGAGTGAAAGAGATGAACTGAGGATTTTCACATGGGTATAAATCTCATCGACGCGCTTTTCGTTTTCATGCTGGCAGCTTTCATTGGCTTTGAAGTCATCCGTCACGTTTCGCCGCTGCTGCACACCCCTCTGATGTCGCTCACCAACGCTCTCGACGCCATTGCGGTGGTCGGCGCAATCGTCCTGGTCGGCGAGAAGAAGAGCACGTTCGCGACGGTGCTGGGAGTGATCGCGATCATCGCCGCCACCAGCAATATCGTCGGAGGATTTCTGATTACCGACCGCATGCTCAGGATGTTCAAGACCAGCCGTCCCGCAAAACCGCAAGCGACGAAGCCGTAACGAACGAAGCCCTAAATTATGCCGACCGAGTTTGCCGGAAGCCAGTACGTCATCGAAGTCATTTATCTCGTCGCCAGCGCGCTGTTCATTCTCTCGCTGAAGTGGATGAGTTCGCCCGCGACCGCCCGCCACGGCATTCTCGCCGGTGAAGTCGGCATGGTGCTGGCCATCGGCGGCACGCTCCTGCGTCACGGCATCATCGACTGGACATGGATCGTCATCGCGCTCGTCATCGGCTCGGGCATTGGCATTCCGCTGGGCATGGTGCAGATGACCGCTGTGCCGCAGCGAACTGCGCTGAGCCATGCCTTCGGCGCGCTGTGCGTCACGCTGGTGGGCACGGCGGAATTTTATCTGGGCACGCAAAATGCCTCGAAGTTGGGATTGTCGGTACTCTCGCTGGAAGTGATTCTTGGCGGGCTGACTTTTACCGGAAGCCTGATGGCTGCGGGAAAATTGCAGGAAGTCCTGCCGCAGCGTCCTATCACATACAAAGGCCAGAATCTCGTTAACTTCTTATTGTTTGCAGTCGCAGTGGTCAGCGCCGTATATCTCGTGTTGCATCCTGAAGCGCGGCAGCTATTTCCTGTGGTGGTAGGCGTTTCGCTGATCATCGGCGTGCTGCTCGTCATCCCGATCGGCGGCGCCGACATGCCCACGGTGATTTCGTTGCTGAATTCCTACGCCGGACTTTCCGCCGCGGCCATGGGATTCGTTCTCAACTCAAAGCTGCTGATTATCGCGGGCGCGCTCGATGGGTCGTCCGGATTAATTCTCTCGGTGATCATGTCGAAGGCGATGAACCGGTCGTTCACCAATGTTCTCTTCGGTGCATTCGGCCAGGTGCAAGCGTCTGCGGCCGCTGGCGAGGAAGCGAAGCCGGTGCGCAGCGCCACTCCAGAAGAAGCCGCCGCGATTTTGGCGGCGGCGAACAAGGTTGTGATCGTCCCCGGCTATGGCATGGCCGTCGCGCAGGCGCAGCATAAAGTTCGCGAACTCTACGATCTGCTCACGAAAAAGGGAGTCGATGTCCGCTTCGCCATCCACCCAGTTGCCGGGCGCATGCCTGGACACATGAATGTGCTGCTCGCCGAGGCCGACATTCCTTACGACCGCCTCATCGAAATGGAAGAGATCAACGGCGACTTCCCGCAGACGGATGTTGCATTGATCATCGGCGCGAACGACGTGACTAATCCTGCGGCGCGGACAGATCAATCCAGCCCGATTTTCGGCATGCCCATTCTCGACGTCGATAAAGCGCACACCGTCATGGTGATTAAGCGCGGCATGAGTCCGGGCTTCGCCGGCATCGACAACCCCCTGTACTATCTCGACCGTACGCTGATGTTGTTCGGCGACGCGAAGCAGTTCGTCGGCGGAATCGTGCGCGAACTTGGCGGGGGGCATTAGCCCAGACCGAAGCGGTTATACAGAAACCGGAAGCGAGTGTCCTTGGCTCCTTCGCAAAATGCCGTGCGTCAGAATGTGCTGACCGTCGTTAGTATTGGTGCGGTCGCTTGCATCGCAGCCGATATGGTTCACGAGGCTCTCGGCCACGGTACCGTGTCGTGGCTGGCCAAAGATCCCATTCTGGCGATCTCGACCGTGGCTTTGCAGAATGCCCTGCCAAATCGCGCGGTTTCTGCTGCGGGCACAATCGCAAACTGTCTGGTTGGCGCTGCCAGCCTTCTTTTTTTTCGCCGTCAAAAGAGTTTTACTTCATGGACCTGTTTTCTTTATCTATTCGCAATTTTCAATCTTTTGAATTCAGGCTATCTGGTAATTTCGGCGACCCTGAATAATGGCGATTGGGCGAACGTGATTGCCGGCCTTGAGCCGTGGTGGCTGTGGCGTGGCCTGATCGGGGTCTTAGGTGCGGCGGTGTACTACGGGTCGCTCCGCTGGGCTGCTTCGCTTCCAGCTCAATTCAAACCGAGTCCAGAGGACATCCGCCGCCGGGCTCTGCCGGCGTATTTAGCGGGCGGAGCGGTCATGACGCTTGCATCAGTTTTCAATCCGATCAGTCCGAGATTGATTTTGATGTCGGGCGTTGGAGCGTCTTTCGGATTGAGCGCTGGAATGCTTTTCATTCCTGCAATGATGCCGAGTCCGGCTGTAGCGGAGTCTGAGAACTGGCAGGATCAATCCATCAGTTGGCCGTGGCTAATTGCTGCCATCGTTTGTTCGGGAGTTTTTATCGCCGTCCTTGGGCCCGGGATTAAGTTTTCGCATTGAAATATTCCTGACCGCTTCCATTCTTCGAGTAATTGGCTCATTCTGGTCAACGTCATGAAAATATTCCTTCCGCTCGGTCTCGTTCTGCTTTTGGCCTCCGTAGGCGTAAGCCAGTCCAAACTCAACCTCATGCCCATGCCGGCGAATGTGCAAACCGCCACCGGCCAGTTGGCTATCACCTCTTCGTTTTCTGTCGCAGTGACTGGCGCGCGCGATGCCTCCCTCGACAGCGAGATCCAGCGCTTTCAGGGGCAGCTTTCGCGGCAGACGGGAATCCCGTTTCACCCCAAACCCGACGCGCCAGTTGCTTTGCAAGTTCATGCCGAGCACGCCCGTGAAGCGGTTCAGAAACTGGGTGAAGACGAGTCGTATGAATTGACCGTCACCGATACGGGCGCGAAGCTCACAGCGCCGAACCCACTAGGGATATTGCGCGGCTTGCGAACTTTTCTTCAGCTAGTCCAAATCACCCCCACGGGATTCGCCGCGCCTGCCGTCACCATCAAAGACCAGCCACGTTTTCCCTGGCGCGGATTGATGATCGACGTCAGCCGGCATTTCATTCCGCTCGATGTGGTCAAGCGCAACCTCGATGCCATGGCGGCGGTGAAGCTCAATGTTTTTCACTGGCATCTTTCCGACGATCAGGGATTCCGCATCGAGAGCAAGAAATTTCCCAAGCTGCAGGAAACGGGCTCCGACGGGCTTTATTACACGCAGACAGAAGTTCGTGAACTGATCGCTTACGCGCATGATCGCGGTATTCGCGTCATCCCGGAGTTCGATATGCCGGGACATTCCACTTCCTGGCTGGTGGGTTATCCCGAGCTCGGGAGCGCGCCCGGGCCTTATAGCGTTGGGCGAACGATTAGCGGTTATGATCCGGTGATTGATCCGACCGGGGAGCGAACTTATAAATTTCTCGAAGTTTTCATCGCCGAGATGACGAAGCTTTTCCCCGACGCTTACTTCCACATTGGAGGCGACGAGGTCAACGGCAAGCAGTGGACGGCGAATCCGAAGATTCAGGAATTCATGCACGCCCACAGCATGAAGAACAATCAGGACCTGCAAGCATATTTCAATCAGCGCCTCGAAAAGATCGTCGCCAAGAATCACAAAATCATGGTCGGCTGGGATGAAGTCCTGCATCCCGATCTGCCGAAGACGATTGTTGTCCAGTCGTGGCGCGGGCAGGCCTCACTCGCCGCGGCCGCCAGGCAGGGTTATAGCGGACTGCTCTCCTACGGCTACTATCTCGATTTAATGTGGCCTGCGTCGCGGCACTACGCGGTCGATCCCATGGCGCAAACCACCAACGACGCCGCTCTGACAGATGAAGAGAAGTCGCGCATCCTCGGCGGCGAAGCCTGCATTTGGGCCGAGTGGGTGACGCCGGAAAATGTCGACTCGCACATCTGGCCGCGCAATGCGGCGATTGCCGAGCGGTTGTGGTCTCCGCAGAATGTCACGGACGTCGATTCGATGTACGCGCGCCTCAACGCCGTGAGTCTTAACCTTGAGTGGCTCGGACTGATGCATCGTTCGGCCCGGGAACTTATGCTGCAGCGCATGGCGGGAAGTGCGGATATTTCCGCGCTTCGCGTACTGGCCGACGTGGTCGAACCGGTTAAGGATTACAACCGCGAAGACGAAAACAAGACCCCAATCGATGTGCAAGCGCCATTGACTCGGATGGTCGACGCCGTCTATCCCGAGAGTGACACCGCGCGGCAGTTCGCAGCCCTGGTGCAGAAATTCCTGCAAAGCGGCGGAAAAGATCAGGCTGCCGAGGCGCAGATCCGTGCGCAGCTCACGACATGGCGAGACAACGACGCGAAGCTGAACCCACTTCTCACCCAGTCGTCACTGCTGACCGAAGACATTCCGCTATCTCAGGATTTGTCATCCCTCGGTACGGCTGGCCTTCAGGCTATCGATTACTTTGATAAAGGAACTCAACCTCAGGACGATTGGAAGAAGCAGCAGATTGCCATGATTGAGCTGGCGAAGAAGCCGAGAGCCAGTCTACTTCTCATGATCGCAATGCCGATAGAACAATTGATCACCGGTCACTAAGCGGCTACACCGTCCGGCCAATCTCATTCGATGACGATGACAGCCAATCGTGATTGCATGGTTGGATTGACGGCCGACGCCCGCGTAGAAGCAATGAATCCCCGGCAGCCGTGATATTCTATTAACTCCAGCTGCGTAACCGTCTTGGCGGAAATTTCCCGCAGTCCCTGAAGCTTCCCCGAAGCAGAGAAGCACAAAAAGAAGAGAAACCAGAACCATGCTTTCAGTCAGCAACGTGTCCATGCGCTACGGCGCCAAAATTCTGTTCGACGAAGTTTCCACGGCGTTCACGCCGGGTAAACGCTACGGCCTCACCGGGCCCAACGGCGCCGGCAAATCCACCTTCATGAAACTGCTCAGCGGCGAACTGGAGCCGCAAAAGGGCACGGTCGTCCGTCCTCGCAAACTCGGCGTGCTCAGCCAGGACCAGTTTGCCTTCGACGCCTACTCAGTTCTCGACACCGTCATCATGGGCAACAAACGCCTGTGGGCCGCAATGCAGGAGCGCGACTCCATCTACGAGAAGCCTGAGATGACCGACGAAGATGGCATGAAGCTGGGCGAACTTGAAGGCATTGTGGGCGAAGAAGACGGATACACGGCGGAAACCGACGCCGCCATTCTGCTGCAGGGCCTCGATATTGCCGACGAGTTTCATACGCGCAAAATGAGCGAGATCCAGGGCGGACAGAAAGTCCGCGTACTGCTGGCCCAGGCGCTATTCGGGCATCCGCAGGCACTCCTGCTCGACGAGCCTACAAACCACCTTGATCTCGATTCGATTCACTGGCTGCAGGAATTTCTCAATGGCTACGACGGTATCGTGATCGCCATCTCGCACGACCGGCATTTCCTGAACAGCATCTGCACGCACATCGCCGACATCGATTATCAAACGATCATCACCTACACCGGCAGCTATGACGACATGGTCGTCGCCAAGACGCAGGTGCGTTCACAGGTTGAATCGCAGAACGCGCAGCGCGAAAAGAAAATCTTGCAGTTGAATGAATTCATCGCGCGTTTCGCCGCCGGCACGCGGTCGAGCCAGGTGCAGTCGCGGCGCAAAGAAGTGGAGCGTCTGCAGGTAACTGAACTCGCGAAGTCCAACATCGCGCGGCCGTTCATCAAATTCGAACAGAAGCGGCCGTCGGGCAAGCATATCCTCGAGATCGAGCATTTGGCGAAGGCCTATGACGACAAGAGCGTAATTCGCGGTTTTACGGCCAGCATCATTCGCGGCGAAAAAATCGCGCTCATGGGACGTAACGGGGCGGGGAAGACGACGCTGCTGAATGCACTGCTGGCGAATTCTCCGACCACTCCAGAATCTGAACTGCGCAAAACCAGCGGTTACGACGGAACTTTCGTCGACTCCGGCAAAGTCGCCTGGGGGCACGAAGCTTCCATCGGCTACTTCGCGCAGGATCACCGCAGCCTCATCGACACCGGCACGACCGCGATCGAATGGCTGCATCAGTGGGACCCGGCCGCGGTCACGGAAGAACTCCGCGGGGTTCTCGGCCAGATGCTCTTCGTTCGCGACGAGGCGACGAAGTCCACCAACGTTCTCTCCGGCGGCGAAGCGGCGCGGTTGCTTTTCTGCAAGCTCATGCTGCAGAAGCCGAACGTGCTCATTCTCGACGAACCCACGAACCATCTCGATCTCGAATCCATCAATGCCTTGAATATCGCTTTGCAGCGCTATCAGGGAACGGTCCTGCTGGTCACGCATGACCATGATCTGATCGACGAAGTCGCCACGCGCGTCTGGCACTTTGAATCCGACCACAAAATCACAGACTTCAAGGGAACGTACGAGGAATATCAGGCGGCGACGGTCGCGGTTTAGTCGAAAAGCCGCGAGTTGCACCGTTGGCAGTGCATGTAAATCAACCAGGTTCTCCACAGATTTGCACAGCCTTTGCAGTTGCGTTCGATGGGGTAAGTTGAAGATAATGATGGCGCATGCATCCGCGCAGGCTGCGGATCACTGTATTTACCGTGTATAGCCGAAACGATCTACTGCGGATTTTGCACATCACGCCGCGCCAGCTGGCGAACTGGGAGCGGATCGGTCTGCTCGCCTCCGCGCAAGCCTACTCATTTGCTGATCTGCTCGAAATCAAAAAAGTTCGCGATCTTTGCGCCATGAATGTGCGCCCGACGATGATCCGCGAATCGCTGGATGCGATGCGCAAGCAATCTGCGGGCGTGGAAAAGCCTCTGCTCGAAGCGGGCGCATGGTCCACGAAGAAACACCGAGTCGCCTTCCGTCACGACGGCATTCTGCTCGAGCCAATTGCTGGCCAGTTCCTCATGGATTTCACCGAGCGAGAGAAAGTCGTGACCACCACGCCGGTTCCGCGGCCCACGCCCAGCCCGCGTGAAGCCGAGGCCGCTTCCTGGTTCGCGCGCGGCATCGCGATGGAAGAAGATCCTTCCACGCAGAACGAGGCCATCGGCGCCTATAATAGAGTTCTCGATCTCGACCCGGCCCACGCCGCCGCCCACATCAATCTGGGCACGCTCTACTACAACCGCCAGGATTTCGCTTCCGCCGAACGCCACTACCGGCAGGCCCTCGAAGCCGATCCGCGCTATGCGCTCGCGTACTTCGATCTGGGCAACGTGCTCGACGAAACCGGACGCGTTGCGGAAGCGATCCAGACGTACAAGACCGCGCTGCAACTCGCTCCCACCTACGCCGACGCGCACTACAATATCGCGCTCGCCTATGAAAAGATCCGTGAGCCGCGGAAGGCGCTGAAACACTGGCAGGCCTACATCCGGCTCGATACCGCAGGTCCCTGGTCGGTACACGCCCGCAGCCAGATCAAACGCATCCTGCAAGCGGACGGGTTGAAGCTCGTCCACTCCAAGCCGCGCTAAGCTTGCAGCCGATCCCAACCCAACACCGGCGTCATCCTGAGCGGAGGCGCTCTTCAGCCGGAGCGATGGATCTCCCGCTCAACCGGCCTATGGGCGTAAGCCAGACTGCCAGCGCCCAAATTATTTCTTGTCATTCCGACGCCCGAGCGCAGCGAGCCACGAGGCGTCTGCTTTTCATCATCGTTTCGCTGGGAGTATTCCCATCCCCCCGAGGGGATACCGTGGCTGGTCATTCAAAACTATCAGTCATCGCGGTGCTAAAATCACTGGTTCCGCACTTTAGCCCCCGAAGGTGTTTCCATGTCTGAGACATTACAGATTCCCGCAGCTGCACCGCTGACCACGCTTTCTGAAGACGAAGTTCTCTTTCGCGACAACATTCGCCAGTTTGCCGACGAAAAAATCCGTCCGCTGGTCAAAGAGATGGACGAGAAGGCCGTCTTCGACAAAGAGCTCATCCACGACTTTTTCCAGCTCGGACTGATGGGCATTGAGATTCCCGAGCAATACGGTGGCGGCAGCGCGACGTTCTTCGAAGCCATCCTCGCGGTCGAAGAACTCTCCCGCGTGGATGCCTCTTCCGGCGTGATCGTCGACGTGCAGAACACGCTGGTCAACAACGCGCTGCTACGCTGGGGCACCGCCGACCAGAAAAAGCGCTATCTCCCCAAGATGGCGACCGATACCGTCGGCGCCTACGCGCTCAGCGAGGCCGGTTCCGGCTCCGATGCCTTCGCCCTGCAAACCCGCGCTACGCTGAAAGGCAGCGACTACGTTCTCAACGGCCGCAAGCTCTGGATCACGAACGGCAAGGAAGCCGGCCTTTTCGTTCTCTTTGCCACTCTCGACCCCGCGGCCGGATACAAAGGCATCACCGCGTTTCTGATTGAAAAAGATTTCCCAGGATTTACCGTCGGCAAGAAAGAAGACAAGCTCGGCATTCGGGCGTCATCCACCTGCGAGCTGATTCTTGAAGACTGCAAGGTTCCCAAAGAGAACGTTATCGGCGAGCCCGGCAAGGGATACAAGATCGCCATCGAGACGTTGAACGAAGGCCGCATCGGCATCGGCGCGCAAATGATCGGCCTGGCCCGCGGCGCCTGGGAGTTCGCTTGCAAATACGCGGTTGAGCGCAAACAGTTCGGCAAGGCTATCGCCGAGTTTCAAGGCATACAGTTCCAGATCGCCCAGATGGCGACCGAACTCGAGGCTGCCCGCCTCATGGTCTACAACTGCGCCCGCATGAAGGACGCCGGCGTGAACTTCGTGAAAGAAGCCGCCATGACCAAGCTCTTCGCATCGCAGGTCGCCGAACGGGTGACGTCGCTGGCGATCGAGATTTACGGCGGGGCTGGTTTTACCAAGGACTATCCGGTGGAGAAATACTGGCGCGACGCCAAGATCGGCAAGATCTACGAAGGCACATCCAATATGCAGCTCGGGACGATCGCCAAGCTGGTGCTTGGCAAGTGATTCGGCCGAACCGCAACCGGCGCGCCATTCCGCCGGGGCTGGAAAACACGTTGGTAACAAATCTTCGTTACTCATAATGTGCATCGAGTTGCACTTGCGCCTTGCGTAAAAAGCTCGTTTCCCGCTGTTAAGCCTCGATATATCAATAAGTTGCGCGAATTCTCCCCATTGGTGGGCTGGGTGCATTCCTATGTATGCCCGACGGGTCAGGGCAAGATTGGGGTGCCACTTGACGTCTCTGTTCAGCAACACATATGACGTTTCCATCGTCGCGGTTCCAGAAAAAGCTGAGGTTTCCCCCGCCTCCAAAAGCACCGAAAAGAAACGCGGCATGTTGCCGCTGCTTACCGTTTTGTTTCTAATCTCTTACGCTCTGATGACCATGCTGATCATCGAGCAGGGACAGACCATCGAATCGCAACGCGCCCTAATCCGCGAGTTGTTCCGCGATAGCACCGAACTGTCATCCATAAAGCAGGGGCAGATCGCAAAGAAGAACTCCGAGATGCGTGCTCAGGCTCCGTCGGCTCAGGTTCAGTCAAACCAAGTTCAAACGAAGCAAACTCCGTCTACCCAGGCGCAAGAGGATACAGCCCCGTACTCCCAGGCACTACCGCAGCATCAGTCGCAGAAGCAGAGTCAGAAGCAACAGTTCCGGATGCCTTCCCGTCCGGCCTCGGACTTGATGGACGAAAACCGGTCGGTCATCACGATCTAAGCCGGTTGCAGTTGAGCAGAAGGTTTGAATTAGAAAGATCTGTGGTAGGTAGCTCCATCAGAACGCTGGAAGTCGCAGATAGTTAAAAAAGAAAGTTAGCGAGAAGAAGAAGTCAAAAGGCGGAAACCATGAAGGCTCTGACCCTAGCCCTGTTGTTCAGTCTGCCTGTGGCGCACGTCACTCCACAAAAGCCGGTACCTGAGCCGTTCCTGCAAACCGCTGCCCATCGCTCCAACGGCGGACGCTGGTACCTAGCCGCAACCGGTCACGCCATCTACTGCTACGGTCCGGTCATGATCGTTCCTGACTCCAACGGCGACCTTGAAAAAGTTGCGACCTTCTGCCGCGACGGCAGCGCCGTGGTGCCGCTGATGGAATCGCCATCCATTCCCAAGCCCGAAGAGCCGCAGCAAAGAGAAGGGAAGTCCCCGGCTCAGAGTCGCCCCAACGCGCCGCCGATGTAGTAGCGGCAGCGTGCCCGGCAAATCCCTCAACATTTCTCCAAGAGTTTTCCCAAATACGGCTTCGGCCGGCCGGGTCTAGTGGACTTTGGTGTAGTTCTCTCGCCTCGCCCTGAGCGCATAATCGGACCTGTCCGAGACGCCTCACCCGCGCGGGAGATTCGACATGACACGCCTTGCAGCCGTAGCCGCTCTATCCTTAGCTCTTCTTCTGAACCTTCCAACCACGGCACAAGCCAACAACGGGACCTCAGCCGATACAACTGCCGTGCAGAGCACGGTAAAAAACTACATCGAAGCCTATTACACTGGCGATGCTCGTCGCATGAAGAAGACTCTGCATCCGCATTACCTGAAATATATGATTCATGGCGACATTCCAATGCGCGAGAAAACAGGTCTGGAAATGGTAAAGGAAGTTGCCAAGGGACCATCCAGCCAGCCGCAAACGGAAAAGGTCGAGCAAGTCACCGTGCTCGACATTGCGGGAGATATTGCTTCTGCCAAACTGGTTACGCCGCATTGGGTGGATTACATGACGCTTTCGAGGTTGGATGGCGAGTGGAAGATTCTCTCGGTCGTTCAACGAATTGACGATTGAATGAAGCTGTTTAGAAATTAGTGGAGGCGCCTGGGCGCCAGGCGCCTCACTTGCCGATATCCTCGTTCCATAAATCTGCGTGCGCGCGGACGAAGTCGCCCATCATCTGAATACATTCCGGATCACCCAGTACCACCACCTCGATTCCATGCTGGCGAAACAAATCCTCCGCGCCGAGAAAGTTCCGGTTTTCGCCAATGATTACGAGTGGAATGCGGTAGAGTAGCGCCGTCCCCGTACACATGATGCAGGGGCTCAACGTACTGACCAGAGTCAACCGATCCCAATCGCGCCGCCGCCCGGCATTGCGAATGCACACCGTTTCCGCGTGTGCGGTTGGGTCTCCGCTCTGCACCCGCAAGTTGTGACCTCGCGCCACAATATTTCCCGATGCATCGGCGAGTATTGATCCGATGGGCAAGCCGCCTTCGCGAAGCCCTTGCTTCGCCTCTTCTATCGCCGCCTGCAGTAACGTGGGATCATTCATATTTTTCGCGATGTAACGAGTGGATTTTACCTTAGCCAGCATGTCGGAGTAGGATGGCCCGGAATCGAAGCGGACGCCGCAACGCATCGCCATGCGTCCAACGCCTACCCTGCCGCATCAAAGAGAAGTCCCCGAAAAGAGAAGTTCACGAAAAAGAGGAACCATGTCCATCCGTCCAATCAAACGCCTCATCGAGTCCAAGCCCACGCTGGAAGGTGCTGGAGTGCATCTGCGCCGCGCCTTCGGCTTCGGCAATACTCACGACTTCGATCCGTTCCTGCTTCTCGATGACTTCCGCAACGATGTTCCGCAAGACTATCTCGCCGGTTTTCCCTGGCATCCGCATCGCGGCATCGAGACCATCACTTACGTTCTGGCAGGCACCGTCGAACATGGCGACAGCATGGGCAATCACGGCGCCATCGCGTCCGGCGATGTGCAATGGATGACTGCCGGCAGCGGCATCATTCACCAGGAAATGCCGAAAGGCGATGCGGCCGGACGTATGCACGGCTTTCAACTCTGGGCCAATCTCCCGTCGTCGCTCAAGATGACGCCGCCGCGTTATCAGGAGGTGAAGACTGCCGATATTCCCGAAGTCACGGACGATGACGGCACGCGCGTTCGCATCGTTTGCGGAAATTTCTGGGGCAAAAAGGGCCCGGTCGACGGAATCGCAGCCGACCCAATTTATCTGGATGTCTCCGTTCCTCCCGGCGAGAAAAAAGTTCTCCCGGTCGAGACTACACGCCATGCCTTCGCCTACGTTTTTGCGGGCGACGGAAAATTCTGCAACTCCTCTGCGCCGCTGGCTGTGCCGACCGAAGGCGTGAAGTGGGCCGATACGCATCCTCCGACAGATGCCGGCAACCGCTCACTCGTTCTTTTCGATCGCGGCGATGAAGTCGCTGTGCAGGCCGGAGACGATGGCATTCGATTTCTTCTCGTCTCTGGCAAGCCTTTGGAAGAGCCGGTCGCCTGGTACGGCCCGATTGTGATGAACACGCAGGAACAATTGCAGCAGGCATTCAAAGAACTGGATAAGGGAACGTTTCTGAAGAAGTAAGACTCCGATAAAACTATGCCTGAGCTCCCTGAAGTAGAAACTATTGCTCGCGGCCTCGCCAAACGCATTACTGGAGATGCCATTGACTCCGTCTGGCTCGGCGAAAAACGCGATCTGTTGAAATCTCCTGCGGCAGAAATTGCGACGACGCTGGAGCAGACGAAGATTGCAAGTATTCACCGCGCGGGAAAACACATTGTCTTTGATTTGGAAAGAATCGAGGATTCGGGAAAACATACGTCGCGTGCGCCAGGCAAGCGTGCGAAATCAAATGGGGTATCGCCCAAATCTCAATTCATCGTCCACCTGGGTATGACGGGACGCCTCCAGATCTGTGATCCGCAAACTGAAATCGAAAAGCACACCCATGCAATTCTCAAGCTTGGGTCGGGCAGGGAACTGCGCTTCGTCGACCCGCGCCGCTTCGGACGTCTCAGTGTGGCCAAAGCCGCAGACTTTGATGCCGGCGGCGTCGAGCCCCTCGAGATTGATCTCGAGCGTTTCATCCCGCTCTTCCGCGGGCGGAAGACGCCCATCAAGAGCGCGCTGCTCAATCAAAAGCTTTTGCGCGGCGTCGGCAATATTTATGCCGATGAATCTCTCTTCCGCGCTGGCATTCGACCACTCCGAAAAGCCTCGACGATCAAACTAAGCCAGCTCGAAAAACTTTTCGTGGCCGTTCAGGAAGTCTTGAAAGAAGCCATCGCGCTCGGCGGCTCCTCCGTCTCCGACTACGTCGATGCCGAAGGCAAAGAAGGATTTTTTCAGCTCCAGCACCGCGTCTACGCCCGTGAAGACGAGCCCTGCCTGGTGTGCAAAACTCCAATCAAACGTATCGTGATTGGCGGCCGCAGCAGCCACTACTGCCCGAAGTGCCAGAAATAGATTCGCGCTTGTCGATTGCCGAATGAAACTGCCTGCTCTCAATCGTCAATCACAAATCGTCAATCAAAAATCCCCATGCGCTCGCATGCTACTCTAGGTCGTCATGTCCGACTTCTCTATTGGCGTCGATCTCGGCGGTACGAACCTCCGCATCGCCGCGGTTGATACGGAAGGCAAGCTTCTTGAAAAAGTTGGGCTCAGCACCAAGGCCTCCGGTCCTGACCACGTCATCGACGAAATGTGCGAGGCCATCCATCGCCTCACCAGCCAATATCGCGTTAATGGCCAGTTCCTCGGCGCGGGCATCGGCATCCCCGGCATCATCGATCTGGAGGCGGGCGTGGTGCGCCGCTCTGCCAATCTCAAAGGATGGGAGGAATATCCCGTCCGCCGCGAAATCGAAAAGCGCCTCGGTGCCCGCATCTTTCTTGAAAACGATGGCAAGGTTGCCGCACTGGGCGAAAAATGGCTGGGCGCCGCGCGCGGTATCGACGACATGGCGATGATCACCCTCGGAACCGGCATCGGCGGCGCCATTGTGCTTGGCGGGAAAATTTTCCACGGAATGAACGGCATGGCCGGAGAGTTCGGCCACATTAACGTTGAGCCTGAGGGCGTTCCCTGCGGCTGCGGCAGCCGCGGGTGCGCCGAACGCTACGCTTCCGCGACGGCCGTCGTGCGCATGGCTCGCGAAGCCATCGCGGCGGGCAACGCGCCTGCGCTCGCGAAGATTGCGGAATCCGGTACTGAGTTCAACGCGCAGGCCATATACAACTTGGCGATGCAGGGCGACGAACCTGCGCAGCGGATCTTTCACCGCTTCGGTCAGGCACTCGGAATGATGCTCGCCGACATCGTTAACGTGCTGAACCTCGGCGTGTACGTGATTGGAGGCGGCGTTTCGAGCGCGTGGGATGCGTTCGGTCCCGCCATGTTCAAAGAGTTGCGCGAGCGTTCGACGATCTACATGGCCACGGCGCCCGAATCCGAGAGCGCAATTCAATCGGCCGCGACGCGCGGGAAAACTATCATCGCCCGCGCGCTTCTGGGCAGCGATGCCGGGCTATACGGCGGGGCGCGCCTTCCGCTTCTTTAATTCCTGCTTCTTTGATTTAATGAGAAGCCAGTCTGCGGGCGGCGCTGAGGAAATTTTGATTCTGTTCCGGCGTGCCAATGCTCACGCGCACGCAAGTCGGCGCGCCCCACAGACCCAGTGGACGCACGCTCACTCCTTCATTCCGCAAGCGTGCCGCATACTCCGCGGCGTCTTGTGCTACGTCGCAATAAAAGAAATTCGCCCAGGTTGGCACAACGCGGAATCCCAGCTCCGACAATCCCACGCCGACGACTTGCGCCTGCGCCGTATTGTTTAGGACTGCGCGCTCAATGTGTCCGTGATCGTCGAGTGCGGCTGCGGCCGCTGCCTGAGCCACCGAAGAAACGGAAAATGTGTTTCGCATTCGCGCACAATAGCCCAGCAACTCGGCGGGTCCGAGCCCATAGCCTACACGCAATCCGGCTAGTCCATGCGCCTTCGAGAAGGTTCGCAGCACGACGACGCTCGCTCCACGCCGCAAATACTCGATCGATTTCGAATACTCGATCTTCCGCAGCGCCGCAAAGTGCGCTGCGAACTCGTAATATGCCTCGTCCAATACAACCACGACGTGAGCGGGAACCGCAGCCAGGAATTGGTCGATGGCCGCGGCGTCGCACACGGTTCCTGTTGGATTATTTGGATTCGCCAGAAAAACGATGCGCGTGTTTTCGTCGATCGTATTCAGAATCGCATCAAGATCGAATCCGTCTTCCTCAGGGCCCATCGGATCCTGCCGCATCGGTGCCTCGATCAACTGTGCGCCCGCAGCCTGCACTGCCATCGCATATACCACAAACGAGCGCTCGCTGGTCACGGCGTTTAGACCGGGCGCCAACAAAGTCTGGCAGAGCAGGCTGAGCAGCGCCGTCGAACCGGCAGTCACGAGAACTTGCTCAACCGGAACCGTATGGAATTCCGAAAGCCGGTGGCGCAATTCCCCGCAGTCATCATCCGGGTAGGAGTGAGACACGCCCAGCGCCGGCCGCATGGCATGAATCGCCAACGGCGACGGTCCAAATGGATTTTCGTTAGAGTCGAGCTTGATGATTCGCGGGTGTTCTGCTGCCGCCTGTCGGGGAGCCGTATTCGGCGCGTAGCCTTCCATTTCCCGCGCCGGCTTCGAGACCAGATCAAAAAATCGGCTCATACAAATGCTCACATCATCGTGCGCGTGGTTTCTTTGCGACTACGCCGCTGGAAGCTGATTTCAACCGTTCCACTTCTCTTAGCGTGAGTGAGCGAAACTTGCCCGGCGGCACGTCGAGTGTAAGCGGCCCGTAGCGCACACGCTT